>Ga0190271_10002700_pt1 | contig 10878 bp, 8 predicted proteins | sample Popmic356T_FD_133747 | JGI IMG/M metagenome (GOLD analysis project Ga0190271, IMG submission 133747) | Populus adjacent soil microbial communities from riparian zone of Weber River, Utah, USA - 356 T | ecosystem: Environmental > Terrestrial > Soil > Riparian zone | place: USA: Utah | collected...
GCACGCGCGTCGACTTCGTGCGCGATCGCGGGCCACAGCTACTAGCGAAGCCGCTCCGCGATGGCGTCGCGATGGATCCCGTGGAAGAGATCATCGCGAACAAGATCACGACGCTCGCATCGCGCTCTGAGATTCGCGACGTGGTCGATCTCTACTGCCTCGAGCTGGCGGGCCATCGGGTCGAAGATCATCTCGACAACGCGCTACGTAAGGACGCGGGCGCGACGCCGGCTACGATTGCATGGCTGCTCTCCACCCTGCACGTACCGGAGCGTCTACCCGGTGACGTTCCCCGCGATGCGATCCTCGCCTATGTGAAGGAGCTCGAGGCGCGCCTGCGCAAGCGTGCATTCCCACCAACGGGCGATGCGGGCAACGCCGTGCCGTGATGCTGGAGGCATCCGGCCGGCGCTCTCCCGAAGATCATCCTCGGAGACATATGACGCCGGCACAGGATGGGCCAACCATGCGGTTGCGCGCCTTCACGCGAGGGTTGTACTAAGCCTCTCTCAATCGATAGCTCGGAGGCTCGTTCCAACTCGTGATAGCTCGTGCTGGGGGGCGCGTGATTCATGCATTCAAACACGGGCGCTGGCTCTTATTCGAGCACGGCTTCAGGGTCCTATCCGTCTCCGGCTGCGTACCCAGACGCCGCGCGCTGGAGAAGTTGCACTGCGACACTAAGCTCAGCCGGGAAGCAGATCGCGCGCGCGGGCTTCGGCACTATTTCCGCTCACGGAGGCGAGCGCACCAATTGCGCGGAGCGCAAAACGTCGACGAACGCTTCTTCAATCTGCACCGCTCGACCAGTAGGTACTCGCTACAGCGTGCCGGTGAGGAATGCGCGTTGCATCGTTTCTCGCGTAGCCCGGCCGTACGCTTTCGCTTGCCAGCCATTCGAGCTTGCCTCGCGGTCCACTCCGCGGTGAGTGAAAGCACGCAGCGGCGCCGGAGTGCTACACGCCTCTCCAAAGCGGATGCACAAGCGCGTCCGCAACTCTGCCCGCGTTCAACCGATTATTCACCGTAGGACGCGAACGTGAGTGCCGCCATGACAAGCGTGCGGTCGCAAAGGCCACGCCCGGGAGCCAGAGATGCGTTGCGCCTAGACTGCCTTAGGCCCCTGGTGCTCGCCCTTGACCGCTCCGACAAGCTCACCAGCGAGCTGCGTCGCGTGCTCCACTGGCGACTTCGCCTCACGCCCGAAGTTGAGCTTGTCTGCGCTCAGCAACGCGACTAGCGCTGCCAGGTCGGCTTGGTGTGCAGTCCCTCCGACCATCTCCAGAGCATCAGCTCTCGCATCATAGAACGCAGCCATTCGCGTATTGTAACGATACATCCCCACGAAAATCTGCACGAGGTAGATGATCAACGCCGCAGACCCAAGACGAAGCGTACCTAAGGAAACGATCAGCCAGATCTTAAAGCTCGAATCTTGCTTGGAATACTCGGCCAACGCCGCTTCCGCCTGCTCGAAGGAAGCCTTCGCAGCATTTAGCCTGTTGTTCTCCCTCCGAAGTTCGGCGGTCGAGTCGGCGATAGACTCCAACGTGCCACTTTCTACGTTGCCCGCACGTTCAATCTCTCCGAGTCGATACTGCGAGTTCAGCTGATCCGTGCGCGCTAATCTTAGTTGGTCGCGCCATTTTGCGGACCGTTCGTCCAACGCTAGTTGCTCCGAATGCGCGAATATATAAAGTCCGCCAGCCGCGCATAGGAAGATGAGGAGGATCGCGCCATTCGCTCCCCGCGCTCGCTGCGACGCGCGTGCTCGCAAGCCCGCTGTCGCCGCGATCGAGTTCGGCGCGCTCCACACATTCGGTGCGGACACGTCCGCGCCGGATCGTCGGCCCACGTACCGTCCGGCGCAGTACACGGCAGCGAACACTATCACGGTGCAGCCGAAGGCGAGGCCGCTCGGCTCCTCCTCGGTAAGTAGGGTAAGCAAGACCGCGAGCCCCAGTGTCCCAATGAGCCCAGCCGCCGAAAGCTCACCGGCAAACGCTTTTGCGGAGGCTTCGATGCCGCTGTTTGGAGGATCGACTGTCTCGGTTGACGTCGCCACAATATCGCGCTCCTGATTGGCTTCGAGAGGAGTTGCTCATTGTCCCGTCGTCAAGTCAATCCTCGGCGCCGACCGGGGTGCAGACGTGACGGCCCGCGATAAGAGAGCGAGGTAAGCCCTCTGCAACGCGAAAGGCCGGCCAGCCCCTGGACCTGGTCGAGGGGTCGTCCGAGCAGCCCTACCGGATCAGTGGCGTGTACACAGCGAAGCTGTTCGCCGAACTCTGTCGCAGCCGAGAGCTGCTGCCGTAGCGGCATCGGCGCCGGCATTCGCGCAGGATCTGCGCGCTGCAGTCGAATGCCGAGCCGTCGCGGTCTCGCCCGGCACCGCGGCACCGCTCCATCACAGGCTACGCCAATAGGACCCGCCGCAAGAGTGCGACAGACAGAGTATCCCCGATCACGCAAATGCTCAACGCAGGAGTCACGGCAGTCCCTGCGCACGTAGCTCGGTGGCGTCGCGCAGTCGCGAGCGACGAGGCAAGCTAGGGACCCGAGCATCCTCGGACGCAAGCCGTCCCGAGCAATCGAACGCAGCTATTAGCTGCACGGCGGCACCTGACAGATAGCTACGGCAAAAGCGCGAAGAGGGCGCCGGATAAGAGAACAGAGTCCGCCGCCGTGAGCGGTCGCATAGGTGGCAGTGTCGCCCGCGGTCACTCGATCGGTTCCGGGTTGCGCGCATGTCGTTTGTGGGCTGCCGAGCGTTGGCATGCGCCGGTCGAGTCCTCGAATCTTCGAGGACTCACCCTTTCGAGTGTCATGCTTGCTTCTGGGTTTCGAGAACAGGGCCCGCGGCGGCGGCAGCCACGCGATCTACTACCGCCAGATGCGCGGATACATGCTCGTTGTGTACATCATTCGCAAGGAGCGAGAGCCCGCGCTGCATCTCTAGTGGACGCCGCTCGACTCGCCTTCGCCCGCGGTGCAGTCGTCGTCTCCGCTCGCGTGGCGCCGCCCAGGGCGGGTGAGGCGGTCCAGTGGCTTGCTGTCGTGCTAGGCAACGTCATCAGCCCTGCTCGAGCTCCACATGCTCGATGCACGTTTCCACGCGGTCGCGCTTCACGAGCAACACGAAAACGTAGGTCACACCGTCGCCGTTTATGAATGCCTTCACTGGCACACGGTCTCGGTTGGACTCTGATTGGACCGCCCGGGCCCAAACGGGCACTGACCCTTGCGGCAGCGCCACGAGATGGAAGTCGTCTGCTCGCCTGAGCTCCTCGAGCAGCAGCCCATCTGCAACGATGCACGTGGTGATGCTCCTAAGCTCGTCTGGAGTCTCAGCGCCCGAGCGGCAGCGCTGCTTGGAGGACGGCGTCTGGAAGCCAAAGGGGAATGCAGTCAGCGTCGTCAAAACGCCATGATCTTGGTCTCGCAGCGCGGTGAGCCATCGCCCGGCAATCAGCTCAGCAGCCGCGATTGATGTCGGGCTGGACGCGCCGTCACTTCCATCTACGGCCGCGGGGGATGCGGGGGATGACTCGCGCGTGCTTGAGTGGCCGCATGCTCCTGGCAGTAGCGCAGCACTCACTGCCGCAAAGCGCGCGAGCCCTTGGATGTGACGCATCAGGGCTTGACGTTGTACGACCAGTGCCATGGTTCCTCGTAGTACGGGTTCAGCCCGTAGCTGGCCGCGTTCGTCCTCAGCCACTGGAAGGCGCTCGTGTGTGCAAAAAGCTGGGCTTTGGCGTTAGAGCTAGTATTGTCGATGCCAAGATTGAGATCAAAAGCTCGGCCAGTGATGTGCTCGCTGCGCGTCTGCGCAACCCATTTTCCTGCGCCCGCGCCGTATTGTGCCCGCGCCGCTGCAGCCAGCTGCGCCTGGCGGACAGAGCTTCGGTATGCTGAAGTCAGCGTGAAAAGCTCCTTGTTGAAGCCAGCAGCGAGCGCCGCTGTCCTCAGTGCACGAAAGGCGTCCAACGCCTCCTGCGTGAGCTGGAACAGTCGCTGACCGGGTGACACCGGATCTCCGTACTTGTTGATAGACACCAGCTTGGCTGGATTGGGATCGACCCTCTCGTCTAGGCGAATCCGACCCGCCGGCTTTCCGAATGACTTCGCTCCATCCATGGAATCCTCCGTTCAACGCCATTCGGTTGAACTACCGGCGAGTTGCCTGCTGCCCAGACGGGCCTGCGGAGAAGTCGAATTCCTGGAACAAGCTGTTGGAGCCCTATTTCAAGTAACTCCGTGAAGAGCCCGCGCTTGTCACGCCCGGCGTCGGTGACCAGTCGCGCCGGCGACTGGCCCCGCGCCGCATACCACCCGATGTTACGTAAGGTGGACAGTCATATGAGGCATCTCACATCATGGGTAAGCCGTGGCTCGGAGTACTACGAGCGCGCGGCCCGGACTGCAACATGGCCGCGCGCTGACGTTGTACGAGCGACTCACACTGGGAGCTTGTGCTCCTTCCAGCGCTCACGCAGGTCGCGCTTTTGAATCTTGCCGGCGGCGGTATGCGGGATCTCGTCCATGAAGACCACGTCGTCCGGCATCCACCACTTCGCGATCTTGCCTTCGAGGAACTTGAGCATTTCCTCCTTGGTCACCGTCTGGCCGGGCTTCTTCACCACGATCAGCAGCGGCCGTTCATCCCACTTCGGGTGCGCCACGCCGATCACGGCTGCTTCGGCGACCGCTGCATGACCCACGGCGAGATTCTCGATCTCGATCGACGAGATCCACTCGCCGCCCGACTTGATGACGTCTTTCGCGCGGTCCGTGATCGCCATGAAGCCGTCGCGGTCGATCGTCGCGATGTCGCCGGTGTCGAAGAAGCCCTGCGCGTCCAAGATGTTCTCGCTTTCGGCCTTGTAGTACGCCGACGCGATCGCTGGGCCGCGCACCAGGAGATGCCCGAAGGTCTTGCCGTCGCGAGGCAGCTCTTTGCCGGCGTCGTCGACGATCTTCATTTCGACCGTGTAGAACGGTCGGCCTTGCTTGAGCTTGTACTGGCGCTGTTGGTCGAGCGGGAGATCTTCGTGACTCGCCTTGAGGCGACTCATGGTGCCGGTCGGGCTCATCTCCGTCATGCCCCAGCCGTGCAGGATCAGCACGCCGTATTTGTCCTCGAACTTCTCCATCACGACGCGCGGACACGCCGCGCCGCCGACGACCACGCGCTTCAGCGTAGATAGCCGCTTGTTCTCGGTCTCGAGGTACTGCAGAAGCCCGAGCCACACGGTCGGCACCGCGGCGGTCACGGTGACGCCCTCTTCCTCGAGCAACTGGTGCACCGATGCGCCGTCGAGCTTCGGGCCGGGATGCACGATCTTCGCGCCAGCCATGGGCGCGGCAAACGTGATGCCCCACGCATTGGCGTGAAACAGCGGCACGATCGGCATGATCGCGTCGACCGAGCGCAGCCCGAGCATGTCTGCCGAGTTGACGCCGAGCGCGTGCAGCACGTTCGAGCGATGCGAATACAGCACGCCCTTGGGATTGCCCGTGGTGCCGGATGTGTAGCAGAGCCCGGCCGCCGCGCGTTCGTCGACCTGCACCCACTCGAAGTCATCGTCTTCCGCGGCCAGCAGCTCTTCGTAGCAAAGCACGTTGGGCAGCTTCGTCTGCGGCATGTGCGCGCGGTCGGTCAGCAAGATGTAGCCCTTGATCGACGGGCTGCGCGGCGCCATCGCCTCGGCCAGCGGCAGGAACGTGAGATCGAGCAGCAAATACTTGTCTTCCGCGTGGTTGGCGATGAAGACCAGCTGATCGAGGAACAGGCGCGGATTCAGGGTATGACAGATGGCCCCCAAACCCATCACGCTGTACCAGGCTTCCTGATGCCTATATGTGTTCCACGCCAGCGTGCCGACCACGTCGCCTTCGCCCACGCCCAAGCGCCGCAACGCCTTGGCAAAGCGCTTGGCGCGGACGTATTGATCGCCATACGTGTAGCGGTGGATCGGCCCCTCGACGGTGCGGCTGACGACTTCCCGTTCGGCGTGGTTCAAGCGCGCGTAGTCGAGGATGCTGGGGATGATCAGCGGCCAGTCCTGCATAAGTCCGTGCATGGCATTCTCCGTGGAAGGCGTCGCCCGCCGACGCTGGTGAGCGACAACTGTGATGCTGTCTGAGCAGCGCGCGAGACTCAAGTCTCTTGGTTTGCCAGCCCGGCGGTGCGTTACCGTATAGGAATGCAGACATTCCGAGTTTCGACCTGTGTCGCAGCGCTCAGCCGCACGAGCCTCGCTCGTCTCATCGCCGCCAGCGCTGTGGGCATCAGCTGCGCGGGAAGCTCGGAAACCCAGGTGATCCAGGTCGAGCAGGCCGTCCAGCACCGGGAATACACGACAGCCGCCGCGCTCTACACGCACAAAGGCCGCGATCCGCGCGTGTTACGGGCGCTCGCGGAGAACTTGCTGCTCGACGCGGCGCAGTCCACAGACCCGGCGCAGCGACGCGCAGCGCTGATTGAGCTGTCACTCGCAGGTCGGCGTGCAGACGATTTGCTGGAGCGCCTCACGCGCGAAGCACAGTCCCCGCTTCTGCTGGCGGAAGTCCTGCGCCTGCGGCTCGCGCACGGCGACGAATCAGCGCGCGAGCCGCTGCGATCGCTGCTCTCAAACCGAGACCCCGAGGTCGTCGATTGCGCCTATGCCGCGCTCAAACCAGACACGGACTGGCTGCTCCTGAACGACGGCCTAGCAGCGCCGCGCAGTCAGCGCCGAGCGGTGGCGCTGAAGCTGGTGGCGGCTGGACCGCGCACCCGCCTTGCGGAGCTTCGAGAGCTGAGCCGGCGTGATCCCGAGCCTAGCCTGCGGGCGGCGGCACTGGCAGCGCTCACCTACTACGGAGCCGCTGCGAGCCCGGTGTTCGAGGCGGCGCTGCGCGAGCACGACCCCGACGAGCGCGTACGCGTCACCGCGCTCGAGGGGTTGGCCCGCGTGGACCCGAAGCTCGCGCTCCCACATCTGGACCAACAGCTCGGGGCGGGCGTGAGCAGTGAGAGCATCGCGGCAGCCTCGGCACTGCTCCGCATGCAACCACGGCAGCCACCGGAACGTGCCTGGATGACTCTGCAGAACGCTCTGTCCACGCCGGACGCGGCGTTGAGGGCACACGCCGCGTCCGTGCTCGCGGGGCTCGATCTGAACGCGGCGTCCGTCCCCCACTCGGTGCTCGAGGAGCGCTTGCGCGTGGAACCGGTGCACTCGGTGAGGCTGGCGCTCGCGCTGGCACTCGGGACGCGTGACTCTGCGGCGTACGCTACGCTGGTGGCGCTGTCCAAGTCGGCCACGTTGACTGGGGTGGAGGCTAATGCGGCTCTGGCTGATGCGTTTGCTCCCGCCGAGGCTCGGCTGCTGGCGCTGCGGGGGCATCCTTCGGCGATCGTGCGGGCCACTGTTGCGCGGGTTTTGGTTGGGCGTGGTCGCGGGGCGGGCGCGGTGGCAGAGCTTATGGGGGACGGGGAGTGGCGGGTTCGGTTGGCGGCTGCGGGGGCGGCTTTGCGGGGGTTGTGAGGGGGTTGGCGCTGCTGCGGGCAACTGCTGGTAGCTGCGAGCCAGCCCATGATCGGAGTTGCTCCAAGTCCAGTCCGCAGCCCCCGCCCCCGATGCACGGGCATGCTCAGTTTCCAGAAACTCGACGTGTACCGCGATGTGCCATCGATTTCGTCGCTCTGGCCATAGATATCGGGGCTACCATCCCGCGCGGACACGCTGAACTGCGCGATCAGCTCCCGCGCGCTGCGCGTTCCGTTCCGCTCAACATTGCAGAAGCGGCCGGTCGAACTTCAGAAGCCGATGCTGGGGCTGCGACAACTCTCGAAGCCAGCGGGCAATTTCCTTTGACTCCTTCGCTAGAAAGCCGGAACACCGCCCCGCGGTCAGGCCGTGCGCCTCAGCAACGGCGAGTCCATGTGACGAGCCCGCTCGATCACGATGCCGAGCGTAGCGCTCCCGGTGGCCGAGCCCTCACTGCGCGACCCCGCTCGCGCGCATTACTGTGCAAGAGCAAGCGCCGCAACTCGGGCTGCGGCTCGCAATCACAACTGCTTCGACTACTAACATCGTCAACCACCCATCACGTTGCGCGTGAGCATGGACGGCAGAACCTCTCGTTGACCTCACACATGAGAAGATCATCGATAGTCAGCCAATGAAACGTCCGAACCGCGAAGCCAAAACGTGTGCGCGAGTCGCGCTGCCGATTCAGCAGTTTTTGCAGATGCGCCCTGCACTGTGTGTATGCCTGCTGCTCGCACTCTTCGCCGCCAACGCCACATACACCTCGAGCCGACCTTCTGCGACATTCGACGAGACGCCGCACATAGCGGCCGGCTACTCGTACTATTAGACCGGAGATTTTCGACTCAACTCGGACATCCTCCGTTCGGAAAGCTGCTTTCAGCCCTCCCACTCATCTTCATGAAAGACGTCAAGTTCTCCACGGAGTGGCATGAATGGCAACAACCGGATGAGTGGCGGCTTGGACAGAGGTTCCTGTACATCGACAACGCGCCAGATCGTCTAGACTTCCTTGATTCGCAATTTGGCGTTCAAAGCTGAATGATGATCTCAGTGTCGAAGTGAAAGTCGGTGCCGTCGGGGCGATGGGCAGCTCGTTCCGCACCCAGTGTTCCGCACACCTCAACACTTATGCCGTACCGCAGTCATCGGCTGCAGCGCAGTGCCGCTTGTCGATCGGCAGGTTCGGGCCAGCTCGCAGGACTCTGCGGCCTTTCACCTGCCAGCTCGCTGGGCGCGCGTGCTCGCGATGAACACCGCGGCAGACACGTGCTCCACGCGCACATGGATTGCGACAACTCTCGAAGCACGCGGGCGATTTCCTTTGACTCGTTTCGCTCGATGACCGAAACACGTGTCCATGTGATGGCCGCGCTCGATCGCGAGGTCGAGCGTTGGGCCCCTTGGTCGAGCCCTCACTGCGCGACCCCGTAAGTGCGAACACGATGCTCAAACACGATCGCCAAGCCAAGCTCCTGTTAGTGTGTGGATTTGGATTGCTATATGCCTATTTTTTCCAGGGCGGCGGCTGGAATCAAAACACGCACTTCGACACCGCACGCGCGCTCGTCGAGCGCCACACGTTTGAGCTTAGCGCGTTCTCGCAAAATACCGGCGATGTCGGCCGTCACGAGGGCAAGGTCTACTCGAACAAAGGGCCAGGCCTCGCGCTGTTGACCGTACCGGTGTACTTCGTGACGCATCAGCTCGAGCGTGCGCTCGCGCCCGGTGCCGATCCGGCGCGGAGAGCGAACATGCACGCGCACATCATGACGCTGTTCGCGAGCGCGCTCCCAGGCGTCGTGCTGCTGCTCGTGCTGTACTGCCACTTCCGTCGCGCTCAGGGGTCGATCGGCGAGAGCCTGTGCCTCGCGGCCGCATTCGGAGCAGGAACGCTGATCTTTCCCTTCAGCGGCCTGCTGATGAGTCACGTGTTGACCGCGTGCACGCTGTTTTCGACCTGGTACCTCGTAAGTCGACCGCCTGCGCGAAACGGAACACTCTTTCTCGCGGGCAGTCTAGTAGGCCTGACAGTAATCACGGATCTGCTCGCGGCGCCTGTCACCGCACTTTTTTTGTTCTACGTGATGCGGCGCTATCGGCCGCGTGAGATCACTGGCTTCATCGCAGGCGGGGCGGCCGTCGCGTTGCTGTTCCTCGTATACAACTACGCCGCGTTCGGCAGTATCTTCAAGACCAATCAAACCCTCGAACAAAAGCAGTTTCAGACGCCGGACTTGCTGCTCGGCGCGCTGCAAGTGCCCGAACCCATTCGCCTCTATTGGCTGACGTTTCATCCGTTTCGAGGCCTCTTCCACTGCTGCCCCGTGTTGCTGCTGCCGTGGCTGTCGTGGCCACGCGCGCTGCGCTGGCGGGCCCTGCGCTTGGAGACGCTCGTGCCGCTGGCGGTCATCTTCGTCTTCATGTTGTTCAACCTGAGCTTCAACGGATGGACAGGAGGCTGGGGCGTGGGTCCACGCTACCTGATCCCGATGACTCCCTTTCTGTTCTCCTTTGCCTTGCCCGGCTTGCGCCGTGCGCGCGTGCCGGCCTTGCTGCTGATGGCGGCGTCGGCGGGCCTGATGTTTTGTGTCACAGCCGTCCGGGTCATGGTTCCTGGTCCCACCTTCGGCAGCGCGCCGAACTGGGACCCCGTGGCGGACTGCGTCGAGCACGTGACGCGGGGCGAGGTCGCGATCTCCACGCAAGGCATGCTCGACTACGTGCCGCGTGCGCCTTCAAGCGCGCGCTGGGCCAGCTACAACCTGGGTGAGCTGTTCGGGTTGCAGGGCGCAATCAGCCTATTGCCGGCCGCACTCGTGCTGGGTCTACTCGCAGTCGTCGCGCTGGTCACGTCGCGCCGTGCGCTCACGAGGCGCCGCACGCACGGAGGACGAGTAGCCGAGCTCCCGGCGTCGGCCGACGTTTCGCAGAACGTTCATAAAGAACTGGACGACCAAGCGTCGGTTGCGTGACGCCGCCCCTGGCGGACTGGTTGATTGTCGACGCGCGCAAGACCATTGCGTGCAGATTTCGCGACGTGCCGCAGCCTGACTGAAGAGCCGAGGCTCTTACTCGTCAGAAATGGGGACGCCTGAAGTAACCCGAAGACAATCGGGGAGTAGGTGGTCGTTCCCGTGGCTAAGCAGATCGAGGAAGTGTCTTCAAAGTCCGGGCCGAGCACGGGCGGGGTACAGGGGCGGCTCTGTGACGTTGACGTGAGCGTTGACGTTGTCGTGAGCGTTGTCGGCGACGGCGGTCCAATCACGGTACATGGGTAACAAAACGTTCTCGCAACATAGGTGACACCCGGCGTACTCGGCATGGCGAGGAGGCGCGC
>Ga0190271_10002701_pt1 | contig 10877 bp, 8 predicted proteins | sample Popmic356T_FD_133747 | JGI IMG/M metagenome (GOLD analysis project Ga0190271, IMG submission 133747) | Populus adjacent soil microbial communities from riparian zone of Weber River, Utah, USA - 356 T | ecosystem: Environmental > Terrestrial > Soil > Riparian zone | place: USA: Utah | collected...
CTCGCGCGCCCGGCATTCACGTCACGCGACGAACGCCGCAGTATCGCCTTCACCTCCTGCGGCGTGAGGCCCGGATTCTTCTGCAGCAGCAATGCGCAGAGCCCGGCGATCTGCGGGGCGGCGGCCGACGTGCCGCTGAACACGCCCCAGCCGTCGGCATCCTTCGTCTGATCGTGGAAGGCTTCGTCGCGATCGATGTCGCTGCCTTTCGGAATGGGAAGCCGTATGTACGTGGCGTGCGGCATCATGCCCACGAGCCCGCAAACATCGGGCACCGAACGGCCGCGGTAGATGGCGCTGGGAAACGCGCTCGCGTAGTTAGAGGCCTGCATCGTGCCGGCCGCATCGACGTACACGCCACCTGCGGAGATCACGGTGGGAATCTGCCCGGGAAAGGCGTAGTGACCATTGCCGGCGGAGAACACCACGATCACGCCGGCATCGACGGCCGCGAGGATCTCCGCTTCCAGCGGCACGAGGCTGTTGGGCAGCTTCGTCGCCGGCTTGTTGCCGTCCGCGCGCAGGTCGTATCCCATGCTGACCGAGATGATCTTCGGTCGGTGCCGCATGGCTTCCTGAAATCCTTCGAGGATGCTGGCGCCGGCCTCGGGCGAGGAATCGTTGTCCACCTTGATACCGATGAAGGTGACATCGGGTGCGACGGAAAACACATTGGCGGATTCGCCGGTACCGTGACCGTTGGTATCGGTCCGCCGATTCGAAGCACCCGGAGCCAGGACCACCGATGACCGCGCGCGAAAACGCTTGAACCAGCTGTGGCGTTGATCGAAGCCGGAGTCGACCATCGCAACCTTGATGCCCTTTCCGGTGATCTTCGCCTTGTGGACCTCCGTGACGTTGAGCAGTTTTTGCACGCCTTTGGGCGCGGACAGATAGTGATACCCGAGTTTCGGTCCGCCGCCGACGCCGCCTGCAATGGCGCTGCCCATGTAGACGTGCGGCCACTGGATGTAGGCGTCGTCGATGAGCTTTGCGACATCCGGATTCGGGTTCCAGCCCGACTTGGCGCCGGGGAAATAGAACTTGCGGCATTCCGTCACCGCCGCATTCGCGGACTCGAACACCTGCAGACGCGTGCCAAAGACCTTTTCGTACTGCGCGCGCGTACAACGCACCGACACCGCGAGTTTGCCGCGCACACTCATCGAAAAGCCTGCCTTCTGCAGTTCGGCGATGGCCATGTCCACGTTCAACGCATCGGGCGCGAAGTGCCGGATGCTGGACGTCGACATGCGCGCGCCGAACTTGACCGGACCGCTCTGTGTGCCTGCGCGCGGAAACGTGACCGCCACACGCAGCAGCTCCGATGGCCCCGGGGCACCGGTGGATTTCGCTTCGGGTTCGAACACTCTCATGGGTCAGAGGTACTCGTGCCGCGGCGCCACCGTGATGCTTTCTATGTACTCCGCGAGCTCCTGTGGCACCGGCAAGAGCTCATGTACCTCGACCTTGGCAGCGAAAAACCGCTGGAACTCCTGTTTGCTGACGCGAACACTCACGCTCGTCTGGCCCTTGCCGGTGATTTCGAACCCCAGCGTCGCTGCGACTCGCGAGGCCGCTTCGATGCCGCCCGGGTTCCGATGCCCGGGTCGCATCAACAGCTGCAATCGAATCGCGGCCACGGTGAAACGCCAGTCTGGCCGCTATTCGCGCGTCGGGAGGTAGTTAGGTACCTCCGCACCCGCCGGAGCTGCCATGGGGCCCGCCATCGGCGTCGCCGACAGGTTGTCGGCCGGCGGGTTCGCCGCATCCCAGGTGCACGGGTTGAACGTGGCGGGCTCACTCGGCAGGCTGCGGGAGACGGTCGCGCCCATCTGCAGTGAATAGTCCGCCGCCACCGGCGCCGGCGTCACCGCGGTCGTCACGCAGCTGCCAGCGGTATTGCTGAAGCGTCCGAATGCGGTGGCGCCGGAAAGATTGCGGAACCACGCTTCCTTGAAGGGCGAAGCGTTGCACGCGCCCTGCGGCATGATGCGCGCCAGCGAAGGCGCCTGCGCCGTGTTGTGGCAGGCCATGCAGGCCGACGCGCGGTTGTCGACCGGACCATTGAGCCTTCCGCCAACGCCGAGATGCGCGAGTGCGTAGGCCGGTGCCGCCAGGTTGATCCAGCTCTGCACCAGGGGCGGCCCCGCCGGATCGTTACCCCACATCAGTCCCAGCGGCGCCATCTTGCGCCAGGGCGAGGTCGAGGTGACCGCGCGATCGTAGACGTAGGTCGCGAAGTACCATCCGGTGACTCCGGCACGCTCGTCGCGAACCGCGATGTCGACCTGCAGCAGGCGCACTTTGAGCGTCTGGGTATTGTTGTTGGGCAGGATATCGACGGCCAGCGAGCCGTCGAGAATGTCCACCGGGAAGTCGGTCGGTTTGGCAGCGCTGTACAGCAGCTTGAACACCAGGCTGTCCACCGGCATCGCCATCTTCGTGAGGTCGGCGATGTCACGGCCCGGCACGCTGGTTGCCCAGGTGTTTTTGTAAGTGCGCGCGCCGCGCCGGTCGTAGTACGCCACCGCGTAGTTCTTGAATGCCACGGAGTTGCCGCCGAGCTCGTTGCTGACGACCGTACGCTCGAGCGTCATGCCGTACGCCGGTTCACGCACACCGAAATCTCCGGGCGAACCGAAGATCATGCGCGGCGCGGGATACCATTTCTGATCACGCTGTCCCTGCGGCACGGTGCCACCGGCCGGATCCCGATAGTGGGTGCTCGCGGTCAATTGCGGCGTCAACGCACGAACCGGGAGACTGGAGAACGCGTAGTTGCGCAGTGCCAGCGCGTACTGCAGACGTTCCGCCGGAATGCGCGGATCGAAGTTGCGCCACGGACGCGTGGTCGTCGGACCATTCGTAGTCGCTTTTTCAACGAGCTCCGGCGTAAAACGCGTCCCCGTGCTTCCATCCGGAATGGCATTGCGGCTGGCGATGAAGTCGGGATATTTGCCACGGCACTGCGCGACGAAACTGCCGGTCGGTGACGGCCTGCCTGACGATGTGACGCGAATGCATCGCGAACCCGGGGCGCAACCCGTCGCGTCCGAGGGCAGCGGTGCCGCCGTGGCGAAGCCGGGACCTGCAGCGAGCATTCCGCTGGTGAAAATCGACATCAGGAGCTTGGATCCCGGATTCATGGCACTTCCCTGTAGTTCGCGTTTTTTTGTCGGGCAACCACCAGTCTCGCGCCCCCGGGGCCGGATATCGTTCGCGGCAGCGGCCTGATTCCGGAAAGTGTGAAATCTTCCCGTTATGTCGAAGCGGGGACGATTCCCTAGCTACCAACGTGCGATTAGGCGACAGCCAGGCCAGCGGAGCGGGTTCCCGAGCAGATGAACAGCTGCGCGGGCGGGAGATTCCGGATTTCGAATCCGCGCCGCAGGTTGGGAAAAGTGTCGCGCAGCACCGGCAGCACCCGGCTCGTGAATTGATAGACGAGGAATTCGCCTTCGCCGTCGAGCGCGTCCCGGCTGGCGGTCGAGATCTTCGACTGCAGGGTGGCGGGCATGCTGCCGAGAGGGATGCCCGAGACGATGTAGTTGGCCCGCTTCAGTCCGTGACGTTTGAGGATGCGCTGCACGTTCTCGGCAGAGTCATGCTCCACGCACAACCGATTGTCCGGGAACGCAGCCGGCAGGAACCTCACGAATTCCGGATTGGTCTCGATGACGATCAGCCGGGCATCGCTGCGCATGCGCCGCAGGATTTCGGCAGTGAACGTTCCAACACCCGGCCCGTACTCGACGATGACCCGGGCTCGCTGCCAATCGATGGAAGCAAGCACGGCATTCACGAGGAAGCCTGAACTCGGAATGACGGAACCGAGCATGTGCGGATGACGCAGGAAATTGCTCGCGAAGAGGAAGATTTCGGACACGCGCGACCGCGCGGGGGCGTGTTCCGTCCGTGACTCTTCCATCAAATGGGCTGGCGCATCACGGCCGTCACGTGCACACCCCGAGCCGTGCGCTGGCCGTTGCACGGAACGAGGTTCGTCTCGAATTCGCGCGAACATGACTCCCAGCTCGAGCCCAGCGCTCGATCGCGGCATGCCTGGGCATCGATGGAGAGCGCGCGCACCGCCGCGCGGGCCAGGTCCTGGTCCAGCGCGCCCGTGATTCCGTCTTCGACGACATCGATCGGACCGGTGACGGGATAGGCGGCGACCGGCACTCCGCACGCCATGGCTTCCAGGTTCACGAGACCGAACGTGTCGGTGAGGCTGGGGAATACGAGCACGTCCGACGCCGCCACGTGGCGCGCGAGGTCCTCGCCGAAGCGGAAGCCCACGTACACGGCGCCGGGATATTGCGCTTTGAGACGCGGCAGTTCCGGTCCATCACCGATCACCAGCTTCGTCCCTTTCCACGGCATGCCCAGGAACGCGTCGATGTTCTTTTCGATCGCCACGCGCCCGACGTACGCAGCGATTGGCCGCGGAAGCTGCAGGAAGTCTTTCGGCATGGGCCTGAAAATCTCGGTGTCCACGCCACGCTGCCAGTGGACGAGATTGCAGAAGCCCTGCTTCGCCAGTTGCGCGCGCACGGTCTGGGTGCTGACCATGCAGTGAGTGGCCGCGCCATGAAACCAGAGCAGAGCCTTGTAAGACAGCGACATCGGAATCGGGAACCGCGAGCGCAGGTACTGCGGAAACTGCGTGTGATACGACGTCGTGAATTGCATTCCACGGCTGACGCAGTACCGTCGGGCGGCGAAGCCCAGTGTCCCCTCGGTCGCGATGTGCACGGCGTCCGGTTGAAACCCGGTGATCGCCGCCGACAGCTTCCGGTATGGCAACAGCGAGAGACGAATCTCCGGGTAGGTAGGGCACGGCACAGAACGGAACATGCCCGGCGTCACGAGCAGTATCTCGTGCCCCAGTCGCTGCAGGCATGAAACGGTTTGCCGCAACGTCGTGACGACACCATTGGTCTGTGGCGCCCACGCGTCGGTAACGATCACGATTCGCATGCCTCACCGTGGCTTTTTGGCGTGACGCTGGCGTGACAGATCCGCGAAGCTTTTCTTGCGCACGCACACCGCGCCGCGCGAAGTGTCCGATGCAAGTATCGGATTCACACGATGGCGGAGGTCGGGTTGTCATTCTCCTGTTATGCAAGTGAGATATTTCGTTCACCGGACCCTGACATTCGTGGCCCCTTCCGCAAAGGACAGTTCATGCAAAAGTTCCTGCAGGCGCTGCATACCCAGCGCTGGGATGACCATCGCTACTACCACCACAGCCGCATCAATCAGTCGCTGCACCTGGTGAGCGCGTTCAGCTTCCTGGCCGCCTATGTATTGCTGTTCATCAATCCCGCCGCGGCCGCGCTGGTCGCCTGGCTGGTGGCGATGGTGAGCCGCCAGAGCGGGCATTTCTTCTTCGAGCCCAAGGGGTACGACGAGGTCAACCACGCCACCCACGAGCACAAGGAAGAGATCAAGGTGGGCTACAACCTGCGGCGGAAAATCATTCTGCACGCCGTCTGGGCGCTCTCACCCGTGATCCTGTGGATCCAGCCGACGGTGTTCGGCTTGTTCCCGCCGATCACTTCCACCGAAGAGATGATCTACCAGGTGGGCGAAATCTGGCTGGTCGTGGGGCTCGGCGCGCTCGCATTCCGCACGGTGCACCTGTTCTTCCTGCGCGACGTGCAGACCGGTCTCGTGTGGATCACCAAGATCGTCACGGACCCGTTTCAGGACATCAAGACGTACTGGAAGGCGCCTCTCTATCTGCTGCGCGGGGAGTTGATCGACCCCATGCACGGGAAAAGCCAAGCGCCCGAAGAGCTTCACGTCGCACGCGACGCTGGATAGTTTGATTCGTGAGTCCAGGGTGGCTCCACCACCAGCCGTCGCGATGCATCGCGGCGGCTGCGGCCACGATGCGCCCGGCGATCTCACTGAAATCCTCTTCAGGCAGGTCGATGCGGAAAATGAGCCGCCCGGTGCCCACCCAGCTCAACGCCAGCCCTTCCGCGCGGAGGTAATACTGCAGCATCCAGTTGTAGCGCGAGGGCAGCGAATAGTTGAGCGACCACACGCTCGAGAAATTCGCCACCACGAGCGGCAGCCCGGCCTCGCGCAGTCGCGTGTTGAGTTCGTTCGCGCGCCGGTCCCAGAGCGCGTCGAGGCCGGCATATTTGGCACGTATCTCGTCGGTGTCCATCGCGCGAAGGAACTCGTGCATGGCGCCCATGACATAGGGATGCGAGTTGAATGTGCCGCGCGCGAAGCACACGTCGGCGGGCCGGTCTTCGCGAAAGCGCTTCATGAGGTGCTTGCGCCCGCAGAGCACGCCGACCGGCAAACCACCCCCGAGCGTCTTGCCGTAAGTCACCATGTCGGCGCGTACACCGAAGTATTCCTGGGCGCCGCCAGCGGCGAGCCTGAAACCCATGAACACCTCGTCGAAGATAAGCACGAGGCCACGCTCCGTGCAGACGGCGCGGAGTTTCAGCAGCCATTCCCGATAGGCCGCACGATCGAAATGCGCGCTGCGCTTGCTGTCGAGCAACATCGAATCGCTCGGCGCATTGCCGTTCGGATGCATTGCCTGCAGCGGATTCACGAGCACGCAGGCGATGTCGCGCCGCGTGCGCAGCACCTTGAGCGCCGCGTCGCTCATCTCCGCGAGCGTGTAGGTTTCACGTGCGGCGAGCGGATTTCCCACACCGGGTTGCACGTCGCCCCACCAACCATGATAGGCGCCGCAAAAGCGGACCAGGTGCGTGCGACGCGTGTGATAACGCGCGAGGCGCACGGCCTGCATGACCGCCTCCGTTCCGGACATATGGAACGAAACCTCGTCGAGTCCCGAGATTTCGCGCAGCCGGCTCACGTTGTATGCGAGCACGGGGTGGTAGCCGCCGAGCACCGGGCCGAGGTCCGCCACGAGGCGCGCGCCTCGCTCGATGCAGCCCTTGTAGAAGTCGTACCCGAAAACATTTACTCCATACGATCCGGTCAGATCGTAAAGCCGGTTGCCATCGAGATCAGTGACCGTGGAGCCGCTGGAGGAAGACAGCAAGTTGCCCGCCTTGAGGTGCCGGCGAACGAACGCGCTGAACTGGAAAGGCACGCGGTAACGCGCCGTGAACTGCACATCCGACACCGCGCGCTCGAGCTCCGCGGAGGCCGCGACCGTCTTCGCGAAGCGCTGCGAATAGATGTCCGCCAGACGCATGAAAGCCGTGCGCCGCGAGGCGGCCACGTCGCGCGGCGCATCGTCCGTCGCGAAGATTTCCGACTCGTCGAATTCGTAGAACGGCACCAGTTTCGCGAGGCGGCGCGACCAGCGCGCGTGACCGGCGAGCGACCGATGTTTGGCGCGCGACAGCTCGAGGCGCCGCTGAAGGCGGCGAAGCAGCAGCAGCGCGGCGATGGATCCGAGGGCGATGAGCAGCAAATTGACCGGCGTCATGTTCATGGATCACGACTTTATTGCCAGCACCTTGCACCGGGATGACACCTCCGATGAGTTTGCGCGACGAATTGAGCTTCCTCCTGACCAATCGCATTCCGCGGCAGTGGCTGACCTTGCTCATGGGTCGGCTCAGTCCGATCGAGCAGCCGTTCTTCAGCTCGGCGGCCATCGGCCTCTGGAAAACCTTCTCCAGTCTCGACCTGAGCGATGCGAAGAAGAGCAGGTTCACGAGCCTCCAGGACTGCTTCATCCGCGAGTTGAAAGAAGGTGCGCGGCCGGTGGCCGCGGACCCGGCCATCCTGGCAAGCCCCTGCGATGCGATCGTGGGCGCCTCGGGAACGATCGAGAACGGCACCGTGGTGCAGGCCAAGGGGTTTCCGTACACACTGGCCGAGTTGCTAGGTGACGCGAAGCTCGCGGTGCAGTACGACGGCGGACAATTCGTGACGCTCCGGATCACGCCCACGATGTATCACCGGTTCCATGCGCCGCACGATCTCGACGTCGAGCATGTGACCTACATTTCCGGCGACACGTGGAACGTTTATCCCATCGCGCTGAAGCGCGTCGAGCGGCTATTCTGCCGTAACGAGCGCGCAGTCCTGCGATGCAGGCTGACATCCTCCGGCATCCCGTTCCTGCTCGTGCCAGTAGCCGCGATCCTGGTCGCCAGCATCCGGCTGCACTGCGCGGACGTGCTGCTGCATCTCAGGTACCGCGGGCCGAACGAGATCCCGTGCAACGCGCGTTATGCAAAAGGCCGGGAGATGGGCTGGTTCCAGCATGGCTCGACGATCATCACGCTGGTGCCGAAGGGCATGTCGTTGTGTGACGGCGTGCGCGACGGCCGGCGCATCCGCATGGGAGAGCCGTTGATCCGCAGTTGCTGAGTGATCTGTCTTTTCGCGCCGGCCGGCTCCTATCTACTTCCGCTCGTCGCGATGCGTCGGAAGCGGCAGGCGCGTAGGAATCATCTGACGAGCGCCCAGACGCCGTGTTGCGTCGGCCGCGACGATGTCGCCGTCGCGCGACGAAACCGGGTGAGCCAAAAGATTCATTCTATTTTCCTCAATCCGTGGCAGATTGCGTCACTTTCGCGCACGCCTGCACAAGGAGGAACAGGCCTTACATTGGAAGACTGCGAGACTAACTACCAGCCCCGACAAGGAGTGTCACCATGTTTCTGAAATCGGTACCAGGGACCAAGCGTCTCTGTGTAGCTCTGCTGGCCCTGGCGTTCACGTCCACGACAGTGGCCCAGGTCGTCAATCCCCCGCGCCGCTCGAACGCCACCATCGACACGCTGCGCTACTGGAACCAGGTCGCCATCGATGCATCCGGTGTCGATCACATTCCCGGAGTGCCCGGCGGCCGCCAGGGCGCCGAGCAACTGGGCCCCGGCCGCTCGGCGCGCGCCATGGCCATCGTCCACATCGCGATGTTCGATGCGATCAATGCGATCACCGGCAACACCTTCCGCAGCTATACCGGCATGGCGCCCGAGACCCGGGCCGCATCGCTCGACGCCGCCATCGCCACGGCCGCGCGCGATACGCTGGCGCAGTTGTTCCGTGAGCAGGCGGGGCAATTCAACATCCTCTACAACGCGGAAATCGCGCGTATACCTCCGTCTCAGGAACAGCAGAAGAATCTCGGCATCGCCATCGGCAACCGCGCCGCGACGCGCATTCTCGGCATGCGCACCAACGACGGTTCGCAGATTCCGGAGCCGCGCGTCGGCATCGAATGGATCACCAGCAATCTCCCGGGCCGCTGGCGCCAGGATCCGATCAGCCAGATACCGCTGGCGCTCGGCGCGCAATGGAACAACGTGCGACCGTTCGTGATGACCTCGGCCTCGCAGTTCCGCTTACCGCCACCACCCGCGTTGAACAGCGCCGCCTACACCACGGCGTTCAACGAAGTGAAGCGGCTCGGCGGTGATGGCATCAACACACCGACGCAGCGCAGCCAGGACCAGACGAACATCGGGATCTACTGGGCTTATGACGGCGTGCCGACCCTGTGCGCACCGCCACGCCTGTACAACCAGATCACCACCGAGATCAGCAAGGCCACCACGAGCGTCATCGATCTCGCCCGGTTGTACGCGCTCGTCAATGTGGCCATGGCAGACGCCGGTATCGCCTCCTGGGAGTCGAAGTTCTTCTATGACTTCTGGCGTCCCATCGGCGGCATTCGCGAGTCGGATCCGGGCACCGGCCCCACGGGCGCGGGCGACGGCAATCCCGCGACGATTGGCGACACGGCATTCTTCCCGCTCGGCGCTCCGGCTTCCAACCTGCCCGGCAGACCCGACTTCACGCCGCCGTTCCCGGCGTATCCGTCGGGACACGCGACGTTCGGCGCTGCGCTGTTCCAGACCCTGCGCAATTTCTATGGCAGGGACAACATCGCATTCACCTTCACATCGGATGAGCTCAACGGGGTAACCCAAGACAACAACGGCCAGATTCGGCCGCTGCTGCCGCGCAGTTTCAATTCGCTTTCGCAGGCGGAAGAAGAGAACGGCCAGAGCCGCATCTACCTCGGCATTCACTGGGCGTTCGACAAGACCGGTGGCATCACCCAGGGACGCCAGGTCGCGAACCTTGTGTTCGCGAACCGGTTCCAGCGGGTGAACTGAGCCTCTCGACAGACCGGGCGGACGGCGTCGCGAGACGCCGTCCGCCACTTCAAACTACTTCGAGGCGATCGAATACAGCGTCACCGTTCCGCTGATCTCGTTCGCGACCACGAGCATCGGCAGGCCGTTCGGGCTGTCGCCCGCCGGAATGAAGGTCATGCCCTCGGGTCCGAGATCGCCGGTACCCGCGGCGAAGTCGCGATTGTTCAGGTAGTCGACGAACGACGGCGTCCACGGGTCGGTGATGTCGTACATCGCAATGCCGCCGGTGCGCTCCAGCCCGATGAAAGCATACGTGCGGCCACCGATCTCACCCACCGCAATGGCTTCGGGCTCCGGACCCTTGTTGTCAGAGCGGTCATCGAAGGCGCTGTTGTTGTTGCTGGCGTTGAAGTGCGCGGGCGCGGCGGCGGCGGTGATGCGCTCGAAGTCGCTGCCGCTGTCGAAGACCTGCGTCCCGTCCTCGGCCCAGATGGAGAAAGAGCGGCCGCCGAGCGTGAAGAGCTTCTCGTACGCGCCATTGCCATCGGCGTCGCCGAGTGTCCGCGTGACCGTGTGGCGCCCGAGGTTGGTGTTTTGACGCAGGGTTGCGGCGTCGGGGAACGCAGCGCTGTCGAGCGTGAGCGTGCTGACGCGCGCCTCCTCGACCAGCCCCGGCCATTCGCGCGCATCACCTTCGTTGGCGGTCACGAGGTACGTAAAGCCCTTCGAGCTGAATGCCGCGATAGAGTCGGGCTCATACATGCCAAACAGCGGCCAGCCACGAATGTTGATCTGCGAATCGCGATC
>Ga0190271_10002702_pt1 | contig 10876 bp, 10 predicted proteins | sample Popmic356T_FD_133747 | JGI IMG/M metagenome (GOLD analysis project Ga0190271, IMG submission 133747) | Populus adjacent soil microbial communities from riparian zone of Weber River, Utah, USA - 356 T | ecosystem: Environmental > Terrestrial > Soil > Riparian zone | place: USA: Utah | collected...
AGCAACCGCCTGACGCCCATGTGGTCGAGTGAAATCGACTCGCTCATTTAGTTAGTCCTCGGAAGAATCCTTGTCCACGGCGCTGAAGCCCACGTGCTTTTCCACGGCGCGCAGGCGCCTGGCCATTGCGTCGAGCCGCTTGATGCGGCCGACGATGCGCCGCCACGTACCCGCTTCTTCGCTCGGGAGCGCGGAAGAATACACGCCCGGCTTGTCGATGGAGTGCGAGATGAATGAAGTGCCCAGCACGACCACGTCATCGCACAGCGAGATGTGGCCCACCAGACCGGCTTTGCCGCCGAGCACGCAGCGCTTGCCGAGCACGCTGCTGCCGGCGATTGCGACGCAGGCGGCGAGCGCCGAATGCGCGCCGATGCGCACGTTGTGCGCGATCATGATCAGGTTGTCGATCTTGACGCCCTCTTCGATGACGGTGTCACCGAGAGCGCCACGATCGATGGTGGTGTTGGCGCCGATTTCGACGTCATCCCCGATGTTCACGCCGCCGATCTGCGGCACCTTGACCCAGGTGCGTTTTTCCGACGCATAGCCGAATCCGTCGCCGCCGATCACCGCGCCGGGCTGCACGATGCAGCGCCGCCCGAAGACGACGTGGTGGCCAACCGACACGCGCGCCACCATGCGCGAATCGTCGCCAATGACCGCGCCGCGTCCGATGACGGTGCCGGGGCCGATGAAACAGCGCGCACCGATCCGTGCGCCTTCGCCGATGTATGCCTGCGCCGCGATCTCCGCCGACGGATCGATGGTGGCGCCGGCCGCAACGGTCGCCGCAGGATGGACGCCCGGATTCAAAGGCGGATCCGGGTGCAACAACGAGGCTACGCGTGCGTAGGTCGCATGCGGATTGGCCGCGACCAGCACGGGCACCGGTGAATCCGGCGCCGACTTCGCATCGAGGATCACGGCGCCCGCGCGCGTTCCCGCGAGCTGCGCGACGTACTTGGAATTGGCGAGGAAGGAGATCGACCGCGGCTCCGCCTGCGACAACGCGGCGACGGAATCCACCGTCGCCGCCGGGTCACCGCGGAGTTCGCAACCGAATCGGACCGCCAGTTCGCCGAGCGTCACGGTCATGGCGGCCGGCTCGATGGCGCCCTGGGCGAGCGACGCTTAGGGCTTCGCGGGCGGCTTCGCGGGCGCGGGAGCAGCACCCGCGGGCGGCTTCGGCGCGCGCGCCTGCAGGCCCTGGAGAACCGCAGCCGTGATGTCGACGGTCGGCGTGGCGTAGATGACGCCTTCCGCGATCACGATATCGAAACTCTGCGCCTTGGCGTATTCGCGCACTTCACCGAACAACAGGCGCTGGAGCTTGTTCATCTCTTCCTGTCGCTTGGCGTTCGAGTCGTCCTGCAGCTCGGCCTTCTTGCGCTCGATCTCGCGCGCGCTGTCACGCAGATCCTTTTCCGCCTTGGTGCGCTGGTCGGCGGCCATCGTCGCCAGATCCTTCTGGTACTTCTCGTTACGGGTTTTCAGCGCCTGCTCCTGGGCAATGAGCTGCTGCAGGCGTGGACCGAATTCTGCCTTCAGGTTTTCCTGCACGACTTTCGCCTGCGGAGACTCTTCGAACAGCTTGGCGATGTCCACGACACCGACCTTGATCTCGGCGGCGGCGGGCATGGAGAACGTCGCCGCGATCAGCGAACCCAAAAGAAACTTGCGGAAGGAAACCTGCACTGAACTTACCTCTTAAAAAAGTACTGGCCTCTTAGAAAGCCTGGCCAACCGAGAACTGGAAGCGCTCTACTTCATCCGGATAGGTAAAGATGTCGCCCTTGTATGCATTCAGGGGCAAGGCATAGCTGAAACGGAACACTCCCAGCGGCGCAAGCCATTGAACGGCAACGCCTGTTGAGTGCTTCAATTTATCATACTCGAACTTGTAATCGACCGGCGGACCGAGCGCGCCGAGAGGTCCGTAGAAGTCGTAGCGATTGCCGGTCGAGAAGATGTTGCCCAGGTCGTAGAACCACGAGAGACGAGCCGACGACTGGAATTTTTGCGGCAGCGGGATGATGACTTCCGCCCTGCCCGTCACCTTCAGGTTGCCACCAAACGGGCGACCGAAATCGTCCTTGGGACCCAGTCGACTCTCTTTATAACCGCGCACCGTCTCCGGTCCGCCGCCGTAGAACTGCCGATAGGGAGGCAGGGCCGTGGTATCGCCTATGTCAAAGCCGTACGCGAGATCGGCGCCCAGCTGCAGCGTGAACCGCCCAAACAACGGGATGTACTTGATGAAGTCGTAGCTGGCGACGTAGTACTGCACGTCGCTGACACCCGGAAGGGCATAAGCCAGCCCGAACGAGTGCCGCATGCCGCGGTCGGCAAACAACGAACGATTGCGGCTGTCGTAGTTCCACGAAGTGGTGAACTCGATGGTGTTGTACTCGGTTCCCACCAGGCGGACATCGCAGGTCGGGATCCTGGGGTCGTAGTCGATGCACTCGGTATAGGAATCGCCGTTCCGAGCCACCCATTCGATGGCCTGGCGCGCGCTGCTGCCCACGCTCGTGAGCAGGCTGGATTTCTGGAACTGCAGGCCCATGCGGATGCCCTGGTTTTCGCCGATCGGATAGCCGATGTCGAAACCGGCGCCGATCGTTTCCGACGAGAAGTCGGAGGATGAAGAGACGAACTGAGTCTGGTCGCGATAGGTGACGTTGCCGGTCAGGCCCACGCCATCGGCCGTGAAGTAAGGCTCGGTCATCGAGACGCCGTACACCTTGCTGTACTTGCCCGAATTGAGGTCGACCGATATGCGCCGTCCGGTACCGAGGAAATTCGCATCGGCATAATTGCCGCTGAGGATGAACGACTGAGACTCCGAGTAACCGATGCCGCCGCCTAGCTGCGCGGACGGGCCTTCTTCGATTTCGTAGGTGACATCGACCAGGTCCGTGGAACCGGCCACTGGCTTGGTCTCGGACTCGACCTTCTTGATGTACGGCAGCCGTTCGAGACGCTGCTTCGACCGGTCGAGCGCGGCATTCGAAAGCCAGCCGCCCTCGAGCTGGCGCATCTCGCGGCGAAGCACTTCATCGTTGATCTTCTCGACGCCGTTGAACGCGATGTGGCGCACGTAGACACGGTTGCCCGGATCGACGAAGAAGGTGAGCGACAGCTCCTTGTTAGCGGGGTCGCCGATGGTGGTGGGCACCGGGTCGACCTTGGCGAATGCGAAACCGTCTTCTCCCAGGCGGTTCTGCAGGAGCTCCTGGGTGGTCGTGATGGTCTTGCGCGAGAAGGTATCGCCCGGCTGAACGAGCACATAACGTCGCAGCAGCGGCTCGGGCACGACGAACGTCCCGGCGAGCTTCACTTCCTTGATCTTGTGGACCTCGCCTTCGTTCACGTTGACCGTGATGAAGATGTCGTCCTTCTCCGGCGCGATGGCCACCTGCGTGGATTCCACCTCGAAGTTCGCGTAACCGCGATCCATGTAAAAGGAACGCAGCTTTTCCAGGTCGCCCTGCAGGGATTCGCGCGAATAGCGATCGTCCTGCTTGTAGAACGACAGCAGGTTCGGCGTCTTGAGCTCGAACGCCTCGAGGATGTCTTTCTCGCTGAACGTCTGATTGCCGACGATGTTGATCTGCCGGATCTTGGCGCGCTTGCCTTCGACGATGTCGATCTTGATCTTGACCCGGTTGCCCGCGACTTCCTCGACCTGGGCGTCGATGCGGGCCGCGTACTTGCCGCGCGCACCGTACTGGTCCTGCAGGAACGACTTCACGTCCTCGAGCACGGAGCGGTCGAACGTCTTGCCCTGCGCGAGACCCACGTTGCGCAGCGACTTGCTGAGGTCTTCGGTCTTGATGTCCTTGTTGCCCTTCAGCTCGAAGCTCTCGATGGTCGGGCGCTCGTTGACCACCACGATCAGCGTGCTGCCGTCGCGGCGCAATTCCACGTCGCGGAAAAAGCCGGTGTCGTACAGCGCGCGAACCGCTTCGCGGATGCGCTGCGCCGACAGGTTGTCGCCGATGTTGATCGGTAGATAGTTGTAGACCGTTCCCTCGGTGACGCGCTGCAGCCCTTCGACGCGGATGTCGCCCACGGTGAACGCCGGGCCTTCCTGGGCGCGCAAAGGAGCTGCCAGCAAGATCCCGCTGGCGGCACAAAGAGTCGCGAACCGTTTGATCAAATCAGTCCCCTGGAGAATTCGTTCTTAGAGATTCAAGTTCGACAAGTCGTTGAACAACGCCACGCCCATGAGCAGCACCAGCAGCAGCAGCCCGGCCTGCTGGCCAAGCAGGTAGGTCCGGTCGGACAGCGGGCGACCTTTCACCCACTCGACGAGCTGGAACACGATCTGTCCGCCGTCGAGGATCGGGATGGGCAGAAGATTGAGGAAACCCAGCGACAAGGACAGCAGGACCATCATCATGAGAAAACTGAAGAGGCCGGCATGGGCAGCCTCACCCACCGAGGTCGCAATGCCGATGAAACCCGAAGTGTTCTTCCACGACACGTCGCCGGTGAGCATGCGCACGAAGAACTTCGCCTGCACCGCCGTCATCTGCCAGGCCTTGCTGATCGAATAGGAAAGCGCGCTCAGCGGACCGACCGGAGTGTGCGTGCGCATTTCCGGTGGATAGGGAACGCTGAGGTCCCTGGGAGCGATGCGCAGGCGCCCGATCGTCTGGCCTCCATCGGTCTCGCTGGCGACGGTCACGCGGCGCGTCAGCTCGCTGCCGGCGCGCCGCACGGTGACGTCGATTTCCTGGCCCGGCCGCGCGCGCACGTAGTCGCGAAACTCGCCGAAGTTGCGGACCACCGTGCCATCTACTCCCCTGATTTCGTCGCCCGCCAACAGGCCGGCCCTGGCGGCCGGGCCGTCCGGCTCGACGGCGCCGAGCACCGCGGGAAGCGCCGGCGTCCAGTATTCGAATCCGAGTCCCAGGTAGAGCTGGTAAGGCTCGGTGAGCTTGTGGCGAAGGTCCGGATCGGCGATCGCGAGTGTGACGGTGCGCTCCGTGCCGGTGCGATTGCGCACCACCATGACGGCTTCGCCATCGTCGCTGACCGCGTCTAACAACCCGAGCGAAGCGTCGACCTGGTCGAGGACGGGATCGCCGTCGATGCTGCGGATCTCATCGCCATTGGCGAGACCGGCCGAGGCGGCCGGCGAGCCGACGACGACTTTGTCCACCACGGCCTTCACGTGGTTGACGCCGTTGACCCAGAAAATGCTCCAGAGGATGAGGATGGCGAACAGGATGTTCGCCGCGGGCCCCGCCAGCATGACGAGAATCCGCTGCCAGGGCGGCTTGCTGGCGAATGCGCGCGGCAGGTCTTCCGGCGAGACCGCGCCGTCGCGCTCGTCGAGCATGCGCACATATCCACCCAGTGGCAGCGCCGCAATGACGAATTCCGTGTGATCGGGCGCGCCGCCGACCCGCTTGTAGAGCGGCTTGCCGAAGCCCACCGAGAAACGCAGCACCTTGAAACCGAGCTTTCGGGCTACCCAGAAGTGCCCGTACTCGTGCACGGTGACCAGCAGGCTGACGCCCACGATGAACCAGAGAATGTTCCAGCCAATCTGCATCGTGTGCCCCAGGCCTCAGGCGTGCGCGGCGCGAGGCCGGATAAATGAGGAAGCGCGGACTCGCGCTTCGGCGTCGGCCGCAAGCACATCGTCCAGATCGCGAATTTCGCCACCCGATGTGGATGCCATTACCGATTCAATGACTGCCGGAATCCGCGCAAAGTTCAATCCACCATCGAGAAAGGCCGATACGGCCACCTCGTTTGCGGCATTAAGTGATGCCGGTCGAAGTCCTCCCGCCCGGGCGGCCTCCTGTGCCAGGGCCAACGCCGGGAAACGCCGCAGGTCCGGCGCCTCGAATCGCAGGTGCCCCACCTTCACGAGGTCGAGCGATTGTACACCCGAGGTCACTCGCTCCGGCCAGGCAAGCGCGTGCGCAATGGGCGTACGCATGTCCGGGGCGCCCAGTTGCGCCAGCACCGATCCGTCGACGTATTCGACCAGCGAATGGACGATGCTTTCGCGGTGTATCAACACCTCGACCTGTGCAGGCTTCACGCCGAACAGCAGGCAGGCTTCGATGAATTCGAGGCCCTTGTTCATGAGCGTGGCGGAGTCCACCGAAATCTTCCGGCCCATCACCCAGTTCGGGTGCGCGCAGGCCTCGTCGGGCGTCACGCGTTCGAGTCGCGCACCGTCCATGTCGAGGAACGGCCCGCCGGATGCGGTCAACAGGATGCGCCTGATGCCAGGCGGCTCGACGCCGACGCGTGTTCCGTGTGGCAGGCACTGGAATACGGCATTGTGTTCGCTGTCGATGGGCAGCAGCGTGGCGCCGGCGTCGCGCACGATCTGCATGAGCAGCGGCCCCGCCATGACCAGCGATTCCTTGTTGGCTAACAACAATCGCTTGCCGGCGCGCGCCGCCGCCAGCGTCGAGGGCAGCCCGGCGGCGCCGACGATGGCCGCCATGACGCTGTCCACTTCCGGAAGTGCCGCGATCGTGTCCAGCGCGTCCGCGCCGCCGATCACCTGCGTTGGCGCCTTGCGTGCGCGCAACTCGCTTTCGAGGCGGGCCGTCGCTGTCGTGTCGCCCAGCGCCGCGTAGGGAACGTTGAAGCGCAGGCACTGATCGGCGAGTTTTTCGACGTTGCGGTTCGCACCGAGCGCCACGACGCGAAAGCGATCGGGATGACGCGCGATCACGTCGAGCGTGTGCTCGCCGACCGAACCGGTGGAACCCAGGATCGCGACGCCTTTCAGGCCACCGCTGCTCACGTGATGACCTCGAGGCCGATGAGCGCGAATACCAGCGCCGGCGCGGCAGCCGTGACGCTATCGATTCGATCCAGCATGCCACCGTGACCCGGGAACAGCGTGCCGCTGTCCTTGAGGCCGGCAGCGCGCTTCAACATGCTTTCCGTCAGGTCGCCGACGATCGAGAGCGCCGCCACCGCGACGCAGGTCATGACGAACGGCCAGGCATCCAGCTCGAACAGCCATTTCGCGGCAGCCCAGGCGACGATGCCGCTCGCCGACAATCCGCCGAGTGCGCCTTCCCAGGTCTTCTTCGGCGACACGCGCGGCGCGAGCGGCACGCGGCCTAACCACCGGCCGGCGAAAAACGCGCCGGTGTCCGCGGCCCACACCAACGCGAGCGTGAACAGCACCCAGCGCGTGCTCTGCGTGGTGAATGTCACGTGCACCAGGGCCAGCCAGCAGGGAACGAGCGACAGGAATCCGGCCAGCGCCGCCGTGAAGGGTGTCACCCGGCCGGGTGCCAGGCACAACCACAGGAATGCGACGAACCACCACACCACCGCGACCGTCACGACGACGAGCACGAAACCCGGGTATCTCGAATAGAAATAGAGACAGGCGACCAGGGCGAGCGCGATGGCGATCGTGAATACCACGCGCGTTGCCGGCGTGTCCTTGCCGATGAACCCCGCCCATTCCCACGCACCTATGAGCATGAGCACGGAGAGCAGCCAGACCGTGGCGATCCACGGCAGGCCCAGCATGACGCCGAGCAGCACCACGGCGAGCACGATGGCGGTGAGGACGCGTTCCTTAAGCACGGCGCGAAGTCTCCTGCGCCTGCGTGCGCGTCAGGCCGAAACGGCGCTCACGGCTCGCGAACGAGGCGAGCGCGGCTTCGAGATCCGGAACGCCGAAATCAGGCCACAGCGCCTCGCAGACGTGCAACTCGGTGTACGCGAGATTCCACAACAGGAAATTGCTGATGCGGTGATCGCCGCCGGTGCGTATGAAGAGATCAGGATCGGGCATGTCGCCGAGCTGCAGCTCGAGCCCGAAACGATCTTCGTCGATGGCGTCGAGCGGCAGCGCGCCGCTCGCGACCTGCGCCGCGAGGCGCCGCGCCGCCTGCACGATGTCCCATCGGCCGCCGTAACTCACCGCCACCTGCAGCTTCAGGCCCGGATTCGCCGCCGTGAGCTCTTCGCCGGCGGCCATGCGCGCCTGCAACTTGACGCTGAGCGCGTGGCGATCGCCGATGAAGCGCAGCCGCACCTGGTTCTTGTGGAGGTCGTTGACCTCGCGATCGATGGCGTCGAGGAACAGCTGCATCAGGCTGGTCACTTCGACCGTCGGCCGCCGCCAGTTCTCGCTCGAGAAGGCGAACAGCGTGAGCGCGCCCACACCGCGCTTCGCGCATTCCTCGATGACCAGGCGAACCGGCCGCACGCCTTCCTTGTGCCCGGAATGGCGCGCGAGGCCGCGTGCCTCGGCCCACCTGCCGTTGCCGTCCATAATGATCGCGATGTGCTTCGGAATGCTCACGGTGGGCAGCGCAGTGTCGAGCGACGTCGCGCTCACACCTGCAGCAGTTCTTTTTCCTTGGCCGCGAGCTGAGCTTCGATGTCACCGATGTACTTGTCGGTGAGCTTCTGGATGTCGACCTCGGCCTTCTTCTCTTCGTCCTGGGAGATGAGTTTTTCCTTGAGGGCTTCCTTCACGTCGGCGATCACGTCGCGGCGCACGTTGCGCACGGCGACCCGCGCGTTCTCGGCGTCGGCGCGCGCGACCTTGGTGATGTCCTTGCGGCGCTCTTCGGTGAGCGGCGGCAGCGGAATGCGGATGACCGTGCCCGCGCTCATCGGGTTCAGGCCGAGGTCGGACTTGTGGATCGCCTTCTCGATGGCCTGCACCATGTTCTTCTCCCAGGGAGAGACCACCAGCGTGCGCGCGTCTTCGACGCTGATGTTGGCGACCTGCTTGAGCGGCGTGTCGGTGCCGTAGTAGTCGACCTTCATGTTCTCGATGAGCGACGGATGTGCGCGACCGGTGCGCAGCTTCTTCAGATCGCCCTGGAAATTCTCGACGCACTTGCCCATGCGGGTGGCTGCGTCCTTCTTGATGTCGTCTAACATGTTTCCTGGCCCTCGAGCGTGAACGTCAATCGTTGGTGACGACCGTGCCGATGTCCTCGCCGCGCACCACGCGCGGCAGGTCGCCCGCATTGTTGAGATTGAAAACCTGCAGCGGCATGCGGTTGTCGCGGCACATGACGATGGCGGTGGCGTCCATGACATTGAGGCGATCGGCCAGCACCTTGTCGTAGGTGAGCGTGGCGTAGCGCTTCGCATTCGGATTTTTCATCGGATCCGAATCGTAGATGCCGTTGACCTTGGTGGCCTTGAGCAGCACCTCGGCGTTGATCTCGATGGCGCGCAGCGCGGCCGCCGAGTCGGTCGTGAAGAAAGGATTGCCGGTGCCCGCCGCGAAGATGACGACGCGGTTCTTCTCGAGGTGGCGCATGGCACGACGGCGTATGTAGTCCTCGCACACCTGGTTGATGCGCACCGCGCTCTGCACGCGCGCGACGCCTCCCAGATTCTCGATGGCATCCTGGATGGCCAGCGCGTTCATGACGGTGGCCAGCATCCCCATGTGATCGGCCGTGACGCGGTCCATGCCGGCACGCGCCAGGCCCGCGCCGCGAAAGATGTTGCCGCCGCCGATCACGCACGCCACCTGCACACCGGACTGCTGGATCTCGAGCACTTCGCTGGCGATGCGCTTCAGGACCGCCGGATCGATGCCGAACTCGGTCGTCCCCAGCAGCGCCTCTCCCGAAAGCTTGACGAGAATGCGTTTGTACGGCGCAGTCATTTACTCGATTCCCCTTCCCCGTATTCGTAGGGCTCCGACGCGTTGCGCACTTTGCCATAAAGAAAACCCCGCGAGAGGCGGGGTTTTCTGGTCGGCTAGTGTTTGGTGGCCGGAGGGTCCGTCTTGGTCTGGGCCGCTTTGACCTGTTCCATGACTTCGGCCGCGAAGTCGCCTTGCTTCTTTTCGATGCCCGCGCCGACTTCGACGCGTTCGAACGACTTCACGCTCGCCTTCCTGTCCTTGAGCAGCTTCTCGATGGTGACATCGGAGTCTTTGACGAAAGGCTGACCGGTGAGCGCGAACTCGTTGAGCGACTTGCGCAGGCGGCCTTCGATCATCTTCGCGACGATCTCGGGCGGCTTGCCTTCGGCAAGCGCCTTCGCCGTCTCGATTTCACGCTCTTTCGCCACGTGTTCCGCCGGCGCATCCGCCGGGGTGAGGTAGCGCGGGCTGGCCGCGACGACCTGCATGGCGAGGTCGCGCGCCAGGTCGGCGTCACCGCCTTCGATGGCCACGAGTGCCGCCTTCTTGTTGTCGGAGTGCACGTAGGAACCCACCAGCGTCGGCGCCGTCACCAGCACCACGCGGCGCACGGTGAGGTTCTCGCCCAGCTTGGCGATCAACGCACGACGCTTCTCGTCGACCGTCTCGCCGCTGGCGAGCTTCAGGCCATTGACGGCCTCGGCGTTCGAAGCGCTGGCGGCCAGCGCCGCCTTCGCGACTTCGGAAGCGAAGCCACGGAAGTCATCGCCACGAGCGACGAAGTCGGTCTCGCTGTTCACTTCGACCAGCACGCCGGTCTTGCCGTCGGCGGACTTCTCGATGACGACCACGCCTTCGGCGGCGACTCGCGAAGCCTTCTTGTCGGCCTTGGCGAGTCCCGACTTGCGCATGTTCTCGGCGGCGGCGTCCAGGTCGCCATTCGCTTCGACGAGTGCCTTCTTGCACTCCATCATGCCGGCGCCGGTGCGCTCACGCAGTTGTTTGACCGCATCTGCGGGAATGTTCATTCGTACTACCTCGACAAACTTCGAAAGGGACGATCAGCCGCGACGCGGACCGCCGCCGCCGCCGCGACCACGGCCCGGGGCATTGCCCGTGCCCGTACGCGAACGACCGGCGCTGGCCGTGGCGCTGCGCGGAGCTGCTTCGCCCGTATCCGTGAACACGGCCGGATCGGCACCGTCTTCCGGATCGGCCGCGACGCTCGCGACCACCGGGCGACGACCG
>Ga0190271_10002703_pt1 | contig 10876 bp, 6 predicted proteins | sample Popmic356T_FD_133747 | JGI IMG/M metagenome (GOLD analysis project Ga0190271, IMG submission 133747) | Populus adjacent soil microbial communities from riparian zone of Weber River, Utah, USA - 356 T | ecosystem: Environmental > Terrestrial > Soil > Riparian zone | place: USA: Utah | collected...
CCAGTGCAAAGTCCGCGCAGTCGCTGCGTACCGTGAAGCATGCAGAACGGCTCACGATACGTATCGCAGGCTGCGCGTGCTATCGAGGTTTTGCTGGCCAAATCCGGCCTCTGCTGAGCGCGCGAGATCCGGATCGGTCAGCACAGCAGCGCACGGTCGCGTTCGGACACGTCGCTACCGCCTCACAGTTTGTTCAGCGTGGGCCAATGCGAATCGCTTCGGGCCGCTGATGGCTGCGATGCCTCCACCTGAACGGTACGAGCAAGGTCCGAGCTCGAGCGCACAGACGCGTGCCGGCTGTAATTTGCCGCTCAGCACCCGTAGAGTCGGCAGCCTAATTGCGCGGCAAGCCGCGCACGCGCTGTACGTGAGCGCTGGATGCCGCAGCTGGGGCGGCCCGTCACATTACCAGATACGGCATGAGGCCGGGTGGCGCGCGAACCACCACAGCGCGGCACGAGCGATCGGCGTCGCTTCCGCTTGTGACCGGTTTCTGAAAGCGGCTAAAGCGACGCGGCCGAAAATACGAGTCGAGCTGCATTACACTAACACGCAGCTTCGCGCTAAGACGCGTGGGCGCGTATTTGAATGGCGTGGCTGTCGCTTACCATATATACGAGCCGAGATAAGCATGAAGGCGGGGTTGTCTGTTTTAGTTTTGTGTCTGCTCTCGAGCAGCTGCAAAGTGTATAAACCAAGCGGGATTACGCTAGGCACAGATGCACAAGCACCTGACGAAAGCACCGCTGACGCCGGGATCGCACGAGGTGCAGGCGGTGCGGGAAAAAGCGGAGCGAGCGGGGACGGCGGCAACCCGATCACTACGCCGCCACCAGCGGCTGGCACACCAGGCACTGCCGGTGCCGCGGGCGACACAGACGTCGCGGGCGCTGGGGGCGCCACTGGCACCGCAGGCTCCGGGTCGACCAACCAGCCCACCGACGTAGCGTGCAGGGGCGGCCAGTGCTGGTGGTCGAAAGATGCGGCCGCGCCGGCCTGCTCGACCGTCGGAGCGCCGACCAGCGACGATCGCCCAAAGGACGGGCCGGATAGTGCAGAGCCTCTGGCGGATATCTACGTCGGCTGGGACCGGGTTTGGATCGGGGAGACCGATCTGGCTGGCACGGCTTCTGACACTGCCTGGCAGACGTTTGGCCTCGATCTCGACAGCCGCTGTACGAACTCATCGACCTGCCCTGCCATGCAGGTCGCGCAGGGCCCACAGGGCACGCAAGCGTGCATCGCGTCGGAACAACTCCCCTTCGACGGCGAGTCATGCAGAGACAACACCTTCGCGAGCTTGCAGCCCGTGGCGGCGGCAGTTCCAGAGATCGGGCAGCGCTTCGGCATCAGTGAGGCCACCTTCAACTGCAATCTGTGGCGTGGCACGTACACGGTGGCGCTGCGCGTGTCGGGTTACAACGGCGAAACCGATGACTCGGACGTGCGTGTCGATGTCTACACGGCAACCGGAACCGTCCGCCGGGCATCCTGGCAATGTCCAGCCGAGGACCCCCGGTCGTATCCGTTGTGGTTGACAAGCTGGCCCTGGACCGTCGATTCAGCGAGCTTGTCCGAACCCGTGCAAGAGTCTGGTGCGTGGCCAGACTCGAAGCTCTCGGACGCCCACGCCTACGTGCGCGGCGGCTATCTCGTCGCGCACATGCCGGACGACAGCCTGATCCGCTTGGCCACCGACGGCACCCAGTTCCGTGGCTGGGCGATGAAAGTGCAAGGCAGCGTCTGGACCGGGCAGCTCGTGCGCGGCCAAGATCAGCGCTGGCATATACAGGATGGTCTGGTCGCAGGTCGCCTACGCAGCGACGATCTGGTGCAATCGTTCCGGCAGCTCGGCCTGTGCGAAGGCGTGGGCTTGGACGGGTTCTACGAGGCGGTGCAGGAGTACGCTCGCAACGGCGCCGATCTCCTCGCGGACGGCAGCATCGACGACAAGCGCAACTGCGATGCGATGAGCTTCGGGATCGCCTTCGAGGCAGCACAGCTCACACCCGGGCCGGTGGCCGACGCGATTCCGCTGGTCGAGTGCTGCGAGCCGGGCGTCGCGATCGAAGATTGCAACCCGAAGTGCGGCGACGGTCGCTTGAACGGCAAAGAGCACTGCGACACCGCAATTGCGGACGGTCAGCCGGGTGCGTGCCCGAAGACCTGCACGCCCGTGGACGCGTGCACTCCGCGCGGGCTGCAAGGCACGGGCTGCGACACGGAATGTGCACCGATGCCGATCACGCTGGTCGGCGCCAAAGACGGCTGCTGTCCCATGGGCGCTGATGCGACTGCGGACAGCGACTGTGCGAGGTCATGCGGCAATGGCGTCGTAGAGCCCGGCGAGACCTGCGATCCCAGCGAGACCTGCCCCGTTTGCAAGTCGGACGATGCCTGCTTGGCGACGACAGCTGCGGGCGCCGCTGACAGCTGCACGCTCAGCTGCAGTGTAGCGCTCCTCGAGCGCTGTCTGCCCGGGGATGGTTGTTGCCCCAAAGGTTGCTCGGCGTACACGGACAGCGATTGCTCCACTACGTGCCGCGACGGGCGCATAGACGCCAAAGAGACTTGCGAGCCGGGCAGCAACACGCCCTGCCCCGCGAGCTGCGACGACAAAGAGCCGTGCACGCAGGACTTTCAGACTGGCAGCGCAGACAACTGCAATGTCCGGTGCACGCACCTGCCGATCACGCAGGCGATCGCCGGCGATCAGTGCTGCCCCAAGGGCGCCAGCGCCAACACCGACAGCGACTGTGCGGCGACCTGCGGCAACCGCAAGGTCGAAGGCACGGAACAGTGCGACGACGGCAACCTGGTGTCAGGCGACGGCTGCTCCGCAGACTGCAAGAAGGAGTCGACTGTCGACCAGTGCCTGTCCAAGCTGGACGGTCGGCGCCCTGAGTGCGCACAGTGCAATTGCCAGAAATGTCAGAAGGAAGTGTTGCAGTGCTACGCGGCGAGCAGCGCCACCGAGACCAAGCAGTGCGTGGACGTGGCGCGCTGTGGCCTCGAAAACGGCTGTTCGTCGACCAACTGTTACTGCGGCAGCTCCGACTTGGCGAGCTGCCTGCTCGGCACCGGCAATGGCAAGTGCATGTCCGTGATCGAGGCCGCAGCCGGCAGCATTCTCCCGGCGACCATCGTCGTGCGCAGCTCCGACGCGAACTATCCACTCGGGCGCGCGAATCTGCTCGCGACCTGCGCGAAGAACAACTGCGAGGCCGAATGCGCGCTGCTCGAGTGAGTGAGCAGCGTCTACGCGCCACGTTCGGCATCGTCTAACAGTCAGAGTTGACCAGTCACACGAGCGTCGCGGGCGGGGCTTCTCGCCCCCGAGCTTGTCTCGCTGCGGCCAAGTACTGACCGCGCGCGGTCAAATCGCGGGCGCTGAGGACTGTGCAGACTTCACACGGGTCGCCCTGTGTTACGTGCGGGGCACCTCGGGTGCTTCGGACGAGCATCGCGAGGAGACATGACCTCCAATGCGACGAGGACGGCGATGCTACATCTCGATCGACAGCGCAGCTTCAGTCAGCTTCTCTGGGTACTCGCGGCAGCATCGGCAGCGGCTTGTGCATCCGAAGCCGGTTCCGGCAGCAAGGCGAGCAGCAAGCCTCATGGGAGCACGAGCAGCGCTCACGCAGGGAACACTGCCGACGCGCCGGTCGTAGTCGATCAAGCGACTAGTCCTGAAGGACCTGCCGGAGCCGGTGGGGCGAGCTCAGAGGCGGAGGGGCCGAACGCGGGCGCGACTGGAGAAGCTGCCGCTGATGGCTGCCAAAGCTTCGACAGCTCGTTTGCCGCGATCCAACACGTGATCTTCGAGGGTCACGGCTGCACGGCGAATACCTGCCACGGTGAGGCAAAGTCGGGCGACCTCGATCTGCGCCCAGACGCTGCTTACGAGCAACTGGTCAACGTGCCGGCGACGAACGGCACACTGGCGCGCGTGCAGCCAGGCACGGCGACCGACAGCTTTCTCTTCCAGAAGCTGGCAGCTGCAACGACGCCCGACCGAGTGAAAACCACGGGCAGTCCGATGCCCGTCGGCACCCCTGCGCTCTCCGCCGACGAGCTCGAGGCTGTGCGGATTTGGATCTTCCAGAGCGCGCCGAGAACGGGCAACGTGGGCGACCCAACGACGGGTCACACCATCGGCTCGCTGCTCGCCGCGTGCACGCCGCCGCCGAAGCCAGCCAAGGCAACTCCACTCGCGGCACCGGCTGCCGACGCCGGCGTTCAGTTCGTGCTGCCGGGCTATCTGCTCAAAGCTGGCATCGAGCTGGAGCAGTGCACGCCGTTCGCGTACGACTTCACCGACAAGATACCTGCGGAGTTCAAGGACGTCGACCGGAGCGTGATGTTCGTGAATGGCTCGCGCGTCCTGCAGGATTCGTCGAGCCACCACATGGTCGTGTTCGACCCAGCCAAAGATCTATCGACTGTTCCGAGCAGCGGCTGGAAATGCGCTGGCGGCGCGCGCAGCGGGGAAGCCTGCAGCGGGACCAGTCTCGAGTGTGGCGACGGCAGCGTCTGCGCGGGCCCGTCCACCCCAGGAACCTTCTGCAACATCGACACACAGGCGCTGGCTTCAGGCAATGCGGCCCCTTCTGCGACGCTAGGTACGCTCGGCACGCTGTTCCCGGACGGACTGCCCACGCAGGTCGCCAACACGCAGTCACCCCAAGAATACGTTCCGCCCTTCGAGGGTGGCGTGTACTGGGAGCTGCCACTCAAGGGTGTGCTTTGGTTCAACTCACACGCGTTCAATCTCACCGATGAGGACACAACCCTCGACGCCCGCATGAACTTCTTCTTCGCCAAGGAGCGCAAGCGGCAGATGGTTCCCCAAAACATCGTCAAGAACTCCGTTCCCAATGGCCTTGCTCCGTACACGAAGCAGGTTTATTGCTCCACGGCAGTAGTTCCGCAGAACTACAGCATCGCCATGATGACCGGGCACACGCATCGGCATGGCAAGCACTTCTGGGCGAAAGACGCGACGGGCAAGCAGATCTACGAGAGCTTCGTCTACAACGATCCGCTGTACGCGCACTACGAACCGTGGCTCGAGTTCCCCCAGGAGGACGAAGCTGCGCGCACGATCGAATTCTGTGCCGAGTTCAACAACGGTCTGAAGCCCGATGGGACGCCGGACACGCAGCTAGTCACGCGCAAGTCGCGCATGCCGCCGCCCAACGCCACGTGCACGCCCGTCGCGTGTACGGCAGGCAAGATCGGTGCGGCGTGCACGAACAACGGCGACTGCGATTCCGCGGACGGCGCGAACGACGGCGAATGCGATGCTTGCCCGGTCACCACCGGCGTGACGACCGAGAACGAGATGTTCGTGCTGATGCCGTGGTACGTGAAGCCTGCCGAGGTCCCCTGAGCTCAGGCGGCGAGCAGCTTGCCTAAGCGCGCAACGTGAAAGCCGTGGCCACCTAGCCGCAGCTCGTTCTGCTTCGACGCGAGAAAGTAGCGATGCAGCGGGTAGTCGCGTGCGAAGCCCATGCCGCCATGGATGTGCTGCGCCGCGCACACGACGTCGTGGCCTGCGCGCGTCGCGATGGTGCGCGCCACGGCGATCTCGCGCCGCGCGTCGCCGTCGCGGTCGGCGAGCCAGGCGGCGCGCCACAACGTGAGACGCATGGTCTCGACGGCGATATGAGCATCGGCGATGCGCTGTGCGACCGCCTGGAAGGTCCCGATCGGGCGACCGAACTGCTGGCGCTCAGCAGCGTAGCTCGCAGTCAGCGCGAGCGCGCCCTGACACAACCCCAGCTCGTACGCACACTGGGCGAGGTAGGCACGATCGAGTGTCCACTCCACGAGCTCGTCCGCTCGCTCGAGGTCGCACAGGAGCGCCTCCGGTCCGAGCTGCACGTCGTGCAGTGTCAGGCTCCCGAGCGAACAACCGCTGGCCACCGCCTGCGCCTCGATGCGCACGCCTTTCGCTCGGCTATCGAGCAGGAATAGGCCCCGCGAGCCAGCCTCGGTGCGCGCAGCCACGACCACCGCATCTGCGAACGGCAGTGCCTCGACGCACGTCTCGGTGCCCGTCAGCACGAAGTCGGCGCCTTCACGTCGCACGCGCAGCCCGGGCTCACCCTGCGCCCCCAGCGCTCCGCACAGGATGCTCTCGCCGGCACACAGCGCCTCCAGCCGTTCTTTCGCGCGCGCATTGTGGCCGCGGGCAAGCGGCAAGCCTGCGAGCACCAGCGCGGGGATGAGTGGTGCCAAGCTCGCGGCCGCACCAGCTTGCTCGAGCAAGAGGCACAGCCCTACGAGGCCCGCGTCTGCCCCGCCGACCTCGGCAGGCAGGCCAACACCCAGCAGCTGCGCGCGGCCAAGCTCGCGCATGATGGCGCGCGGCTGCTCCGCCGCATGCCCTGCGCGTGCGAACACGGTCTTTGCCAGCTCACGCACTGCGGTTTGTGATTCATCGAAGCTGAAGTCCATGTGCCTCTCCTGCCAAAACTAACGCTGCGAACGCGGCAATCCGAGCCCCACTGTCGCGATGATGTCGCGCTGAATCTCGTTGGCACCGCCGCCAAATGTCAGCACGAGCGTGCTGCGGTGATAGCGCTCGAGCCGGCCCTGCAAGAGCGCGCCAGGCGAGCCACGCTGCAAGTTCCCCGCTTCGCCGAGCACCTCGCGCAACAGCCGCGTCGACTCGACGTAGAGCTCGCTGCCAAACACCTTCACGCTCGAGGCTTCGTGAGCTGGCAGCTCGCCGCGATCGACGTTCCAGCACTGTCGCCAGTTGAACAAGCGCAAGACGTCGGTGCCCGCGCGCACGCGCGCAAGGTTGGCTTGCACCCACGGCAAGTCGATCACGCGTGCACCGCTGGGCGTATGCGCTTCCTTCGCCCACGCGAGCGTCTCGTCCAAGAAGCGCTCGATGATTCCCGCCGTGAAGAGGGAGATGCGCTCGTAATTGAGCTGGGTAGTGATGAGCTTCCAGCCGCTATTCTCAGCGCCGACCAGCCGGTCGACGGGTACGCGCACGTCCTCGTAGAACACCGTGAACGTGCGGTTGTCGCCGAGTGTCGGCATCGGCGTCATGCTGATGCCGGGCGTCGTGCGATCCACGATCAAGATCGAGATGCCTTTGTGGCGCGCCGCCGCGTCCGTGCGCACTGCGAGCCAGACGTAGTCGGCTTGGTCCGCCATGCTGGTGAACACTTTCTGTCCATTCAGCACGTAGTGATCACCTGCGCGTACGGCGCTGAGCCGCAGCGCAGCGAGGTCAGTGCCCGCCTGCGGCTCACTGTAACCGATGGCGAACTGGATCTCGCCCGCGAGGATGCGCGGCAGAAACTCGCGCCGCTGTGCGTCCGTACCATGTTGCATCAACGTGGGACCGACGGTGTTCAAGGTGAGCAGAGGAATAGGGAAGCCCGCGCGCTGCACCTCGTCGAAGAAGATGAACTGTTCGATGGCCGGCCGACCGTGCCCACCGAACTCGCGCGGCCAGCCGATGCCCAACCAGCCGTCGCGACCCATCTGCTCGAGCGCACGCCTCGCCAGCGGGCCGCCCGACTCCAAGACGCTGATCTCGTCCTCGAGCTCGCGCGTCATCAGCTTGGCGAAATACGCGCGCAGCTCGCGCGCGAGACCTCGTTGCTCTACGGTGTAGTCGAGCTCCATCAGTTACTCCGCCGCCGCTGCGGCTTGCACGCGTGCGAGCATCAGCTCTGCGCAGCGCTCGCCGATCATCATCGCTGGTGCGTTGGTGTTGCCGCCGGTGATGCTCGGCATGATGGAAGCGTCCGCGACGCGCAGCCCCTCGATGCCGCGCACACGTAGCAGCGGATCGACGACGGCACGCTCGTCGCTACCCATCCTGCAAGTACCGACCGGGTGGTACACGGTCGTGGCTCGATTGGGCAGCTCGCGCCAGAGCGAGGCATCGTCGCGCACGGCGTCTCCTGGATGCAGCTCGGCCGTCACCACGTTGCGCAGGTGTGAGCTCGCTGCCACGTCGCGCATCTGCTTCACGCCGTCGAACAAGAACTGTGCGTCGCGTGGATCTGACAGGTACGCCGGATCGATCAGCGGTGCAGCGTCTGGCTCCGCCGAGGCCAAGCGCAGCGTGCCGCGGCTCTTCGGGTAGATCAGTGTGGGCATCAGGGTGATGGCCGGGCGCAGATCTACCTCCGGCCGCACCGGCTTGTCTTGGTTTGGCGAAGGATACGCCCACGGCAACATGTGAATCTGCATATCGGGCACCGCGTTCGTCGCGTGCTTCGAGCGCACGAACGCGCCGCCTTCGAACACGGTGCGACCGAACCACGAGTCGCCGCGCACGGCTTCAGCGAACATGCCCGAGAGGAAGTGGCCAAGCGTGCCCCGGTGCCGAGCGGTCGGTGCGATAAACGTCAGCGGCACGAACATGTGATCGTGCAAGTTGTCGCCGACAGGCAAATCGGCGATCACGTCGATGCCGTGCGAACGCAGGTGCTGGGCCGGGCCGATCCCCGACAGCATGAGCAGCTGCGGCGAGCCAAACACGCCAGCGCATAAGATGACCTCGCGCCGAGCCTTCACGACCTCGCGTGCGTTGCCAGTGCGCAGCGACACGCCGCGTGCGTGCGAGCCTTTGATGTCGATGCGCTCGACCATCACGCCCGTGCGAACCACCAGGCGCGCTTGCGAACGACGCAGCGTCGCGGCCGACGAGCTGAAGCGCCGCCCTCCCCGCGCGCTCTGCTGAAATACCATCGCGCCTTCTTGCGAGCCGCCGTTGTAGTCGTCGCACAGCGGCACCTTGAAGGTGTCTTCCACCGCTTCGATGAACGCGTGCGATGCCGGTGTCAGATCTTTCTGTCTAGTGACCGCGATGGGCCCGCCTTGGCCGCGATGCTCGTTCGCCCCACCCTCCCAGTCCTCCATGCGCTTGAACGCGGGCAAGACCTCGTCGTAGCTCCAACCCGGACAGCCGTCGCGCGCCCAGTCGTCGAAGTTGGCGCGGTGACCGCGCACGAATAGCATGCCGTTGATCGAGCTCGATCCACCGAGCACCTTGCCGCGCACCGCTGGAATGCGTCGATCGAGCGCGTGTTTTTGCGGGACTGTGTAGTAGCCCCAGTCGAAGCGCTTCTTCACTTGCGGAACGGTGTGGATCACCGAGACCATGCCGGGGATCTCACAGAAGCGCGTTCGATCGCTCGCGCCCGCCTCGAGCAGCAACACCTCGGCTCCGGCTTCGGCCAACCGCGCGGCCAACAGACAACCGGCGGAACCGGCACCCACCACCACGTAATCATATTCGCTCATATGTTCACCCTGAGGTTGAATGCTGCTGAAAGTCAGATCGCCGTCGCGCGACCTTGCCAGTACGGATCGCGTAGCTTGCGCTTGTAGAGCTTGCCGTTCGGATCCCGCGGCAGCTCGGAGACGAAGTCGATGCTGCGCGGCAGCTTGTACTTGGCCACGCGCTCACTCAGGAACGCGAGGAGCTCGGCTACCAGCGCTTGATCAGCCGACACGCCTGCGACCGGCTGCACGACGGCTTTGACCTCTTCGCCGAAGTCCGGATGCGGAATCCCGAACACCGCGACATCGAGCACAGCGGGATGCGTCACGAGCTGGGCTTCGACCTCGGCGGGATAGATGTTCACGCCGCCCGCGATGATCATGTCGGCCTTGCGGTCGCACAGGAACAAGTAGCCGTCTTCGTCGAGATAACCCGCATCGCCTACGGTGAAGAACCGATCGTTCCAGGCATCGGCCGTCTTCGCGGCATCCTTGTGGTACTCGAAGCGGTATTCACCCATGCGGATCCAAACCGTTCCGACGGCTCCGCTCGGCAAGCGCTGTTTGTCGTCGCCGAGGATGCAGATTTCCGAGATCGGCCAGGCCTTGCCAACCGTTCCAGGTTTTTGCAGCCACTGCGCCGGCGTGGCCAAGGTGCCGCCGCCCTCAGATGCGGAGTAGTACTCGTAGATGCATGGGCCCCACCACTCCAGCATGGCGTGCTTGGTCGGGATCGGGCACGGCGCCGCGCTATGGATCACGTGCGTGAGCGACGACACGTCGTACTTCGCGCGTGTCGCCGCGTCGACCTTGAGCAAGCGGTTGAACATGGTCGGCACCATGTGTGAGCTCGTGACGCGATGCTGCGCGATGAGCTCGAGCGCCGTCTCGGGCGTCCACTTGTCCATCAAGACGAGCGTGTGCCCGAGGTGCATGTGGTTGGTCGCAAAGTTGAGGACCGCCGTGTGATACAGCGGCGCGCACACCAGATGCACGCCTGGGCTGCCTGGCATGATTCCAAACAATGCTAGAAATCCCGCTTGCGACGCTGCGACGAGGTCTGGATCGGCGACACCCACTGGGCGCCGCACGCCCTTGGGTCGTCCGGTTGTTCCCGACGTATATGTCATCGCAGCGCCAGCGCTGCGGTCTTCCGGCGCCGTGCTCGGCTGACCTTCTGTCAGTGCACTGAAAGGAGTGAACCCAGGAATGTCACCGACTGCAAAGCGTCCCGAGCTGGGAAGCTCAGCCGTATCGGCAGCAGCTTGGCACGCACTCGCGAAGCGCTCCGATGCTACGAGTACCTTGGCATTCGAATCGTTGAGCACATACGCAATCTCAGGTGCAGTCAGGTGCCAATTGATCGGCACTAAGTACATTCCGGCCTGCGTCGTGGCCATGAACAATGCGAGCGCTTCACTACAGTTTGGTAGCGCCATCGCCACGCAGTCGCCTCGCTTGAGACCCCGCGCTCGCAAACCGTGGACTAGACGCTGACTTGTCGCCAACATCTGTCCTGCGGTTAGCACGTCTCCCGTTGGTTCGATAACAGCCACGACCGAGGGACGGTCGTGCGCGAATGACCAAAATCCGGCTTGCGGCATGCAGCAGA
>Ga0190271_10002705_pt1 | contig 10874 bp, 16 predicted proteins | sample Popmic356T_FD_133747 | JGI IMG/M metagenome (GOLD analysis project Ga0190271, IMG submission 133747) | Populus adjacent soil microbial communities from riparian zone of Weber River, Utah, USA - 356 T | ecosystem: Environmental > Terrestrial > Soil > Riparian zone | place: USA: Utah | collected...
ACTGCTGCTGCACCAGCTAGCACTAGCACACGCGATATCGTGGCAGAGGCACTGCGAGAGGCCGGTATCCAGTTGCAATAGGAGTGAGGACAAATGATCAACGCAGCATTTGCTGCCACTGGTACGCTAAATACTATCATCCACTCGATGCTTGACAAGAGTCGTAAGAAGCTCATCATGGCGAGCATCAAGAGCCACGCTCTTGTAGCGTGGGCCTTTGCGAACAACCAAGTTGAGATCGAGACTGGTGGTGCCAACATCACCAATCCACTCATCTTCGGTCGCAATCCGAACATCACGTCCATGCAGTACTACGACACTGTGCCGATGGCACAGACTGACGAGTTCAACACTGCTGGCTACGGATGGTCGCGTGTTGTCGGCTCACTGATCATGAGTGATCAGGAAGAGGACGAGAACAAGGGACCAGAGGCGATCTTCAAGCTGTTGACTGCAAAGCTCGATGTGCTGGAAGAGAGCATTCAGGAGAAGTTCTCATCTTACCTGTATGGTGCAGGAGGTGGAACCGATCCCAACGGACTCGCGAACCTTATTCCTGATGATCCGACGACTGGTACACTCGGTGGCATCTCGCGAGTCACTGAGACGCAGTGGCGCACCAGTGCGTACCAGTTCAGCGGCAACCTCGATGCAACTAACATTGAGGAAGCATTTGATGACGTGCTGATGGACCTGAAGCTGAAGAACGACAAGCCGAACATCATGATCACCGGACGCAACATCATGCGTACGTACCGTCAGGCGGTGCGTGACAAGCTGGTGATCAACATGGCTGACACGAAGTCTGGCAAGGCCATGTACGACTTGGGCTTCGAGGGCGTGTCACACAATGGCATTCCAATGGTGTTCGATGAGGACTGCGGTGTGAACCGTGTGTACTTCATCAACAGCAAGTACCTGCGCCTGCACATCCTCAAGGGTGTGAACATGAAGGTGAAGGAACTTGTTGCACCGTGGAACCTGGATGCAATCGGTCGTCGTGTGGTGTGGCAGGGTCAGTGGTGCTTGTGGCGTGCATTCCGTACGCATGCAGTGCTGCGTAACGGGACGACTGGCTGATGGTTGCAACAACCAAGCGAGCGTACGAAGTCGAGCGTGTGGACAAGCACACGCTCGTCGAACAGGTTGCACAGTTCGAGGACACTGGTGAGAAGACACGCCTTGGTAAGCCAATCAACCGCTTCACTGGCTTCAAGCAAGAGAAGCGTGTCGTCAGTGATGGCTTCATGGTGTACTTCCCACGTGGTCACTCGATCTATGTGGAGAACGAGGACGCACTGAAGCGACTGCACATGGACACTGAAGGTGGATTGATCGACATGGCCACTGGCCTGGAGATCACTGCTGAGTCGGATCAGCCTGCGTCACTCAAGGATGCTGTCAGTCGCAGCACGCGCCCAACGCGTGGTGTGGATGATGTCATCAAGGAACTGGAGTAACCATCATGGTGGATCGTTCTGCTGACTTCTTTCCTGCACGCATCAGTCAGTACGTGCCTGACCTTGCGTATGTTGCTGATGTCACCAACAATGCACGCCAGATGCGTGTTGAATTTGGTGCACCAGTAGCGCTCAGTACCAACGTGTTCGCATACACTGCCAGCACGACTGCACAGGTTGTAACGACCGGCCTGCCGGTGCAGATCAGTGGGCCAGGTCAGAACGCGAAGTGGGGACGTTGCATCACTATCGTTGGTAGCTCGGCTGCTGCCAACGCTGTTGTGTCCGTCATCGGTCGTGACTACCTCGGTCAGCGCATGGTTGCGACGGTCACGATGACCGGCATCACTGCCATCACTGGCACGAAGGCGTTCGCATGGATCGACCAGATCAACTCTGGTGTCAATGCCAACGGCACTGACACGATCACGATTGGCACGACTGACAAGCTTGGCCTTCCGTTCGCATCTGTCATCCTCAGCGGTTCACTGATTGACGGTGCTAGTGCAACTGCATTCACGTTCGTTGCACGTGACGCCACGTCACCTGCAACTGTCTCTACCACGGACCCGCGCGGCACAGTACTGCCTGGGACCGCGACTAACGGCACACGCACCTATGCCGCTATCGTGCAGCTTGACATTCGCCAACTGCATGGTGTTCGCGCGTACGCAGTCTGAGTCGTAGGGCAACTAGTGCAGCGTGTGACAGCCCGTCCCCTCCTCCCCCAGTCACACGCTGCATCTTTTTGTGAGTAGTCTGTGGAATACGCAAACTCCACACAGTTGATACAAGACGTTGTGCTGGAACTGTCACAGTTCCCAGGCAGCGGCTCGCAGTTGTACGCTGAGGACAACATACTAGCAAAGCTGCGTAGTGTGTTCAACAGTCTGTGTGGTGAAGCATGGTGGCCTCATCTGTTGCGCTGGTCGTCGCATGAGCTAGATGGCAACACCGGCAAGGTCACACTCGCTACTCAATTCCCTACTACACTACGTGACTTTGCTGACATCCGTGCTGTGCACATAGATACGTCACAGAAGCCAATCGCACGACTGCCTAGTGACTTCAATCCATTCGGTCTCAATGGTACAACGCCATTGTTTGTCGAGCCATTGCCGAGTGAGGAAGATACCACGATAGGTGGTAAGTACTTGCTGCGTGTGTGGCCCCAACAGTCAGTCGGCACACTGCGTGTGCGTGCACGGCATGTCAATCCCAATGCGTTCCTAGACGCAGAGGTGATTGTTCCGTTCGATCGCTTCACACTCGTCATGGGCGCGTGCATGCTGTATGCAGCTAGTGACGGCAACAACCCAGTGGAGGTGACAGCGTTCCAGGCACGATACACTGACGCACTGACCAAGTGCAGGATTGAGATCAGCAACATGCCGACTGAGCTTGACACTCGTGCACCTAGTGGTGTGACTGAGTGGCAGGAGTGGCCGGTATGAGCTTGATGATCAGCAGTGGTGGCAAAGTACTCGGCAAGCGCATACCACTTGGCAAAGAGCCTGTCATCAAGGAAGCGACAGTGCGGAACTTCGATGGTGGATGGAACATCATCGACAGCGATCTCAATCTAGACACCAAGTACGCAAAGATACTGGACAACGTAGAGCGCGCACCTGATGGCTCGCTACACATGCGCCTCGGTACGATGCTGCTGCATGAGTTCGCTGGTGTTGGATTAGGCAAGCTGATTGGTGCATGGTACTTCAATACATTCATCATTGTTGTGGACAACGAAGGACTTGTTGGTGCTGGCACTGCTGATGGTACTGTATACAAGATATTCGATGACACGATTGCAGCAGCACTGCCTGGTGCACCACTTGGTTGGTCGCCGTGTGAGTTTGTATCATTTGCAGAGTTGCGTGGCGAGTTGATGATCGGCAATGGCATCGACAAGCCACTGCTTGTGCCAGAGAACTTAGCAACACGCTACTTGCAAGACCTCGGCACCGGCACGAATGCATTCACACCAGTCGCACGCTTCGTGCGTGTGCACAATGAGTTCGTTGTGTGGGCTGGTGACTTTCTATTGCCTAGCACACTGCACATCAGTGCACGTGGCGTTGGTGGTACGTACGTTGGTGATCCAATACCAAACGATGCAATCAAGTTCGACATCGCAACGTTCGTGACACGTGGATCGAGTGAGATCACAGGCATCGGTGCGTATCGTGACCGACTGGTTGTATGCACACCTGAGTGCGTTCTGATGGTCAAGCTCGGTGGCTACATTGACGGTGCAACGAGTGGTGACCCACAGATACACCAACCGACTGTTGACGATGTGATTGAGAACTACGGCAGCATCGGACACAATATGATCCTCTCACTTGGTGAGGACATGCTGTTCACTGATCTTGTCGGTGTGCCATCGATCCAACGAGCGCTGATCACGAATGCAATCAGTCCAGTTCGTGAGTCACAACTGATCGATCCAGCGATCCAGAACATGCTGCGTACGTTGTCAGTCAGCACAATGCAGACACGCTGCTTTGCTGTGCACGACAAGCGCAACTATTCATCTCTGTTCTTCATACCGAACAGTGATGTAGAGAGCACAACGACTGAGACTGTGTGCTTTGCATACAAGAACATTCGTGCGCTGAAAGTGCGTGCGTGGTCACGACAGCGTGACTGGAACTGGCGTGCTGGATGTTCGACTGCTGAAGGTCGTGTGGTGCTGTGTCAAGGGTCACGCACATTCGTGTACGGCAGCGCACTCACAGATGAGCAGTACCCTGCTGATCTCATTGGCTATGCTGAAGCATTCTTAGACGAGACGACATTCACTGACAACACTGGTTGGCGTCCGATTGCAACACTTGAAGCAGATGGCACAGAGCGGTTGTTTGAAGAGAGTGGGTTGCCGATCAGCTTCGACTGGCAACTGCCGTGGGCTGATCTAGACAAGCGTACGCGTACAAAGCTGTCACGCTACATCAAGCTGGACACGACCGGCACTGCTGACTTCCATCTAGAGATGTTTGTTGACAGCATGTTGCATGAGAAGCCATTGGCTGGTGAGACGTTCGATGATGGTACGATCTTTACTGATGGTGAGTTCTGGCTCAATACAGGCATGCCGTACGATCCACAGCTAGAGATGCACATGGTTGGTGGCAGCAAGTACGGACTTGGACTTGAAGAGTTTGAAGACTGGTTTGGTGGTTCGCGCATCACTAGTGACGAGCGGTTGTTCGCATGGCCTAGCAAGTTCAACATCTTCAAGATGCGCCTGCATGGCAAGTCACGTGGTCCGCTGCGTATCATCAGCATGTCGTTGTTCTACCATACAGGCAACATTCGTAGGTGACACATGGCTAGTGCAATCGACGCAACCAAGCCTGCTGACAATGTACAGGTGGCGAAGAGCGACATGCGTGCGAACTTTCTAGCTGCAAAGAACGAGATCACTGCACTGCAAGCTGCAACTAGCTTTGCACGTTTGCTTGCATTCGATGGACTGGGACGACCCAAGAACTGAGGTACGCACATGGACAAGATCGGTGTGCTTGGCAAGCAAGATGTCAAGACGATTGGCACTACAGCCGTGTACGCTGTGCCTCCAGGCAAGGGTGCGCGTGTGCGTGTGTTCTTTCATGCTGAGTCGAAGGCAGGATCGAAGCTTGCTGTGCGTGTGAGTGGTGTGACTGTGTTCGCAACAGCAGCGTTGCAGAACAATGATCACCACTTCACTAGCGACCTGAAGATCCGCAACACACAGAATGGCTTGCCTGACGGCAGTGGTGTTGATAAGACAGTCGCACCGTACGGTGGTGACTACTTCCTTGGTGCGCTGGATCGTGTCGAGTACACTATCGATACTGCTGACTTCAACAGCATGACGTTTGCAGTCGTAGGCGTCGAAGTGGACGTGTGATATGACTGTACCTACCCCACGTACGCCACACTACAAGCTGTACCTGACTGAAGCAGACAAACGTGGCTGGCAGGATCAGTACTACGAGAACATGCGTATCATCGACAGCGCAATCTCGTCGTTTGGTGCGATCTCGAACTTCCAAGGTGTGTGGGCGAACAGTACAGCATACTCAGTCACAATGCGTGTGACTGATCCTGACACAGCATTCATCTATGAGTGTGTCGTAGCGCATACTAGCTCAGCAGCACCGACGACGTTCGTTGAGGAACGTGCGCTGCATCCTACATACTGGGGTACGTACTCATTCGGTGGTGGAGGATTTCCTCTCGTGAGCGGAACATCTACACATGCAGACGTGCCAGCGTCAGTCACGAGCGTGATACTGAGCGCTGCCAGTCCAGTTCGTACAGGTGTGGCTATATACAATGACAGTGCTGCTGAGTTGTTGATCAACCTAGGCAGCACAGCATCGTCTAGTAGTTTCACTGTAAGCATGCTGCCTGGATCGTACTTCGAGACACCATTCGGCTACATCGGTGACATATCTGGCATCTGGTCAGAGGTGTCAGGCAACGCACGTGTGACAGAGTTCACTCCGTAGGTACAAGAACATGCCGCTCTATCCACAAGGCGTTGCGTTCCCACTAGGGAACATACCACAGTCACACAGGAACATCCTCGGTCGCAATGGTGGATTTGAAGTGTGGCAACGAGGTGCTGGTAACAACGCAAGTTTTGGGCTTCCTCCTAACACGATGCAATACACCGCTGATGGATGGTGGTTCGCCTGCGGCACCAATCAGCAATCAATTGCATCACGCGGCGGTGGCTTGGTGGATGGGTCGTGGTCGAGTGGCATATTCTTTCGCAATCCAGGGCAGACTGGTGTAGGACAGTACTGGTTGGAATATCCACTCGACACAGATGAGATCGCACAGGCACAAAACAAGTTCGTGACGCTATCGCTTACAGCAGGTGGTGGCGCGGATTTCTCACCAGGTGGTGGTCTTGTATATGCATTCCTCTACACAGGCACTGGCGCACCAGTGCGCCGCTTCGGTGGTGCATACACTGGTGAGATAATGCCGATCAATGCTGCACCCATGAATGTTCCACGCTCCACAGTAGCACGCTTCACCTTCACGTCATCTGTTGTTGTCCCAAAGGCCACAACGCAGGCATCACTTGCCCTCTTGTGGACGCCCGTTGGCACTGCTGGTGCTAACGACTACCTTGTGCTCGATGACGTACAACTAGAGGTCGGTTCTGTAGCGACACCATTTGAACGTAGACCATTTGAGAGTGAGTTGCTTGCTTGTATGAGGCACTACGAGAAGACATTCAACTACGCACAAGCACCGGCGCAAGGAACTGGTACAGCTACTGGTGCGCTATTCACAAATCGCTCCTACGGTACTAACGCCGTGTGCTCATCGCATTGGAGCTTCAAAGTCACCAAGCGCATCACGCCTACTGTCATTACATACAATCCAGCGGTAGCGAACGCGAACTATCGTAATGGTGCTGGCACTGGAGACTATACCGTCAATCCTAGCAACGTCAATGAGCAACGAATAACACTCGAAACACTGCCTACAACAGTTGCAAGTGATCTCGGCTACATCCACGCAAGTGCTGACGCAGGTATCTGACACATGCCGTACTATCCACAATCACCAGAGTTCAGTGCGCTACCTGATAGCGTGTCGGATGCGATGCTCAGCAACATGCCTGATGGTACTGTGAAGGGACGTGCTGCCGGTGCGGGCACTGGTGATCCAACAGACCTCACTGGTGCACAAGTTGCTGCACTGCTACCTGCTGGCAGCATCAACAGCATCGCACCACTGTCGTACCGTAACATACTAGGACGCAACGGCGGCTTCGAGGTGTGGCAACGCGGCGCTGGTGAGAGCGCGGTGATTGCGATACCCGCATCTAGTTGGGGATATACGGCTGACGGCTGGTTCCTTACGGGCTTGGCTGCGAACCAAGCATCGACGGTTACGCAGATAGCTGGATTGACGCCTACATCGCGCTACGCTGCGCGCATTCAACGCAATAGCGGTCAGACTGGTGTTAGCGGCTACACATTCGAGTATCCGCTTGACACCGATGAGATCGCACCGATGCGCGGTCAGGTCGTCACGCTGTCGCTGACGCTGAGCGCGGGAGCAAACTTTTCTGCTGCCGGCAGTCTTGTGCAAATTCAGTTGTACACCGGCACTGGCGCACCGGCGCGTCGGTCTGCTGCCGTATATACCGGCGACACGAAACCGATTGATGTGTCGCAAGCGATTACGTCAACGGCAACGCGCTATAGCTTCACATCGAGTGTTGCAGTTAACGGGGCAGCGGCGCAGGCGTCGCTTGTCATCATCTACACACCGGTCGGCACTGCGGGCGCTGCCGACTCTTTCGAGATCGATGACGCGCAGCTTGAGATCGGCACACAAGCAACACCGTTCGAGCGCAGACCGTTCGAGCAGGAGTTGCTGGCGTGCAGAAGGCATTTCCAAAAATCTTTTGGCTACGCGACAGCGCCACTATTTGCGGCTGGAAATCATACAGGAGAAAGCATTACTCAGCTTATTGTGGCGGGTGCAGCTCAAGTGGCAATCGTTGAGCCTTGGTCCGTCGTCATGCGCGCTGCCCCGACAATGACGCTTTACAATCCAGGGGCAGCAAATGGACAGACGCGCAATCAAAGCGCCTCGCTCGATCATTCTGCAACAAATGCGCTACTATCGGAGCGCCGGTTTCTAGTTAGCTCTACTAGCAACCCGGCCGGCGTAGCAACGCATCAGGTCGGTATCCACTGGATAGCAGACGCAGGGATCTGATCATGACAACTGAAACATACAAGCTGAATGCAATGGGTGGTGTGCAGCGTCTCAGTGACGGTGCATTCATTCCAGAGGACGAACGCAACGCTGACTGGCGTGCGTATCAGCAGTGGGTCAGTGAAGGTAACACTGCATACGCTGCTGATTACAACGCTGATGAGCCACAGGCTGCATCAGCGAAGGCACCAGCCAGCAAGAAGTCGAAGGACGTGCGCGAACTAAAGTGAGCATCGGACTCGAAGATCGTGTTCGTGCGCTGGAAGTGCAGGTCGCTACTGCAAAGGCTGACCTGCTAGGGCACATTGTATTGTGTGATAGTCGCATGCGTGTGCTGTGGAAAGTGGCTGGTGGACTGAGTGCGATTGTAGCAGCGGCTGTGTCGTTTATCGTCACAACGCTGCGATAGGAGGATGACATGCTAGAACTACTAGTATGGCTAGCAGTGCTAGTCATTGTCGTGCTCGTCGTGTGGTGGCTGTTACAGCAACTCGCACTGCCACCGCCTGTACAACAGATCATCACTATCGTGCTGGTTGTGGTGTGTGCAATCATCGCAATCGGTGTGTTACTACAACTGACAGGCATGGGACCAGGCTGGTTCCGTCTACCAAGGAGTGCATGATGACCACATCTGTAACGATTGCTAGTCCGTACAACGCAACGCGTGGACTTGTTGTGGAAGTGATGGATGGTGAGGAAGTAGTCAAGACGTTCAAGATCGCACCACGTGAGACTGCTGAAACACTGCACATCGAGGATGACACCACCGTCACGATCCGACAGGATAGTGATACGATGCCTGGAGCAGCGGAGCCGCGCAACAAGTAATGTACTCGGTGCGTCGCATGGAGCCACGTGACGCACCAGTACTCATACCACTGTGTCGTGAAGCGGTTGCGATACTACAGGAGGATGTCACTGCTTACAGTCCACAGCGCATCATTGACATGCTTGTACAGTGTGTGGACATGCCACGCACCTACTTTGGTGTCGTTGGTGAGCGTGATGGCGAGGTGGTAGGACTCAAGTACGCATGTGCAACGATGAGCTTCTATTCATACAACACTGTGTGCTGGGATGTGGCTACGTATGTTGTGCCGAAGGCACGCTCGTTCGCACTCACATACAAGCTGATGCAGGCGTACAAGCAGTGGGCAATCAACATCGGTGCCAAGCAAGCGTATCTCGGTTCGACATCGTATCCACATGACGGACGTGTTGGCAAGTTGTTCACACGACTAGGATTTCAGCCAGTAGGTTCGTTACATGTGATGGAGCTAGACAATGGGCAAAGGGTCGCCGCCGCCTGATAACAGCGCGCAGTTGATGCAGATGCAGAACGAGTCGCGTGCTTCTGAGTCGGCTGCTGCTGAGCAGCGTCAGCAAGCACAGTGGGCGCATGATGCAGAATTGGAGCGACAGCGTGGTGCGACACAGACGGCTGCTACGACACAGCAAGCACAGCAAGCTGAGGCAGCAAAGGTTGCACAGAAGGCAACTACTGCTGAGTTGATCGATGCTGCGCTTGGTACTGCACGTGGCACTGCTGGACAGACACTCTCGTCACGTGGGCTCAGCAATGATGAGTTCATGCCAATCATTGAGAACGAGTTCAGTCGTGTACGTAGTACGATACCGAGTACTGCTGAGGATGTGAGTTCGTACTTCACACCAGAACTGATTGACACGACACTCAACAGAGAACAAGAGAACAGACGCACTAGGTATGGACAGAAGGTGAATGAGTACTTCACACCATCGTATGCAACCGGCAAGTGGGCAGGTACAGCAGATGATGCATTGATCGACACGATACTTGGTGAAGCTGGTGGTAGTGCACAGAGTGCTGTCGAACGTGCACGTGCACGTGGTCAGTTGGATGAGACTGGGTACAACGCAGCACAGAACAGACTGAACACTGCGACAACCACTGGTAGATCGAGAGCACAGGCACTCGGTGGTGGTGTGTTGGAGCGTTACAGAGGTGAACTGAGTGGCATCGGTGATGAGGCACGCACTGGTGCGTCGCAGTACAACCTAGGTGGCACGTTCGACCCAACCAGCTACACACAGAAGGCAGAAGGCAAGTACGGTGAGCAGCAAGGCACATTCGAGGGCGATGTGCGTGGTGCGATTGGTGATGCTGGACAGTTCTACAACACTGGTGACATCATTGGCTTCGGTGCACGTGAACAAGGTGCACAGAACACAGCCAGTTCACCACTTGCTGAGGTACTAGCTAAGCGAGAGACTGCACGAACCGCACGTCGTGGCATTGGCGGCACAGGGACATTCTAATATGGTCATTCCTGCAATCATTGGTGCAGTTATTTCTGCTGCTAGTGCGTACGCAACGTATAAGCAGCAGGAAAACGCACAGCGGAACCAGATCGCCGCGCAGATGCGTGCGAACAACTTGGCAATGTTGCAGTCTGGTGAGCAGGGTGGACAGATCGCTGAGCAGCAGCAACAGTCGTTAGCTAACCAAGCAGCGCAGAGTCGCTTTGCAGAGCAGCAGTACAATCTAGCTACTGCTGGCTCGACCAACGCACGTGGTGATCGCACTCAGTACATCCCAGGTGTGGGATGGGTGGAGACGCTGAGTGATGAGAGTCAAGCACTGCAAGGTGCGAGTGACGAAGAGACACGTAGACGAGTGACACAAGATCA
>Ga0190271_10002707_pt1 | contig 10868 bp, 13 predicted proteins | sample Popmic356T_FD_133747 | JGI IMG/M metagenome (GOLD analysis project Ga0190271, IMG submission 133747) | Populus adjacent soil microbial communities from riparian zone of Weber River, Utah, USA - 356 T | ecosystem: Environmental > Terrestrial > Soil > Riparian zone | place: USA: Utah | collected...
GAGGAAGGGCTCGACGCGATGGTGCTGACGCATCCTCACGACGTGCTCTACACAACCGGCTACGAGTCGGTGCTCGAGCGCTGGACGCAACAGGAACCGCTGGCCGCAAGCATCGTCCCGGCGAGCGAGGACGCTCCGGTGATCCTGTGCCTCCCGGAGGCGAACGTCGGGCTGCTGCCGGTGCTCGAGGAGCTGGGTCGCCCCGACCGTGCGCAGGAGCTGCGTGTCTTCGACCTGCTCGTCTTCTGCGAGGTCAGCCGTGCGGCGGACCCGTATGCCAAGCCGAGCTCGCTCGGCGACGAGTTCGTGCGCCACTACGGTGACCGCGTCCGCGGCGTGTGCGAGCCCGACGTGATCGCCTCGATCGCAGCGGCGCTCAGGGAGCACGGACTCGCGAGCGGGAAGCTCGGCTTCGATGACCTGCGCGCCGGCTATCAGGTGCTCAAGCATCATTCCGACCTCGGCTTCGAGGTGGTCGACGGGCTCGACACGATGATGCGCTGCCGGATCGTCAAGACAGAGCCCGAGCTCGAGACGTTCCGCCGGGTGGGGAAGGTCGCCGACCAGTGCATCGCAGCCGCGTCCGACGCGCTGCGGCCGGGGGTGATCTGGGACGAGGTCCAGTACGACGTGGCGGACGCGATGACGCGCCTCGACGCGATCCCGGTGGACGAGGGCGCGATGCTGTTCGGCGGCGCGTTCGCCGGCGAGTTCATCCCCGAGCTCTTCCGCACGCGGTACGACCGGCCCCTGGAAGAGGGCCAGATCGTGATCCTCGAAACTCAGGGCAAGTACGAAGGCTTCTGGATCGACATCAACCGCACTGCCACGATCGGCCCGCCGTCGGCCGAGTACCAGGAGCTGCACGACACGCTGCGCGACGCATTCCTGAAGATGGTCGACCACATGAAGCCGGGCAACTCGACCGGGGATCTCCCCAGGATCGCTCACGATCACCTCGTGGAGCTGGGCTTCCCCACGCCGCAGAAGCTGCTCGTCGTATGCCACGGCATCGGGCACATGCCGCTGGAGTACCCGCACCCATTCCCCTCTCAAGGCCTCAAGGGCAACGAGGGCTTCACGATCGAGAAGGACATGGTGCTGAGCCTCGACTGCCTCTACTTCGGGAGCTACATCGGCCCGTGTCACATGGAGAACGTCTTCATCATCGAAGACGCCGGGGCGCAGTCGACCTATGAGACCCCGTTGGAGCTCATGGGCCCGCGCTGACGGGCCCGGCTCATGGACGGCACGAGCGGCGCCAGCCGCCGGGTACGGAGACATCCCGCCCAGACTCCGGCTCCGTAGGCGGCGTCCTCGAGCAGGGCCAGAGCGGTCCAGCGGAGCGGATCCAAGCTCGGACGAGCCGAGTACCAGGCCTGGAGCGCGGGCAGGGCGAGCAGTACCAAAGTCGCCGGCCTGCGCCGCCACCATGACGCCGCGAGCGCCAAGGGCAGGCCGGTGGTCGCGGCGTATCCGGCCAAGCCGAGCGCGGAATCGTAGGTGGCCTGGGCGAACCAGCGGCCACCCGCGCTCGGAGGAAATCCGAGCGCGGCCAGCCGGCGTGACAGGAGCGCGCCCTGCTGGCCCGCGACCACGCCGGCCGCCCCCGGCCGCCGTGCGACCAGCAGCACCGCCGTGAGGGTCGGCCAGAATCGGAAGACCAGTGGCGCCGCGCATCCCGGATGGCGCGCAGACAGCGGCGCGGCCGATGTGCCGTACCTGAAGCGCCGCCCCAGCACGGCGCGCAGCGACCTCGGTTCGTCGTGACGAATCACAACCCTCGGGTCGTACCTGACACGTTGGCCTAGTTTGCGCAGGCGCCAGATCAGGTCAACATCCTCGCCGTGGCGCAGGTTCGCGTCGAAGGGTTCGTCCAGTGCGCTCGAGCGGACCACCAGGGCCGCCGTCGGCAGCCACGAGATCCGGGTACCGAGCTCGACACGGGCTTCATCGGGCCCGAGGTCGAGCGGTGAGCGGGCCGCCAGGTAGCGTGACAGCAGCGTGCGGCCAGGGACCTCGAGCGGCCGCACGCGGGGCCCGACCGCCGCCACCAGAGGATCCTCGAAGTGGCCGGTCAGCGCACCGAGCCATCCCTCGCTCGGAACGCAATCGCTGTCGAGGAACGCCACGAGTTCGGTCTTCACGCGTGTGAGGCCCGTGTTCCGAGCAGCGGCGGGACCCGCCGGGGACCGGTGACGCAGGACCACCGCCCCGTGATCCCTCGCAACTTCCAGGACAGCCTCGTGGTCCCGCGACCCGTCGTCCACCACCACGATCGGGGTGTCCTCCCCCAGGGCCTCGAGGCAGCGCCGGAGCTGCCTTGGCCGATCCCGTACCGGGACGACCACCGTGACCCCGGCGGTCGATGCAGGGCGCTCGGGCCTGGGATGAGCGAGGCCCGTATCGATCAGCCGGCGGCCCAGCAAGCGGGCGGCTGTCGACGCTCGGTTCCCGTTCTCGAGCGCTTCGAGCGCACGCCAGCCGGCCTCGGACAGGCGCATGGTGCGCCTCGGCGTGCCTCCGGTGAGCGTCCCGCGAGGACCACGCCACGCCTTTCGATCCAGGGCCAGCCGGAGGGCCGGGGGCAACGGCGTCACAGCGACAGACCGCCGTCGATGGGGAAATCGGCTCCGGTGATGCCGCTCCCGGCTGAACCGGCCAACCACGCGACCAGTGCAGCCACCTCCTCGGGATGAAGCAGCCGTTCGATGGGTTGCTGGACGGCGAAGGCCTCCGCGCCGGCGAGCCCGTAGAGGCGAGCGCTCTCCTCGAGGATCGGGGTACGGGTCGAGCCCGGGCTGACGGCATTGGCGGTTATCCCGGTCCCGCGTAGCTCCGAACCCAGCGCGCGGATCAGGCCCGTGACCCCGGCCTTCGCCGCGCAATAGGCGGCAAGCAGGGGCAGCCCGCGCGAGGCGGCCGAGGACGCGACGGCGATGAAGCGTCCCTGGCGAGGCGCGGGTCGCCGGAGCATGGCGGGGATACCCACCCGAGCGGCCGTCAGCGTCCCTCCCAGGTTCACGTCGAGCACAGCGGCCTCCTCCTCGAGCGCCATCTCCCAGAGGGGTACGCCCCCGCCGATGACGCCCGCCGCCACCACGATGGCGTCCACTCCCCCGTGGCGCAACTCGGCGTCTTCGACCACCCGGGCCAGCTGCTCCCGATCGGTCGCATCGGCGAGCACCGCGCTTGCCCGCTCGGCCCCGACGCCCTCCACGACCGCGTGAAGCTCGGCCTCGGAGCCCATCGGATACGGGAGTCGCGGGTCGTCGCTCCCGCGGTCAACCGCTACGACCGTCCAACCGTCGGCTGCCAGTGCGGCGACCGCGGCCGCACCTATCCCGCGGGCGGCGCCCGTCACTATCGCCACCCGGCTCATGACGCGCTCGCCCTCATGTCCTCGGCGAGTCGGGCAAGGTCGTCGATCGCCAGGCGGAGCAGCCTCCGCCCCTCCTCGGCGGAAGCCCCGGCGGGGTCTCCGAGCACGCCGTTCGCGCTCACCTCGCTTACACCGCGAGCCCTGAGAGCAGGCAGCAGCTCGTTCAACGGAGTTGTCACACCGGCACGCGCGCGGTCGAGGTGAACGCTTTCGGGCCGGGCGGCAAGCATGAGTGACGTCTCAATGCGGCCGGCGTGCTCGCCGCTGCTCCAATTGGGAAAGAACGCGCGAACAGTCCGGCCCTCATGGACCAGGCGGTGCTGCGCGCGCAGCACCGGCTCTCGGTTGCCGCCGTGCGCGCAGACCAACAGCGTGAAGCCGAAGGTGGCCGAGGCGGACCGGCATAGCTCGACGATCAACAGCTCAATGGCCTGCTGACCGATCGACAATGTCCCGGCGAAGCCGGCGTGCTCACCGCTCGAGCCGTACGCGACGGGCGGCGCCGCAACGATGTGAGAACAGCGGCGAGCGACGCCCTCGGAGATCGAGCAGGCGATGTCGGTATCCGTGGACAGCGGCAGGTGGGGTCCGTGCTGCTCCGTCGCTCCGAGGGGTATCGCGAGCCCGAGGCGCCCATTGCTCGCCTCGGCCTCGCACCAGGTGAGTTCGGCGAGCGAGGCGCTCACGCTGCGCCGGAGCTCACGGTGGTCGGAGACCTGCGACCGGGCTCTCGTCGCACTGCCGCACCGGCGCGGTCTGGATGACCGGCAGCGGCCGGCCGGTCGGCTCGCGCCTCGACATGTCCTTCGACGGCTTCGGCGCGGGAGCGCCATCCCGTGCGGCGAGTGCCCGCTCGCCGTGACCGAGGACACACTCCGGGTCGGGGCCGGCCAGCGGCAGGCCGGTGAAGAACTTCGCCGCCATACAGCCTCCACGGCATGAATCGAAGAACTGACAGCTACCGCAGGCACCGGCCCCCTGTGGCCGACGCAGGTCCCGAAACAGATCTGACTCCCGCCAGACACGGGTGAACCCACCTGGCTCACGAAGGTTCCCGGCGAGGAAATCGTCGTGAATTGCGAACGGACAGGCGTACACGTCACCGACGGGGTCGATGAGGCACACGATGCGGCCGGCCCCGCACAGGTTGAGGCCCGGCAGAGACTCTCCGTAGGCGGAGAGGTGGAAGAACGAATCCCCCGTCAGAACCTGCTCGCCATGTGCCATGAGCCAGTCGTAGACCTGTCTTTGCTGCGCGGCCGTCGGGTGAAGCTCATCCCAGACATCCGCCCCGCGACCCGACGGGCGAAGCCGGGTGAGGCGGAGCTGAGCTCCGTACCGGTCCGCGATCGCCTTGAAGTCGTCGAGCTGGCCGGCGTTCTGCCGGGTTGTGACCACGGATACCTTGAATCCGCGGAACCCGGCGGCCTCGAGCCGCTCCATCGCGCCGATCGCCGTAGCAAACGAGCCCGGCCCCCGGACGGCATCGTTGACCTCCGCGGTGGCTCCATCGATCGAGATCTGCACGTCCACGTAGTCCGTCGCGGCCAGCCGCTCGGCGATCTCGGGAGTTATGCGGCTGCCGTTGGTGGAGAACTTGACTCCCACCCCGTGCGCGACCGAGTAATCGAGGAGCTCCCAGAAGTCGCGGCGCACGGTGGGCTCTCCGCCGCCGATGTTCACGTAGAACACCTGCAAGTGCTCGAGCTCGCGAATCACCGCTTTGCACTCTTCGGTAGTCAGCTCCCGCGGGTCACGGCGCCCCGAGCTCGAGAGGCAGTGAACACACGCGAGGTTGCAGGCATAGGTGAGCTCCCAGGTCAGGCAGATCGGGGCGTCCAACCCCCCCTCGAACTGCTCGATCAGGGACTTGGGCTGGGCTGTGACGGTGCTCACGTCTCGTGCCCCGGAACGATCATCCCCGTTTCGGCCAGGACGTTGAGCGCTTGCTCGTATCGGGGGAGCTCATCGTTCGTCACTCCCGCCCGCCGGCACGCCTCCTCGGCGTTCGGCTGGGCATCGAGGGATCGCAGGACCTCGACGAGCACCGGGCTCTTTATGAAACTGAGGCGACGTGTGCCGTAGTGATAGGCCAGCGCGCCGAACGACTCCGGTCTCAGCGCGACCTGCCGGTCGAGACGCCAGGGCCTTCGCAAGTCGGTCCCGGGCGACGGCATGCCGGCTAGTACACGCCGCACATGCCGTCGATCGACACGTCTTCGACGAGCAGGTCGTCGAGCACCAGCTCCTCATCGGGCTTCTGCCCTGTGTCGGCACCGGCCTCGGCGGGCACTGGCTCAGACGCCGGCTCGGGTGCGATCTGATGAATGGCTTGGTCTGCCATGAAGTCCTCCCGAATGGCGGTTGCGACTACCGTCGACGAGTCGTACCAGTTTCATCACGGGTTGTCGACCCGAGCGCGGACGTTACCTGATTGACCGAACGATTGGTAGACTGTCCGATCCAACAGGGCCGTGCGACGGCGCCGTTTCGGCAGGATGGAGAAGCTCATGAGCGAGGACCGGCCGGACGAAGACAATCGGCAGCCGCTCTCCAAGATGCGGCGGGCCATCATCGCGTCGATGAGTCTGAGCGCCCAGGTTCCGCAGTTCACGCTCGATCGCATGGTCGACGTCTCGGACCTTTCGCGAGTACGTGAAGAGCTCCGCGACACTGGTGTCGGGGTCTCATGGGAAGACCTTCTGGTCGCCTCGTGCGCCCGCGCTCTGCGCACGCATCCTGACGTCAACGCCAGCCTCGAGGACGACGCAATCGTCCTCCATCCCGAGATCAACATAGGGATCGCCACAGCCGTGCCCGGCGGGCTTGTCTCGCCGGCGATAGTCGAGGCAGACCAGCGTTCGCTCGCCGAGCTGATCTCGGAGCGCAAGCGCCTTCGCGAGGGAGCCACGCAGGGAAAGCTGCGCGGCGTGGAGCTCTTCGGCGCGACGTTCACGATCTCGAATCTCGGCCCGTACGGGGTGGATCGGTTCCGCGCGCTCGTGATCCCGCCGCAGGCTGCCATCCTCGCCGCGGGACGGGTGCTCGACCGGGATGGCCGCTCCAACCTGGCTCTCACCCTGTCGTGCGACCACCGGGTGTTGGACGGCGCTCCGGGCGCGGAGTTTCTCGCGACGGTCCGCCAGTTGCTCGAAGAGCCGGCCTGGGTCCGGGAACTCGTTCCGGCCGGATCGGCCTGACGGCCGCGGGCGACCTCAGCCCCGAGAGGGCGTCTCCAGCCTGCTGTCACTCAGCTGCCGAATGCCGCGGTAGACGGTTGGGTTCTCACTGAACCACTCGTCGGCAGCCTCCTGTGTCCGGCACCAGTCGCACACCATCTTGCGGTAGGCGATCTTCCAGACCCCGTCGCGCCGCTCGAAGCGATCCAGGTAGCGGCCGGCGAGGAAGAGCTCCGTCCCGCCTTCGGGCCAAGCGACATCGTCGGTTGTCACCTCGCCCTCGCCCTCAGCCGCTCCTCCGAAGCGGTGATATGCCGTGAAGTAGGTCTCGCCGTGGGCGACGTCGCCCTCGACGTCTATCAGGATGTTCTGGATCGCATGGTGGGTGGCTGCGAACGCCGGCAGCAGCCCGAGCGTCCAGCCGACCCACTCCTGGGCAGGGCCGATGAACAGATCCTCGCCCCGGTCCTCCACCGCATCCTCGTGGTAGATCGAGCGCAGCGTGGCCTCGTCCACCCTGTCCACGCCGCGGCAGTACTTGCCCAGGAGATCGGTGATCTCTGCCCGGGCAAGGACGGTGTCCAGGTCCATGTCGCTACCGCACCAGATCCTTGATGACGTGGCGCCGCGCCATCAGGTAGAGCCCGTGCGAGTGATCTATGAACTTCTTCTCGTCCTCGTACGACTCCTCGGAGGCGAGCGGGCTCGTGAACAGCTCCCGGGCGATCGCGAGGCTGTGGAAGTAGGCCGTCACGACCCCGTCCCACACCTCGTCGTTGTCACCCAGCTCCGCGATCTCGTCCACGCCGGAGTCCTCCTCCGGCAGAGCGTGGTTCTGGATGTAGCCCTGAAGCAGCCCGCGGTTATGCGCCTCGCGGCCGATGTGCCCGTGGTGCAGCCACAGGTCGCTGAAGGTCTTGCGATCGATGTCGGAACGCCGGCGCAGGCACTCGATGAGCACGATCGGCCCCTCGCCGACCGGCTCGACGATCACGTTCTCCTCGGTGATCACCGCCACGGACCGGTCGTGATCGATGAAATGCTTCTCGTCCTCGAGCGCCGCGGCCACCGACTCGGTCTGCATCGCCGCCTGCATCGCCTCGAGAGTGTCGAACCACGCGATGGCCGCCCCGTCGTAGGACTCCTTCGCAGGCCCGTCGGCGGCTTGGGCGAGCCACTCTCGGACGGGGTCGTTCGCGAGCGCGTGGTACTGGACATAGCGCCTGACGGCCGGGTTGTCGACGCCGAACCATGAGTGACGCTCGAGCCAGTGCTGCTGGAACTCCTCGAGCTTGAGCCCCGGCTTGCGCCGCAGCAGGTACACGAGCTTGACCATCGACTCCTTACGCGGCGGAGCGACGTAGGTCGTGAGTGAGACATTTGGTGATACGGCCATGCTGGTTACTCCTTGTACATTTCGACTCGATGCGCGGCGTCGCGCCTAGGTCACATCGCCCTCGTTCTGCAGGGCACGCCCGACCTTCGCCGACCGCCCCGTGGCGAAGGGCGGGGGCAGCCCTTCCTCGCTGTAGATCTCGCCCGCCGTAACCTGCGGGACCGGGAGATCGAACTCGGCGAGGTTGTCCTGCACCCACCGGCGTGCAAGCTGGTTCGTCTCCTCTGCCACCACCCAGCTCTCGAAGACGCTGATCGCCGCGACGCTGTCGTCGCCCACGACGAGCTCGTAGGCGACGAAGCCGGGACGGTCCATCAGCCTCGCGCGGAAGCCGGCGTGCGAGCGCCTCGCAACCTCCAGCAGGGTTTCCCGCTCCACGCCCTCGTACCGGCGGATCACTGCGTACATCGCCGCTCCTGACCCCTCAGTTGAGCACCCGGAGTTCCTCGGGCATCGTTTGGAAGCACTCGGCGCCGTCCTCGGTGATCAGGAAGGTGCTCTCGATGTGATACGGGTCGAGCGTGTGGCCGAAATACAGGAACTCGCAGTTGATCACCACATTCGGCTCGATGTCAAAGCTCTTCAGCTGGCCGAATGACGGGAAGCCGGTGGGATGCTCGATGATGTCCAGCCCGATGCTGTGGAAGAACGGAAGGGTCTTCTTCGGCGTCGGAATGTCGGAGGCCTCGACGATCGCGCGGCCGGCCTTGAACAGGTCGCTGGTGCTGATTCCCGGGCGCAGACTCGCCTCGATTCCCTCTCGCCATCCCCGCAGGACCGTGTCACAGAGATCGAGGTACTCCTGCGAAGGCTCCCCCACGAACACCGTGCGTGAGAAGTCGAAGTAGTAGTCCTTGTAGGAGCCCCAGCTCTCGAAGATGATCGGTGCCTTGTCGCGCACCTTCCAGTCCACGTCGGCGAAGAGCATGTCCGGGTAGTACTCGCCCTCGTACTCGGCTCCGAACTGAAGGGCCTTCTCGGGGGCCAGGACCTCGGCGTCGTGGTTTCGCACGTACTCGCGGTAGCCCTCAGCGACGTCCCCCCACACCACTCCGGGCTTGATCATGGGGATGATCGACTCGATCGCGTCCTGATTGATCGTGGCACCCGTTCGCAGACGCTCGATCTCCTCCGGAGTCTTGACCTTCCGGATGTCCAGCCAGATGTCGTGGCCGTCCTCGACCCGCAGCCCCGGCAGCTCCGCCTTGACGTGGTTCGCGACGCGCATGTCGTCGAACGCCACGCGGCCCTTCTCGAGCCCGAGATCCTTGAGGCCCTCCGCGATGCCGACCAGCATGTTGTCGGCCAGCGGCGCGACCACCCGCTGCGCGTAGGCCTCCTCGACATCGCTTTGGAACGGCTCCAGCCGCACCGGCTCCGGCTCGTGCGCAATGACCGAGGTGTTCATCATCTCGACCGGCCGCACGGCGGGGATCCAGGTCGGGTAGAAGAAGATGTTCCCGAAGAAGCCTTCCGGGATGACCATCTGCGCATCGCGGTCCTCGTCGCGTGGGATGATGGCCGCGAAGATGTTCTCCTGATGGCCCCACTTCGCGACGGTCGTCCAGTACTCGGACGCGTAGTAGAAGTTGCGCGGAGTCGCGGCGACGATCGCGTCCACGCCGTACTCGTCCATCTTCTGAAGTGCGCGGGGGTGGTTGAACAACATTGCGATTCCTCTCTTCGGGCTTGGCGGATTGACGGCGTCAGCCGGCGAACCCGGCAGTGGCGACGATTACCTCCTCGTCACCAAGAACCGTGGACTTGTGACCCTGTCCGTCGCTGTCGCTGAAATGGACGATGTCGCCGGGGCGCAGGCGCTGGGTGACGCCGTCACTCAGCTCGAGGTCCATCTGGCCGTGCATGATGAACATCCAGGTCGGGACCTCAGTGTTGTGGAAGTCACATGCGAAACCGGGGTCGAAGGTAACGAGCGCCACCGCGCTGTCCCCAAGCCCGGCCGCGTTGAAAACGCCTCCCGGCGCGACGCCCTCGACTTCCCCGAACTCGATCTCACGATGCTCGAGCCGGCTCTTGTCGCCGTCACTAACAATCCCGAACACTTGCTTCTTCATCGATCTCCTTTTTGTCACTCGGCGGTCAGACCGCCGTCGCATACGTGAATTCCCCCGGTGCAGAAGCGTGCGTCGTCGGATGCGAGGAACACCACGAAGGCCGCGACCTCCTCCGGCTTGCCGAGACGATTGACCGGCACCGTCGCGGCATGGGCCGCCAGGTTTCGCTCCAGCGCTCCCGGATCCGAAGGGTCGGTGAAGAAGCCCCGCGTCAGCGGCGTGTCGATATGGCCGGGGCTGACCGTGTTCACCGTGATGCCCTCTGTCGCGAGCTCCAGCGCGAGCGAGCGTGTGAGGTTCATGAGACCGCCCTTGGAGGACGTGTATGCGATCACGCCGGGGTAGCCGACCATCCCCGATGTCGAACCTGTGAAGACGATGGCCCCGCCACCCGCGCTCCGCATGTGAGGAATCACATGCTTGCTCCAGAGCCAGGGCGCGCGCACGTTGACCGAGTGCGTGCGATCCCAGTCCTCCACCGCCGTGTTGACGGCGTCGCTGCCGGCCACCATGCCCGCGTTGTTGTGCAGAACGTCGATGCCGCCGAACGCCTCAGCGACAGCGTCCACGGTCGTCTGAATCTGCGTCTCCTCGGCGACGTCGGCCCTCAGGAAGATCGCGTCGGTCCCGGCTCCTGAAAGCTCCTCCGTCAGCGCAGCGCCGCGGGTCTCGTCGAGGTCGACGACGGCCACCCGTGCGCCCTCCTCGGCGAACCTGCGCGCCGATGCCTCGCCGATTCCCGAGGCGCCCCCGGTGATGATGACCCTCTTGCCGCGGACCTTCACGAGAGTCTCGACTCAGACGGCCGTGAGACCCATGTCGATCTTCATCTCGGC
>Ga0190271_10002708_pt1 | contig 10866 bp, 10 predicted proteins | sample Popmic356T_FD_133747 | JGI IMG/M metagenome (GOLD analysis project Ga0190271, IMG submission 133747) | Populus adjacent soil microbial communities from riparian zone of Weber River, Utah, USA - 356 T | ecosystem: Environmental > Terrestrial > Soil > Riparian zone | place: USA: Utah | collected...
ACTGCTGGCGCGAGGCAGCGGCTCCGCTGGCTCGAGCCGCCGCTGCTCGATGTGCTCACCGCCCGCCTCATGTTGGCCCGGATCCACGCCGCCCAGGGGGGCTGGTCCGACGTGGCCGCCCAAGCCCGGCAGGTGCTTGGCGTGGTGCCCCGTCACCCCGAGGCGCAACGTCTGCTCGGCGCGGCGCTCTTCAACACGCAGCAGTGGGCGGCGGCCGTCGCAACGCTGCGGGAGTATCTCGCGACGCGGCCCGGTGACGTCAGGGCGCGGATCGACCTCGGCGTGGCGCTCGTGGCCATGGAGCGGCTGGACGAGGCGGTCGCCGAATTCCGGCGCGCGACCGAGACCGATCCCGCCGATCCCGACGCGCGCCGGCTGCTGAATCTCGCGCTCGCCGATCAGCGGGCGCTTCGCCAATGAGCCACGTTATGCTTTCGGCCATGATCACGCCGCGTATCCGCTCCTTGCCGGCCTTGCTCGTCGTTGCTGCCCTGGCCGCGGGCGGCACCGGTGCGACGCTCGGCGCACAGACTCGCGCGCACCCGGTGACGGGGCGTCAATACGCCCCGACGATGAGCGTGGAAGGCGCGCCGTGGCTCGAGCGCCGGGAGCGCGACCGCGAAGAGGAACCCGACCTCGCGCTGCGGCTTCTGAAGGTCCCCAAGGGAGCGATGGTGGGCGACGTCGGCGCCGGTTCCGGCTACATGAGTCTGCGGCTCGCGCGTCTCGTCGGCGCCGAAGGGCGCGTGTATGCCGTGGACGTGCAGCCGGGCATGCTGCAGCTCCTGCAGCAGAACGCCGCCAAGGCGAAGCTCGCGAACGTGGTGCCGGTGCTCGGCACGATCGACGATCCGAAACTGCCGGCCGGCGCGCTCGACCTGATCATCATGGTGGACGTGTACCACGAGTTCAGCGAGCCGCAGAAGATGCTGCAGCGGATGCGCGAGGCGCTGAAGCCGGGCGGCCGTCTCGCGCTCTGGGAGTACCGCGCCGAGGACCCCAACGTGCCGATTCTGCCGCTGCACAAGATGACCAAGGCGCAGGTGAAGACCGAGATCGAGCTCGAAGGATTCAAGCAGCAGCGGGTCTTCGATGACCTGCCCTGGCAGCACCTGATCGTCTTCACCCGCCCGTAACCCCGTAGGACGGGGCTTCAGCCCCGCCGCGCGTGCAGTCTTTGGGCCTGGCTGGTCCATCGACACGGCCTGATGGGGAGGCGCCCACTCCTCCCTTCGGCTCCACCGTGGCGTCTCCCGCCGTGCGCAGCAGGGCTCGGCGCACGCCGGTCGCTTGCGTGTTCGTGGCCGCGGGTCTCCAGACCCGCCTCAGGGAACGGCTTCTTCCAGTGGCTGCGGGTCTTCAGACCCGCTTACCGCAGCGCTGCCAGTTCCTTCAGCACGAAGGCGGGCCGCGCGCGGGCAAAGCCGATCAGAGTGGCGAACGCCTGTTCGAACTCGTCGTTCGTCGCCAGCTTGAGCGTGTCGGCCCGCGCGGCGTCGCGGATCAGCGCATACTGCCGCGTCAGCTCGGCTTCGAGCCATTGATCCGCCTGCGCAAGCGCCATGGCCCCGGTCACAGCGGACACGTAGGCCGCGCGCAGCTCCGGATCCTCGAGCAGCCGCCGCATCAAGACATTCTCCTTCGCGCCCGCGAGCAGGGGATAGTCCACCGCGCGGAAGGCCTGGTCGCGGTCCCAGGGAATGAGCCGCGCCTGCTCGCCGACGCGATAGAGATAGAAGTTGTTCATCCCGTCGTAGCCGAGCACGCCGTCCCACTCGGCGAGAAAGGTCGCGGCCCCGACTGTCCGGATGAACCCGTCGAGATGCAGGTAGCGGTTCACCTGCTCGAAGCTGCCGTCCGGTACGTCGTTGATGCTCCGGAAGAGCTCGCGCATGTGGGTGTAGAGCTCGGCCATCGAGCGCACGCCGGGTGTCCGCGACTCGAACAGGACCGCGTAGGGGTCGAGCGCCTCGCCCGGGAACCCGGCGAAAAAGGGATAGGTCCACCGGTATTCGAAGAGCAGGCCGCCCGGCTCCATGGTGCGCGCGGTGAAGACCGTGTCGACCGGCTCCACCATCATGTAGACCCCGGTGTATTCGCCGTTGACGAAGACGCGGGCCGGCGCTTCGCGCGGCGCGGCGATGCCGAGCCGCCGCATCAGCGCCATGGCGGTGGCCTCGCGGATCATCGACGGGTCGGTGACGAGGTTGTCGAGCACGAGCGATCGGAGGCCGAGGAAGCGCTGCTGCGCGGCGTAGTGATCGAAGGCGAGCTCCAGACCGGGCTTGACCGGATAGCGGCTGCCGTTGCCCCGCGAGCGTACGCCGACGTTGCGCGCGCGCACGCCGTTCCACAGCACATCGGCGGGGTAGGAGTCGTTGCTGCGGAAGTTCTCCCGCAGGTCCGCCCAGTCGCGGGAGTGGATGACGATGTCGACCGTGTGCAGCCGGGTGTCGTCGAAGAGCTCGGTCTGGGTCTGTGCCGACGCCGTGGCGGCGGCGCAGACGGCGATCAGGACGGACGCGGTTGCCCGCCGCGCCAGGGTTACAAGAGAAGACATCATCACATCGCGACCTGGAAACGGACTACGGCGCCCCACAAAGGTGTGGCGCTGAGCGGCAACAGGGCCAGGGGATCGGTGACCTGCTCGCGCACGACGTTGCCCTGCACCTTGACCCAGCGGTTCGGGTGCCAGTTGACGCCGCCGGTCAGGGCGTCCCGGCCGATCGGGGCCACGTGGTCCGCCCGCGGGTTCAGGAACGCCTCGTCGGCGGTGGCGCCGCTGTGGAACAACAGGCGCTCGAAGCGCGCGGTCAGGTCGAGCGCACGCAGCGGGAAGCTGCCCTTGCTGCCGGGCACGAGATGCCAGATGCCGGCGACGTAGCCGCCGGTCGAGAGCATGTCGGACAGCGTGGAGCCATCCACGCCCTGGCCAATGCGGGTGTCGATCGACGGCAAGACTTCACCGCGCAGCGCCGCGCGATCGGCGTTCCACGCGACGCTGGCGCCAAGACGGATGCTGGTACCGTTGACATACATGCGGCGGAAGAACGTCTGGCCCATCGCCGTGTGCCCCGATGGGCTGTCACGCCCTTCGGGCAGATCGGTGCGCAGCATCGCCGCGGAGATTTCGAGCGCGTCCGACCCGCGCGACGACTTGTCCTTCAACGGTGCCAGGGTGATACGGCCGGCGAGGGTGCGGACGGCGTTCCCGGCCCAGAGGCGCGTCGCGCCGCCCGCCTCGAAGACGCCCGCCTCGTATTTGAGCGCCTTGCGTGCCAGCCGTCCGTGCACCATCACGCCGAGATCGCGCGCCGGCGCCAGGTCCGACACGGCCGCGGAGCGCGTGACGAAGTCGAGATCCGTTGCGCTGGTCAACTGTTCGAGGCTGAACGGCACCTTGAAGTGCCCGGCGCGGACCCGCACCGCGCGGATCACCTTGATGTCGGCGTAAACGTCGCGCCACGGCTCGGGGTCGCCGATCTCGCCCTCGATCTGGAACGACACCCGGCCGAACAGTTCGCCCTCGACGCCGACGCGTTTCCGCGCCACCGACAGGCGATCGTCCAGGCCCAGGTCCGCTGCATCGGGGTCGGCTTCGTTGCGCGCCAGGTAATCGGTCTGGAGCCGCGCGTGGATCTCGAGACGGCCGTGCTCGCCCAGCAGGATGGTGGGACGGTTGTCCCACGTGGCGCCGGGGCCCGGCTCGCGCTGCGCCGCAGAACCGCTCGGCGCGTCCTGCGCGAGCGCGGGGCGCATCGGCGCGAGCACGACGATCGCCAGCGCCGCCAGATGGACGAGATGGCTGCGGGCCGGCCGGACGCCGCGACGCCGGCGTGCGTGGCCGCATGTGCAAGTCTTCACAAAGAATGGTATCGGTCGTTTGTCGGAGCAGGGTGTGCGCGCCATCGCCCGGCGCGGCTCCATTCGTGTCAGTCGCGCCGGTCGTGTGCGCACCGGTGTGCACCGGTCGCGCGAAATCAGGTGTGGGGGCCAGTCTGCGGCGCTCTCTAAGGCAATGAGGGCAGAGGCAGCCGAGCGGCCGGGCGATTCGTCTCGAGCTTCGGGAGACTCTTCAGCGGTTCGGGCTGCGTCCAGACCAGGAACGCAAAGACGACCATCAGCGCGCCGAGCACCACCGCCATCAATCGCAGCCCCCCGTAGAGGCGGCGGATCGCGACGTGCTTGGCGTGGTTTTTCAACGACAGACTGTGGACCTGCACCGAAATCTCGGCGTTCAGCTGCGTGAGCCGCACGCCCTGCCAGGCCTTCCAATGCGCGGACGCCGTCTGCTGGATTACGTCCTCGTAGTAGCGCACGCCTGCGGGGCGGTCGCCGTCGCCGCTGCTCCAGTCCCAGATGCGCGGGCGGAAGCGTCCCGGCCGCAGCGCCTCGATCGCCTGCATCAGGAAGCCGACCGCCATCACGATGTAGACGACGAAGAGCGCCACCATCCAATAGCGGCCGCGGGCGGGGAGCAGGCTGAGCACGTCGGCCCTGGTGAGCAGCACGAGCGCGACGGCGTTCAAGGCGCCCATCAGGATCAGGGCGAAGCGGGCCTCGCGGTTCGAGATGTCGATGAGTTCGTACGCTTCGTCGCTGGCGTCGATGAGGGCTCGATAGCGTTCCCAGCCGTCGAGCGTCCGCTCGGCGTCGTGCGCCCGCTTCCGTTCGCGGCGGCGGACCCGTTCGGCCTCGTCGGCCTCGGAAAACAGCATGGAGACCGGCTCAGGCGGCCCCATTGGCGCGTGCACCCTCATGCCCCTGGTATCGGTCCCTCGGGGGTGGGGCTGCACGGAAGCCCGTTCAGGGGGGCACGGCCGGGCCGTCAATCAGCGAGAATATCGGGAGTCCCCCATGAGGCCCTCATCGCGCTCGACCACCGTGCTCGCCGCCGCCGCGGCTGTGTTCGTCACCTCGCTGGTGACGGCCCAGCGCCGCGACGCCTTCGTCCTCTCGCGGGATCATCCCGCCATCCGCTACTCGTCAGGCGAACTGGACAACCCGGTCGAGCGCCTGAACCAACGCCTGACGGCGGGGGAATCGCGTCTGGCCTATGACGCGGGGAACGGATATCTACGTTCGCTGCTGGAGGCCCTGGGCATTCCGGCGTCGTCGCAGACGCTGGTCTTTTCCAAGACCAGCTTCCAGGCCGAGCTGGTAACGATTCACAACCCCCGGGCGTTGTTCTCCAACGGCTCCGTCTTCGTCGGGTGGGTGCGTGGGGCCGACGTGCTCGAGATCGCGGCCGCCGATCGCCGCCAGGGCACGATTTTCTATGCGCTGCCGCAGAAACCCCGGGGCGAGTCGGACCCGCCGCTCACATTGAGCCGGCAGACCGAGTGCCTTGCGTGCCACCTGTCATGGGACACGCGTGGCGTGCCCGGCCTGATGACGACCAGCATGTATCCGCTGCCGGACGATCCCAACGCCTACGCGAACGGCTTTTCCACCGTGCAGGGCAGCCCGCTCGAGCAGCGCTGGGGCGGCTGGTGGGTGACCGGCGATACCGGCGGGGCGCAGCACCTGGGGAACATCCCGGTGATGCCGGCGGAGAAGAACCTCGCGCGGCCGCGCAATCCCAAGGCGCCGCTCGCGTCGGTCGAGGGCTTTTTCGACCTCAAGGGGTATCCGGTGCCCACGAGCGACGTCGTCGCCCTGCTGGTGCTGGCGCACGAAACGCAGCTGACCAATCTCATCGCGCGCGCCGGCTGGGAAGCCCGCGTCGCCGAGGCGCAGCCGTCGGCCGACGCGACCGCGCGGGCACGCGAGGCGGCCTACGAGCTCGCCGACGCGCTGTTGTTTCTCGACGAGGCGCCGCTCCCAGGCCCCGTGCGTGGGTCGTCGGGGTACGCGGAGTGGTTTGCGGCGCAGGGACCGCGCGACAGCAAGGGCCGGTCGCTCCGGGATCTGGATCTGCGCACACGGCTGCTGCGCCATCCGCTCAGCTACCTGATCTACGGCGATGCGTTCAACGCCCTGCCGGCTCCGGCCCGTACGGAGGTCTACGGGCGGCTGTCGGACGTGCTCTCCGGGCGTGATAAACGGAAGATCGCCTTGCAGGTGTCTCCCGCCGATCGTCAGGCGATCCTCCAGATCCTGCGTGATACCAAACCCGACCTCCCCGAGTCCTTCAGGTAGCCGCTCGATGTCCTGGCGCGTCCTCGTCCTGACCGCAGTCGCGGCCCTCGCCGGCGCCGGTCCGCTGCTCGGAGCGCAGACGTTCGGCTCGTGGCTCGATCCGTACCGCAGCGACGCGCAGCGGCTCATTGCGGCGGCGCAGGAGAACGACTTCGCGTGGCAGCGGCTGGCCGAGCTGACCGACACCTACGGAGCGCGGCCGGCCTGGTCGGAGAACCTGTCGCGCGCCATCGTGTGGGCGGCAGCGGCGATGACGAACGACGGCCTCGAGAACGTGCGCACCGAGCGCGTGATGGTGCCGCGATGGGTGCGGGGCCTCGAGAGCGCCGAGATCGTCGAGCCGCCGCGCCATCCGATCGTCATGCTCGGACTCGGCGGCACCGTGGCCACGCCGCCCGGCGGTCTCGAGGCCGACGTGCTGGTGGTGTCGAACTTCGACGATCTGCGGGTGAAGCGTGCGCACGTGCCGGGAAGAATCGTGCTCTTCGATGTCGCCTACACGACCTACGCCGAAACGATGTCGTACCGCACCGGCGGCGCCCGGCTCGCCGCCGAGTATGGCGCCGCCGCGGTGCTGGTGCGCTCGGTTGGTCCGATCGGTCTCCGGACCGCGCACACCGGGAGCGTGAACTACGCGCCGGGTCAGCCGCAGATCCCCGCGGCGGCGATTGCCGTCGAAGACGCCAACCGCATCGCCCGGCTCGCCACCGCGGGGCGGCGTGTCCGCGTCCGCCTCGTGACCAGCGGGCACATGGAGCCGGATGTGGCGTCGGCGAACGTCGTGGCCGAGATCACTGGCCGCGAGCGCCCCGAGGAGATCGTGCTGCTGGGCGGTCATCTCGATTCATGGGACGTGGGCACCGGCGCCTCCGACGATGGCGCCGGCTGCATCATCACCTGGGAGGCGCTGCGCCTCATGAAGAAGCTGGGGCTCCGGCCGCGGCGCACGGTCCGGCTCGTGTTGTGGACCAACGAGGAGCACGGCATGCACGGCGCCACCGCCTACAGCGTGAAGTACGCACACGCCGCCGGCAATCACGTGCTCGCCATCGAGTCGGATTCCGGCGTGTTCGCGCCGGCATCGATCGGGTTCTCGGGCAGCGCCGCGGGCCGTCTGGTGGTCTCCCAGATCGCGACGCTGCTCGCGCCGCTCGGGCTGCAGGAGATCGGCGCCGGAGGCGGCGGGCCCGACATCGATCCGATCGCGCAAGCCGGCAACGTACCTGCGTTGGCCTATCTCGGTGACGCTTCCCGGCTGTTTCAGATCCACCACACCGCCGCCGACACCGTCGAGCGGATCGCGCCCGAGGAACTGTCGAAAGCGGCCGCGGCCATTGCGGCGATCACCTATGTCGTGGCGGAGATGCCGGAGCGGATTCCGAGATAGGGCGCTCGCTTCGCCCTAAATGAGTTCGGTGAGGCGAACCTCGAGGACCCGCGAGCTGCGCGGCGCCTGCTGCCACTGCACCAGGATCGGACTCTGATAGGTGCCTTCGACGATGCCGGCGCCGTTGGCGTCGTCGCTCGAGACCAGCAGGCTGATGGATCGGCGCATCCCGAAGAAGCGGGCCGCAGGCACGGCCAGCGTGCGCGCCAGCACCTTCTCGACAATCGACCCGCGCAGCCCGAACGTGTCGAGCCCGCGGTTCAGCACCCGCACCAGATCGTACTTCGCGTACCCCAGCGTCTTGGCGGGCACGGCACGCGGGTCGGCCATCGCGTGCCGGTATTTCTCGGCCACGAAGCGCAGCGGGTTGGCCAGCACCTCGGCCAGGTCGTACCGCATGAGCAGCGTCTCGTACTCGTTCACGGTCAGCGCTGAATGGCGCTCGGTGGTGTCGAGCGACACCCGCAGCCGCCCTTTGGCGACGCCGGCGCTCTTCACGAAGTCGGCGAGCTGGGCGTAGACGCCGAGGCGCGGATCTTTCAGGTTGATCGAGTCGATCGGGTGGGCCGACACCGGCACTTCGATCCGGGCCGTGCCCACGGCACGCTCCTCGCGGAACCCGACGAGACGGGCGAGACGCCGCCGCGGCTGGCCGCCGTTGACGCCGTCGAGATCGACGAAGAACACCGGTTCGCCGGGCCGGTTCGGGTGCGTGACGCAGGTGCGCAGGCCGCTGGCCATGAAGGCCAGGTGCGAGTCGGCGTTGCGAGGCTCCACGGCGCGCTGCGCCGAATCGAGATCCTCGCGGCGGTCGAGCCGGTCGTGTTCGTAGCCGGCCCCTTCCGGGAACAGGGTTCGGAACGCCTCGAGATAGGTCGGAATCTGCTGCGCGCTGAGACGCGCGGCCAGGCCCGGTTCGAGAAACCCGGCGGTCGTGTGACAGGACCAGTAAAGGCAGCGGGGATAGGCCGCCAATGCGTCGTGTTCGGCGGCAAAGTGCCGACGCATATCGACGAGGTCGAATCGCGCGCGCGGCGCGAGCTCGACCGTCAGGTCGAGAGTCTTATCGGACATTCCGCTCAATGGGACCCGACGGCCCAAACTGAACAAATGTAACACACAGTTCACGATCCTGGCCGCGGTTGCACACTGCTTGGGGCGATGGGCGTTCGCTCTACTGTCGGGCTTCGTTAAACCCAGAGATGACGATGCTGGGTTTTGACGCCTATTGCCGCTCCAAGGAGCAGGCCGCCCTGTCGGTCCCGTTGGCTGGCTTCACCACCATCGCCGAGGAAGCCGGCGGTGCCGACCTGCTCTCGTTCGGCAACGCCTGGACGCGCCAGCTGTTCGACGGCGATTTCCACCGCTGCGCCGGCCCGGCCTCACCCGAGCTGCCGGCCGTCAACCTGATCGTGACGCAGGCAGACGGCCACACCGTGCCGACGACGATGGCCGTGGCGCCGGTCGAAACCTACGGCACGACGGTGCCGCACCTGCTCCACGAAGGCCTGACCCGCGTGGATGCGGACGCGGTGCTCGGCGGCATCGGCGCCGCCAGCACCGGCGACCAGATCTGTTCGGTGTGGCATCCGGAGCTGGTGAAGCTCCGCGCCGAGCGCGGGCTGCCGCGGCATCCGGTGCAGGTGCTGGTCACCAACTCTGGCCACGTCGAATTCGATCGGTGCCTTCTCTTCCAGGAGCCGTCGCTGCGCGTCATCGTCGTGACGCGCGACAGCCTGGCGGCCTCGGTGCGGTCGCGCTTGAGGACCCGGCCGTGGGTGAGCGTTCTGGGCGCCGGCGAGCCGCTCGACATGCGGTCGGCGTTGAAGCAGCTCCGCGAGCGGGGCATCGCCGTGGTCTCGGCCATCGGCGGCCGCCGCGTAGCGACGTCACTTCTCGAGGCCGGCCTGGTCACGGACCTCTACGTCACCGTGCGCGAGCCCGGCTCGGCCGCGGCAGCGCTCGCATTCTATGACGGCCCGCCGCTGATGCGTCGGCGCCTGCTGACCAAGGCGGGGCGGGGCTCCGAGGGCCGCATCCGCTTCGAACACCTCGTGCCGCCGTCGGTCTACGCGCCTGGACTGCGGCTGGGCCCCGGTCCGTCCGGCCTTTGGCGTTGAGCCCCGCGCCGCACTCGACGTACCATCGCCACTGGACAGTCTGAGGATTTCGTCCCAGGGGCGCGCCCGCGGTCAGCGGGACACAAATCGCGAACCGGCGTCAGGCCGGTTTGCCAAGTACTGCCGAGGAGGCACATGAAAGGCAACCCGAAGGTCATCGCCGAGTTGAACGTGGCGCTGCGTGAAGAGCTGACCGCCATCAACCAGTACTTCATACACGCCGAGATGTGCCACAAGTGGGGATATCACGCGCTCGGGAAGTACATCAGGAAGCAGTCGATCGACGAGATGAAGCACGCCGAGAAGCTGATCGAGCGGATTCTCTTTCTCGACGCGACGCCGAAGATGGAATACCTCGAGCTCAGCATCGGCGGCGACGTGAAGACGCAGCTCACGGCCGACTACAAGCTCGAGCTGAACGCGGTGGAGATGTACAACAACGCGGTCAAGATCGCGCGCGACAACAACGACGACACGTCGCGTGAGCTGTTCGCGCTGCTGCTGAAGGACGAGGAAGAGCACGTCGAATGGCTCGAGGCGCAGCTCCATCAGATCAAGGAGCTGGGCTACGAGACCTACCTGTCGAACCTCACCGAAGGCAAGGAAGACTGACAGGGCGGGTCTGAAGACCCGCCCTACGAAGACGACTCGCTGTTCTTCTTGTGGGCGGCGTTGCGGAAGGCGAGGCTGCGGGCCGGCAGTTGCCACGCCGTCCGCAGCGCCTTCGCCAGCTCCGGATCGTCGGCCGAGAGGCGCTCGGCGAGCGCCGACACCTTCTGCTCGATGCGCGCGACGCGCCCCTCGTACTTCTCGAGGTCCTTGCGGTGCTGCAGGTCGCGCCGCAGCAACCCCATCTTTTCCACCAGATCGACCAGCAGTCCAGCCAGCTCGCGCTCGATCATGCCGGGCCGTCGTTGGATGGGGCAGGGCTCGCGTCGCGCTCGAGCGTGAGGTAGAACGGGCCGGCGCCGAGAAACCCGATGATGAGCGCCCAGGCCGAGTAGGTGCCCCAGCCCGCGAGGTTGGCGGTGTTGAAGACGAGGTGGTCGCCGACGCCGGCGACGAACTCCGTGGTCTTTTTGAAGAGTGTGTTGTCCACCTGTAGCGTGTGCCGCCCGGGCTCGATGTTCTCGGTCATGGTGGAGCCGTAGCGCAGCATGGCCAGCCGGCGGCCATCGAGCTTGACGTACACCTCGCGGTAACCGACATCGTCAGGGG
>Ga0190271_10002709_pt1 | contig 10865 bp, 13 predicted proteins | sample Popmic356T_FD_133747 | JGI IMG/M metagenome (GOLD analysis project Ga0190271, IMG submission 133747) | Populus adjacent soil microbial communities from riparian zone of Weber River, Utah, USA - 356 T | ecosystem: Environmental > Terrestrial > Soil > Riparian zone | place: USA: Utah | collected...
ATTCCCTTTTGGAGAATCCCGATCGCCAGACCGCCGAGGATGTTGATGGCCGTGACGATAATCGAGGCGATGGCATCGCCTTTCACAAATTTCATGGCGCCGTCCATCGCGCCATAGAGTTGGTTTTCCTTCTCGAGAACCGTTCGGCGTCTGCGGGCTTCGTTCACATCGATGACGCCGGCACGCATGTCCGCATCGATACTCATCTGCTTGCCCGGCATGGCGTCGAGGGTGAACCGCGCGCTGACTTCCGAGACGCGCTCCGCGCCCTTCGTCACGACGATGAATTGAACGATCGTGATGATCAGAAAGATGACCAGGCCGACGACGAAGTTTCCGGCTACCACGAAATTTCCAAACGTATCGATGATTGAGCCGGCGTATGCATACAGGAGAATCTGACGCGTGGCGGTGATATCGAGCGAGAGCCGGAATAACGTCGTAAAGAGCAGGAGACTCGGGAATGTCGAAAACGAGAGAACGCTCGGAATGTACATCGAGGTCACGATGAGGATCACCGCCCCGGTCAGGTTCGTCGCCAGAAGGACATCCAGCACTTCGGGCGGCACGGGAATGATCATCAGGGAGACGATCAGCACCACGGCGAACGCCAGAAAGACGTCATTGTATTTCGCGCCGCGGAGGACAACGCGTTGAAGGACGGCGCCGGCGTTCATGAGAACTCGTGCTGAAGCTTCCGGTATTCGTCGAGCGCCGCCCGACTCTCCTCAGTCGACCCGAGCTGCCACAGAGCCTTGCTCTTGATGAGAAAGACTGCGCGTTTCTGCTCCGGGCGAAGTTTCAGCATGCATGCTTCGGTCGCGGTCCGGCTCGCCGCGCGTCCATCACCATTTGCCAGCAATGCCCACGACAGCAGCGCCAGAGCGGAACCATCGCGCGGAAACAACGAACACAGCGCCATCAGCAACGGGAGTGCAAGATCCGCTCTGCCGTTGCGCAGATAAACATGCGCGAGAATGCAGACCGCGTCTCTTTGCTCGTCCGTCATCGATCTACGCCTGGTGCAGGGCGTGACGGTTGAGGAAGAGCAGTTCCCTCAGCGAACGCTCCTCTTCCAGCACTTTCGACGCCTCAAGGAAGATTGGCGCGTTCCGTTGGTCGCCGGTCGCCAGTTCTGACAACGCCTCGAATGCTCCGTCGAGCGCCGGTTGAAATCGCTGAGGGTGCAGGACCGCGAAGTCGGAAACCTGCGGCGCGAGTTCATCAGACAATACCGTGTCTATCGAGGGCGAACCCAGAAGCGCCGCGAATTCATCCGTGACGCCGTCCATGCTTGGCGCGAATTCAGTCGACTCCGGCAGTTCCCACTCATCGCGAAGACCCCGCTCGGGAGGGAGTTCGCGAAGACCCCGCTCGGGAGGGAGTTCGCGAATTGCCGGCTGATGAAGGAGACCGGGGACGAGAGGTTTCCCCTCCGGCGCCTCGACGTCCGACGGATAAACTATGCTGCTGCGATCATTAACTCTCTCGTCGGCCATTGGTCGTAGCTTTGCTTAACTAGGTCGTGACCCGTTCGTGAAGGTCTTCGAGCTGATTCAGCATCCGCGAAAGAGTGGCCGGGGCCGCTTCGCGTTCCGGAATGATCATTCCAAATACAAGATTGTTTTCGCCCAGCAACGCGGCCTGCGGCTGATACGACCAGTCTTCGCGCGGATCGCACAATTCCAGCGCTTTCTCCATCTGCGCCGGTTCGGCGAATGCCAACTCGCGGCTTAAGAGCATCACAAGGCCCGTCTCGTGCCGTTCGAGCTGGAGGTTCCCGAGACCTTCGATTGCAAGGGCTGCTACGCCCGATTCCCCAAGCCGCAGCCCTTCCAGCTGCAGCAAGCGGCCAAATTCACCAAGCGTGGCGTCAAGCTGGCTCATTCGTCTTTCTCCACGATTGCGTCGAGCGCAAGTTGAGCCGCATCGAGCATCTTCCCGCGACTCTCCGTTGATGGATAGACCTTCAACGGAATCAGCCGAATCTGTTCCCGAAGCGCCGTCAGAAAATAAATGGAAGCGTGCAGGTCGGCGATGTCGGCCTTCTCGAGCATCTGCTGAAAGTGCTCCGCGCGGATCCACCGCTCACCGGTCAGACGAAGGATCTCGGACATCAGATCGAATGCTTCGGCATGAAGCCCCTGCTTGAACAACTCCCGCGTCCGGTCGAGCAGATCGCTCAGATTGCGATGCATATTCCCGAGAACTTCGACGTCGTAGAGCTGGTCGGTCACGCTGCGAAGCTGTTCCTTCGAGATGGACGGCCCTGCGGACTCGAGGTCCTGCCCGGAAGCCCTGAGCAGAAATTCAACCGACGTCTGAAATTTTTCCTTCCCAAAGCGCTTGATGATTTTCTCGTAGAGATCGGCGACGCTCGCGAAGTCGAGGATCGACTTCCGGTAAAAGTCGCGGATTTCGTCAACCGGCGCGAATCCACTCGAGGCCAGCGCGAGAGCCGCCTCCACGATGTTGAGGCCCGCGCGGACCGCCGGGCCGGATGTTTCGAGGAGATTTGCTTCGGCACGATCCAAGGCTTCGCGCAGGCCCGCATTCTCCTCGCGGTCGCCCAGTAAGGTTCCGGCCTCGGCCATGGCCTGGTATTGATCGGATACATCGGCGAACCGCCGCTCGGCCTCCTCGAGAACCTCTTTCTCGGAAGAGCTCCGGTGATCTTCAAGGTAGCGCACGTAGTCCTCGAGCTCCTCGCGGTCGAGGATGGATTCGGACTGGGCGGCGGCTTCGGATTCGCCGGTCAGCAGCGAAGTCATCGCACTTTTCTTCGGAGATTCAGTGCGCCCGTGCGAGCCGCGGCGCTCTTCGAGCCGCCGGTCCATTCGCTCTTCGGCCTCCATGCCAACCTCCTCCGCCGCTTCTTCAATCATCGAGAGTGGATTGGGAACCGTCAAAACACGTCTTCCACGATAGGTTCCCGTCGAAGTGTCCGACGAGTCGTCCGAACCGCCGGTGTTGAAGCTGCTTTTGGCCGCAGCGTTCGTATTTATGTCAAAGTCGGCCATGGCCGGATGAGGTTGCGCGGCTTTCGCGAGGGACCGATCCTTCGTTAGTGCGATTGGCAACCTGTGTCAAGCGTGGGTCCCGGCAGCGCCGGGGGGATACTCAACCCGACAACCCCTGCTCGTCCTTCATCCGCCGGACATACCGCAGCACCTCAGCGACCGGCTCGATCAGGTCGGATGAGATATACTGGTGGACCTCGGCGTGGTGGTGCAGCGCCTGTGCGAGTGGAACATTCTGCATGACCGGAACCCCGGCCTCCTGGGCGGCCTTCACCATGGCCTGCGCGACGAAGCCCTCACCTTTCGCGGTCACGATCGGAAGCTTCGTCCGTCCCTTTTCGTACTCCAAAGCCACGGCGTAGTGCGTGGGATTCGTGACGACCACGGTGGCCTTGCGCGCGCTCTCCACGCTGTTGCTCATGGCAATCTCCTTGGCCAATGCACGACGCTTGCTCTTGATGATCGGATCTCCCTCGGTTTCCTTGTATTCCCGTTTCACCTCGTCCTTGGTCATTTTGAGCTCTTTGATGTACTGGTACTTCTGTAGAAAAAAATCAGCCGCGCCAAAGACAATGAAAGCAATCATGGTGATTATTGACAAGTGGATCAGCAGGTTGCTCACCAGCTGAAGGATTGCCGGCGTCCCCCCGTATGGAAGATTGACCAACGAAGAGATCGACGCCTTGATGGCCAGCGCCAGCAGCACCCCCAGAAAAATCACCTTGAGAAGCGATTTGACAAACTCGAGGACACTTTTGATGGAGAAAAGCTTCTTCGCGCCTTCGACCGGGTTGAGCTTTTTCATGCTCGGCTTGAGCGGCTCGAACGAGAAGACCGCGCCAACCTGAAAGAAATTCACCATCACGGCAGCAAGGGCTACGGTCAACGCCATCGGAATGGACATCCACATGATGGCGGAAAACGAACCGCTCATGACCGTATTCAAAGCATCGGGGAACGACTCCTGATAAAAATAGGAGGGCATGATCAGAAATTGCGCCAACCATGGGAGGTAAAGGCCGATCATGATCGCCAGAAACAAAAGGGCCGCTCCCAGAACAAAAGTGCTGTTGACGTCCTGACTCTTGAACACCTGACCGCGCTTGCGTGCATCGCGCAGCTTTTTCGGCGTTGGGAGCTCTGTCTTTTCCTCTGCAGAACTTTCAGGCACCGCTTAATTGATCACGAAAAAGAGTTTTCGCAGTTGCTCCATGCCCATGAAATCCTCACTGAGAAAAATTACGAACGTTGCCGTGTAAAGGATCAGGACGAGAAGTGACAGGGCGCTCTTGATCGGCATGGACAGGAAGAAAACATTCAATGAAGGCGCGAACCGGTTCACCAGACCGAGGCTGAAATCCACGAGGAACATGCAGATCACCATCGGCGCCGCGAGGATCGCGATCAGGCGCATCAATTGATCCGCGAACGCAAGGAAAAACTCGGGAAAATCCGGAATGAATCGAGGAAAGAAACTTTCGATCGGCATGAGGCGGTAACCCTCGAACATCATTCCCAGGAAAAGAAAAAGCCCGCCACTGACGTAGAATAACGTGACGATCACTTGTGAGAGCATCGCCCCGAGCGGAGACGTTTGCGTTCCGAGGTTGGGATCGAAGATTTCCCCCATACCCGTGCCTCGCTGAGTGTCCACAATAAAGCCTACGCTGCTGGCGATCCAGAATGGCGCGCCGGAAAGGAAGCCGATCAGAATTCCGAGGAAGACTTCCTTGACCAGGATGATCGCGGCTTGCGGAAGGGAAGGGACCTGCGCTGCAAATGCCGGGGACACCATCGGGTAAACAACCAGGGTGAGGCTGAGAATGATTCCGTTGCGGACGGTCCCGGTGATGAACTGGTTGCTGAAGAAGGGCGCAACGACCAGGCAGGCAGCCAACCGCGCCATGGTCAACACTGGGACCGTCAACACTTCGCGCAGCCAGTCGATTGACAGCGTCATCGTATCATCACATAAAAGTTCTCGAAGAGATTCTGCGCATAGAGCCTGAGCTCCTCGCCGACAGTTCGGCCGACGAAGAGAAGCGCAACGGTCACGGCGATGAGCTTGATCGCAAAACCGAGCGTCTGGTCCTGCACCTGTGTCAGCGCTTGAAGGAGGCTCACCAGCACGCCGACAACCGTTGCCACGATGATCGGCGGCAGCGAAAGCAAGAGCACGAGGACCAGCGCCTGAGTCGTGTGCGAAATGATCAATTCGGTGTCCATGGCATCGACTCAGGCGTAGGTCAGCACAAGGCCGTGAACCAACCGGCCCCAACCATCAACAAGGACGAATAAAAGCAACTTGAAGGGCAGCGAGATTGTGGTCGGAGACACCATCATCATTCCCATTGCGAGCAGGATGTTTGAAATGATCAGGTCGATGGCGACAAACGGAAGATAAAGCAGAAAGCCGATCTGGAACGCCGAGGTCAATTCGCCGACCGTAAATGCCGGAACAAGGACGAGGAGGTTGTCTTCTTTTAGATCGGCTGCGCGCTCCGGCGGCCAAAGCTTCTGCGCCGCCTGAACAAAAAAGAGCCGCTCTTTCTTGCCTGAATGCTTCATCAGAAAACCCCGAAAGGGTTCCGCCGCCTGTTTGATCAGGCCCTTTTGATCGTCGGACGACATGGCAACGACGTCCTTGCCTTCGAATACGGCAAACGACTCTTGAAGGATTGGATTCATCACGAAAAACGTCAGAATTAGCGCGAGACCGTTGATCACCATGTTCGGTGGAACGCTTTGCACCCCCAGCGCGTTGCGGATTAGGCTCATCACGACGACCAATTTTGTGAAGGAGGTCACCATCACCGCCGCATACGGCGCCAAGCCAACCACGATCAGCAGCAGGATGATCGTGAGCGGATTAAAATTGGTGAGATCCATCAGCTCCCCGCAATTTCGGTTAGCCTGACCCCGATCATATCGCCGATCTGAACGATTTCGCCCGACCCAATCGTCTGGCCCTGGGCACGCACCACGACGGGTTGGGAGGCGGGGCGATTGAGTTCGAAAGTGAAACCCGGCTGGAGTTGACGAAGTTCTCCGAGCGTCATTTCCACCTCGCCGACGGCGAAGCAAAGGCGAATTGGAAGCTCGTCGAGCGACGATGGTTCTTGCTTATCCGTTGGAATGGAATCGGGTGTCTTGGGATCAGCCATGGGTGTCAGCGTTCCGGTGATCGTGATGTGAGTGCCATCGCGGGCGATCGGCAGCCTCCACCCGTCGGCCACGATCAGGAACCCATTACCGCTCGTGAGTATTGAATATGCCTCATCGAGTAAAGCGATATCTCCCCGCCGAAGGCTGCGAATCTCCCGAAGGGTCATTTGTGTAATTCCCACTTCGAAGCACGTCCGGATTCGCAACCCCGCAAAGTCGCGGGCCGCACGGCCGGGAGCCCGACTAAGGCTGGCGGCCAAGGCGGGCAGCGCAGCCTCCGGCATGGTCACCCTTCCGGAAATTACTTGCGCATCGGACTCGCCGGCGACCGCCCAACCAAATGTGACGGCCCGGTGATCGTCGGGTTGTGGCGGCGGGTTGAAAATCAATTTCCCCGCGCCGGGGAACGCCTTGTCTACGAGGGGTTGAAGAGTCGCTTCCTGGACGGCCCTGCTTATATCCTCCGGCAGCGCGGACAAATCGACACCCGCCAGGCCGGGCGGCAGCCACTCTTCCGGCAGGGCGCCGGAGAATCCGACGATGAGCGGGTGTCCGTCTAGCGTGATCGCGATCTCAAACGCCGGCTGGAATGGTGGAGGAGGCCTTTCCAGAGTCAACCGCCACTCCTTACCCCCGACCTGAAACGAGATGTCACGGTGAACTCCGACCGTCTTATTGAAAAGTTCGACAGTTTCCCGGTTCTCCGACCGCAGCGGGAAGGGGACTGCCGCGACCGAATAACCTCGCGGCGGGATCATGAGGGCTTGTACTCGTCCAATACGTTTCTACGTTGACGGGACCTCCCGTCGCCGCCACCGGAATCCGCTCCCTTGTCTTCCAGATTCACTCTTACGGAGCCACCCAGCTGGTTTTGCAGATAATTCGCAAGCCGGCCCTGGTGTTGATTTAGCAAGGCGGCGGCTTCACTGGAAGTAGTTGAAAAATTGACGTTCAGCACCCCGTTCTCGTCCTTGAAAAGTCGGACTTCCGTTTCAGGAAGCAGATCATTCTTGAATTTCAGCAGCACGCCACCTTTCTCGTCGTCTGGAGACGCGGAGTAAAGACGGTCAACCAACTCACTGCCAAGTTCGGCGACCGTTCGGGACGCGCCGACGGCCTCTGTCGATTCCACCCCCCCCGAGCCGGAGGAACTTATGCCCAGAGAACTCAGGATCGATTGACCGATGACAGGTGCCACGGCGGAGCCTTCGGAAATTGATTGATTTGCCTCGGAGGAATGCTTGGAGGACCCCCCACCCGAATTTGTCCCTGAGCCGGAAGAGTCGTCCTTAGAGTTCTGCGAGGTCTGGGAGGTTTGCGACTGGGATGTTGACGTCGACGATTGACTCGATGGCTGATTTGTTTCACTGGACGAGCTTTCAGTTTGTCCACTTGAGTTCTCTTCGGCGTTCGAGGAACTCGGATCCCCGGTTTCCTGTGGAGCAGGTTGTCCGGCCAGCAAGCCGCCGGGGCGCCCTTCACTCTCTGCCATTCCGGAGTCGAGCAACGCCTCAAATAGAAGGCAGTCCTCCTCATTGGGCGGCAGCGCAGGCGAAGTGTTCTCGCCGTCTTCCGGCTGGAGGGGGGAGGATTTATTGGTCGACGAGATATCAGTCACAACACATTGAAATCCAACTCCTCAGTAAACCTCGCTTCCTCCCGCCGTCGATGAAAATCCTCGAGAACCTTTTCGTCGGAACGCTGTTCTTCGCGTTCGCTTTCCCGGGCCCACTCTTTTCGGTGTTCATTGAGCTTTTCAAGCTGGCGTGCGAGCTCGATGTGCCGGCGCGCCGCCTCGTCCCGATCGGACCGGGCAGCCTCGACCGATTTGCCGGCATCGTCAACCTTTTGTTCAAGCAAGAGTTCCTCACGTTCGAGATCGGCAAGCGATTCACGAAAGACATCCAAATCCTTCTTTTGAGAGGCCTTCGCCAGAAAATGCTTCCATCGTCGGTCCTCCTCGGCGGGCCGCCATTGACGGAAGGAATGAAATGCCTCCTGGCAGCGGCGCAGGGCCTCCTCCGCATTGGCCAGCACCTGTTCTCGCCTGGAAAGTTCCAGAGCCGCGTCCTGCTCGCGCCGCTCACGGATCGCCAGCAGAGTCGCCAGCGGATAGGATTGTCGCATCGTTCGAGGGTTCTCGAGCGCTTCAGGAAACACTTTCGATCAGCTTCTGAACGGTCTCTTTGAAACTTGACGTCTCGGCCCGGTCCTGCCCCAAAAAGGCATTGATGCGGTCCATCCGCTCGATGGCGTCGTCTGTCTCGGGATCATTACCTTTCTTGTACTCGCCCAATCGAACGAGAAGCTGCACTTCTTTGTATCGTGCCAGCATGCGCCGCAGTTTCCCCGCGGCTGCGCGATGCTCTGGATTCACGATCGCCGACATCACCCGACTGACACTGGCCAGAACATCGACCGCGGGATAATGGTTGGCGGCTGCAAGATCCCTCGAGAGCACGATATGGCCGTCGAGGATCGAACGCGTTTCATCGGCCACGGGCTCGGTCATGTCGTCGCCTTCGACGAGAACTGTATAGAGCGCGGTGATCGAGCCGCGATCGGATTGCCCGGCACGCTCCATCAATTGCGGCAGGGCTTCGAAAACTGAGGGAGGAAACCCCCGTCTCGTTGGTGGCTCTCCTGCCGAAAGACCAATCTCGCGTTGCGCGCGTGCAAACCTCGTCACCGAATCCATCAACAGCAGCACGTTCCGTCCCGAGTCCCGAAAGTACTCTGCGATTGCTGTCGCCACGTAGGCTGCCTTCAGACGTTCCATCGCCGGGCGATCGGACGTCGAAACGACGGCCACAGACCGCTGCATGGCCTCGGCTCCCAAATCTCTCTCGAGGAATTCGCGGACCTCGCGCCCGCGCTCGCCGATCAGAGCGATGACCACAATCTCAGCGTCCGTCTTCGCGACGATCTGGGCAAGAAGCGTGCTTTTTCCGACTCCTGCCGCAGCGAACACGCCCATTCGTTGTCCCTGGCCGCACGTCAGCATTCCGTCGAGGACCCGCAGGCCCAGGGTAACCGGATGATCGATAATCCGCCGCTTCAACGGATTGGGCGGCCTCGCAAAGACCGGATAAAACTGGCTGGCTGCGAGCGGCCCCTTCTTCTCCTCGTCGATCGGCCGTCCCAGCCCGTCGAGGACGCGTCCGAGAACCTCCGGACCGGCGGGAGCTGTCATGACGTGACCGCTGCTCGTGACTTCCGTCGTGGACGCCAAACCGAAAAATTTTCCCAGCGGAGAGATCACGGCCATCTGTCCGTTCAGTCCGACCACCTCACCCTTGAGTTCGAGACTGCCGTCCGGATTTCGCAGTGTCACCATTTCACCGATACGCACACCGGGAATGGTCGCACGCACCATCGTCCCGGAGACCTCCACGATTCGCCCGCGAATCTCGAGCGGCACGCTCTCAGCGACGGCCTTGCCGAGCATCGTCGTGATGTATTTCAGGGGAGATTCATTCATGGGAAGAACGGCTGTTTCGCCATGCGAGATTCGCCTACGAAGGCGGCGCCGGCGGTTTTTGTGGCGCTCGGACGACTCGTTTCATGGCCGTCCGAATCGCGGCCAATTGCCGCTCGACGCTTGCGTCCACGACACCGATGTCCGAACGAAGCACGCAACCGCGTTCGTCCAGTGCCGGGTCGCCCTCAGCTTCAATCACCGGAATGCTCGGGTATTCCCGGCGTAGGGCATCGAGATCATTTCTGAGGTCCTGCAGTCGCGACGGATGAACGCGAATTTCCACCCGCCGCTGGCCGCGAACGCTCTCGAGCGCCTTCCGCACGACCCGAAGAATGAGATCCCGATCGCCAATCTCACCGAGAATCCGTGCAAGCGAGTGTTCGACGACTTCGACGATGCTGGATTCGACCTCTCCGAGATACTCAACCATTCTGGCGTGAACCTCGACGAGCGATTCCGTCTCCCGCTGCTTGCTGGCTGCAAGACCCTCCTCATAACCCCGCTTTTTTTCCGACTCGAATGACTTTTGCGCTTCTTCCTCAATCACCTTCGCCTTGTTGCGAGCCCTGGCAACAATCTCCTCAGCCTCGATCGATGCCGAATATTCGTCGGCGCGGACAATTCGGCCTTCGGCACGAAGGGGGCCGTCGGGGAGCGTTAGACGAAGCATGGTTCTCGGGCTGCAATCCGACTGATCAGCCGCCAAGCGGCATCCGTGGTCGGCTGCTCCACGGTGCGCCGCCACTCCCATTTCCAATCGGAGGGAAACAACAACTCGAATCTAGCAAGAAATCCGTCGGGCGCATCTCGAAAACAGGCTTCGAATGTGCGGCGACCGGTGGCCAGGATCGACTCGGCAAGTCCAGCGGCTTCGACCGGGTACGGAAGTGGTTCCTTTCTTCCGACCATAATCGGAGCACGCTTCACGGCAAAGGAATACAGATCGCACCCGAACCGCTCATCAAGGTCGCGAATGCTGCGGCCGCCAATTTCGTGTGCGATCCGGTTTCGGCAAATCGCCGATCCTACATACGCGAGCAGACGCTCAAGCGCACTCTGAGGCATGGCGGCCAGTTGCAACCGGGAATCCGAGAAATCCCAGCATGGCGGCGGTAACGAGTCCGCACGCAACCGTTCGCTGAGAATTCTCATTGGAGCGTCGATCGTTCGAAGCGCATTCAGGACCGCTCGATCCGCAA
>Ga0190271_10002710_pt1 | contig 10864 bp, 10 predicted proteins | sample Popmic356T_FD_133747 | JGI IMG/M metagenome (GOLD analysis project Ga0190271, IMG submission 133747) | Populus adjacent soil microbial communities from riparian zone of Weber River, Utah, USA - 356 T | ecosystem: Environmental > Terrestrial > Soil > Riparian zone | place: USA: Utah | collected...
ACGATCGCCCAGTCGTCGTTGGCGATCTGATCGCCGAGCTCCGCGACGATGCGCGGTACGCTCACCGGGCTCGCGTCCCAGCCGTGTCGCGCATCGCGAATCCCATTGAGCTGGAGTTCCTTGTGCGCTGCCGCCACCTGCTTGCCGCGCGCTTGTATCGCGCTCTTGCGCTCTGGTGTCGTCTGTTTCCGGACTTCCTCAATCAGCGACGGCAGCGTTTCTTCGGCGTCAGCCGCAATGGCCAGGTCGACGTCGGAGTAGCGCCCGAAGTCGTGGATGTTGCTCCCCTGGAACAGATACTCCGCCGAGATGCTGATTGTCTTTCGGCCGTTGGCGCGCGCCGTGCGCGCCTGCACCGACATGTCGGTGACCTCGAGGCCGAGCGTGACGTCAGGTGTGTAGCCGCGACCGCCGGTTCCATAGAGCGGATGCCACGATGGGAACTTCTGCCACGACGAATACCCCATGACATCGACGGGCGCTTGCAACGCTTCAGACAGCTCGATGAGCAGGTCCCACGCTTTCGGTGTCCGTCCAAGCTTTGCGATCTGAATCAGGGGTGTCTGCGCATTGACCAGCATCCGCGCGGCTTCGCGAACGGCTGCGGCATCACCCTGCGGAGGAGTGGGGATGATCAGCTCCGGAATGCGCGGCACGTCGGTGACGATCGACTCTTGTAGCTCGGCGGCGACCGTGAGGAGCACCGGCCCCATCGGTGGGGTGACCGCGATGCGATACGCGCGCATCGCCGACTCCGCGAATCGCTCCAGCGTCGTCGCCTCATCGTCGTACTTGACGAAGCTGCGAACGAGCAGCCCCATGTCCTGCGCACTGTGCGGACGATTGATCACTCCGGACGGGTTCCGGTTGTGTCCAACGATCACGACGACGGGCACGCGATCGGCCCAGGCTTGAAAGAGCGCCATCGAGGAGTGGAGCAGGCCGACCGTGCCGTGGACGATGACGAGCATCGGCTTGCCTGAGGCCTTGGCGTATCCGTGCGCCATGGCGACGGCTGCTTCTTCATGCAGACAGGTCAGCAACTCTGGCGCGGTGTTGTTGCCGTAGTTGAGCAGCGACTCGTGAAGTCCCTGGAACGTCGAGCCCGGGTTGATGGCGGCGTACTCGAACCCGATCTTCTTGATCACGTCGACCATGAAGTCGGATGCGGGCTTTCCCTGCGAGGCGCGCGCGGGTGGAGGGCCGCTCGCCTGGCCGGGCATCGCGTAGGCGAGATCGTGCGCGAGCGTAGGCAGCTCGACGGCCGGAGCCGGCTGAATCGGCGGTGCCTCGGCAGCGGCGGTTTGCCCGCCGACGACGAGACCGGCGGCGCCCAACGCCGCACCCTTGAAGAAGTCCCGCCGGTCGAGCGATCCGTTGCCTGCGTTGTCGTCTTTATCAGCCACGATGGCCTCCTGATGGGGCTACATGATACCCGGGCTTTCGGCTCTGGGCTCTTGGCTTTAGGCGGTTCTCACGGGCCCAGAGGCCAGAGCCTAGAGACGAGAGCCGACGTGCTAACATCCGGCCGCGAGGTGCGTATGACCCGTCTTATTTCTCCACGAATTCTGGTTGCGCTGGGAGTAGTTGCGGCGCTCGGCGGCGCCATCGTTCACGCACAACGGACGTCATCCTCGGCGGCGATGGCGACGGCGGCCGAGAAATTTCTCGGGTCGCTGACACCGGAGCAGCGCCAGCAGGCCACGTTCCAGTTTGATTCCGCCGAGAGGCTGCGGTGGCACTTCGTCCCGCAGTTCGAGCGCAACGGCCTGCAGTTGAAGGCGATGACGGAGCCGCAGCGCAAGCTCGCCCAGGACCTGCTGAAGACCGGGCTGAGCGATCGCGGCTTCACGACGTACTCCCAGATCATGCAGCTCGAAAACATCCTGAAGGTCGTGGAGAAGGGGAGTGGCCCCACGCGCGATCCCGAGGGGTACCGCTTCTCTGTCTTCGGCACGCCATCGCCGAAGGGCACGTGGGCATGGCGAGTCGAGTTCCATCACATCTCGCTGCACTTCACCGTCGTGAACGGAACGGCCATCGCGAGCACGCCGTCGTTTGCCGGCGCGAACCCCGCTGAAGTCAAGGACGGTCCTCAGAAGGGACAGCGCACGCTCGGCACGCTCGAGGATACGGGGCGCTCGCTCGTCGCCGGTCTCGACGCCACGCAGCGGAAGACCGCCATCTTCACCGACGTCGCCCTCAACGACATCGTCACGGGCAACTCGCTCGACATCAACCCGCTGTCACCGGCCGGGCTGAAGGCGTCGGCGATGACTGCGGCGCAGCGCGATCAGTTGATGAAGGTCCTCGATTCGTATGCCGGACTGATGGCGCCGGACATCGCCGCCGACCGGATGACGAAGCTCAAGATCGCAGGCATCGAGAACATCTCGTTCGCGTGGGCGGGCTCGATCGAGCGCGGGCAGAAGCACTACTACCGCCTGCAGGGCCCGACGTTCCTGATCGAGTTCGACAACACGCAGAACGATGGCAACCACGTGCACTCGGTGTGGCGCGATTTCAGAGGCGACTTCGGCCGCGATCTGTTGCGCGAGCATCTGCGAACCTCACTTCACGAATAGATATGAGACTCCTTGCCGGGCTGATCGCCGTATCGCTGGTCGTCGCCGTTCCTCTTGCCGGCGATGACAGCGAACGCATCCTGACCATCGATCACTTCGTTCGTGTGCAGTCGTCGGTGCCGGCGATCTCCGGGCAGCCCACGCAGCTGTACGTGCGCGAGCGTGTTCACGCCGGGACGCTCGCCCGCGGTTCGCGCCTGGCCGATCGCGTCGTGCTGTTCGTGCACGGCGCGGGCACGCCCGCCGAAGTCGCATTCGATGCGCCGTATCAGGACTACAGCTGGATGGCGTATCTCGCGCAGGCAGGGTTCGACGCCTTCTCGGTGGACATGACCGGGTACGGCCGCTCGACGCGACCTGCTGCGATGAACGATCCGTGCAACCTCGCACCTGCGCAACAGGCGTTGTTCATCCCGCGCCTCATCCCTGCGCCATGTCCCGCCACGTACGGTCAGAATCTGACATCGATTACCTCCGATTGGGCCGACGTTGGTGCGGCCGTGGATTACATCCGCGCTTTGCGCGGTGTCGAGCGCGTCAGTCTCGTCGCATGGTCGCTCGGTGGTCCTCGCTCAGGTGGTTACGCCGCCAGAAATCCGCAGAAGGTTCATCGTCTCGTGTTGCTCGCACCTGCGTACGGGCGCGAGGGCAGGGGAGAAGCGCCAGCCAAAGTTCCAGCCGATGGCGTGGTGTTCAACACGCAGTCGCGCGCGGAGTTCGATGCGAACTGGGATCGACAGGTCGGCTGTCCCGTGCAATACGAGAAGGCCGCGGCTGACAGCGTCTGGTCGGCGATGATCGCATCCGATCCCGTGGGTGCCACGTGGGGAACTGGCGTCCGGCGCGCCCCACAGACGACCACGTGGGGATGGAATGCCGCCGTTGTCACGAAGACGCAAACGCCGACGTTGATGGTGGCGGGCATCCACGACAAGCAGGTTGTGCCGGACCGCGTCAAAGAGCTTTACGAAGACCTTGGTGCGTCGCAGAAAGTGATGATCGATCTCGGCTGCTCGTCCCACAACGCGATGTGGGAGAAGAACCATACGACGCTGTTTCGCGCGTCGCTCGAGTGGCTCGAGAAGGGCACTGTGAACGGATCGTCGACCGGCATCCTGCGGTTGGGATACTAGTTCGTGCCTGTGCGCGGCCGGGACCATCGCCGGGCCGATCACCCGGTTGATGATCTCTTCGTCGATCGGTGGTCGCCGCGGGCGATGTCGGGCGAGGCGATCTCGCAGGACGAGCTCAATGTGCTCTTCGAGGCTGCCCGCTGGTCACCTTCAGCCGGGAATACGCATCCCTGGCGCATCCTCTACGCGCATCGCGACTCTGAGCACTGGCCGCTCTTCTTCGACTTGCTGGTCGAGCGCAATCAGGTCTGGTGCCGCAACGCCGCTGCCCTTCTGCTCTTCATCTCGCGCACTACCAACGAGCAGTCAGGCCGCGCACTCATCACGCATAGTTACGACACCGGTGCGGCGTGGGAGAACCTTGCGCTGCAGGGCACGCTGAAAGGCCTCGTCGTCCATGGCATGGCTGGCTTCGACTACGCGCGCGCGAAGACGACGCTGAACATCCCTGACGACTTTCACGTGGAAGCGATGGCCGCAGTCGGACGACCGGGCCCGATCACGGTGCTGCCGGAAGACTTTCAGAAGCGCGAGTCACCCAATACACGAAGGCCGATGACTGAGCTGGTCTTCGAGGGGAAGTATCGGAGTTAACGACTAAACTCCAACTCCCAACTCCCAAACGTTCGGGGTCTCTTGGGAGTTCGGAATCTGGAAGTTGGGAATTGACGGACGCAGTTGTCTCAGTGCGTGAGCGCGTATAGCAACGTGTTGATCCCGAAAGCGTAACCAGGCACGGACATCTGATAGAAGTACTGCGGGTCGTCGGCCTCGCGCTCGAATGAGTCACCCAGATCCGTGTTGTGCGTCATCAGCACCATGATGTTGCCGTGCTTGTCGAGTACGGCGCGTGCGTGCGCCACGGCGCTATCCTCGTAACGCTCCGACGTTCCACCACCGGTGCTCGCCCAGTGCCCGATCGACGCGATCTGCGGCACCTTCGTGATCTGGAATTGCGCTGAGAACAGCGGGTGATTGGGCGGCAGGTCGACGATCGGATACTCCGACGGCGGCAGCACCTTGTTGAACTGCGCCACCCACCAATCCCACGCGTAGCTGCCCCAGAAGTCGTCCACCCACAGGAAGCCGCCCTTCTGAAGATACAAGCGCAGGCGCGCGGCTTCCTCGTCGCTGATCGATGCGGATCCGACCTCCGTCATCATGATGAACGGGCACTCGAACATCACATCGTCTGTGAGCCGAATCAGAAGGGGCACCGGCTCGCCGCCAGAGTCCATGTTGACGTAGGCCCGCGTCAACTCTGAGAGGCGAATGGAGAGATTGATGTCCGCGCGAGGGTAGTCGACGCTCCAGTTGCCGCCATCGCCGCGAAAGTCGCTGTTGTACGCGACGCGGCAGAACTGAAATCCGCCGAGGAAGTCTTCGGGCTTGGCCACTCGAACGCCGAAGCCGCGCTGGAAGCCGCCGCCACCACGGCGACGAAATTGTGCTTCGACGACGACCGATGCGGCGAGCAGCGCGAGAAGCGCCAACATCAGAATGGCCGATCGCCGCCGCGTCAGAAAGCCGCGCACGGCCCAAGTCTAGCAGTTCTGACTGGCCTGGGCGATATGCCACGGGCCTGACCAATTGTTCAGGAAGTGTTCAGGTTGCGCCCGGCTGAAACCGGTTATCGTAGAAAGCGATGCGCGGACGTTTCGTCTCGCTCGTTGTTGTGATGGTGCTCGCCGCCGCGCCACTCGCCCGCATGATGTGTGACGTGTCCTGCGAAGGAGGAGCCCATCGATCCGATGCCACTGTGCACGCGCATCACGCGCCGGCCGGGTCGATGCCCGGGCATCACCACGCAGCTAACCACGAGGCGAACACGGCGACCGCGAAGGCTCGGTGTTGCGCGCCCGAAGCAGCGGCGTCAACGTGCTGCGCAGAGGCTGAGAGGCCACTGGCCTCCATCGCTGCTACGAAGATTGAGATCGAGGCGCCCGCAACTGAGCTGACGCTCTTCACCGTCATCGACCATCGAGCCAGAGATGTGTCGATCGTCGCGATACGGTCCACCGTTCCAGCAGCCAGTCCACCCTCTCTACACACGCCCCTTCGCGTCTAGTCCGTTCCTCATCTCGACGTGTCGAACCCTTTGTTACGGCGTGGGGGAGCTATGTACGTGTGTTTGTGCTCGCGGCTGATAGTGCGTTACGCATTTATCCTTTTTGTGCTCTGCAACGGAGCGAGTGTCGCCGCCCAGGAATCGCACGATGCGCATGCGGGGCATCTGCAGACCGGGGATCAGGACGTCCCTGCAACGCGCGACGGTTCCGGGACGTCGTGGTTGCCCGATGAAACGCCGATGTATGCCCTGCACGCGCAGAGCAAGGGCTGGATGTTCATGGGCCATGGCACCGCGTTCGTGCAGTACTTGCACGAGAGTGGAGATCGGGGGAGCGAACAGACCGGCAGCATCAACTGGCTGATGGGGATGGCACAGCGCTCCGCTGGTGGCGGTCAGGTGACGCTACGCGGAATGGTGAGTGTCGAGCCGTGGACAATCGGAGGGTGTGGATATCCCAATCTCCTGGCGACGGGCGAGGTCTGCGAAGGCGAGGCCATCCACGATCGCCAGCACCCACATGACCTGTTCATGGAGCTCGCCGCGCAGTACAACCGCTCGCTTGGCAAAGGTCTGCGGCTGGAATTGTATGGTGGGCCGGTCGGAGAACCGGCGCTTGGCCCGGTTGCGTTCATGCATCGCGTGTCTGGTCTGCCGAACCCCATCGCGCCGATGACCCATCACTGGTTCGATTCCACTCACATTACTTTTGGCGTTGTCACCGCTGGTCTCTATGGTCGGCGCTGGAAGATGGAAGGGTCCGTATTCAATGGGCGGGAGCCCGACGAGACGCGCACCGACTTCGACTTCGCGGCAATGGACTCCTGGTCCGGGCGCGTGTGGTTTCTTCCGTCCTCACACTGGTCACTGCAGTTCTCTGGTGGTCGATTGAACGAGGCCGAGCCCGGGCATGACGGTGACCTGCCCGTGGACATCAGTCGACTGACCGCGTCCGCGACCTATCACCGCACGACACTCGAGAACGTGATGTGGGCGACGACGTTCGGTTGGGGCCGCAATGCCGAGAGCGGGGGAGACGCAACGAACGCGCTGTTGATCGAGAGCAGCGTCAATGTTCGCGATCGTCACACATGGTACGGCCGGTTCGAATGGGCGGAGAAGACCGGCCATGATCTGGATGTTCAGGAAGCTGGCATCTTCAACGTCACGAAACTTCAGGGCGGGTACACGCGATACTTGAGTTCCTGGAAGGGGCTCACGCCCGGCTTCGGAGCTGCGGCGTCGGCTGGCATTGTGCCGGACAGCTTGCAGCCAATATATGGAGACCGATTCAATCCCGGGTTCAGCGTGTATCTGACGCTCCGTCCGGCGCAGCTTCGGATGTAGGACATGCGGGCATTCAGCTACGTCTTGCTTGGCGTTCTCGCAGCCGCGGTGATCCTCGCGGCGGCTGGATTCGTGTATCTCAAATCCAGCGGACTGAGCACGCGCGGGCAACCGGGTCCCCTCGAGGCTTCGATCGCGCGATCGGCGCGTTCGATGGCCATCCCCTCGTCCGCCCGGATGTTGCCGAACCCGGTTCCCGTTTCATCGGAGGCCATCGCCGAGGGCATGGCACACTATGCAGACCATTGCGCCACGTGCCATGCCAACGATGGAAGCGGCAAGACCGAGATGGGGCAAGGCCTCTATCCGAGGGCGCCCGACATGCGGCTTCCCGCCACGCAGAATCTCACGGATGGCGAACTGTTCTATGTGATCGAACACGGGATCAGGTTTACCGGAATGCCAGGCTGGGGAACCGGCACCGCTGCCGGCGAGACTTCCTCGTGGCAACTGGTGCACTTCATGCGCCAACTGCCGAAACTGACGCCCGCCGAGATCGATGCGATGAAGGATCGCAATCCACGATCGCCGCAGGAAATACGTCTGGAACTCGAAGAGGAACGCTTTCTTAACGAAGGGGCACCGCAATGAAAACGAACTGGATTGTTGCTCTGGCTATCACCGCCGCGCTCGCCCTCCCGGTCGTCGCGCTGGCCCATGAAGGTCACGTGCACAAGGCGCTCGGCACCGTCGCCAGCATCAACGGCGAGCACGTCGAGATCAAGACCACCGATGGCAAGAACCTGACCGTGATGCTCGACAAGAAGACGACGGTCACGCGAGGCAAGGAGAAGCTCGATGCGACAGCGCTGAAAGTGGGCGAGCGAGTCTCGGTCGACTACATGGAGCAGAACAAAATGATGATGGCGCAGGCCATCAAGCTCTCGACGACGGCGACAGCGAAGAAGTAACTGAGATGCTCATCTCGCGGTGCACGGCTTCGGATTCCAGCCGGTCGCATCCGCTTGCTTCTTGAAATTCGTGCTGGTGACGAACGGCTCGTTGAGGTACTCGGGATCCTCCACGATCGTCGTCACCGTGAACCACACGTCGCCGTTTCGCTCGGTTGACAGGTCGTAGAACTCGCGCACGGTGGTGCGAGCGCTGTAGGGCACGCCATTCTTCCGGAGGTATCCCGGGCGCAGGTTCGTCGTCACAACCTCGAGCGAGCGGCCGCGCGTGCCTTCGCGCGGGTTGAGGGCGATCGGAAGAAAGTCGGGCGAGCCGGTTCCGCGGACGATGCCTTCCCACTGCGCGGCGGAGTTGCCCTGCCAGGACGGGCGCGGTTCGGGCTTGTCGTTGGTGCGGAAGCGCAGCAGGCGCGTCTGCGTGCCCGCGTCGGTTTCGATCTTCAACGTGGAGTCGTCCTGCCAGGTGATGTGCAGCCGGCCTGGCACGCGCATGATCGCGGCAGCGCCGTAGGCCTTGCACTGCTCCTTCGCGGCTTCGTCCTTCACGGGATCCCATGCGAGACCGAGCTTGCGAGCGGCCGGCGTCAGCGGGACGCCAGCGAAGTCGCCTTTAGCCGGCGTCACCATTCGCCATCGCCAGTCCTCGGTGATCACCGACACCCAGTAGCCCGTGAAATCAACCGGCGCGGCCTCGCGCGGCGATCGCGGTGGTGCCGCACCTCGTCCACCAGGCGGTCCTTGTGCGTCCACCCGCGCCAGCGAGATCAGAAACAGCAGGGCGAGCACGGCTTTCCACTTACTTCCCAACTTTGACCTTTGACCTTTCTACTTCGCCGTAAGGCTACGGTAAATCGCTTCGACGAAGGCATCGGGCGATGCGCCGCCAGGAGCGTCGTACTCGGTGTCGTAGTCTCGCGATGGTCGCGACGCCTTCACCTGTTCCCACGTCAGTCCTTTGCCAATCAGGTCCTGCACCCGGTCGCGAATGATGGTGACCATGTCGCGATACTCGACGACGTCCGCTTCGTCGCAGAGACGTCCGTGCCCGGGGATCACGTACGTGCCGCCTTCCTGGAAGCGCGCGGGCACGGTGATCTCGAGGATGTGGTTCAACGCGGCGATCAGGCCCTGAACCGATCCGCCGGTTGCGCGATCGATGATCGGATATCGATCGGGACTGAACACGTCTCCGACCGCGATCACGTCAGAGATGCGGAAATGCACCAGGCTGTCGCCATCGGTGTGCGCAGCGGGAGCGTGGTAGATAACGACCGGCTCGCCGTTCAGGAAAAAGTCTTTCGTCGGCGTGTCGTAGGTGTTGTTGATCGGCAACGTGATGACGGCGTTCAGGCGAAAGCCGCCGGTCGATCCTGTGGGCGGCGCAGCGATCATGCGGTCCTGCACCGTTTGATGCGCGATGACGCGCACGGCTTGTGGAGCGCCGGTGCCGCGCTGCTTGACCAGCGACTCGTTGCCGCCGGTGTGGTCTGGGTGCACGTGCGTATTGATGATGGTGTGAATCGGCTTTGGCGAGAGCGTTCGAATCGCCGTCATCACCTGCGGTGCTACTGCCGCCGTCGCGGCATCCACCAGCAGCACGCCATCGTCGCCAACCTGGACGGCGATGTTCATGCCGTTGACCACGAGCATGTGCACGTTGCGCTGCACGTGGAGCAGGCCGACGGCCGGCGTCGAGGCGCCCTGTGGCTGCGCCTGTGCGCTCGACGTCGTTGTACCGAGCGCGAGTCCGATGGTCGCGATGGCAATCGCGATGAGAGGTCTGATGCGCATCTGCGTCATGGGCCCGTCACGGACAGACAGCCGCCAAACCCGACGCAGTTGCAGTAGCGCTCGCACTTGTCCTTGGGTTTGTAGATCTTCTCCAGCTTCTGCTGGTACTCGGGATAGATGGTCTCGGCGCCACCGCGAGCGGCCTCGGCCGGGACTCCATACCAGTCCACGAACTCCTGCAGGTTGGGATTTGCGCCGGGCAGATGGTGCGGCACAGTCCCGGGTGGGGCCGGCACTTCAGGAACGTACTCGCACGGAAAGAGCCCCGCCCGTTGCCCCGGGTCCAGGAACCACGTCTGGCTTCGCACCAGCGGTTCGGTGAGGACCACTGGATCCTCGAGCACGCTGGTAATCGTCAGGTAAGTGCGGTGAACGTTCCAGTGCTCGGTCAGGCGGGCCTTGGCACTTCGCGGCACTCCGTTCCGTCGCAGGTAGTTCGCCTTGAGGTGTGTCGTGCTGATCGTCAGCGTGTTGCCTTCCCACACGCCGGTCGAAAATCCCTGGAACGTGTGCGCCGCATAGTCGGGAGGATGCGGCCGTCCGTCGAGGTAGATCGTTCGCTTGTTCTCGTACGCGCCGATGTGGACATTGAACGCGACGATGCGCTGAGTGGCGTCGTCGTATTCGGCCCAGACGCGGATTGGCGCCAGACCTCGGAGTCCGTAGTCCACGGAGTGCGGCCGGCATTGATACTCCTGGACGACCGAGATGCGATCGGCATCCCAGCTGTCGGCACGAAGCCGGCCGGCCTCGGTTAACGGCAGGCCTGTGTAGTCGCCAAGCTCCGGACCGGGCACGCGCTCGATCGTGTCTTCCTGATAGAGCGGCGCCCACTGTCCCGTGAAGTCCACCTGCGCCTGTGCGGTCGTGAACGCACCAGCGATGGCGACGAGCAGGACAACTGCTGCCGCATGCGCGGCACTCGCTTTCATGTGATTCTCCGCGTTTATCGAATCTCGAATCCCGAATCCCGAGTCCCCGCGCATTCTAGTTGAACCGTCGGTCACGTAGAATCGACATGTGAACCGT
>Ga0190271_10002711_pt1 | contig 10861 bp, 10 predicted proteins | sample Popmic356T_FD_133747 | JGI IMG/M metagenome (GOLD analysis project Ga0190271, IMG submission 133747) | Populus adjacent soil microbial communities from riparian zone of Weber River, Utah, USA - 356 T | ecosystem: Environmental > Terrestrial > Soil > Riparian zone | place: USA: Utah | collected...
CGGCAGCTATCGATTGATCGAGTGGCCCCAGGAAAAGAAGGCGATCGACATCGGCGATTTCCACGCAGACTCGTCGCTCATCGGGCGAACGCTCGGATGGGTGCCGACCACGACCCTCCGCGATGGATTGCGACGCACGGTGGAGTTCTACCGCGCGCACATGTCGCACTACGTACCAAGCGGGTCGCCGGTCGCCGTGTCGTGAACGACTCGTCCCCACTTCCTTTCACTGATCTCCGGCGCGGTGAAGACGCTGCACAAGTCGCGGCCGCGATCGCGCGCGTCGTCGAGGCCGGCTGGTTCGTCCTCGGTCCCGAGGTCGAAGCGTTTGAAACCGAGTTCGCATCTGCCTGCGGTGCACCCTTCGCCGTCGGCGTCGGCAACGGCACCGACGGGATCACGCTCGCGCTGCGCGCCCTCGGCATTGGCCCTGGCGATGAGGTGATCGTTCCAGCGATGACGGCGGCCTTCACCGGCCTCGCGGTCATCGCCTGCGGAGCAATACCTCGAATCGTTGACGTCGAGCCCGACACGCTCACGATGGATCCTGCCGCGTGCGCCGCAGCGATCACGTCGCGGACGAAGGCGGTCGTCCCGGTGCACCTCTACGGACAGGCAGCAGACATGACCGCCATCCGCACCATCGCGGATCTCCACCGACTGGTGATCGTCGAGGACTGCTGTCAGGCCCATCTGGCGACAGATAATGGCGTTCCTGTCGGAACGCGATCGCATGCGGGCGTGTTCAGCTTCTACCCGACGAAGAACCTGGGCGCCCTCGGTGACGGCGGCGCGGTGATTACGAGCGATGCCTCCCTCGCTACGCGATTGCGCCGGCTGAGGAATGGGGGGCAACGCGACAGGTACCGTCACGTTGAAGCCGGCGTCAACAGCCGGCTGGACGAAATCCAGGCCGCCATCCTGCGCGCACGCTTGCCGTTGCTCGCGGCATGGACCGCGCGGCGTCGCGCGCTCGCATCGCAGTACCGCGCGCAACTCCCGCAGGCGGCACCACCAATTCGCGAGCGCGACTCCGGTCACGTGTACCATCTCTTCCCGGTGCGCCTGAAGAAGAGAGATGAATTGAGCGCCCACCTGAAGCAGGCAGGCATCGGGACGTTGATTCACTACCCGGTGGCGTTGTCGGCCCAGGAGGCGTTTGCTGCGTTCAAGCCGAGGGAGTGCCCCGTCGCCTCCGCCGCCGCAGCGGAACTGTTATCGCTGCCGCTGCACCCGCGCCTTGTGGACGCAGACGTGACTCGCGTCACGCGGGAGATCAGTGCATTCGTGAAAGGACACTCTACGGCGTGAAAGCCTTGATTACGGGAGGTGCCGGCTTCATCGGATCGCACCTTGCCGAACAACTTCTCCAGCGTGGCCACGAGGTCGGGGTCATCGACGATCTGTCAACCGGCTCGATCGAGAACATCTCGCATCTCAAGAGCGCGCCCGGCTTCTCTTACGTGATCGACACGATCGACAACGAGTCGTTGCTCGCCGAGTGGATCGATCGGAGCGATGTCGTCTTCCACCTTGCCGCCGCTGTCGGCGTCAAACTCATCGTCGAACGTCCGGTCCACACGATCGAGACGAATGTGCACGGCACGGAAGTGGTGCTCAAGCACGCGAACAAGAAGAAGAAACTGGTCGTGCTCGCCTCTACGTCGGAGGTGTACGGCAAGAGCACTGACGTGCCCTTTCGCGAGAACGCCGAGCTCGTGCTCGGTGCCACGTCGAAACACCGCTGGGCCTACGCGTGCAGCAAGCTGCTCGACGAGTTCCTCGCGCTCGCATACTGGAAAGAACGGAAACTGCCCGTCGTGATCGTGCGGCTGTTCAACACCGTCGGACCGCGCCAGACCGGACAGTACGGAATGGTGCTGCCCACGTTCGTCCGGCAGGCGCTCGGTGGACAGCCGATCACGGTGTTCGGCGACGGTCGTCAATCGCGCAGCTTCACCTACGTCGGCGACGTCGTCGATGCGCTGATCGCTCTTGCGTCTGAACCTGGCGCCGTCGGTGAGGTGTTCAACATCGGCAACACCGGCGAGGTGACGATTCGAGAGCTCGCCGAGCGGGTGAAGGGCCTCACCGGCAGCGACTCACTCATTCAGTACGTCCCCTACGATCAGGCCTACGAGACCGGCTTCGAAGACATGCCCAGGCGGGTCCCGGATATCTCGAAGGTGAAGGCGCTCATCGGATTCCAGCCCAAGCTGGAACTGGACGACATGATCAGGAGCGTCATTGAATATGCGCGGCTAAGTAGCTAGGTGGCTGGGTGGCTGGGGCAGCCCCAACAACCTAGCTACCCAATAACCCAGCTACCCAATACCAAGCTACCTAGCTACAATCAGCACCATGCGCAGCAGATCCATCGTTGCCGCCCTTCTCGTTCTCCTGGGTGCCAGCTCAGCCTCCGCCCAGGTGCTCTCACTCGAGTTTCACGACGGACGCGTACGTCTCGTCGCCGAGAACGTCCCGGTGAGCCGAATCCTCGCCGAGTGGGCGCGGCTCGGCGGCACCAAGATCGTCAACGGCGAGCGCGTGCCCGGTGCGCCGCTCACGCTCCAGCTCACCGACGTCCCCGAGAGCCAGGCGCTCGACACCTTATTGCGCGGAGCCGCCGGATACATGGTGCTCGCGCGCGACACCGTGACACCTGGCGCATCAGCGTTCGACAAGATTCTCGTCCTCCCGACGACGACGCGTGCTCCCGCAGCAACGGCGCTCCCGCAGCCTGCACCACCGCCGCCGCAGTTCCAGAATCGACTCGACACCGATGTCGATATCGACGAGCCGGAAGAGAATCCCCAGGGGCCACCCCCGGGTGCATTCCCGCGAGGTCGGGTACCTGGCGTGAACGCTCCCGCGAACGCGCCGCCGCCGGAATCGATCGAAGAGCAGGAGCCGGTACAAGATGGCCCGCCGGCGCCGTCGCCCGGAAATCCGTTCGGCGTCGTCCCGGGTGGTGTGCGGCCAGGCACGATCAACACGCCTCCGCCGCGGAACCAGAACGACGCGGAACAGACCCCGCGGTAACGGTTCGCCTCGATCCCCAGCCTGCTCGAGCAGCGGCGTACAATAGACGCAGTCTCTCTGCGTCCAATGTCTGATATCGACCGCTTCCGTCCCGACGATCGCCGCGGCGTAGACACGCTCTATCGACGCACGTACGGCGCCGACGCTGCTGAAGCCATTCGTCTTCGATGGGACTGGCAGCATCGCCGCAACCCGTACAACCCGACGGGACAGCCTGGCATCTGGGTCGCTCGCGAAGGCCCGACGGTCGTCGGCCAGTACCCGACGCTACCCGTTCGTCTGTCGCTGAAGGGCATCGAAATCGACGGCGCGTGGGGCGCGGGGGCGATGATCGCGCCCGAGCGCGATCGACAGGGGCTCGACGAGGCGCTCATCCGGGCCTGGGATCGCAACAGCGGCGCCGTCCTCGCATTCGGCCCGTCCGAACAGCCACGCGGCGTGATCGATCGCCTGCACTGGCCGCAATCGCATCTCGTCCCCAGCTTCGTAAAGCCACTCACGCGTCGCGCGGCGCGCGTGCCGAACCTGCCGACGCCATTCAACCGGCTGATCTCCGCGATGATCTACCCGGTCGTCCAGGTCGTCGCGCGCACGCGGCCGCTGCGCGCGGAGTGCGAACCGATTCGACGCTTCGACAACGCCTTCACCGCGCTGTGGGAACGTCTCGGGCCCAAGTTCGACCTCGCCGTCCGGCGCGACGCATCGTATCTGAACTGGCGGTACATCGAGCCACCACACGTGCGCTACTCCATCGTCGCGCTCAAGCGACAAGGTGAAGTGCACGGCTACGCGGTCTATCGTCACCGCCACGAACCGCTCGGCCGCGTCACGCTGCTCGTCGATTTCCTGGTGGATCCCGACGACGTCTCGGGACTCAAGACGCTGTTGCGCTGGGTCGATCGCGAAGCGCGCGCGGAAGATTCGGACAAGGTCCGCTGCTCGGTGATGAATGGTCGGTTCCGGCGCGTCCTGCGGCGGAACGGCTACTTCAACGTGAAGTCCACCCTCGAAGTAAGCGTGAAGGTCAACGCCGTGCAGGTCCCGAGAGGTTTCTACGACGACACCGAAGGCTGGCACATCACGAGCGGTGACTCAGAACAGGATCGCTGACACATGTCCATGAACGATCAGGTAGGCGCTGACATCGCTACGGCGATGAAAGCGCGCGACGCGTCTCGCTTGTCCGCGCTGCGCATGCTCAAGGCCGCAGTGATGAACAAGGGCGTCGAGAAGGGCCGCGACCTCGACGATGCGGAAGTGCTGCAGGTCATCGCCTCGCTCGTGAAACAGCGGCGCGACTCGATCGAACAGTTCTCCAAGGCCGGCCGCACCGATCTGGTCGAAAAAGAAACCGCCGAACTCAATATCCTGCAGGCGTACCTGCCCGCGGGGGCGACGCCCGAAGAGATCAACGCCGCAGTCGCGGAAGCCATCGCCGAAACCGGAGCCTCCTCGCCGAAGGATATGGGCAAGGTGATGAAGGCGGTCATGCCGAAACTCGCCGGCAAGAACGCCGACGGGAAAGCCGTCAACGAAGCCGTCCGGCGCACGCTTGGCGGCTGAGAGAACCTCCTCCTCTTCTTCGCTGGCACGCTCGGCCGCATCGGCCGGCGCTGCCACGATGACGAGCCGCATTCTCGGCGTCGTCCGGGAACAGGTGCTGGCCTCGTTCTTCGGCGCCGGGGCGGCGATGGACGCGTACAACGTCGCGTTCCGAATCCCCAACCTGCTCCGCGACCTGTTTGCCGAAGGCGCGATGAGCGCCGCCTTCGTTCCCACGTTCACCACATCGCTGACCACGTCCGGAAAAGAGTCGGCCTGGCGACTCGGCAATCACGTGGTGAACGCGCTCATCGTCGTGACCGGCGCACTCGTGGTGCTCGGCATCGTGTTCATGGAGCCGCTGATTCTGAGCTTCGCAGCGGAGAAGTACACGTCCGATCCGAAGCAGCTCGCGCTCACCGTGCAGATGGCGCGCATCATGTTGCCGGCGCTTACGCTCATTGCGCTGGCCGCGGCGTTCATGGGGATGCTGAACTCACTACATCACTACTTCATCCCCGCGCTGTCTCCCGCGACGTTCAACGTCCTCACGATCATCTGCGCCTTCGTGCTCGTGCCGCTCATGCCGGCGCTGGGCCTCGAGCCAATCGTGGCGATCGCGATCGGCACGCTGCTCGGTGGCGTCGCCCAGCTCGCGCTGCAGTGGCCCACGCTGCATCGAGAAGGATTCCGGTACCGCCTCGAGATCGACTGGCAGGATCCCGCGCTTCGCCGCATGCTCACGCTGATGGGGCCCGGCACTGTGGGTCTTGCGGCGACGCAGGTCAACGTGTTCGTCAACACATTACTCGCGACCGGCACCGAGACCGGTGCGGTCTCGTGGCTGCAGTACGCGTTCCGGTTGATGTATCTGCCGATCGGGTTGTTCGGCGTGTCGATCGCGACGGCGGTACTTCCGACGGTGTCGCGTCATACGGCCGACCGCAACAACGAGGCGGTGAAAGACACGATCGCCAACGGCGTGTCGCTGATGCTGATGCTGAACGTGCCAGCCAGCGTGGGATTGGTCGTGCTGGCTCACCCGATCGTACGCGTGATCCTCGAGCGCGGCCGATTCACCGCAACGGATACCGCGGCGACTGCCGCCGCACTGCAGTTCTACGCGCTCGGCCTGCTCGCGTACTCGGTGGTTCGCATCGTGTCGCCGATCTTCTACGCCCTCGGGCGCAACCGCACGCCAGTGACCGTCAGCATCATGGCGGTGCTCGTCAACGCCGGGCTCAATGTGATGCTGGTTCGCGTGCTGGGCTTTCGAGGACTGGCGCTCGGCACCTCGATCGCCGCGCTCTTCAACGCCACAACCTTACTCATCCTGCTCCGCAACCATCTGCACGGCATTCACGACGGCCGCATCATCGGCGCGTTTGCGAAAATCAGCGCTGCAGCCGGTGCGATGGGACTCGTCGCCGCGCTGCTGAACCAGATGCTGGAGACACGCTGGCCCGGCGGCGCGCTGGTGTTGCAGATCGTGCGGCTGTCGATCACGATTGGCGCGTCGCTCGTGGTGCTCGGCGCCGCATCCTGGCTGCTCCGCATCCGCGAGTTCAACGACGGAATGGCGCTCGTGGCACGCCGGCTCGGTCGACGATCCCGATGAAACTCCGTTTGTCCGGGCTCCATCCCACCGTCCTCATCCTGGCGGGCACGCACTTCATCGTCGACGGCTTCGGCAATATCCTCGCGCCGCTGCTGCCGCTGCTCATCCTCAACCTGAACCTCTCGCTCGCAGCCGCCGGCATGCTGCAGATGTTCTTTCAGCTCGCGAACTCGGTGGCGCAGCTTGGCTTCGGCTACATCGCCGACCGATGGCGACCTCGATGGCTCCTGCTGGCCGGGCCGGTGCTGTGTGTCACGACGATCACGCTGATTGGGCTCGCGCCAGGCCTGGTCACGTTGACGCTGGTGCTCGTACTTGGCGGGCTCGGCGGGGCGGCGTTCCACCCTCCGGCGGCAGCGCTCGTCCACCGGTTCTCCGGAAATCAGCGCGGCATGGCGATGTCGACGCACATCACCAGCGGCACCGTTGGCCAGGCGATGGCGCCGCTCGTCTTTGCGCCATTCGTGCAGCAGTTCGGCCTGCGCTCGACGCCGCTGTTGATGATCCCGGCGCTCATCGTGTTGTTGTTCTTCCTGCTTCGCCGCATCCCGACGTTCGATCGATTGCAGGAGCATCACGAAGCCGGAGGATTCTCAGCGCTGCGACCGTACGCGAAGCCTCTGACGCTGCTCTACCTGATCGTCGTCTTGCGAACGCTCACCGCGATGAGCTTCTCGACGTTTCTACCGGTGCTGCTGACCAGGCGCGGTCAGTCGCTCGCGCAGGCGGGAACAGTCGTGTCGATCTATCTGATTGCCGTCGGTCTCGGAGGATTCATCGGCGGGCCGTCTGCTGACCGCTTCGGTCCGCGGCGCGTGATCATCCTGTCGCTCCTCTGCTCGGTGCCGTTTCTGATGATCGCGCCACTGCTCCATGGCGCGTCGTTCGTCGTCATGGTCGCAATCGGTGGATTCCTGTTGCAGTCGACGTTGCCGGTCAATGTCACGTTTGCTCAGCTCCTCGCACCAATCAGTGCAGCGACGGTGTCGTCGCTCATGATGGGCTTCGCGTGGGGCACCGGCGGACTCACCGTGCCGCTTGTCGGACTGATGGCGGATCGCATCGGGATCGAGCGCGCACTCGTCGTGATGTCGGCGATGCCGCTCGTGGCTGCGCTCCTGGCAGTGTCGCTGCCGTCGCGAAAACAGCCGCATGTCGTGGCGCGTGCGTCGGATGCCACCACCGCCGAAGGGATCGGCATCGATGTTGCCGATTAGGACCTAGTTGGCGCAGACTGGAGCGATGCGGGGACGATACCCAGGTCCGTCCGACGTGACGTATTCGTTCGGTCCGGGCAAACTCACACCGGCCGTGAAGGCGATCATGATCGCCAACGTCGCGGTGTTCGTCCTGACGTTCTTTGCTCCCGCTCTCGTTGTTCGGCTGGGATTACGTCCTGCGGACCTGTTCGGAGAGTTTGCCGTCTGGCAGCTCGTCACCTACATGTTCGTGCACGCCGGCCTCTCGCACATCTTCTTCAACATGCTCACGCTGTACTTCGTCGGCGTCGAGCTGGAGCGGATGTGGGGAACGAAGTACTTCACGAAGTTCTACTTTGCCTCGGGAATTGGCGCCGGCCTCACGCAGGTCGTGCTCGGCATCCTGCCGTTCTCATTCGCCAATCAGTTTTACTACCCGTCGACGGTGGGCGCTTCCGGTGCGATCTACGGCCTGCTGATGGCCTTCGCGCTCTACTTCCCCACTCGGACGTTCCTGGTGTTCTTCGTCTTCCCGGTCCAGGCGCGATACTTCGTGATGATCCTCGGCGGGATGGCCCTGCTCTTCTCGCTCGGCGGCGGCGCAGGCATTGCGCACACGGCGCACCTTGGCGGTCTGCTCTCAGGATATTTGTATCTGAAGGGCAAGCGGCTCAACATCGTCTCCGAGATCCAATACCGCTACCTGAAGTGGCGGATCAATCGGATGCGAAAGAAGTTCGACGTTTACTCCGGCGGCCGCCGCGATGACTATGACCGTCGAGTCCACTGAGCCCGAGAGCCAGGGCCGGGAGCCGCGAGTCATGCCCGCCAGACTGCATCGCTGGGACGAGATCGCGCTCGCGAAAGTCACCGAGATGCTGTCGCAGAAGATCGTGACGGGCGAACGCGAGATGATCGCGCAGACATACCTCAAGCGCGGCGCGCTCGTACCAATCCACTCTCACGAGAGCGAACAGATGACCTACGTGCTCCAGGGCGCGCTTCGCTTTCTTGTCGGTGGCGAAGAAGTGATTGTCAGGGAGGGCGAGGTACTGCACGTTCCCGCGCACACGCCGCATCAGGCGGAGGCGCTCGAAGACACGTTCGAATTAGACGTGTTCAGTCCAATTCGGCAGGACTGGGTTGACATCGCGGATGAACCCGGAACCGAACCGTGAACAATCCTCCCGTGGCGCGGCTCAACCCCCGTGGCCCGACGGCCGTGAGATAATTTTCTACCGATGAAGGGGTCGGGGCTCGCCACCGGCGCGGACGCTCGCGCTACGGAACGCACCGTGCGCGGCCGGGAATTCGAAGGGCTGACGCGCGACGAATTACTCGACGCCTATCGCTTGATGCTCCTGTCGCGAAAGATCGATGACAAGGAGATCCAGATCAAGAACCAGAGCAAGAGCTTCTTCCAGATCAGCGGAGCCGGCCACGAGGCTGTGCTCGTCGCGGCCGCCCGACAGCTGAGGCCCGGCATCGACTGGCTCTTCCCCTACTACCGCGACCGCGCGCTCTGTCTCGCACTCGGCGTCACCCCCTACGAGATGTTCCTCGCCTCCGTGGGATCGAAAGACGATCCTGCCAACGCCGGACGGCAGATGCCGTCGCACTGGGGTCATCGCCGGTTGAACATGCCATCGCAGAGCAGTTGCGTCGGCACGCACTGCCTGCACGCGGTGGGTGCGGCAGAGGCCGGGATCATCTACGGCCGCGTGAAGGAGATCGAAGGACGCGAGTCGAAATTCGATCGCGACGAGATCGCGTACATCTCGATCGGCGAGGGCGGCACGAGCGAGGGCGAGTTCTGGGAATCGCTCAACACGGCCGCGACGAGACAGGTGCCCGTTCTCTACCTTGTCGAGGACAACGGCTACGCGATCTCAGTTCCCGTCGACGTGCAGACACCGTCGGGCGACATCTCTCGCGTGCTCGACGGTTTCCCCGGCCTTCGCACGTTCCGCTGCGACGGAACCGACTATCTGGCCAGCTATCGGACGCTCCGTGAGGCGGCTCAGCACGTGCGCGACCGCAAGGGTCCGGCGCTCGTCCACGCCACGGTGACGCGTCCGTACTCGCACTCGTTCTCCGACGATGAGAAGTTGTACAAGACGCCGGGTGAGCGAGAGGCCGAAGCACGCAGGGACCCGCTGACGCGCATGCGCCAGCTGCTGCTGACTCACGAGCTCGCAACCGAAGGCGACCTCGCGGAGATCCTCTCTGACGTCGAGCGCGAGGTGAAGACCGCTTCCGAAGAGGCTCTGCGCGCGCCTCAACCGGAACCCGAGACGGCGGCGCTCTACGTCTACTCGCCCGACGTTGACCCATCGTCGAGTCGCTTCTCGTCCGAGCCACTGCCTCAAGGCAAACCCGACACAATGGTCGCGGCCATCAATGCCACGCTGAAGGACGAGATGGCGCACGACCCGCGCATCGTCGTGTTCGGACAGGACGTGGCCGATGCCAGTCACGAGTCGGCGCTCCCGCTGGTGGCCGGCAAGGGTGGCGTGTTCAAGGCGACGCATGGCCTTCAGCGAGCCTTCGGCAGCGATCGCGTCTTCAATTCGCCTCTGGCCGAAGCCAACATCATCGGGCGCGCGGTGGGCATGGCGCTCCGAGGCCTGAAGCCGGTCGTCGAGATTCAGTTCTTCGACTACATCTGGCCGGCGTTCATGCAGATTCGAGACGAGCTCTCGATGATGCGCTATCGCTCGGGCAATCACTGGTCGTGCCCGGTGGTGATTCGCGTGCCCATCGGCGGTTATCTGCGCGGCGGAGCGCCGTATCACAGTCAGTCCGGCGTCTCGATCTTCGCGCACACGCCAGGCATCAGAATCGTGCTGCCGTCGAACGCGCAGGATGCGGCAGGCCTGCTGCGCACGGCGATTCGATGCGACGACCCTGTGCTCTTCTGCGAGCACAAGCATCTCTATCGCCAGACCTACAACAAGGCGCCGTATCCCGGCGCGGACTACATGGTGCCGCTCGGCAAAGCATCCGTGGTTCGCGATGGCAGCGATGTCGTCATCTTCACGTGGGGCGCGCTCGTCCAGCGTTCGCTGCTGGCGGCCCAGCAGGCGGAACGCCTGGGGATCAAGGCCGCCGTGATCGACTTGCGTTCGATCATGCCGTACGACTGGGAGATGATCGCCGAGTACACGAAGAAGACGAGTCGCGTCATTGTCGCGCACGAAGATCAGCTCACGTGCGGCTTCGGCGCCGAGATCGCTGCCCGGATCTCCGACGAGCTCTTCGAATACCTGGATGCCCCGGTGAAGCGAGTGGCTGCGCTCGATTGTCCAGTCGCGTATGCCCCGGTGCTCGAGGAACAGATCCTGCCGGGCACGAGCGACGTCCTGAGAGCGATCAAGTCACAGGCAGAGTACTAGGTCCGGGATCCGGGATCCGGGACTCGGGATCCGGGCGTTCCATTCTGTGTTCAACTGTTCTCACC
>Ga0190271_10002712_pt1 | contig 10860 bp, 7 predicted proteins | sample Popmic356T_FD_133747 | JGI IMG/M metagenome (GOLD analysis project Ga0190271, IMG submission 133747) | Populus adjacent soil microbial communities from riparian zone of Weber River, Utah, USA - 356 T | ecosystem: Environmental > Terrestrial > Soil > Riparian zone | place: USA: Utah | collected...
GCTACGGCATGACCGAGACGTCGCCGGTGTCGACGCAGACGCTGCCGGACGACTCGCTCCACCACCGCACGGCGACGGTCGGGCGGGCCCATCCGCACGTCGAGATCCGGGTCGCCGACCCGGCGAGCGGCGACACCCTGCAACGTGGCGAGACCGGTGAGTTCTGCACGCGTGGCTACTCCGTGATGCAGGGCTACTGGGACGACGCGGAGCGCACGGCCGAAGCGATCGACGGCGAGGGCTGGATGCACACCGGTGACCTCGCCGTCATGGCGGAGGACGGCTACGTCAACATCGTCGGACGGATCAAGGACATGGTCATCCGCGGCGGCGAGAACGTGTACCCGCGCGAGATCGAGGAGTTCCTTTACACGCATCCGGACGTCGAGGACGTCCAGGTGATCGGCGTGGCCGATGATCGATACGGCGAGGAGCTGATGGCCTGGGTCAGGCTGCGGCCAGGCGCCACCATCGATCCTGAAGCGCTGCGCGAGTTCTGCCGGGGCCGCATCGCCCATTTCAAGGTTCCGCGCTACGTCAAGGTGGTCGACGAGTTCCCGATGACCGTCACCGGCAAGGTCCAGAAGTACAAGATGCGCGAGCAGTCGATGAAGGAGCTCGGGTTGACGGCCGTCGAGACGGCCTAACGGAGCAACCGCCAGCCTGCCCCGTCGACCTCCTGGACCGCACCGGCGACGCCAGACGCCTTCCCGACGACGCCGCGCAGCGAGGACAGCTGATCGGCCAGATCTTCGTCGGCGTCGTCACCGTGCACGGCGCGGATCCGTTCGCCGAGCGTGGTGGCGCCGACCAGCGCGCCCCGGTGGGCGGCGAGGTGATCGAGCAGCGTCGCCTGCACGGGCGTCAGCCGCACCTCCACCGGCTCCTCCACGGCACCTGCCCGCAACCGCACCGTGAGGCGCCCGATGCGCACGACGCGGACCGGGGTCAGCGGTCCGTTGGACCGACGGATCAGCGCGTGCAGCCGGGTCCGCAGCAGTCGGTCCTCGCACGGCACGAGGACGTGGTCGTCCGCACCGGCGTCGATGGCCGCCAGCCACTCCGTCGACGGGCGGTCGTGCGAGGTCAGCAGGATTGGCGTCCCGCCTCGCCGGCGCAGTTGCTCGCACATGGCCGGCGTCCCCATGCCGGGAAGCGGCACGGCAGCGACGACGGCGTCGACGTCTCCCTGCCCGTACTCGAACAGTGCCGTCTCGGGCGAGCGAGCAGGCGTCACGGCGAAACCGCAGCGGGCAAGGACCGGCGCCAGATCTGACCCCGCGTCGTCCTCCACCAGTAGTACCGCCGCCTGCGATTCCACCGAGGACGATCCTGACGAACGGACGCGACGATCAGGTGACGCTCGCGTGGCAGTCCTGTTCCCGTTCTGTCCCCGTTCTGTCCTTCAGAAGCGGATCACAACGGCCGGTTTCTACGGACAGCTTGGGTCGGTGACCGGGTCGCGTCGTTCAGAGGCGAACCACCGGTTCGGCACGCCGGCGCCTCCAGGCGCTTCGGCGGCCGCATTTGTTCGACAGAATGCCCGGATGCCTCCTCGGAAGCGGGCCGCCCGGACGCCGGAACCGCCGCGCCCACGCCAGTGGGTCGGCCGCCCGTATCCCCTCGGCGCGTACTACGACGGGTCGGGCACCAACTTCTCCCTGTTCAGCAGCGTCGCCGAAGGCGTCGAGCTGTGCCTGCTCGAGGACACGGAACAGGGGCTGGCCGAGGTGCGTATCGAGGTGCGCGAGGTCGACGGCCATTGCTGGCACACCTACCTCCCCGACGTCCGCCCGGGCCAGCGCTACGGCTACCGGGTCCACGGCCCGTGGGACCCTGAACAGGGACTTTGGTGCAATCCCGCCAAGCTGCTGCTCGACCCGTACGCGAAGACGATCGACGGCGACGTCGATTGGGACGAGGCCTGCTTCGCCTACCAGTTCGACGCGCCGGACGAGCCCAACACCGCAGACAGCGCGCCCCACGTGCCTCGCTCGGTGGTCAGCGACCCGTTCTTCGATTGGGCCAACGACCGCCCGCCGAGTCACGAGATGCACGAGACGATCATCTACGAGGCCCACGTCCGGGGTCTGACCATGCTGCATCCCGACGTCCCCGATGACATCCGCGGCACCTACGCCGCCCTCGCCCACCCCACCATCGTCGACCACCTCGGCGCGCTCGGCGTGACGGCCATCGAGCTGATGCCCGTGCACCAGTTCATCCAGGACCACCACCTCGTCGAGCGCGGCCTGCGCAACTATTGGGGCTACAACTCCGTCGCCTTCCTGGCGCCGCACAACGGTTACACCTCGATCCACGCCAGAGGACCGGGCCAGGTCCAGGAGTTCAAGACGATGGTCAAGGCGCTGCACGCCGCCGGGATCGAGGTCATCCTCGACGTCGTCTACAACCACACGGCCGAGGGCAACCACATGGGCCCCACGCTGTCGCTGCGGGGCATCGACAACCACGCCTACTACCGCCTCGTTGACGGCGAGCCGCGCCACTACCTCGACTTCACCGGCACCGGCAACAGCCTCAACATGCGCCACCCCCACGTGCTGCAGCTGATCATGGACAGCCTGCGGTACTGGGTCACGGAGATGCACGTCGACGGGTTCCGCTTCGACCTCGCCTCGACGCTGGCTCGCGAGCTGTACGCCGTCGACCGGCTGTCGGCGTTCTTCGACCTCGTGCAGCAGGACCCGGTCGTCTCCCAGGTCAAGCTGATCGCCGAGCCCTGGGACGTCGGGGAGGGCGGCTACCAGGTCGGCAACTTCCCGCCGCAGTGGTCGGAGTGGAACGGCCGCTACCGCGACACGATCCGCGACTTCTGGCGCGGCGAGCCGTCGACGCTGGCCGAGTTCGGCTCCCGCTTCACGGGGAGTTCCGACCTCTACCAGGCCGACACGAGGCGACCGACCGCCTCGATCAACTTCGTCACCGCCCACGACGGCTTCACCCTGACCGACCTGGTCTCGTACAACGAGAAGCACAACGAGGCGAACGGCGAGGACAACCACGACGGCGAGTCCCACAACCGGTCGTGGAACTGCGGGGTCGAGGGACCGACCGACGACCCCGCGATCCTCTCCCTCCGCGCTCGCCAGCGACGCAACCTGCTGACCACGCTGCTGTTGTCGCAGGGCGTGCCGATGCTGCTCGGCGGGGACGAGATCGGGCGCACGCAGCAGGGGAACAACAACGCCTACTGCCAGGACAACGAGATCTCGTGGTTCGACTGGAGCGCCGTCGACCAGGACCTGCTCGAGTGGACGCGGCGCGTCGCCGCACTCCGCCGCGAACACCCCGTGTTCCGTCGACGTCGATGGTTCCAGGGCCGCAGGATCCGCAACATCGACGACCTCGCCTGGTTCCGCCCCGACGGTCACCTGATGACCGACGACGACTGGGAGAACGGCTACGCCCGAGCCGTCGGCGTGTACTTCAACGGCCAGGCCATCGCCACCGTCGATGCATACGGCGGACGCATCGTCGACGACGACTTCCTGGTGCTCCTCAACGCCAGCGACGCGGCGATCGACTGGACGATTCCCGACAAGCAGTTCAGCCACGAGTGGCACGTCGAGATGGACACGAACCTCTTGCTCGAACCAGATGAGGCGATCTCGCCCGGCAACGTGATCAAGCTGGCCGAGCGGTCGACCCTCGTGCTGCGGGCACCGGTCGAACCCAAATGACGGCGACCTCGCAGCTGCAGGCGCTGCGCGAGCACGCCACGGCGCTGGGGATCGAGACGATCTACCGCGACGTCAGCGGGCAGCACCACGAGACGCCGGAGCCCACGCTGCGCCAGCTGTGCGACGTGCTGGAGGACGATCGGGTCACCGCGCCACGACAGCTCGAACCGGTCGTTGTGTCCGTCGCCGGCGCGGGTCGGTCGATCGACGTCGGCACATCGCGCTCCGTGACCCTGCTGCTCGCCGATCGCTCCGAGGTCGTGCTGCCGGTCGACCACGGCCGGGTCACCGTTCCCCCCGACGTCCCCCTCGGCTGCCACCGGCTGGTGGCGTCCGGAGACGGCGGTTCGGAGGAAGCGACACTCGTTGTGCCGCCGGCGTCGATGCCGCGGGCGGGTCGCTTCGCCGCCCAGGCCGGACTGTTCGTGCCCGCCTACGCGCTGTGGGAACGTTCCTCGCCACTGCCTTCGTTCACCCACCTCGCCGCACTCGCGCGGCGTCTCCCAGCCGTCGGCATCGACGTGCTGGCGACCCTGCCGCTGTACGCCGCCTTCCTCGATGATCCGTTCGACGCCAGCCCTTACGCGCCGGCCAGCCGCCTGCACTGGAACGAGGTCTACCTCGACGACGCCGCGCTCCCGGTTCTGGAGCCGCCGCCGCAAGGCGACTTGATCGACTGGCGGGTGCTCGCCCGCCGACGCCGACGCCAGCTTCTGGAGGCGTCCCGTGATCTCGATCCGTTCGTGCAGCACGGCATCGATCGCCTCGTTGCCGCCTTTCCCGACGTCGAGCAGTACGCCCGGTTCCGCCTCGAACGGGCTGAGCCGTCGGAGTCGGGTCACCCCCCGGAGCTCGTGCGTCGCAGCCACCTGCTCGCCCAATTCCTCGCCGACCGCCAGTTGGCCGGCGTCGAGGGCGAGGGTCGTGCGGCGTTGGCCCTCGACCTGCCGATCGGTGGTCACAAGTCCGGGTTCGAGACATGGGCTCACCCCGAGTTGTTCGCCACCACGATGACCGCCGGTGCTCCGCCCGACGAGTTCTTCGCCGATGGCCAGAACTGGGGTTTCCCACCCCAGCTGCCCGGTGCGGGCCGGCGCAGCGGGCATCTCCTGTGGCGGCGGGCTGTGGCGCGCGCCGGCCGGCACGCGTCGATCCTGCGCGTCGACCACGTGATGGGCGTGCAGCGCCTTTGGTGGATCCCCGACGGCGCGAGCGCGAGGGACGGCGCGTACGTGCGCTACCCGCGAGAGGAGTTGCTCGCCGTCGTTGCCGCCGAGGCTGCGGCGACGTCGACGACGATCATCGGAGAGGATCTCGGCACGGTGCCCGACGAAGTGACGGACGCGCTGCACCGCTGGGACGCGCTCGGGATGATCCAGGAGCAGTTCACCATCGGACATGACCACCTGGCCGCGATCCCGTCGCGCTCCGTGGCGGGTGTGCGCACCCACGACATGCCGGCGTTCGCCACCGCCGTCGCCGGCCAGGCGGCGGATGTCCTGGATCGATATCGCCGATTGGTGGAAGATGCTGTCGGACACCCGATCAGTGAAGGAGAGGGACCATTGCTCGACGCCGTCTTGGAGCGTCTGGCGGCGAGCGACGCATACCTCGTCATCGCCGACCTCGATGACCTCATCGGCGAGCGCGCGCCACACAACGTTCCCGGCCACGTGCTCGACACGACGTGGCGGCGACGGTTGAAGGTGCCGCTGTCGGACATGCTGTCGGGCGACGTCCGGCGACGTCTGCAGTTGCTGAGCAGCAGGCCAGGTACACGATGACCGAGCACGACGACGAGCATCCCAACCCACTGGGCGAGCTCGATCTGTTCCTCTTCAACGAGGGGACGCATCGCCACCTGCACCGCTGCCTCGGCGCCCACCCCGACGCAGACGGCACGTGGTTCACGGTGTGGGCACCGACCGCCCGCTCCGTCGACGTGCTCGGTGACTTCGACGGCTGGACCGGGCAGGCCATGGCGCCCGTCGGGCAGTCGGGCCTGTGGTCGGCACGGATCGACGGCGCACGCATCGGCCAGAGCTACCGCTACGCCGTGACCAGCGGGCGCGGCGAGCGCATCGAGAAGTCGGACCCGCTTGCCACGGCCAACAACGAGCCACCGTCAACGGCGTCGCTGATCGCCGACCTGTCGTACGAGTGGGGTGACGACGCCTGGATGACGACTCGGGAGCGCACGGGGCAGCCGGACGCGCCCATGTCGATCTACGAGGTGCATCTCGGCTCCTGGGGTCGCCACGTCACACCGGGCCGTCGGTTCGCGCGCTACGACGAGCTGGCCGACCCGCTGGCCGATCACGCCTCGGCGCACGGTTTCACGCACGTGGAGCTGCTCCCGGTGATGGAGCATCCGTTCTACGGCTCCTGGGGCTACCAGACGACGGGGTACTTCGCGCCGACGGCCCGCTACGGGGCACCGCAGGACCTGATGCGCCTCATCGACCGCCTGCACGAGCGCGGCGTCGGCGTGATCCTCGACTGGGTTCCTTCGCACTTCCCGATGGATCCACACGGGTTGGCGCGCTTCGACGGCACGTACCTCTACGAGCACGCCGATCCGCGGCAGGGGTTCCACCCCGACTGGACGTCGGCGATCTTCAACTACGGGCGCCAGGAGGTCCGCTCCTTCCTGATCTCCAGCGCGTTGCACTGGCTCGACCGGTACCACGTCGACGGACTGCGCGTGGATGCGGTCGCGTCGATGCTGTATCTCGACTACTCGCGCAATGAGGGCGAGTGGGTGCCCAACCGGTTCGGTGGGCGGGAGAACCTCGAAGCGATCGACTTCCTGCGCCAGCTGAACGACGCCATCGTGGCCGAGTTCCCGGATGTCATCACGATCGCCGAAGAGTCGACCGCGTGGCCGATGGTCACGGGGTCGACGGCCGGCGGCGGGCTCGGCTTCATGTACAAGTGGGACATGGGGTGGATGCACGACACGCTGCAGTACCTGCGGCGCGAACCGGTGCACCGGCGCTTCCACCACGACGAGATCACGTTTCGTGGGATGTACGCGTTCAGCGAGCGCTATGTGCTGCCGCTATCGCACGACGAGGTCGTCCACGGGAAGGGCTCGCTGCTCGGGAAGATGCCGGGCGACGAGTGGCAGCGCTTCGCCAACCTGCGCCTGCTGTACGGGATCATGTGGTCGCAACCCGGGAAGAAGCTGCTGTTCATGGGCGGCGAGCTGGCGACGTCGAAGGAGTGGGCGCACGAGGGGGCGCTGGACTGGGATCTCCACGACCTCGGTCGCCACGGCGGCGTGCGGTTGTGGGTCCAGGCGCTGAACCGGCTCTACCGCGACGAGCCGGCGCTGTCGCGGGGCGACTGCGATCCGGCGGGCTTCCAGTGGATCGTCGGCGACGACGAGACGCACAGCGTGTTCGCCTGGCTGCGGTGCGATCCGGATGGCGCCGAATCAGGAGCCACGCCCGTGCTGGCGGTGATCAATGCCACGCCGGCGGTGCACTACGGCTATCGCGTCGGCGTTCCGGTCGGTGGACCGTGGCGCGAGCTGTTGAACTCCGACGCCGAGATCTTCGGTGGCAGCGGCAAGGGCAACCTCGGCCAGGTCGAATCCGAGGATCAGGCCTGGCACGGCTTCGACCACTCGTTGCCGCTGACGTTGCCCCCGCTGTCGGTGGTCTTCATGCAGCCGGACGGATCCGTGGTGGGCTAGCTGGAACTACAGCTAGCCGCCGGCGGTCGAGGGCAGATCGGCGGCCGCCGCAGCATCGAGGATGACCGTCGTGTCGGTCGTCTTGACGTGGGCGATCGGCAGATCGTTCGAGGACGTGGTGAGCCACGTCGCAACGGCGGGCGCCTTGTCCGGGCCGGTGATCAGCACGACCCGCGCCCGCGCGCCGTTGACGACGGGCGGCGTCAGCGTCATCCGCACGTGCCCCTGGTACTCGGCCGACAGGGCGACTGGTTCCGTGCGCTTGATCACGGGATCGCCTGGCGGCCAGGACGCGGTGTGTCCGTCGGGCCCCATCCCGAGGTGGACGACGTCCAACTGGTCCGGTAGCTCGGCGGCGTAGCTGGCCGCGGCCTGTTCGAGGTCCGACTCGGTGACCGGCATGAGGACCACGCGGGCAGGGAAGCCGACGAGCGCGTCGGCGTTGCGCGCCGGGTCCCCGTCGGGCGCGGCCCGTTCGTCGACCTGGAAGATCGTGATGTGATCCCACGGCAGGTCGGCGCGGGCGAGCTCGGCGAGCATCGGCGGACCGGTGTGGCCACCGGACACGGCGAGCGAGGCGCGGCCGCGGGTGTCGACGGCGCGGCGCAGTTCGTCGGCAAGGAGGTGAGCGGCGCGCTCGGAAGGATTGTCGTCGACCTCGACCGCCGGTTCACCGGGACGTTCAGCCACGACTCGATCATGGCACGATTCGTCGTCGCCGCTGCTGGGTACCGGTGTCGACCATGACGATGACCGCAGCGACTGCGACGACTCGGCAGACCGCCCGCCGCTGGCGCGAGCCGCTGGGAAGAGCGGGCATCACCGCCCGGGGCGTGCTGTACCTGTTGTTGGGCATCCTGGCGATCCAGTTCGCCCGTGGTGAGACGTCGAGCGATCAGGTCAGCCAGGTCGGCGCGTTCGAGACCCTGGCCGAGCAGCCGTTCGGGAAGTTCCTGCTGGTGGCGCTGATCGTCGGGCTCGTCGCGTTGTGCCTCTGGCGGCTGATCCAGGCGTTCGTCGGCGACCCCGTCGAGGGTGACGAAGCGAAGGATCGGGTCGAGTACTTCGGCAAGGCCGTGATCTACGGCGCACTCGTCGTCACCGCGGTCAAGGTGGCGTCGGAGGTCTGGTCGGGAACCTCTGAGACGGCGTCGTCGACGACGCAGCAATCGGGTGATGCCCAGAGCCAGCAGGTGGCGTGGTCGCTGTTCGAACTGCCGGGTGGTCGCTTCCTGGTCGGGATCCTCGGCGTGGCGCTGATCGTCATCTCGCTGTACCAGGCCTACGAGCACACCGTGCAGGGCAAGTTCATGGAGCGGCTGGCGCCTCCGGGCACGACCGCCAAGGGCATCGAGGCGATGGGTCGAATCGGCTACGCCGCCCGTTCGGTCGTGTTCGCCGCTTCCGGCGTGTTCTTCATCGTGTCGGCCGTGCAGTACGACCCGAACGAGAGCAAGGGCATCTCCGGCACGCTCGCCGAGTTCGCCCAGAACTCCGCCGGCCAAGTCGTGCTGTGGGGCGTCGCCATCGGGTTCGCGCTGTTCGGCATCTTCTGCTTCGCCGAGGCCGCCTACCGCCGCTCGGCCTAACCACCCGGATTCCATTCGAGTGTTTGACGCCATCCGAGTGCTGAACCCCAGGAAAATCGAGGTCCAGCACTCGGATCAGGCCGACTGCGCCTGGGCCCTGAGTCGATAGAGCGCCGCCAGTTCGTCGGCGAGCATTTCGACATCGTCCATGTCGCGCTCGGAGACTTGTTCGATCTGCCAGCCTGCTCGGTGCAGATGGCGAGCGCGAGCCGCATCTCTGGCGTGACCTTCGAGCGTGCGGTGCTCCGGATGAACGTCAAGCTCAATTCCCCATTGCACGCTCGGCACGGCGAGATCGATCCTCGCTGATCGACCGTTTGGCAACGCGACCACCCGGCTCTGCCGCTCGATAGGGACGCCTCGACGCTCGAGCGCTTCAGCAAGGGCGACCTCCGGGTGCGATTCGCCGACGGGTCGAGATCCCAATCGGATCAGCATGCGCGCGAAGTTGCCGGAACCGGGGCGTGCCGGATGGCCGAGGCGACGATCGATGGCGACCAGTTCGTCACTTGTGACGTAGCCGAGCTCGATGAGCTGCTCGACTGCCGAGAGCAAGTCCAGCGGGGCGAGATCGGCCGCGAGGTCGAAAGACAACCGCGCTGGAGAGGCCAGTGTGATGCCGTCCGGGCGTGTGACACGGTCGACGCCTCTGATGGTGGTGGTCTGCCGGTATCGAACGCCCGCGCTTCGCAGGTGATGCACGCCGTGGTGGACGGCGACGTGAATCGCAGTCATTGGTGGCATGCGACGGAGGCCGAGCAGCTTGCCGCCGGACGGACCCGTGATGAATCCGGCTGGGTGACGAGCACAGACGACGGCGCATCGCTGCTCGAACGTTGCCAGGCTCGAGGCAACAGTGAAGACGCCGCGTTCAGCGGTGCGCAAGATCCCTCTCTGCAAAAGCCGGCGCTGGGTGACCTCCCCCACGCCACATCTGCGCAACATGCCGGTCGAGATCACACCGTGATGGTCGGCGAGCCAGCGCAGTGCGTTGGGCGTGAGGTCAGCCACAACATGTCCTCCTCAGGCGGGATGCCTTCGGGGGATATCGGTCGAGCGTCAGCCTAGAGATGGGGTGCGCGGCCGATCATTTGAGTGCTGGACCTGGATTTTCCCGGGGTTCAACACTCGGACGGGCCCAAACACTCGGATGGACCCGCGCTAGATCGTGGGGACTTCGGTGTGGCGGCCGAAGACATCGGCGAGGGCGTTCATCACTTCGCCGAGGGTGGCGTACTGGTTGACGCTGTCGATCAGCGTGGGCATCAGGTTGACCTCGGGGTCGGCGGCGTCCTTGCGCAGGCGCTCCAGCGCCACCTCTACCGCCGCCTCGTCGCGCTGCTCGCGGACCTGCTGCAACCGCTTGAGCTGCCGCGCCTCGTCCTCGTTCGTGATCTGCAGGGTCTCGATCGTCGAGTCCTCGTTGCCCTCCGTGAACCGGTTGACCCCGACGATCGTCCGCCGCCCCTCGTTGAACGCCCGCTCCAGCTCGTACGCCGAATCGGCGATCCGCCCCTGGAACCAGTTGTCCTCGATCCCCTGGATGCACCCCTCGAGCATCGACCCGCCGCCGATCGAGTCGAGGTGGGCGAACAGCTCCTCGGCCTGCCGCTCCAGCTCGTCAGTCAACGATTCGACGAACCACGACCCGCCCAGCGGGTCCGCCACATTGGCGACGTTCGTCTCGTTGGCGATCACCTGCTGGGTGCGCAGCGCGATGCGCACTGCCTTCTCGGTGGGCAACGCCAGTGCCTCGTCCATCGAGTTCGTGTGCAGCGACTGCGTCCCACCCAACACGCCGGCCAGCGCCTCGATCGCCGTCCGCACGATGTTCACCTCGGGCTGTTGCGCCGTCAGCGACACCCCA
>Ga0190271_10002713_pt1 | contig 10860 bp, 11 predicted proteins | sample Popmic356T_FD_133747 | JGI IMG/M metagenome (GOLD analysis project Ga0190271, IMG submission 133747) | Populus adjacent soil microbial communities from riparian zone of Weber River, Utah, USA - 356 T | ecosystem: Environmental > Terrestrial > Soil > Riparian zone | place: USA: Utah | collected...
CGAGACGTCGCCGGGCCGCTCCAAGGCGGCCCGAGCTTCCCCGGGCATGCGAGCAAAGCGAGCCAGGGGCTGGCAGCTCGTCAGTGGATCCCGCGCGCGGCGGGCAGGACTTCGAGCGCGTCGAGCACGCTGCCTCCGACACTGCCGGCTTCGATCTCCTCGGGCGTCGCCTCGCGCACGGCGCGCACGGTGAGATGCAGCCGCAGCGCCATGCCAGCCAGCGGGTGGTTGCCGTCCAGAACGACGTGCGAGGGGTAGACCTCGGTCACCGTATAGAGCGCGTCGGGCGGCATGTTCTCAGTGATGCAGCCTTGCGGCAGGCCCTCGAACTGCATGCCGGCCTCGGTCTCCGTCGGAAAAAGCGAGCGCTGCTCGAAGCACACCAGCGCCGGATCGTATTCGCCGAAGGCGTGCTCGGGTTCGAGGTGCAGATGGGCCTCGAACCCGACCGCCTGACCGGCCACGGCCTCTTCGACCTTGGGCAACAGGTCGTCGCCGCCGAAGAAGAACTCCACCGGCTCGGTGAGCTCGTCCATCGGCTGGTTCTGCGCATCCGACAGGCGCCACGTGAGTGCGACCACACAGGGTTTTTGAATCAACATCGAGCAATGATGGCACAGCAGGACAATGCAGCGATGGATGTGAATCAAGCCCTGCCACTGCTTGCCGGCCTGTCGCCGGCGCAGTTCATGCGTCGTCACTGGCAGAAACGGCCGCTGTGGGTGCGGCAAGCGATCCCCGGCGTCGTTTCGCCGGTCACGCGCGCCGAGATGTTCGCGCTGGCAGCGCGCGACGATGTCGAGTCGCGCCTGGTTCACCATGACGCTCGGGACCGCTGGCAACTTCGCCACGGCCCGTTGCCGCGCCGCGCGCTGCCGGCGCTCGCGCAACCGGGCTGGACGCTGCTGGTGCAAGGGCTGGACCTGCACGCCGATGCGGCGCACGAGTTGCTGTCTCGCTTTCGTTTCGTGCCGGCAGCGCGCTTGGACGACCTGATGCTGTCGTATGCCAGCGATGGCGGTGGCGTCGGTCCGCATGTCGACTCTTACGACGTGTTCCTGCTCCAGGTCAGCGGCCGACGCCATTGGCGCATCGGACGCGCGGGCCGGTCGGCGCTGCGCGACGACGTGCCGCTGAAGATGTTGGCGAGTTTTGCGATCGAACAGGAGGCCACTCTCGAACCTGGCGACATGCTCTACCTGCCACCCGGCTGGGCCCATGACGGGACCGCCGTGGGCAGCAACTGCATGACCGCGTCGGTCGGGTTTCGAACCCCCGGCATCGATGAACTGGCGCAGGCCCTGCTCGGGCGCCTGGCTGACGACTTGCACGATGGCGATCCGGTGGCGCCACTACGGCCCTATCGGGATCCAGCACAGCCTGCCACCGACGCGCCCGGGGCCGTGCCTCCGGCCCTGCAGCAGTTTGCCCGGCGTGCGCTGGCCCGGGCCTTGGGCGCCCCTCGGTTGCTCGAGCGAGCATTGGGTGAATGGCTTACCGAGCCCAAGGCCCAGGTCTGGTTCGATCCCTTGCCAGGCGCGATGCCGATCGTCGGGGGTGCTGTCCGGCTAGACCGCCGGACGCGAATGGCCTACGACGCACATCACGTCTTCATCAACGGCGAGTCGCTGCGCGCTGCCGGACGCGATGCGCGGCTGATGCGCGAGCTGGCCGACCGGCGCCGGCTCGTCGATCGAGCCATCCACCATGCCAGCCCCGCCGCGCGGGGCCAGCTCTGCGAATGGCTGGCCAATGGCTGGCTGCATGTGCATGATTGAGGCGCTGCAGGAGACGCCATGACATCGCACGCCCCAGAGCGCCCGGCAAGTGCCGCCCTCATCGATGGGCGAAGCGCATTCACCGCCGCGCTGCAGCGGGCGCTGTCGCAGGCTGCGCGCGAGCGTGCCCGGGAGCTCTGTTTCGTCGACCCTGACTTCGGGGCCTGGCCACTCGAGGATCCGGCGCTCCTGGCCGCGCTCACGGCCTGGGCACGCTTGCCCAAGCGTCGGTTGTTGATGATCGCCTGTCAGTTCGATGACCTGCCGCGGCGCTGCCCGCGCTTTTACGATTGGCGTCGCACCTGGGCGCATGTGATCGAATGCCGCGCCACGGAGGTTGAAAGCTCACAGGTGCCGACGCTGCTCCTGGCTGGCGCGCACAGCCTGTTGCTTGCCGACCGCCTGCAATGGCGCGGCCACTGGCTGGCCGACGACAGCGAGATCAGTGCGTGGCGTGAGGTGGTTGACGTGCTTATGCAACGTTCCGAGAGTGACTTTCCGGCCAATAAGCTCGGCCTCTAGGGCAATCCCTAGGGAACGCTATACTTATGGGCTAGGCACAAGGGCGATTGTTAAAGCGACTCTTGTCCTTGACAGACGCGGATTCACACGTGAATCCAACAATTACCTGAGATCGTTCGATCTCTCTGAACCCCAAGGATTTTCAAATGAACAAGTCGCTCCTGTTGGCATCCCTCGTTGCTGTCGTCGCCCTGTCTGCCTGCGGCAAGAAGGAAGAAGCTGCTGCTCCCGCGCCGGCCCCGGCTGTCGTGACCACCCCGGCCCCGGCCCCGGCAACGGCTGCTGCCGACGCAGCTTCGGCTGTTGAAAGCGCCACCGCCGCGGCTTCGGCTGCGTCGAAGTAATTCGCGCCACACCGACTGTTTCGTGAGCCGCCTTCGGGCGGCTCTTTTCATTGCGCTCGCGTCAAGCGAGCTCGATCCAGTCGCAGCCGTGGGCGGCATCGGCCAGGGACAGGCAAGTCGTGGCCGATCCGAGCGCGCCGCGCAGCGCGGCCAGGGCGAGTTCGGGTCGGTTGTTCTGGTGACTCAGGTGGGCCGCCACCACGTGCTGCAAGGCGGCGTGCCGGCACGCGTCCAGCAATGATGCGGACTGGCTGTTGGCCAGATGGCCGCGATCACCGCCGATGCGCCGCTTCAGCCACGCCGGGTAGGCGCCGGTGGTCAGCAGGGCCCGATCGTGGTTGGCTTCGAGCAGCAGGGCATCGCAACCTTGCAGGGCGCGTGCCACGGCATCCATCGGCTCGCCGAGGTCGGTCAGGATGCCGATCCGATGGGCGCCGTCGCTGCAGGTGAGCTGTAGGGGCTCTGCGGCATCGTGCGGAACGGCAAACGGCCGCAGAGTGATGGCACCCACTGCGATCGGCTCGCCGTCACGCGCGACGCGGTGGGCCGGTGACCGCGGGAGCCTTGCAGTCGCCCGTTGCCAGGTTCCGGCGCTCGCCCACACCGGCATGCCATGGCGACGCTGCAACGCAATCACCCCCACGACATGGTCGCTGTGCTCGTGCGTCACGAATACCGCATCGATGTCGGCGGCCAGCAGGCCGCGCAGCGCCAATCGCGCGGCAAGCTGGCGCGGACCCAGGCCGCAATCGATCAACACGCGCGTCGGGCATCCGCCTTCATCGCTGGGCAGCGATTCCACCAGTGTTGCGTTGCCGCTGCTGCCGCTGCCCAGGCTGGTGAAACGCAGCACGTAGGGCCGGGCTACTTCAGGTCGTCGACCAGCAAGCTCGCGATGCGTTGGCCGACAGCGCCGTTCTCGGGCCCACCTTGGGCGTTCTGGATCGAGACATTGGTCCGCTCGCCGTCCGCCTTGACGGCGATGCGGTAGCGCACCGGGGTTTGCGCCGCGTCAGAACTGCCGAAACTGAAGATCTTGGCGAGGAAGCCAGGATCCGCGGTTGCCGCATTCTTCGGATCGACGTAGCGGACAAAGTAGAGGCCGCCGGCGCGGTCGCGGTCTTCCACCGTGAATCCGCTGCGGTCGAGCGTCAGGCCGACGCGGCGCCACGCGCGATCGAAGCCCTCGTCGACCTGCAGCGTCGCCGCGTCCTGTCCTGTGACCAGGCGTGCCCTCGGCACACTGGTCGCCGGGATCGGATTGGCTGCCGCCGTGCGCGCGACTTCTTCCTTTGTGCCGAGCTTGACCATCAGGCGCGACAGGAACTCGGCTTCGAGTTGCGGATCGCTCGGGCGCTGGGTCCAGACCGTGCTGCCCTCGCGGCCGCCGACCAGGACTTCGACCATTCCACGGTGGCTGAGAAAGACGTCGCTGCCAGTGGTTGTGCGTTCGACGCGGACCCGGAAGCGATCACGCTCGCCGGTGTCATAGAGGGAATCGAGGGCCTTGCCGAGTGTGCGGCGGAGGAAGTCCTGTGGAATCTTGGCCCGGTTTTCCGCCCAGTCGGTTTCCATCACGCCGGTTTCTGGGCTGTCGATGACGAGGTTGAACCCACGCTCTTGCCAGAAGGCGCGCAGCTGAGGCCAGAGCTGCTCGGCCGCCTGTGGCACGGTCAGCCAGCGCTGATTGCCGTCACGAAGGAGACGCATCTCGCCGACGCTGGTCGGGGCCACGTTGCTCGTGGTGCTGGCTGCCACCGCGGCCGTGGCAGCAGCGGTGCCAAAGGTGCTGGCGCTGACCGTTCCGCTGCTCGGTTGCTGGTAGCGCCCGTCGCGCTGGAGTTGGGTCAGGTCTGGGGGGACTTCGAGCGGCGCGCTCTTGGCCGCCTGGCTCTTGTAGTCGATCTTGTCACCCGACATGAATCCGTCGATGCTCGAGCAGGCACTGAGCACGAGCCCCGCGGAGATCAGGGTCGCGGCGCGCAAGTGAGGAATCTGGGAGGCGGTCACAGGGTGCATGGGTGGTGCGGCGCATCGCAGCGGCCGACGGACAGGAAGAGGGAAGGCACGCAGAAGACGGGAAACGGTTGGCAGCGACAACCCATCAAAGCAGGCCGGCTTCACGCATCGCAGCCTCGAGCGGGCCTTTCAATGACTCGGACATATCCACCAGGGGCAGGCGCAAGGCCGGGCCGCAACGGCCCAGTCGCGCCAGAGCCCATTTGACCGGGATCGGGTTCGGCTCGGCGAAGAGTTGGCGGTGCAGCGCCAGTAGCCGCAAGTGGATCGCGCCGGCCTGTCGCGCGTCGCCAGCGATGGCCGCCTGGCACAGCTCAGCCATCGCACGCGGCGCGACATTGGCGGTGACGCTGACATTGCCATGCCCACCGAGCAGCATCAGGGCAATTGCCGTCTGGTCGTCGCCCGAGTAGATCGAGAAGCCGGGAGGCGCCTGCTTGATCAGCCACGCCGCGCGGTCGATGTTGCCGCTGGCCTCCTTGATGCCGGCGATGCCCGGCACCTGGCTCAAGCGCATCACGGTTTCGTGCTGCATGTCGGCAACGGTCCGGCCCGGCACGTTGTAGAGCACGACGGGAATGTCGACCGCTTCGGCGACGGCGCGGAAGTGGCGGTAGATGCCTTCCTGGGTCGGCTTGTTGTAGTAGGGCACCACTTGCAGCGTGCAATCGGCGCCGACCTCGAGCGCGAACTTCGACAGTTCGATCGCCTCGCGGGTCGAATTCGCCCCCGCGCCGGCCATCACGGGTACGCGGCCCGCCGCATGCTCGACGGAAACGCGAATGATCTCGCAATGTTCCTGAACGTCGACGGTGGGCGACTCGCCGGTCGTTCCGACCACGCCGATGCAGGCCGTGCCTTCGGCGACGTGCCAATCGATCAGGCGGCGCAGCGCGGGGTAGTCGACGCTGCCGTCGTCGTGCATCGGCGTGACCAGCGCGACGATGCTGCCAACAATCGGTTCCATGGGGGCTCGGTTCTCCATCAAGCGCCGCATTTTAGCTGGCAGCGATCTGGCCCCTCTCAAAGCGGATGACGGGCGCCTGGGTGCGGGTGCTGGATGGCCACCACGCGCTGGACGCAACGTCTCGGTGCCTCGAGCACCCCGTCCTCGTAGGCCACCACATGCAGACCCTGGCAGGCTTCAAGCAACTCGCCACCCCGCAGCAGGAAGGCCGGGTTCGATGGCTTGCCGAAGACTTCGTTGCCGACGGCGAAGGTTTCGTAGATCAGCACCCCACCGTCGGCCAGGCTGTTCCGCAGCGTCGGCCATAGCGGGCGCCACAGGTAGTTGGTGACGACCACTGCGTCGAAGCGTTCGCCGGCGAGCGGCCAAGGCTGGTTCTCGAGGTCGGCCACGAGTACACGGGCTTGCGCCGCAAGGTCGGCCACTGCCGCTGCGTCCCGATCGACGCCGGTGACCTCGAAGCCCCGCGCATTCAGCCAGCGCAGATGGCGGCCGCCGCCGCAGGCCACGTCGAGCACCTTGCCTCCCGGTGCAATCAGCCGCGACCAACGGGTGACCCACGGCGACGGTTCCAGGCCGGCATGCGCGTTCAGAAGCAACTCCAGACGCGGCTTGCCAAATCGAACATCAGGTCGGGTCGCAGATAGGAAGCAAAGACCAGCGCGAGCGCCAGCAGAGACGCGGCGCGCCACAGCCAGCGCGAACGCAGCCAAGGCGGCAGCACCGGTCGGTTCATGCCGCCGCCAGGCCTGCCGGGCGCTGGATCGCGCTCTCGCGCACCGGCAGGTTGATCAATGCGGCAAAGACGCCCAGCGCCACCGCGATCCACCAGACGAGGTCGTAGCTCCCCGTCGCGTCGTAGAGCTTGCCGCCGAGCCAGACGCCGAGGAAGGAGCCGATCTGGTGGCTCAGGAAGACAAAGCCGCCAAGCATCGAGAAGTGGCGCGGGCCGAACATCTGCGCGACGACGGCATTGGTCGGAGGCACCGTCGACAACCACAGCACGCCCATCACGGCGGAGAAGAGGTACACCGACCAGGGCGTCAGCGGTACGGCCAGGAAGGCGACGATGACCACCGAGCGCGCCGCGTAGATCGCGCTCAGGATGTGGCGCTTCGCCAGCCGCTGCCCGAGCGCGCCCGCCGCATAGGTACCCACGACATTGAACAGCCCGATCAGCGCCAGCGCGACGGTGGCCACCTGCGGCGTCAGGCCATGGTCCTTCAGGTAGCTGGGCAGGTGCACGCCGATGAAGACGACCTGGAAGCCGCAGACGAAGTAGCCAGCCATTAGGAGCTGGAAGCTGCGATAGCCGAAGGCTTCACGCACCGCGCCGAGAACGCTTTGCTGCGCAGTGCCCGGGACTGCGACCCGCGCTGGCTCTTTCAGCCCGAAGGCCAGCGGCAGGATCATCAACACGCCGAGGGCCAGGATCACCAGCGCCGTCTGCCAGCCGAGGCCGGCGATCAGTCCGCTCGACACCGGCACCATCAAGAACTGGCCAAAGGAACCGGCCGCGGCCGTCACGCCCATGGCCCAGGAGCGCTGTTCGGCCGCCACGTTGCGGCTGATGACGCCATAGACAACGGCATAGGTGCAGCCGGCCTGCGCGATGCCGATGAGCACGCCGGCGCCGGCTGTGAAGGCTGCGCCCGAGGTCGCGAATGCCATCGCGATCAGGCCGGCGGCGTAGAGCAGGGTCGAGCCGAGCAGCACCTTGAAGGCCCCGAAACGGTCGGCCAACGCGCCCGCGAACGGGCCGGCGATGCCCCAGGCCAGGTTCTGCACCGCGAGCGCGAAAGCGAAGGTCTCGCGGCTCCAGCCGCGTTCCGTCGTGATCGGTTGCAGCCACAGGCCGAAGCCATGCCGCACGCCCATCGACAGGGTCACGATCGCGGCGCCGCAAAGCAGCACCTGGGTCATCGAAAGCGGCTGCGAAGGCGCTGCGGTGGGGTTCATCCAAAACACTGTAGCGGCTGCGCGTTAAGCCTGCTCAGGCAGGGCTTACCTAGAATCTGCCGCCATGCCGACCAAGACCCGTTCCTACGCCGAAGCCTCGATCCGTGTCCTGAAGGGGCTCGAGCCCGTCAAGCAGCGTCCGGGCATGTACACGCGCACCGAAACGCCGCTGCACGTGATCCAGGAGGTGATCGACAACGCGGCCGACGAGGCGCTGGCCGGCAATGGACGGCGCATCGCGCTGATCCTGCATGTCGACGGCTCGGTCAGCGTCGAGGACGACGGGCGCGGGATTCCCTTCGGCCTGCACCCCGAGGAAGGTGTTCCGGTGGTCGAGATCGTCTTCACGCGCCTGCACGCCGGCGGCAAATTCGACAAGGGTGGCAGCGGCGCCTACAGCTTCTCCGGCGGCCTGCACGGCGTCGGCGTCAGCGTCACCAACGCCTTGGCGAAGCGCTTGGCTGTCACGGTTTGCCGCGAGGGCCAGGTCGCGACGATGGCCTTCTCGGGCGGCGACGTGGTCGAGAAGCAGGCCGTGCGCAAGGCCGGGCCGGGCGACCGCAAGCAGGGCACGACCGTGCGCGTCTGGCCGGATCCGAAGTACTTCGACAGCGCCGATCTGCCGCGCAGCGAGCTGACCCACCTGTTGCGCAGCAAGGCCGTGCTGATGCCCGGCGTGACGGTGACGCTGACGCACGAGAAGAGCGGCGAAGTCCAGACCTGGCTATACCAGGGCGGCCTGCGCGACTACCTGATGCAGAGCCTGCCGGCAGACCCGCTGATCCCGCTCTTCGAGGGCGAGCACTACGCCGAGGAGGGCGAGAGCGAGAACAACGCCGAAGGTGAAGGCGCCGCCTGGTGCGTCGCCTTCACCGAAGACGGTGCGACGCTGCGTGAGAGCTATGTCAACCTGATCCCCACGGTGGCCGGCGGGACCCACGAGGCCGGGCTGAAGGACGGCTTGTTCACGGCAATCAAGGGCTTCATCGAAGTCCACGCGCTGCAGCCCAAGGGCGTGAAGCTGATGCCCGATGACGTCTTCTCGCGCGCGAGCTTCGTGCTCTCGGCCAAGGTGCTCGACCCGCAGTTCCAGGGCCAGACCAAGGAGCGGCTGAACTCGCGCGACGCGCTGCGTCTGGTATCGGGCTACACACGGCCCGCGCTCGAGCTGTGGCTGAACCAGCATGTCGAGCACGGCAAGAAGCTCGCTGAACTGGTGATCCGGCAGGCGCAGACGCGCCAGCGCGCGAGCCAGAAGGTCGAGAAGAAGAGGGGGTCCGGCGTCGCGGTACTCCCAGGGAAGCTGACCGACTGCGAGAGCCGCGACCTGAGCCTGAACGAAGTCTTCCTGGTCGAAGGCGACTCGGCCGGTGGCAGCGCCAAGATGGGCCGCAACAAGGAAACGCAGGCCGTGCTGCCGTTGCGCGGCAAGGTCCTGAACGCCTGGGAGGTCGAGCGCGACCGCCTGTTCGCGAACAACGAGATCCACGACATCGCGGTGGCGGTCGGGGTCGATCCGCACGGCGCGAGCGATGAGCCGGATTTCTCGGGCTTGCGCTACGGCAAGGTGTGCATCCTGTCGGATGCCGACGTCGACGGCTCGCACATCCAGGTGCTGCTGCTGACCCTGTTCTTCCGCCACTTCCCGAAGCTGATCGAGCGCGGCCATGTCTACATCGCCAAGCCGCCGCTGTTTCGCGTCGATGCGCCGGCGCGCGGCAAGAAGCCCGCGGCCAAGATCTATGCGCTCGACGTGGGTGAGCTCGAGGCCACGCTCGACAAGCTGCGCAAGGAAGGCGCGCGCGACAACGCCTGGACCATCAGCCGCTTCAAGGGCCTGGGCGAGATGAGTGCCGAGCAGCTGTGGGAGACCACGCTCAACCCCGATACGCGCCGCCTGCTGCCGATCAGCTATGGCGCGCTCGACCACGCCGGCACGGTCGACGCCTTGACCAAGCTGATGGGCAAGGGTGAAGCCGCGGCGCGGCGCGAGTTGATGGAGCTGCACGGCGACGCGGTCGAGGTCGATGTCTGATACTGGGCCGGCACCGGCGCGCATGCGCCTGCGCCCGACCATGCTGTCGGACCTGGATTTCGTGCAGACCGTCGAGACCGACCCGCACAACCTGCCCTTCATCACGCCGTGGGAGCGCACCCAGCACGAAGGCGCGGTGCGTTTTCCCGACTTTCGACACTTCATCGTCGAGGCGGGCAGCGAATGGAACCGCGCCGGATTCGTGATCTTGCAGGGCTGCCGCAGCCGGCACCGCAGCGTCGAGCTGAAACGCATCGTGCTGCAGCCCAAGGGGCAGGGCATCGGCCGCGCGTGCGTGCGGCTGCTCAAGCAGATGGCCTTCCACGACCTGCATGCGCACCGCTTCTGGCTCGACGTGAAGGCCCTGAACCAGCGCGCGACGGCGCTGTATGCGGGCGAAGGCTTCGTCGAGGAGGGCCGCCTGCGCGAGAGCGTCAAGCTGGACGAAGGCTACGAGACCCTGATCGTGATGGGCATGCTCGACCGCGAGTACCAGGCGCGGGTCGCGCTCGGGCTGGAATAGTCAGCGGCGAGGCGCGAGGTCGTCGAAGCGCAGGCCCTGGTCGGCGATGTGGGTCGGCAGCGAACGGTTCAGGATGCGCGCGGCACAGGCCTGCCCCATCGCCACGCTGGTCTGGATGCCGTAGCCCCCCTGAGCGCAGCACCAGAAGAATCCGGGCCTGGCGTCATCGAAGGCGCCGACCAATGCGCCATCGGGCACGAAGCTGCGCAGGCCGGCCCACGTGCGCAGCGGGCGCCGGATCGAAAGCGTGGTCGCAGCCTCGATGCGGTGGATGCCGGTGGCGATGTCGAGTTCCTCGGCGACCACGTCATGCGGGGGCACCGGTTCGGCATTCGCCGGTGAGCCGAGCAGCACGCCACTCTCGGGCTTGAAGTAGAAGGTCTCGTCGAAGTCGGCGACGCAGGGCCAGTCGCGGCAGTCGATACCGGTCGGCGGCGCAAAGGTGAAGGCGCTGCGCCGGCGCGGCTGCAGGCCGAGCGGCACAACGCCGGCGAGTGCGGCCACGGCGTCGGCCCAGGCGCCGGCAGCGTTGATCACGATGGCGGCCTCAAAGCGTCCGTTCGGTGTCGACACCGACCAGCGCCCGCTGCCGGATTCGATAGCCAGCACGTCGGCGTTGACGACGAGTTGCACCCCGTGGCGGCGCGCTCCGCGCACGAAGTGTTGGTGTAGACGGTCCACGTCGATGTCGCAGGCATCGTCGTCGATCAGCG
>Ga0190271_10002714_pt1 | contig 10859 bp, 8 predicted proteins | sample Popmic356T_FD_133747 | JGI IMG/M metagenome (GOLD analysis project Ga0190271, IMG submission 133747) | Populus adjacent soil microbial communities from riparian zone of Weber River, Utah, USA - 356 T | ecosystem: Environmental > Terrestrial > Soil > Riparian zone | place: USA: Utah | collected...
GGGGGGCGATCCGCGCCCTCGGCGCACCGATCTTGCGTGAAAAGGCCGACTCGAGTTTCGAAGGCTGCGATACCGGACCAGAGCCCGTCGCGTCGACGCTACGGGCCTCGTTCAGCCCGTGCAGCTCCGTGAGGATCTCCAGGAGCTGGTCCTTGCCCGGATCCGACCTATCCCTGCTGGGCATTGGCTCTCCCTTACCAACCGTGCTGCGGGTATTTAGCAACTTTTTTCCTGGTGGTGCAACTCTGCGCCGGTCATTGCGGAGTGGTTCGCTATAATCGGCCGCTGCACGTCATTCGAGGGAGGCCCGAGTGAAAATGGAAGTCTTCCGGCCCGAGCTGCCGGTATTCAACGACGTCATACGGGAGCGGCTGCACATCAAGCAGCGACTCGCTGCGGCATTCAGGCTGTTTTCAAAATTCGGATTCGACGAAGGCGTCGCCGGCCACATCACCGCGCGCGACCCGGAGAACAAGGATTGTTTCTGGGTGAATCCGTACGCAGTGCATTTCAGCCAGATAAAAGTTTCCAACCTGTCGCTGATCGATCACGAAGGCAGGGTCATCGAGGGACAGCCCTGTAACGCGGCGGCCTTCGCAATTCACTCACGCGTACATTTGGGGCGTCCGGACGTGGTCGCCGCCGCGCATGCGCACGGTGTCTACGGCAGGAGCTGGTCCGCTTTCGGGCGACTGCTGGATCCGCTGACCCAGGATGCCTGCGCGTTCTACAAGGACCATTCGATCTTCCAGGAATACAACGGCGTCGTGTACGACACGGAAGAGGGCGACCGCATCAGCCGCGCGCTGGGCAGCCGCAAGGCCGTGATCATGGTCAACCATGGCAATCTCACCGTCGGCCAGACGGTCGACGAGGCGGCGTGGTGGTTCATTGCCATGGAGCGCTGCTGCCAGGCGCAACTGCTGATCGAGGCCGCCGGCAAGCCGCGCATCATCGATGACGAAAGTGCGCTCGGTACCCGGGCTTCGGTGGGGACACCCTATGGCGGCTGGGTTGCCTTCCAGCCACTGTACCAGCGCATCGTAAAGGAGCAGCCCGACCTGCTCGATTGAAGTCCGCTGTCCTCGTCTCTGAACAAGAGACCGCAAATAAAAACGGGCCGCGACTGCGGCCCGTTTGTCCTTGCGGGATGGTATGGATCAACCCATCTGCAGCGGCACGTAAATGCGTGCCGCATCCCGCTGGATCAGCAACGCGACGGTCTTGGACTTCTCCGTCTTCTGCACCAGCGACTTCAACTGGTCCACCGATTTCAGGGGCGTGTCGTTGAAGGCCAGGATCACGTCCCCGGCCTGGATACCCGCACGCGCCGCGACTCCCGTGGCATTTTGCACCACCAGTCCGCCTTCGGATTTCAATTGCGCGCGTTCTTCCGGCCCCAGTTCCCTGACCGTCAGGCCGAGCTTGGGGGCGTTGCCCTCCGTGCCGGTGCCGGCTGCCGCGATGGTCTGCGGTTCTTCGAGCTGGCCGACCTTGACGTCAATCTTGCTGCGGGAACCATTGCGCCATACATCCAGGCTGGCATTGCTGCCCGGCTTCATGGCGGCTATTTCGCCTGAAAGCTGGCCCAGCTGGGTGACTTCCTTGCCATTGACGCCAAGCACGACGTCGCCGGACTTGAGGCCCGCCTTCGCGGCCGGGCTGCCGGGTTCAACGCCGCTGATCAACGCGCCTTGCGTCTTCGGCAATCCGAAGGAATTGGCCAGCGCCTGGTTTACTTCCTGGATCTGCACGCCAATGCGGCCGCGCGTCACCGTGCCATGCTGGATCAATTCGTCCTTGATCTTCATCGCCACGTCGATCGGGATGGCAAACGACAGGCCCATGTATCCGCCGGTGCGGCTGAAGATCTGCGAGTTGATGCCGACCACTTCACCGTTCATGTTGAACAGCGGCCCTCCCGAGTTGCCCGGATTGACTGCAACGTCGGTCTGGATGAACGGCACGTAATTTTCGTCCGGCAGTGAGCGCGCCTTGGCGCTGACGATGCCCGACGTGACGGTATTCTCAAAGCCGAAGGGCGAGCCGATGGCGGCGACCCATTCTCCGACCTTGAGGTGCTCCGCGTCACCGATGCGGACAACGGGAAGATCCTTTGCCTCGATCTTGAGGACGGCAATGTCGCTGCGGCGGTCCACGCCAAGCACCTTGGCATCGAACTCGCGCTTGTCCGTGAGCTTGACCGTGATTTCGGCAGCGTCGGCAGCCACGTGGGCATTGGTCAGGATGACGCCATCGGCGCTGACGATGAATCCGGAACCCTGGCCGCGCTGCATCGGCTGCTCGCCCTGTTGCGGGGGCGGGCCGAAGCGGCGGAAGAACTGGTTTAGGGGATCATCATCGGGAATACCGGGCACCTGCGCCTGGGCGCCGGCCGGTGCATTCTTGGTGACAGAGACGTTGACCACCGAGGCGCCGTTCTGCTCGACGATCTGGGTGAAGTTGGGCAACTGCTGGGTGGCTGCCGGGCCCTGCGTGGTGGTCTGGTGCTGGGTGGCCGCGATGGCGGGACCCGCACCCGGCATCGTTACCGCGTAGTAAGCGGCAAGCAGAACCGGTGCAGCTATTGCAACAGCCACGCTGACCACATTCTTTCTGGCAATCATTGATACCCTCCTTGGTGCGAAAATGTGAAACACGGGCAGACAGGATGCCGGCCGGTGCGAACTTTCGGATCACCACGATCAGACCGGCAGGGTGGCGGGGAGTTCAGGAAGAATCAGGGCCTGCGGACGGGGACTTGCGGCGCAATTGCGCAGGACCAGCCGTAACGCGCCATCGGAAGCCCGGTTGACGCTACTGACTTCCGGGAGGGCCGGCAGGTACTATTGCTGCCGTCGGCAATTTGGCGGCAATCATTGAGCAGGTCTACAGCATGTCCTACCAACGGGGAGTCAAGGGGCGAACATGAGTATAGTCAGCGAGTTCAAGGAATTTGCAGTCAAGGGCAACGTGATCGATCTTGCCGTCGGCGTGATTATCGGCGCGGCGTTCGGCAAGATCGTGGATTCCGTGGTGAATGACCTGATCATGCCCTTGATCAGCAAGGTCACCGGGGGACTGGACTTCAGCAGTTACTACATCGGCCTGAACGGCCAGCCCGGCGGGTTGCCCCTGGCGGAGGCGAGGAAAGCGGGCGCGGTGTTCGCCTATGGGAATTTCATCACGGTCCTGCTCTACTTCGTCATCCTCGCCTTCATCATTTTCATGATGATCAAGCAGATCAACAGGCTCAAGAATGCAGCGCCGCCTCCGGCGCCGGCCGCGACGCCGGAAGACGTCATGCTGTTGCGCGAGATCCGTGACAGCCTGAAGAAATAGCCCGCGGGTCGGAGAGGACCCGGGCGGCGCTATTTGCCCGGGAATTCCTGGATGTCCGGAAAGCCGAGCGCGGCTTTCACCGCGCTGTTCGGAACCGGCTTGACGCCGGCCTGGTCCAGGCGCCATTTGTCCATGTACTGAGCCGGTTTCAGGATGCGTACTCCGGTTTTCGCGAGGTACTCCTCGTGCGCGGCGTCCACATACGGCCAGGGCATGCCCGCTTCGAATGGTGCCCACAATCCGTCCCAATGGATCGGAATGAAGGCCTTCGGCTTGAGGACCGGTACCACGAGCTGCGCGATCGGCAAACCTCCGGTGCCGATCCAGAGATCGACCGCGTCCAGTCCCGCCGATTTCATCGCGGCCTTCAGGTTCTCGATCGGTGCGCCATAGTCGACGCCATCGATCACGATCGGCACGTGCAAGTCCACCGCGCTGGCGGAGTTCTGGTAGAACCAGCTGTAGCGACCCTGGGGGCCATCGACGGTAAACAGGAAGCCGCGGTTGCCGCCGCCGTTGGGAAAATCTTCCGCGACGCCTGCGCGCAGTCCGCCGGTTGCGGGGTCGGGGCGGGGAATGGAATCCAGTTCGATGGGGTCGTGTTGTTCCCAGTTCTTTGCCGGATCGCCGCTATGGTTCCAGCGCACCACATACAGGGCGACGCCTTCGGCAAGTTCAAGTTTTTCCTTCCCGTACACTGGCCGGCACCGGTTTTCCGGCAGGTTCTCCGCCATGGTTTCGAAGCAGGTCGTGATCGAACCGATCACCGGTGCGTCGGTGAGTTTCGACCAGGTCGCGGTGTCGAAGGAATGGTCCCAGTGGCTGTGCCCGGTAAGCAGGAGGTTCACCTCTGCGGGCCCGCCGATGGCGTCGAGCACCCGCGACACCGCTGCGACGTCCGGCCTCCACGGCTTGCGGGTATGGGCGTATCCGCCACCACCGCCGTGAAACTCACTCTCGGGGATGCGGGTAATGTAGCCGTCGCTGAGGATGCGCAGGTTTCCGAGCTCGTAGTGGATATTGGCGATGGACATCCAGGTGATGTCGACATGGTCCGGGCCGGCGGCCATGGCCGGCGCAGCGGCAATCGCGGCGACTGCGATGACTTTGCGTATCCCGCACGCTTTCATCCTAGACCCGCCGCGCGTCGACGAAATGTTTTTTCCAGAACTCGGCCTTGAGGCTGTCCGTCCTCACCTTGCCGCCGCTGGACGGGGCATGCACGAAGCGGCCGTTGCCGATGTACATGCCGACATGCGAGGCCTTCTTGCCTTCCTGGTCGAAGAACAGCAGGTCGCCTTCACGCAGGTTCTTCAGGGAGACCGGAACCGACGCGTTCCGTTGCGAGCGCGTATCCCGTGGCATCTGGAGTCCCGCCTTGCCATAGCTGTAGCTCACCAGGCCGCTGCAGTCGAATCCCGCAGGCGAGTCGCCAGCGTACTTGTAAGGCTTGCCGACCATGTCGCGCGCGTAGTCGACGGCCTTGCGCGCGGTCTCGTCGCTGGCCCGTACGACGGCGGGCCGGTCCGGCGCCTCGGGCGAGCCGGCGCAACCGGCGATGGCGGCAACCAGCATGGCGAGCAATAACCTCACCGCGATCCACGGTGATTGGAGCGGAATGTCGGTGGTCATTTCGATCTCTCCAGTCCACACCAGCGCGCAATGAACAGCGCCAGCACGCGCGTCGTCTGGCGCACGCTTTCCAGCGAAACCGATTCGTCTATGCCGTGGATATTGGTCGCTTCGGGGCCATAGCAGGTGGCGGGAATGCGGCCGTACAGATGGAACACGCGCGCGTCCGTGGTGGCCGAGCTGGCGAACAGTTCCGGCGCGGCGCCCATGACCCGGTTATGGGCGTCGGCAAGCGCGGAGAACAGCGGTCCCGCCGTATCCGCTACGAAGCCCTCGGACTGAAAACCGGCATAGCGAATGCGATGCACGATGCCGGCCAGGCGTGGGTCCCTTGCAACGGCATCGACGAGGCGTGCTTCGATTGCGGCGCGTGCGGCGGAGGCGGTCACACCGGGATAAAACCCGCACCGCAGTTCCATCAGGCAACGGGTCGGCACGGACGAAGCCCATTCCCCCCCTTCGATCCGGCCGAGGTTGAAGCGGATCGGGTGCTCCATGTGGGCAAACGCGGCATGGCGGTTGCGTGGCTCGTTCCACTCGGACTCGAGGGTCTTGAGGCCGCCCCACAGTGCGAATGCTGCTTCGATCGCATTGATGCCCTGTGAAGCGTTCAGCACATGCGCGGGTTTGCCGAAGACTTCGACAGACAGCCACATGACGCCCACCTGCGCACTCAGGATGGAATGGTCGAACGGTTCCGGAATCACGGCGGCATCGGCGGTATACCCGCGATGCAGACAGGCCAGGGCGCCGTTACCGGTGCATTCTTCCTCGACCACCGATTGCAGATAGACCGGGGCGGCTGGCTGCAAGCCGAGCGAATCCAGGGCGCGGAATGCGGTCACGTAAGCCGCGATGCCGGCCTTCATGTCGCCGGTACCGCGTCCATACATGCGGCCGTCGCGAATTACCGGATCGAAAGGCGGGGCCGACCACAATTCCTCGGCACCGATCGGGACGACGTCTATGTGACCGTTCAGGATCAGCGAGCGGCCGGTCGTTTCGCGAGGCCTGTGGGTTGCAACGACATTGTCGTGTTCCCGCCAGTGGCCGACCGCTGGAGAATAGCCGGGAAGGTTTTCGATGTCCCTATCGCGGACTTCGAAGCGTTCAGTCGCCAGGCCCATGTCGCGGAAAGTCTGCTCCATGCAGTCCTGGGCCCCGGCTTCATTGCCGTTGAGCGTGGGAAAGCGAACCAGCTCGGCAAGCAGGAACTGGAGATCTTGTTGTGCCGCGTCGGTCGCCGCGAAGATTTCGGTTTCGAGTGCCGGGTCCGGCAGCCTGGGTGCGTTCATGGTCCGGTGCTTGATAATGCGTGGGCACAGGATAGCAGAAGCCGGTCCGCCGCCCGCCGGCCAACCGGCCTCGGGAGGGGCGTGGAAGCTGCTTTTTTTTCTGGCGCAGCCATGCAAACGGCGACGCTGGCCCACCTGAAAAGCCGGCATCCCGGCGCCGACCGGGAGTGTCGCCCGCTTCCGGCCCAATCTCCTGATCGATCCCGGGCTGCGACCCGCCCGGTCTCGCCTGACGCGGCTCAGGGGCGAGGCGCGCCTTCCCACTCCTTCTCCTGCAGGGTGCGCCACTGGATTTTTCCCGTCCCGGATCGGGGCAGGGCATCGACGAATTCGACCAGGCGCGGCACCTTGTAGGCTGCCATGTGTCCGCGCGACCATTCGATGATGTCGTCGGCGCCGACCTGTCCCTTGCGATCGTCCTTGACCACCACGACGGCCTTGACGGTTTCGCCACGGCGCGGATCCGGCGCCGAGATGATCGCGACCTCCTTGATGTCCGGGTGCTTGTAGAGCGTCGCCTCGACTTCGGCGGGCCAGACCTTGAAGCCGGCGGCGTTGATCATGCGCTTCAAGCGGTCGGCGATGTAGTAGAAACCATCCTCGTCATAGCGCCCGAGGTCGCCGGTCCGCAAATACTTGCGGCCGTCGATCTCGATGAATACGGCTTCGTTGGCTTCCGGCCGTTCCCAGTAGCCGAGCATCAGTTGCGGGCCGCTGACGATGATCTCGCCCTGCTCGTTCGGTCCCAGCGGTGTCAGCGTTTCCGGATCGATGACCAACGCGTGGGTGTCGAACGTCGGAAAACCCAGGCACTGCTTTCTCAGCATGTGCGGCGGATTCATGTGGGTCTGCGAAATGGTTTCCGTCATTCCGTAGGCTTCCATGTATTCGATGCCGCAGAGTTCATGCAGCTTGTGCGCGACCGCTTCCGGCATGGATGCGCCGCCGCCGAATATGTTCCTCAGGGAGGAAAGGTCGCGGCCCGCCGTGGCGGGATGCGCAAGCAGATCGACCACCATGGTGGGGACATTTGCCCAGTGGCTGCAGCCAAAGCGTTCGATCATGTAACCGGCCGCATCGGGATTCCAGCGCGGCAACAGGGCGATCGTGGCACCGACATAGATCGACGCGTTCATGCTGTGCTGCATGCCGGTGACGTGGAACAGCGGCGCGGTGGCCAGCGCCACCGAGTCGGCATTGAATCCTTCCCAGATGGCCGCGCCCACGGCGGTCGTCATCAGCGTGCGATGCGTGTGCATGCATCCCTTGGATTTTCCGGTCGTGCCCGAGGTGTAGATGAGGGCCGCAAGGTCGTCTGGCGCCGCCGCGGCCGGCAGCGGCTTGTAGTCCGCGGCCAGCGCATCCGACCAGGAGACCACGCCTGGATCGGTGAAATTCTCCCTTGCCGCCTTCACGAATTCAGGGATTTCCAGGGGCGTGGATTCAGCCAGGTAATCCGAGTACGTCGCCACGATGACGTGCCTGGCCTGCGCGCCGAGCAGCGGGCGCACTTGCGCGTACAGGTCCTGCGAAGCAATGATCGTCGACGCCCGGGAATCGTCGAAGTAATGCACCAGCTCATCGGTCACGTGCATCGGGCTGACCGGCAGCACCACGGCGTCAGCGCGCAGGATCGCATAGTAGGCGATGATGAATTGCGGCGAGTTCTGCATCTGCAGGATCACGCGGTCGCCCTTGCGCACGCCGCAGCGGTTCTGCAGGAACCCCGCGAGCAGCTCGACCTGCGCCTTCAGGTCGCGGTAGGTGATCCGGGCGTCGTAGAAGACAGTCGCCGTTTTTTCGGGGAAGCGCTGTGCCGAAATCTCCAGGTTCGCGTAAAGCGAGGTTTCGGGGACAGTGAGGTGCCGCGGGACTTGCTTGGGCCAGTGCTGCAGGTGCCTTGATTCCATTCGTGTTCAGGGTGAGTGTTTCTTGTTTTCCGTTTCCTGCAGCAGCCGCCACTGGATTTTTCCGGTGGCGGACTTGGGCAGGCGCTCGACGAACTCCACGACGCGCGGCACCTTGTAGGCCGCCATGTTGGCGCGCGCCCATTCGGTGATGTCTTCCTCGCGTGCCTTGCCGCGGCTTGCCTCCTTCAGCACCACCACGGCCTTGACGGTTTCGCCGCGACGCTCGTCCTGAGTGCCGATGATACAAGCCTCCTGGATGTCCGGGTGGCGATAAAGCATCGATTCGACCTCGGCCGGCCAGACTTTGTAGCCGGACGCATTGATCATGCGTTTCAGGCGGTCGACGATGAAGAAGTAGCCGTCTTCGTCGTAATAGCCGAGGTCACCGGTGCGGAAAAAACGCTTGCCATCGAGCTGCATGAATGTGGCGTCGGTTGCGGCCGGGTTCTTCCAGTAGCCGGCAAACACCTGCGGCCCCCGGGAGACGATTTCGCCGGTCTCGCGCGGACCGAGTTCCGCAAGGGTATCGGGGTTGATCACGCGCGAGTCGGTGTCGCAGATCGGGATGCCGAGGCACTGCTTCTTGGCGCGATGCGGTGGATTGATGTGGGTGGGGGCCATGGTTTCCGACAGGCCGTAGCCTTCGATGTATGACAGTCCGGTCAGGTCCTGCAGGCGCTGCGCGACGGCTTCCGGCATGGCGGCGCCGCCACCGCCGATATGCTTCATGCTGGAGATGTCGTAGCGGCCGAGGTCCGGATTGGAGAGGAAATCGATCGCCATGGTGGAAATATTGGTCCAGCCTTCGACCTTGTGGCGCTGGATGACCTCGGACGCCGTGTCGCGATCCCAGCGGGTGAGCAGCACGATGGTCGAACCCTGGTAGATCGGCTGGTTCATGCTGCATTGCATGCCGGTGACGTGGAACAGCGGCATGGTGCAAAGGACCACCGATTCTGCGTTCATGTGGACCCACATCGAACCGGACACCGTGGTACTCATGACCGTGCGATGGGTATGCATGCAGCCCTTGGGTTTGCCCGTGGTGCCGGAGGTGTAAGGCATGGTGCAGAGATCGTCCGGACCTGCGGCGTGGGGACGGGGAGCGAGATTGCGGCGAACCGCATCCGACCAGAGCGTGACGCCCGGGCCTGTGATCGCCTGGCGCGGCTGGCTGACGACTTCAGGGACTTTCAGATCGGTCCTGGCAGTCAGTGCGTCAGAATAGGCCGCAACAACGATGTGTTTCAGGCCTTCGGCCAGCAGCGGGCCGATCTGGGGGTAGAGCTCCTGTCCTGTGATGGCAACCGTCGCATCGGCGTCCGATACGTAGTGACGCAGCTCATCGGTCAAATTCATCGGATTGACCGGTACCACCATCGCGTCCGCCCGGAGGATGGCGTAATAGCCCATCATGAATTGCGGGCTGTTCTGCATGAACAGCAGCACCCGGTCGCCGCGTTTGACCCCGGCTACCTGCTGGAGAAATCCGGCCAGGGCATCCACGTGGCGTTTGAACGCGGCGTAACTCAGGGCCGAGCCGTAGTAAAACAGCACGGTCTTGTCGGGGAAACGCGCCGCCGATTGCTCCAGGTTGCAGTACAGGCTCTGCTGCGGCAGCGGGACTTCGTGCGGGACGGCTTCCGGCCAGAAACGGTAGTGACTGGTAATCACTGATTCTCCTCCGTGCGGTGCGCCAGGAGGCGTCCGCATATTATTGTCCGCGCATTCTACTAGCGGCGGCCGCTGCTGCGAGCAATCCGGTCGCGGCCAATTGTGTTCCGCCGCGTTGCGCTGCAGCGAGAAATGGCCGGGAGCGCCGTTCTTTACCGTCGGTATGCGTTATGCCAGTATCGGTGGCGCATTCTGATCCGGCGCTTCCCACAACACGGGGGGGATTGTTGGCAAGCATGGCGGGCGAACTGAAAAAAACGGGCGACGCTACGCCGGTAGCCGTTGCTCGCGAAGAGCCGTTGTTATGCGTTTCCGGGCTGACGGTCCGCTTTGGCGGCATCGTCGCGCTGGAAGACGTTTCCTTCGATGTCATGCCTGGCGAGATCGTCGGCGTGATCGGGCCCAATGGAGCCGGCAAGACCACCCTGTTCAACTGCCTGTCGCGCCTCTATCCGTTCCAGGGCGGCCACATTGCCTGCCAGGGGCGTTCGCTGACCGAAGTGCCGCGCCACCGGATTGCGGAGCTCGGCATCGGCCGCACATTCCAGAATCTCGCCCTGTTTCGCAGCATGAGCGTCATCCAGAACATCATGGTGGGGGCGCATAGCTGGAGCCGGGGCGGGTTTCTTGCCAACGCGCTGCGTTTGCCGATCGCGTCGCGCGAAGAAGCCCGCGTATCCAGCCTGGCCGGCGATCTCCTCGAGTTGCTGGGTCTGCGGGCAGTTGCCGGCAGCCGGGTGGCGGACCTGCCGTTCGGCACGCAGAAGCGCGTGGAACTCGGCCGCGCGCTGGCAAGCCGGCCGAAACTGCTTTTGCTCGACGAGCCGGCCGGCGGCCTGAATCACGAGGAAATCGAGTCGCTTGCCACGCTCATCCGGCGCATCCGCGACCAGCTCGGCGCCACTGTGCTGCTGGTAGAGCATCACATGGGACTGGTGATGCAGCTTTCCGACAAGGTGGTGGCGCTCAATTTCGGCAAGAAGATAACCGAAGGCATGCCCCAGGA
>Ga0190271_10002715_pt1 | contig 10858 bp, 9 predicted proteins | sample Popmic356T_FD_133747 | JGI IMG/M metagenome (GOLD analysis project Ga0190271, IMG submission 133747) | Populus adjacent soil microbial communities from riparian zone of Weber River, Utah, USA - 356 T | ecosystem: Environmental > Terrestrial > Soil > Riparian zone | place: USA: Utah | collected...
CACGGCGGGGTGGACTACGCGAAGGACCAGACGCTGTTTCCGCTGGGCGGCTCGCGGAGAGCGCGCACGTGATCCTCGGCGGCGTCCTCTCTCCGCTCGAGAACGTCCTGACCGAAGTTCTCATCTGGCTTCACGAAACCGGGGGCCTCACCTGGGCCTGGTCGATCGTCGCACTGACGGTGATCGTCCGGATCCTCCTGGTGCCGGTCGCCGTCCGGCAGATCCACTCGATGCAGAGCCTGCAGATCCATGCACCTGAGATGAAGCAGATCCAGCAGCGCTACAAGCACGATCGGCAGAAGCAGTCGGAAGAGCTCATGAAGTTCTACAAGGAGAACAAGATCAACCCGTACGCCTCCTGCCTTCCGATCGTCTTCCAGATCCCCATCTTCATCGCCCTGTTCTTCGTGCTGCGGGACTTCAAGGACGAGATCTACGTGCGCTTCCCGGCGTCGTCGCTCGAGTGGCTCGGCCTCGTCGACATCACGCAGCCGACGAAAGACGGCTGGGGGCCGGTGCTCATCTCCGTGTACGTGGTGAGTCAGCTCACGTCCACCTACCTCATGTCGACGGCGATGCAGAGCAAGGCGCAGCGCTACATGATCATGTTCCTCCCGATCGTCTTCCTCCCCTTCATCCTGGGGTTCCCGACGGGCCTGATGATCTACTGGCTCACGACGAACCTCTGGACGACGGGGCAGGGGATCGTCACGCGACGCTTGATGCCAAGGCCGGTAGCGCCGCCCAAGCGCTCGAGCCGGACGCCTCCCAAAGAGGCAACGGCGGTCGTCTCGTCGAACGGCGAGCCGTCCGACCCGGACGTCAAGGCACCTGCAGGCCCGAGTGGACCTCCGCGTCGGGTCAAGCGCAAGCGTGGCGGAGGACGGCCCCGCCGATGAGCGACGAGACCGCGGTGACCGTCGAGGCGACCGGCGAGACCGTCGGCGAGGCGAAATGGGCTGCACTGCGGGAGCTCGAGACGCGCGTTCCGGGCCTCGACCGCGAACACGTGGAGTTTCAGGTCGTGTCGGAGGGCGAGCGCGGGCTCCTCGGAGTCGGCTTCTCGCCGGCCCGGGTCGTGGCGAGCGTCGACGCCGAGGCTTCGGTGGTGGCCGAGACGTCGCCCGGTCCGACCGAAGACGCGGACGACGAGGTCGCAGCGCCACGGGAGATCGTCGAGCGGATCGCAGCCGGCATCGGCGCCGATGTGGCAATCACGGCGCGCGCGAGCGACGGAGTCGTGACCGTGAGCGGCGCCGGCGCAGACGTCGCGCTCTTCATCGGAAAGCACGGCCAGACCATCGATGCGATCCAGTACCTCGCGAATGCGATCACTCGAGCGCAGGGTGGCGACTACGACGTGGTGGTGGATGCGTCGGGCTACCGCGCTCGACGCACGGCGACACTCGAGGGGATCGCACGCCGAACCGCCCAGCGTGTCGCGGCGACGGGCCACCGCGCCGAGCTCGAGCCGATGACGCCCGTGGAACGGAAGATCGTCCACGAAGCGCTGAAGGACGACCCGGGTGTGGAGACGGCCAGCGAGGGCTCCGAGCCGAACCGCTTCGTCGTCGTCCTGCCGCGGCTCATCGCGGATTAGCGCCGACACCTACCTCGAGGGCTGGCTGCGCGACGTACTCGCGGCACCCGGCGCGACCGGGCTCGCCGATCTCGATGACGCTCGCCGCGTACTTCTCGACGACGCGCTGCGGGCGATCCCGCTCCTCGATCGGCTCCCCGGTTCGATCGTCGACGTCGGCTCGGGTGGAGGGACGCCCGGCATCCCGCTCGCAGCCAGCCTCCCCACGCGGGAGTTCACGCTGCTCGAGGCCGAGCGCCGGAAGTGCGCCTTCCTCGAGACCGTGTCCTCACCGCTCGAGAACGTGCGCGTCGTCTGGGGACGCGCCGAGGAGCAACCGACGGACGCGTTCGGTGTGGCGCTCGCGAAGGCGCTCGCCAAGCCGCCCGTCGCAGCAGAGCTCTGTCTCCCGCTCGTCGCACGCGGAGGCGCGGCGATCCTGTGGCTCGCGGACTCCGCGGACCGAGATCCGGTCGCCGCCGTCGCCGAACGGCTCGGGGCTCGGCTCGAGGACGACGTCGACGGGCTGGTGGTGCTGCGAAAGCTTCGCGAGACGCCTGCGGGGTTTCCCCGGCGGCCCGGAGTCGCGAAGAAGCGACCGCTCGCCTAAGCACTAGGCGGCGCAGCGTTGTGGAGCCGAATCCCGCTGAACTCGAGCGTCGATGCGACAACGCGATTCCAGGTCGGCCAGAGATTCGGCACGACGCGAAGCTCGATGGCGGCTCGGCGGTGGCGCTCGACCAGATCCCCGAGTTCGACGACCTCGAGCGGCTCCACGACGTTTCGGCTGAGCCAGTAGCCGCCGACCTCCGGGTCGGGCGAGAACGTCTCCTCGGCCAGTCGGTACGCGATGACTCGGGCGTCGTGCAGCGCCTCGAGCCAGCACTGCTCGACGAGGTGGACGCGATCCGATTTCACGAGGAGCTTCGAGTCGGGCACCGTGGTCCCGGGCGTCGCCCAGAAAGTCGCGCGCGGGCACTCACGCGGAAACCAGTAGAGAGGAAGGTGTCGCGTGTCGACCGCCCAGACACGCGGCTCGGAGCTCGACGCGGTCGCGCTGACGTGCGGCTCGAACCGCTCGATGGACGGCTCCTCGCTGACGTGCCAGAGCGCGTGCGGGCCCTCACCGACGTAGGGCGGCGCCGGTTCGCGCATGCGGCGACTCTAGCCGCCCCCCTGTCTAGGCTTGACCGGGTGCCCGCCCGGGTCTACGCCATCGCGAACCAGAAGGGCGGCGTCGGGAAGACGACGACCGCTGTGAACCTGAGCGCCTGCCTGGCCGAGGCGGGCGAGCGCGTGCTGCTCATCGATCTCGACCCGCAGGCCAATGCGACCTCCGGCCTCGGGATGCGCGCGAACGGCGCCTCGACCCACGACCTGCTCGACGGTGTGCCGCTGACCAAGCTCGCGAAGGCCTCGACGGTCTCGAACCTCGACGTCGTGATGGCGAAGAGCGACCTCGCTGCGGCTGCGGTCGAGCTGTCGAGCCGTGACGGTGGTGAGCGGTACCTCGCAGAGGCGCTCGCCGGCGCCCTCGACCCCTACTCCTACGTTCTCCTGGACTGTCCTCCGTCGTTCGGTCCACTGACGGTCAACGCGCTCGCCGCCGCGAGCCGCGCGATCGTCCCCGTGCAGGCGGAGTACTACGCGCTCGAGGGGCTTTCCCAGCTCCTCGGCACGATCAACCTCGTCAAGGCGCAGTTGAACCCGCAGCTGGCGGTCGCCGGGATCCTCCTCACGATGGCCGACGGTCGCACTCGACTCGCGGCCGAGGTGGAGGCCGAGCTGCGCAGGCACTTCGGATCGCTCGTCTTCACGACGACGATCCCTCGATCGGTGCGCCTCGCCGAGGCGCCGAGCCATGGCGTTCCCGCAATCGCCTACGACCGGCGCTCCGCTGGTGCGGAGGCCTACTGGAAGGTGGCGATGGAGCTTGTCGAGCGTTCCTAAGGAGCGGCGAGGCCTCGGCCGGGGCCTCGAGGTGCTGCTCGGAGAGGCGGGCCAGCCGGAGTTGCTCCACCTCCCCGTCGAGACGATTCATCCCAACCCGCGGCAACCCCGTCGCCGCTTCGAGCCCGAGTCGGCCGCCGGGCTCGCAAGCTCGATTCGACTCCAGGGCGTGCTGCAGCCGATTGTCGTGCGACGCCGTCCCGAGGGTGGCTTCGAGCTCATCGCCGGCGAGCGCCGGTGGCGCGCCGCCCGCTCGGCGGGTATCGCGACGCTCCCGGCGGTCGTCAGGGACGTGGAGGATCGCGACTCGCTCCTTCTCGGCCTCGTCGAGAACGTCGCACGAGAGCAGCTCTCCCCGGTCGAGGAAGCGCGCGCGTACGCATCCCTCGTGGACGAGTTCGAGCTGTCGCTCGGCGACGTCGCCGACCGCGTCGGTCGTTCGAAGCCGGCCGTGTCGAATCGTCTACGGCTGCTCGAGCTTCCGGAAGAGGTGCTGTGGATGCTGGCGCGTGGCGACATGAGCGAGGGTCATGCCCGCGCGGTTCTCTCGCTCCCCGACGACGACGCACGCCGGCGACTCGCGCGCAGGATCGTGAAGGAGGGTCTCACCGTTCGAGCTGCCGAGCGAGCCGCGCGTGAGGGCGGAGCGAAACGACGGCCGCGCAGAGTTGCGGCGGTCGACCCTGCGCTCGTCGACCGCGCACGGCGAGCGGCCGAGGCGATCACGGGCATGCCGGCACGGGTCGGCAGCGGCGCGCTGCAGATCCGCTTCGACGACGAGAAGGGGCTCGAGGAGCTCGTCGAGGCGCTCGAGGCGCTTTCGGTCCGGATGATCGAGGATCGCGCCGCGTAGGAACGGTGGGTACAGTTGCTCCGCTTCGGGCGATTAGCTCAGTCGGTTAGAGCGCCGCTCTGATAAGGCGGAGGCCCCTGGTTCGAGTCCAGGATCGCCCACCTTGCCCCGCAGGTCGAGTATCCGCTAGCGCGGACGCTCGACCGCGACGATCCCTGAAGGCGACCGCATTTCGCGGTCGCGTCGGTGTGAAGTGCCGTTGAAGCCCTCGGGACGTGCGTTGCCCCCTGACTAAGATGGGCGCGGCCAAGGCATGCGAGAGATGACCCTCTACGGCGTGAGCTTCGAGCCGATCGGCAAGCAGCCGATCGTGCTGCTCAAGACCGTGGACGAGGAGCGGTTTCTTCCGATCTGGATCGGTCACGCAGAGGCCGCCGCGATCCTCATGAAGCTCCAGGGGACTGATCCGCCGCGGCCGATGACGCACGACCTGTTCGTGGACGTGGTCACGGAGCTCAAGGGAGAGATCCTCAAGGTGACCGTGACCGAGTTGCGCGAGAACACGTACTTCGCGCAGATCACGATCGTCCAGGACGGTCGCGAGGTCGAGATCGACTCGCGCACCTCCGACGCGATTGCGCTTGCCGTGCGCTGCGACGCCCAGATCTTCGCTTCGGAACAGGTCGTCGAGGAGTCGAGCATCGAGTTCCAGGCGGGCGACGACGACGAGGTGAGCCTCGTCACCGCGTCGAATCTCGCCGACCTCGATCCCGACGAGTTCCGGGAGTTCATCGAGACGGTGACGCCGGAGGAGTTCGCGAGCAGCCTCCGCGACGTGCTCGAGGAGGCAGACGACGACGAGCTCGAGGACGAAGACACCGAGGCCGACGAGGAAGAGCGCTAGCGCCGGCTACCCGGCGCCGCTGACTGCGACCAGGAGCGCGACGGCGTTGAACGTCGCATGGAGGAGCATCCCGGGGTAGACGCTGTCAGTCTTCGCGCGGAGCCATCCCACCACGATCCCGAAGAACGCGAGCACCGGCAGCCCGATGAGCAGGCCGTGCGTCAGCCCGAACAGGAGACCCGTCCCGACGATCGCGAGGACGACGCCGTAGGGCGAAATCAGCGAGAACCCCAGGCCGCGGTAGGTCAGCTCCTCCACGATCGGCGCGAGGATGGTCACGGCGAGGAAGAAGGTGATGAACGGAGCGGCCCGGCTCGAATCCCAGCCGTCAGGGACCAGCCCCTGCTCTTCCGTGGGGTCGAAGTCACCGAGGAGTGAGAGCAGGCCGGTGTACGCGAGCGAAGCGACATAGATCGCGACGAGCGCGGCCGCGGCGAGGCCGAGTGCGCGCTTCCACGAGCGGGGTCGCCGCAACGCGAAGAGCTCGCGCTTCGGGAGCCCCTTCGCGATGAGGAGAAGGACGCCGAGCATCAAGCCGAACTGCACGACGACTCCGATCGACGACGTCCACTGGTACGCGATGTCGTCCGGCGTGCCCTCGGCCGCGAACCTGCCGGCGTAGTTGAGCGCGGTCAGTCCGAGGACGAAGACGAGCCAGGCGAGCAGCCGGCCAGGGTGACGCGACGGTGCAACGGGCTCGGACATCACGGGATTCCAGCACGAGGAGCGCCAGGGCCGCCGGCGAAGCAGCTCGAGAGCGTGGCTAGCATCTCCCCATGAGCCCGCCCCGGAGCAGGCGAACTCCGCTCGACCCCGACACGCTGCGCCCGCGGGGCCGTCATCAGCGCGCCCTTCGCCGGAGACGCCGGAAACACGGGGCCGTCACGGCACTCGTCGTGGTCGTCCTTCTGGCCGTCGCCGCGGGGATCGGCGGCAGCGCGGCAGTGATCGCCTACGGATCGTCGTGCGACCTCGACTCGCTCCAGTCCGTCGAGATCGGCTCCAACTCGTTCGTGTACGCCGCCGACGGCAGCTTGCTCGGGTCGATCCCGGCGGAGAAGAACCGCGAGCCCGTGACGGCGGGCGACATGTCGATTTGGGTCCGCAAGGCGACGATCGCGATCGAAGACAGACGCTTCTTCGATCACAACGGCGTCGATGTCGAAGGCACGGCGCGAGCCGCGGTCGCGAACATCCGCGCGGGCGAGATCGTGGAGGGCGGCTCGACCATCACGCAGCAGCTCGTCCGCAACCTCTACATCTCCCGCGAGCAGACCGTGCAGCGCAAGGTGAAGGAGGCGTGCCTCGCGACGAAGCTCGACCGCGCACGGTCGAAGGAGTGGATCCTGACGACGTACCTGAACCAGGTCTTCTACGGGAACCGCGCGTACGGGATCGAGGCAGCGTCGCGGACGTATTTCTCGAAGCCGGCTGCGAAGCTCCTGGTCGCCGAGGCCGCACTGCTGGCGGGGCTCACGCAGGCGCCGTCGGTGTTCAACCCGTTCACGGTTCCCGCGCGAGCGCTCGCACGCAGGAACGAGGTGCTACGCGCGATGCGCGATACGGGTGAGGTCACCCCACGGGTCTACAAGCTCGCGGCGGCGACGAAGCTCAAGCTGCGCCGGGGAGAGGTCTACGACGCGATCCGCGAGCCGTACTTCTTCGGCTACGTCCGCGACCGGCTGATCGAGGAATACGGGCCTCAGCCCGTCAGGTCAGGCGGCCTCAAGGTCTACACGACCATCATCCCGCGCTATCAGAGACTCGCAGAGTCCGCGATCCGCGACACGCTCGACGAATCCGACGATCCCGCTGCCGCGCTGATCTCCATCAGCCCGAGGACAGGCGCGATCCGCGCGATGGCGGCGATCGTCCCGAACCGCCCGAAGAACCAGTTCAACCTGCTCTCGCAGGCGCGGCGACAGCCGGGCTCGACGTTCAAGACGTTCGTGCTCGCGGCAGCTGTCGAGCAGGGCGTCAACCCCGACTCGACCTATTACGTCTCGGCTCCGTTCACGTACCGCGCTCACCCCGCCGGGAACTGCGACGACGGCTCGTGGTGGTGCGTGAAGACGTACGCGAACGACTACTACGGCTGGAGCTCGATTCGCAGTGCGACCCTCCGCTCGGACAACTCGGTCTACGCCCAGCTCACGCTCGACGTCACTCCCGAGAAGGTCGCCGACGTGGCGCGACGGATGGGCGTTCGCTCGCAGCTCGACGTGAAGGGCGCGTACGTGCCGTCGATCGGTCTCGGCTCGATCGCCGTGTCTCCGCTCGACATCGCGTCGTCGTACGCGACGCTCGCTGCAGAAGGCGTGTACGCAGAGCCGATGGCGATCCGCCGGGTCGTCCTCGACGACGGGACGGTCGACACACGGGCCGGCTGGGGAAAGCCAAAGCGTCGGCGTGCGATCTCCGAGGGAACCGCGGCGATCGTCACCCGTGTTCTCGAGCAGAACATCCAGTCGGGAACGGGCACGCGCGCAGCTTTCGGCAGGCCGGCGGCTGGCAAGACCGGAACCGCCGAGCTCAATGTCGACGCCTGGTTCGCCGGCTATACGCCCGAGCTGGCGACGGCGGTATGGATGGGCTACACGCGCGCCGAGATTCCTCTCGACAGCGTGCACGGGATTGCGGTCACCGGGGGAAGCTTCCCGGCCGAGATGTGGCGACTCTTCATGGAACCGGCGCTGGACGGCAGGGACGCCATCTCGTTCCCTGAGCCTCGGGCGTGGCCCGAGTGGAAGACGTTCGCTCGTGGTGAGTACGCGCTCGACTACGACCCGTCTGCGGTGCCGGAGACGACGGAGACCGATACGTCGACGACCTCGGCGAAACCGCCCCCACGCGAATCCGGCCGCTGAGCGCCGGGTGGCCGACCTCCTGACCGTCGACGAGGCGCTCGCCCGCATCGTCGAGACGGCCCGGCCGCTCGGGGTCGAGAAGGTGGCCGTCGGCACGGCCGCCGGGCGCGTCCTCCGTGAGCCCGCGAGGGCGGCGGTCGACCTACCGCCGTTCCCGAGCTCGGCGATGGACGGGTTCGCGGTGCGCGCCGCCGACGTTCCAGGCGAGCTGCCGGTCTCGTTTCGGGTGGCGGCAGGAACGCCCCCGCCAGGGCCGCTCCCGACCGGGACCGCGGCGGCGATCTCCACCGGCGGGACCGTGCCCGAGGGAGCCGATGCGATCGTCCCGGTCGAGCTCGTCGACGATCGCGGGGCTCACGTCGCGATTGCCGGTGGCGCGTCCGTCGGTCAGCACGTCCGGCCACGCGGAGGCGACGTGCGCGAGGGTGACGTCGTCGCAGAAGCCGGAACGCGCCTTGGGCCTGCGCCGATCGGTGCGCTCGCCGCTGCGGGGATCGCCGAGGTGGTGTGCTCGGTGCAGCCGCAGGTCGCAGTGCTCGCGACGGGCAGTGAGCTCCGGCAGGCAGGCGAGCCGCTCGCGGCCGGTCAGATCTACGAGTCCAACCGCGCGATGGTCGCCGCCGTCCTCGAGCGCGCTGGCGGACATGTCGACCTCCTCCCCGTCGTCGCCGACGACGAGGCGGCACATCGCGCTGCGATCGCTCGCGGCCTCGAGGCAGACGTGCTCGTGACGTCCGGTGGCGTCTCGATGGGCGAGCACGACCTCGTACGTCGCATCGAGTCGGAGCTCGGCGTGCGTGAGATCTTCTGGGGTGTCGCGGTCAAGCCGGGGAAGCCGCTCTCCTTCGGAGATCGGGACGGGACGCTCGTGTTCGGCCTTCCGGGGAATCCCGTGTCTTCGCTCGTCGGGGCCATCGTCTTCGTCGCCACCGGCCTGCGCGCGCTGCAGGCCGCGATAGACCCACTCCCACGCTACGCACAGGGCGTGGCGTCATCGGCGATCCGCCGCAACCCGCACCGCGACGAGTTCGTGCGTGCCGTACGCCGCGCCGACGGTGGCGACGTGCTCCTGGAGGCGATCTCTGGGCAGGAGTCGCACATGATCGTTCGTGCGGCAGTCGCGGACTCGCTCGTCCTCGTCCCTCGCGGTGAAGGGGAGATCGCGCCGGGCAACCTCGTTCGCTTCCTCGCGCTCGACTAGCGAACGCGCGCCAGCGCGCGGCGGACGAGACCTGCGGGCGGTGCCTCGACTCCGCCCGCGTACGGCGCGTAACGACCGACGGCGAGCGCAGCGACTTGCGCTGCGGCAGCCGTCCACGCGATCCCGAGGAGCGCCGAGCCGAGTGGCAGGTAGCCCACGGTGAAGAGCCCGATCACGTACAGCACGGCGTCGAGCACGGACAGGCCGAGCTCGCGGCCGAGCAGGACGAGACCGACGATCGGCCCGAGGAGCCCGGCGACGAGCGCCCCGACACGAACACCGAGCCGGCCCTCGAGCGGGAGCCAGAGCCACGCGTACAGCGAGGGAAGCACGAACACGAGGGCGTAGGGCTGGAAGAGGGCAAGGCCGACGGCCACGAGCCCGAGCAGCGCAAGGGCGACGACGAATCCCGCCAGGCGCTCGTCGCCAGTGGGCATCGCGATGGGCACGAGCGGCCGGCGGATGACCAGCCATGCGAGCGCGAATGCGCTGACGAGAACGAGCACGCCGAAGAACGGAGGCGTCTCGAGGAACTCCGTGTACGGCGGCAGCGGCAGGGGCTCGCCCGTGGGAAGGATCCGCGCGAGCGCACCGATCCAGACGAGGAGCGCCCCGAAGGCCCAGATCCAGAGACGAGACCGTTGCGCCCGGATCGCCGGGGCGAACGGAAGGCCACGGCGCCGGCCACGCACGACGAGGTCGACGACGCCGAGCGCGAAGGGAACCACCGCCAGGACAAGCGCGAGGCGTGCGGTCCACCCGCTCGCCGCGCGATCGGCGAAGAACAGGCTGTCGGGAGTCCGAAACGCTCCGCCGACGCTCCGGTCGAGGGAGCTCACGAGCGCCTCCGTGGCTCTCCCCAGCTGTCCGAGGCGCTCCCCGCTCGGCGTCGTTCCGCCGACGCGCTCACCCTCCGTGGTCACGGTGAGCGCCGACAGTCCCCCGGCGAGGAACCGGCCCTGCTCGTCCTGTGCGAATGGCACGCCGAGATCCACGAGCTGCGCCGGCAGTGATGGCAGGGAGGGCGCGACACCGACCTCCTCCGTGAACCGTGCGGCAGCTGTCTGAACCAGCGTGCGCGCGGGAGAGACGGGCGTGTCGCCGGCGATCGCCAGACGCGGGCGTCCGTCGCCGAGGCCGTCGAGAACGACGACTGCCAGCGCGCCTTCCGCAAGTGGCGACTCGTCGACGAAGCGTGCTGCGCCAGCCCCACCGAACGCGCCGCCGTCGGTCGAGACGAGCACGAGCGTGTGGTCGGGCAGTGGATCCGGCCCGACGTCCTGGGCGGCAAAGCCTCGAGCGAGCTCGATCAGCACGGCGGTTCCCGGCGCGTTCTCGCCGAGGGCTTCGTCCACGCCCGCGTTGTCGCGATGAGCAACGACGACGATGGCCTGGTCGGAGCGGCCGGGGACGACCGAGACGATGTTGCGTAGTTCGACCTCGCCCAGGCCGGCGAGATCCGCGCTCCACACGTCCTCCTCGGTCTGGAGCCCGAGCGACGCGACCGTCTCCCGGTACCAGATAGCCGATTCCGCGGCCCCCTCGGAGCCGGGGACTCGTGACG
>Ga0190271_10002716_pt1 | contig 10857 bp, 8 predicted proteins | sample Popmic356T_FD_133747 | JGI IMG/M metagenome (GOLD analysis project Ga0190271, IMG submission 133747) | Populus adjacent soil microbial communities from riparian zone of Weber River, Utah, USA - 356 T | ecosystem: Environmental > Terrestrial > Soil > Riparian zone | place: USA: Utah | collected...
CCCACGCGTTACTCACCCGTTCGCCACTCTACTCATGGATTGCTCCACTTTCGCGTTCGACTTGCATGTGTTAGGCACGCCGCCAGCGTTGATTCTGAGCCAGGATCAAACTCTCATGTTAAGCTCGCTGTCCCCGCCGTCACCCGCTTGCGCGAGCTCCGACGTGGCTCAACTTGTTAACGCGATTGCCTGTTGACTTGGCTCTTGCGTTGTTTCGTACTTTTTGAGTTCAGCGACCCCAACTTGGCCCCTTGCGGGGTTTCGCCAGGACCACTTGTCCGACTCCGCACCTTGCGATGCGACGCCGGACTAGCTGACACTCGACGGGCAGCCTTGTGTCGGCCTCGCCTCCTTGCGGAAGCTCAGCCTTTCCAAGACTACGTGTGCTTGCACGCTCTATCTAGTTTTCAAAGAACCGGATTCCGGAAAGACCCGACGGCTACGCGACCTCGCTGCCGCCACCGGCTCTCACCGAGGTTCCCAGGCCGCTTTGGCCACATTTAGGGGAACCTTCCAATCCTATTACCCGAAACCACCGCTGTCAAGCCTTTTTTCACCGCGACGAACTCTTTTTTTCAGAGCCGAAGGGGAGTTGATGGCCAACCCGTGGAAGGGGCTCGCGTCTTGCCGAGGCACCCAGCGTCCAGCAGGACTCAGGCAACCCCCTCGCGAGTCTTCAAATTGTATGCGGAGCAGGGAGTCGTGTCAACAGCAGGAACCAGGAGGCACCAGCAACGGCCCTTACGACCGGACGAGACGGACGAGGAAATTGTCCCTTTTTCCCTTTCGAATCGCCAAGAATCGGCCCTCGATGGCTTCGTCTGGGAGGACCCGCGCCTTCTCGTCGACAAGGCGTCGGCCGTTCAGGTAGATGCCGCCCCCCTTGACCAACCTCAAGGCTTCGCCCTTGGACGAGGTCACGCCAGCGGCCACGAGGATCTCGGGGATCGTCCAGCCCGCTTCAACCGACAGCAGGTCGCACGAGGGAACGCTGTGAAAGATCTGCAGGAGTTCCGTGGCCGTCATCGTCGAGAGATCGCCACCGAACAGCTTCTCCGCAGCCGCTTCTGCTTCTGTCACCGCAGCCTGGCCGTGCACGAGACGCGTCACCTCACGGGCGAGCTCGCGCTGCGTATGGCGGCGCTCCGGCTCGCGTTCGCTGGCGCGCTCAAGTTCTTCCACCGTCGTCGCGTCCTTGAACGTGAAGTACCGCAAATAGCGCACGGCATCGCGGTCGTCCACGTTCAACCAGAACTGATGAAACTCGTAAGGGGATGTGAGGCTCGGATCCAGCCACACCGCGCCGGCCTCGGTCTTTCCGAACTTGGTACCGGCGGCCGTCGTGACGAGGGGCAACACCAGCCCATGCGCTCGAGCGCCACGCACCTTCCGAATCAGATCCAATCCGGCGGTGATGTTGCCCCACTGATCGCTCCCACCCATCTGCACGCCGCAGCCGTACCGCTCGTTGAGGACGAGGAAATCGTAGGCCTGCAGCAGGAGATAGCTGAACTCGGTGAAGGAGATGCCTTCCTCGCTCTCGACGCGACGCTTCACGGACTCCTTGGCCAACATGTAGTTCACCGTGAAGAACTTGCCAACGTCCCGCAGGAAATCGAGCGCGCCGATCCCGCCAAGCCACTCGGCGTTGTTGACCAGGCGGGCGGACCGTGGCCCCAGGTCGAAGTCGAGGAAACGTTCGAGCTGCGACCGTATGCCCCGCACGTTGGTTTCAACCTGCTCCAGACTCAGAAGCGTTCGCTCGGCGGCCTTTCCGCTGGGGTCGCCGATCATGCCCGTACCACCCCCGACCAGGGCTATGGGGCTGTGCCCGCACCGCTGCAGCCGTGCCAAAGCCATCACCGGAAGCAGCGACCCGACATGCAAGCTGGCCGCGGTGGGATCGAAGCCCGCATAAGCCGTGACGCTCTCGGTGGCGAGCAGCTCCTGGAGGCCGTCGGTGGTGTCGTAGACCATGCCGCGCCAGGTCAGTTCGCTGTAGAGGTCCATCAGCCGGTACTATACAGCTCGCGGATCGGCCGACTGAAAACCTGACTGCGTGAAACCCATGCCACCGAGTCACGTTTTCCCTGCCGTGCAGGAGGCGGGGAAAACGGACACTGCTCCCGCGCACGGCGTACAGGCCAGCCGGTCAGAGACGGAGGCTCGCTAGATGGCGCTTTCCCGCCGCAGGGTCCTGACGGCACTGGTGAACGGCGGGATCGGTATCGGTGTGGGCGGGTTCGTCTACGGCGCCGCGCACGAACGGCACCGGCTCGAGCTCACGCGAAGCGATCTCTCGATCTCCGGACTCGACCCCGCGCACGACGGCCTCCGCATCGCGTTTCTTTCGGACCTCCACCACAGCGGGCTCGTGCCGGCCGCCGACGTCGCGCGGGCTGTCACCCTCGCCACGTCGCTATCGCCGGATCTGGTCCTGCTCGGGGGCGACTATGTCACGTTCGGCGATCGCCAGTTTGCCGAGCCCGTCGCCGAGTTGCTGGCGCCGCTCAACGCGCCGAACGGCGTCTTCGCGGTGCTCGGCAACCACGACGACGACCGCGCGGTGCCGGCCGCCCTCGAACGCCGGGGGATCGCGATGCTGCTCGATCACTGGACGCGCATCGTGGTGAAAGGCGTGCCGCTGGACATCGGCGGCATTCGGTTCTGGACTCGACGCGCCGACGAAGTGGCACGGGCACTCCGCGGCTCCGGGCCAACGCTGCTCCTGCTGGCACACGATCCAAGGCGCCTGCGCGAGGCCGCCGCCCTCAACGTCGGCGGAGTCTTCTCCGGCCACACCCACGGAGGTCAGGTGGTGCTCCCGGTGGTCGGTGCGCTGGCGGCCAGGAAGTTTCCGGTCGCGTCCGGACTGGCGCGCCAGGACAACACGTCGATGTTCGTCAGCCGGGGAATCGGAACCGTCTATGCGCCGGTCCGCATCGGCTGTCCCCCGGAGGTCTGCCTCGTCACGCTACGCAGACGAGCCACCTTCTGACCCGGCGCCCCTGGCCCAACGCCCACCCTCGAGGCGCCAACGGCCGCTGACGATCTGTCGCACTGCCTCCGGATAGGCACGGTGCTCTTCGACCAGGATCCGCGCGGCCAGCGATGCCTCGGTGTCGTCGTCCTGAACCGGCACCTGGCGTTGAAGGATGATGGGGCCCGCGTCGAGTTGGTCCGTCACCAGATGTACTGTGACGCCTGTGACCTTCACGCCGTGCGCGAGCGCCTGTCGCTGCGGATGCAGCCCCGGAAACGACGGCAGGAGCGAGGGGTGGATGTTGAGAACCGCGGCGGGAAATGCGTCCAGCAGCGGCCGCCCAAGGCGGCGCATGAACCCGGCCAGGCACACCAGCCCCACGCCGTGTTGTTGCAGTTCCTCGACAATCGCGCGGTCGAAATCGTCGCGGGCGGCGTAGCCGCGATGATCGATGACGCTTGTCGCAATACCCGCCAGCCGGGCCCGCTCGAGGGCAAAGGCATCGGCAACGTTCGAGATCACCACGGCGATCGACGCGCCCAGACTCCCATCCTGCGACGCATCGATGAGCGCCTGGAGATTGCTGCCCCGCCCCGACACGAGCACACCGATACGAGAGCGAACACCAGCGTCGGGTGTCATTTTTTCGTAATGGGATCGGGAGTCATTTCTTGAGGACAGCCCACTCCCGACCCCATTACGAATACGTAACTGAGGGGTGTTCGGCCGGCACAATTTCACCGACGACCCGCGCGCCAGCGACTCCACCGGCAGCCAGCCCGCCAAGCAAGCCATCGGCATTGCCTGGTGCGGTGACGACGATGAGCCCCACGCCCATGTTGAACGTTCGCAACATGTCCTCCTGAGGCACACGTCCGGCCTCCTGCAGGAAGCGGAAGATGGGAGGCACGTCCCAGCTGCCCCATCGCACCAGCGCGCCGGTGCCCTGGGGCAACACCCTCGGCAGGTTGTCGGTAATGCCGCCGCCGGTGATGTGGGCCATGCCCTTGACCATCGCACCACCGAGGAACGGGCGCATCAGGGGAAGATACGAACGGTGCGGCTCGAGGAGCGCCTCGCCGATGGCACGCCCCAGTTCGGGCACATACGCGTCGACCGCCAGGCCCAGGTGCTCGAACACGATGCGGCGGGCCAACGAATACCCGTTGGTGTGGAGTCCGCTCGACGGCACGCCGACGAGGACGTCGCCCGGCGTGATTCCACCGCCGGTGATCAACTGCTCCTTCTCGACCACGCCGACGACGAACCCCGCGATGTCGTACTCGCCGTCCGCGTAGAAGCCGGGCATCTCCGCAGTCTCGCCGCCGAGCAGCGCGCACCCACTTTCGCGGCACGCCGCCGCCATCCCGCTGACGATCGCCTCGGCCACGAGCGGCGACAGCCGTCCGGTGGCCAGGTAGTCCAGGAAGAACAATGGCTGTGCGCCCTGCACCAGGATGTCATTGATGCAGTGATTGACCAGGTCGATCCCCACCGTATCGTGGCGGTTCGCCAGGAACGCCACCTTCAGCTTGGTGCCGACGCCGTCGGCGCTCGAGACCAGGACCGGATCGCGGAACCGGCCAGGCTCCAGACGAAAGAGCCCGCCGAAGGAACCAATGTCGGACAAGACCGCCGGCGTGAAGGTCGAACGCGCCAGACCTCGGATGCGGCGAACAGCCTCGTTGCCCGCGTCGATGTCGACGCCAGACGCCCTGTAATCCATGCTTGGTGTGGCGGCGGCGCTACCGGGTACGGGCCAACGCGGCAGCGGCCCCGGTCGTCAGCGCATCGTTTTCGGCGGCGACCGACGTCGGAAACGTGTCGGCGGGCGCTTCGTCCCGGTTCAGCTTCAGCGCCAACTGGAGATACGCGCCCTCGTCGCGCGGGAACGCCACGGGATAGACGCCGGTGTAACACGACGTGCAATAGCTCGACTTGCCCCCACGCACGGCCCCGGTCAATCCATCGAGGCTCAGATAGGCCACGCTGTCCGCGTCCAGGTAACGGCGAATCTCGTCCAAGGTGTGGGTTGCGGCGATGAGCTCCGAGCGTCGAGGCGTGTCGACACCGTAGAAGCACGGCGAAATCGTCGGAGGACAACTGATGCGCATGTGCACTTCGCGCGCGCCGGCGCTGCGCACCATCCGCACGATCTTGCGGCTCGTCGTACCGCGGACGATGGAGTCGTCGACCAGCACGACCCGTCGGCCCTCGAGGATGCTCTTCACCGGGTTCAACTTCACGCGCACACCGAAGTGCCGGATGGACTGCTGCGGCTGGATGAACGTGCGCCCGATGTAGTGGTTGCGAATGAGGCCCATGCGCATCGGCAGACCCGCCGCTTCGGCGTAGCCCACGGCCGCGCACACACCCGAGTCGGGGATCGGCACGACGACGTCGGCCGGCACGGCCGTTTCGCGCGCCAGGCGACGCCCGAACTCGGTGCGCACCTCGTTGACGCTCTCGCCGAAGACGTAGCTGTCCGGGCGGGCGAAGTACACGTGCTCGAAGACGCACTGCGCGTGCTGCGCCGGGGGAAAGGGCCGCCTGGAGGTCAGGCCCGTGGCGGTGGCCACCACCATCTCGCCGGGCTCCACGTCGCGAACGTAGGTGGCCCCGATCAGGTCGAGCGCGCACGTCTCCGAGCACATCACCCACGCGTCGCCCAGCCGACCAAGCGCCAGCGGACGAAACCCGTGGGGATCGCGCACGCCGATCAGGCGGTCGGCAGTCATCAGGACGAACGAGTAGGCGCCGCGCACGTGCGCGAGGGCGTCCACCACCGCGGCCTCGGCCCCCTGTTCGCGCGACCGGGCGAACAGGTGCACCACGACTTCGCTATCGGTGCTGGTCTGGAAGATGGCCCCGTCGCGCACCAGCGCGTCCTTCACCTCGCCGGCGTTGACCAGGTTGCCGTTGTGGCACAGCGCCAACTGCCCGTGGGCACTGTCGATCACCAGGGGCTGGGCGTTGGCCAGCCGGCTCTCGCCAGCCGTCGAATAGCGCACGTGCCCCACGGCAATGGTTCCCGTGACGTTCGCCAGGGACCCGCTGTCGAAGACGTCGTTCACGTGTCCCATGCCCTTGGAGACACGGATGCGTACTCCGTCCGACGCGGCGATGCCCGCGCTTTCCTGGCCGCGGTGCTGCAAAGCGTACAGCCCCAGGTAGGCCAGGTTGGCCGACTCGGGGTGTCCGAAGATCCCGAAGACGCCGCACTCTTCCTTGAACTTGTCGAACATGTTTTCGACGCTCGTGGATAGTTTACGTGCTCGACGCCAGCGCGCGGTCGAAATGTCGCTCGACCGCCGTAGCCCATGCCGCCTCTGCGGTTTCGACCGCCAGGTCCACCACCGCACGGCCGCCAACCGACAGCCGGATCCGCGAACCGCCAACCCTTCCCACCACGCTTGCGGGAATCCCCTCCGCGGCGGCCATTGCCAGGACGTCCTGCGCATGGGCCGGTGTTGCCGACAGCGCCACGCGCGAGGCCGATTCCCCGAAGAGCGCCTGGATGTCGGCCAGGCCCGCTGTGGCGCCGGCCACCTCGGGCACGTTGACTTCGACGCCAACACCCGCATCGAAGCAGCACTCGGCGAGGGTCACCGCGAGGCCGCCCTCGGCACAGTCGTGCGCCGAGGACACCAGGTGCGCACGGGCCGCCGACACCAGCAGGCGCTGCAGCGCGGCCTCCCGCCCAAGGTCCAGCCGCGGCGGCACGCCGCGAATCATGCCGTGCGCGGTCTTCAGGTACTCGCTCCCGCCCAGCTCGCCGTGGTTCTCTCCAAGCAGGATCACGACGTCGCCCTCGGCGCGGAACACCCGCCGCACCACCGTCGAGGCATCTTCGATGAGCCCCACGATGCCGATGACGGGCGTCGGCAGGACGCCCCGACCATCGGTCTCGTTGTACAGGCTGACGTTGCCGCCGGTGATAGGAACCGAGAGCGCCCGGCAGGCCTCCGCCATACCTGCCACCGCTCGCTCGAACTGCCACATGATCTCGGGCCGCTGCGGGTTCCCGAAGTTCAGACAGTTGGTGGCGCCGATAGGCTCTCCGCCGGCGCACGCGACGTTACGGGCGGCTTCGGCCACCGCCAGTTGGGCGCCGAGGTACGGGTCCAGGTAGACGAAGCGCCCGTTGCAGTCGGTGGACAGCGCCAGCGCGCGGTTGGTGCCCTTCACGCGCACGACGCCAGCCCCCATGCCAGGCAACACGAGCGTGTTGGTGCGCACCATGTGGTCGTACTGCCGGTACACCCAGCGCTTGCTCGCCACGGTGGGCGACGCCAGCAGCCGCAGCAGAACGTCTTCGACCGGCGCGGGGGGCGCCAGCTCGGCCAGCGACAGCACCTGCGCCTCGGCCAGATAGTCGGGCCTGGAGAACGGCCGGTGATACACCGGCGCCTCGTCCGTGAGCGCTCGATTCGGGATCTCCGCCACGACGGCGCCGCGTTCCTTGACGCGCAGGATGCCGTCGGACGTCACCTCGCCGATGCGCACGGCGTGGAGATCCCACTTCTCGAAGATCTGCTCCACCTCGGCCTCGCGGCCCGCCTTCGCCACGAGCAGCATGCGCTCCTGCGACTCCGACAACATGATTTCGTAGGGCGTCATGCCCGTCTCGCGCTGCGGCACGAGGGACACGTCGATCTCGATGCCCGCGCCGCCGCGCGATCCCATCTCGGAGGTGGCGCACGTCAACCCGGCGGCTCCCATGTCCTGGATGCCGACCAGCGCGTCGCTCTTCATGACCTCGAGACACGCCTCGAGGAGGAGCTTCTCCATGAACGGATCGCCCACCTGGACGGCCGGACGCTTCTCCGCGGACTTGTCGTCGAACTCGGCCGACGCCATGGTGGCGCCGTGGATGCCGTCGCGTCCGGTCTTGGACCCGACGTAGTACACCGGATTGCCGATCCCCGACGCCACGCCCTTGACGATCTCGTCGGCACGCGCGATGCCCAGACAGAACACGTTGACCAGGGGGTTCCCGGTGTAGCTCTCGTCGAACCCGATCTCGCCGCCGACCGTCGGTATCCCGATGCTGTTGCCGTAGCCGGCGATGCCGGCGACCACGCCCGACATCGTGCGGCGCACGAGCGCGTGGTCCAGGGGTCCGAACCGCAGCGAGTTCAGCAAGGCAATCGGCCGGGCGCCCATCGTGAAGATGTCCCGGATGATGCCGCCCACCCCCGTGGCCGCTCCCTGGTAGGGCTCGATGAAGGACGGATGGTTGTGGGACTCGATCTTGAAGACCGCGGCCAGGCCGTCGCCGATGTCCACCGCCCCGGCGTTCTCGCCCGGACCCTGCAGAACACGGGGACCCGTGGTTGGCAGGGTCTTCAAGTGCACGCGGGAGCTCTTGTAGCTGCAGTGCTCCGACCACATCACGGAGAAGATCCCAAGCTCCGTCAGGTTCGGGGGCCGCCCGCCGAGCATCTGCACGATGCGATCGTATTCGTCACGGGTCACACCGTGGCGTTCCAGCAGCGCGTCGGAGACGGTGGCGGCGCTCATACGTGAAGACTGCTCCCGGACGGCGCCTCGTGGCCGAGGGGAACGCCCCCGCCGGCGCCGACTGACTGCACGATCGATTCAAGGATGACGAGCCCGTCGGCGCTGCCGAGCGCGGACTCGCAGGCGCGTTCGGGATGAGGCATCAGCCCGACCACGTTCCGGCCCTCGCTACACAGCCCGGCGATGTTGCGCACGGAGCCATTGGGGTTGGCCTGGGACGTCGCGTCGCCCCCAGCCGTGACGTAACGGAAGATCACCTGTCGATTCCGCTCGAGGGCGTCCACGGTGGCGGAATCGGCGAAGTAGTTGCCTTCACCGTGGGCAATGGGTAGCTTCAGCACCTGACCCACCTGCCCGGCGCTCGTGAACGGGGTGTCCACGTGCTCGATCCGCGTATGCACGAACTGACAGCGGAACTGCAGCGAGTTGTTCCTCAGCATGGCGCCCGGCAGGAGGCCCGCCTCGAGCAGCACCTGGAAGCCGTTGCAGATGCCGATGACCGGTCCGCCTTGCGCGGCGAACGCCTTGACGGCAGCCATCACCGGCGAGAAGCGCGCGATGGCGCCGGTGCGCAGGTAGTCGCCATACGCGAAGCCACCGGGCAGGATGACGGCGTCGGCGTTCCCGAGCGACGTGTCCTTGTGCCACACGAAGGCCGCCTCCTGGCCGAGGACGTGTTTGACGGCGTGGTACGCGTCGTGGTCGCAGTTGGATCCCGGAAACACGACGACCGCGAACTTCACGACGCCGTCCCCGCCCCGTCCACTTCGATGCGGTAGCTCTCGATGACGGGATTCGCCAACAACTGGTCCGCGGCGCCGGTGGCCACCGCCCGGGCCTGCTCGGCCGACGCCGCATCGACGTCCAGCTCGAAGTACTTGCCCTGCCGCACGCCGTTCACCGCACCGTACCCCAGGGTGTGCAACGCTTCCGCGACGGTGGTGCCCTGTGGATCGAACACCGACGGCTTCAGTGTGACGAAAACTCGGACTCGCATGGGCTGGCTGTCTCCTCTAGCGCGGGCGCCGGATGGCCATCAGGCCGCCGCCCCCGCGAACACCCGTTCGAAGATGTGGTCCACGTGTCGCAGTTGATCGTCCAGATCGAATGCGCGCTCGATGTCGGCGGGCGGCAGGACACGCGTGACGTCGGTGTCGGCCAGCAACAGCTCCTTGAACGGCGTCGCCTGCGCGAACGAGCGCATGGCGTTGCGCTGCACCCACTCGTAGGCCTGCTCGCGCGACACGCCCCGGCGGGCCAGCTCCAGGAGCACCGTTCCGGAAAACACCACACCGCGCGACCTGTTCAGATTCTCGCGCATGCGCTCCGGGTACACCACCATGCCCGAGACGATGCGGGTGAAGCGGCGCAGCATGTGGTCGAGGACGATGAAGCTGTCCGGGAGGATGACGCGCTCGACCGACGAATGCGAGATGTCGCGCTCGTGCCACAGCGCGTTGTTCTCCATCGCCGCCACGACGTTGGCGCGCAGAAGCCTGGCCAGTCCGACGATCTGCTCGCAGCCGATGGGATTGCGCTTGTGGGGCATCGCCGAAGAGCCCTTCTGACCCTTGGCGAAGGGCTCTTCGACCTCGCCAATCTCGGTCTTTTGCAACCCGCGGATCTCGAGCGCGCACTTCTCGAGCGTGGACCCCGTGATGGCCAGGGCCGACACCAGCTCCGCGTGCCGATCGCGCTGCACGACCTGCGACGCGACGGGCGCCGGCACGAGCTCCAGGGCCGCGCACACATCGCGTTCGACCTCCGGCGGCAAATGGGCGAAGGTACCCACGGCGCCCGAAATCTTGCCGACGGCCACGCCTTCCCGCGCCCGCTGGACGCGAACCACGTCGCGCCCCAGCTCGGCGTACCACAGCGCCAGCTTCAACCCCAGGGTCATCGGCTCGGCGTGCACGCCGTGCGTGCGGCCGATGATGGGCGTGCGCCGATGCTCCTCGGCCCGGGCGCGCACGGCGCGCATCAGGCCAGCCAGCCCTTGCAGGACGAGGTCGCAGGCTTCGCGCATCTGCAGCGCCTGCGCTGTATCGATGACGTCGGAGGACGTCATCCCGAAGTGCATCCAGCGCGCAGATTCCCCGACGTGTTCGGCGACGGCCGTCGTGAACGCGATGACGTCGTGCTGGGTCACGGCCTCGATGGCCTCGATGCGGGCGATGTCGAATCCGCCCCGTGCGCGGATATCCCGTGCCGCCTCGGCCGGCACGATACCCGCGCGGGCCATGGCCTCGGCCGCGCAGGTTTCCACCTGCAGCCAGGTCTCGTATCGGCGTTGGTCGCTCCAGATGCGACCCATCTCGGGATTGGTATAACGGGGAATCATCGGGGGGCCA
>Ga0190271_10002717_pt1 | contig 10856 bp, 8 predicted proteins | sample Popmic356T_FD_133747 | JGI IMG/M metagenome (GOLD analysis project Ga0190271, IMG submission 133747) | Populus adjacent soil microbial communities from riparian zone of Weber River, Utah, USA - 356 T | ecosystem: Environmental > Terrestrial > Soil > Riparian zone | place: USA: Utah | collected...
GCGCGGGCTGGAATACGACACGATGAGCGGCAAGTACGCGGAGTTCGTCGAAAGCGAAGTGTCGGACGCGCGCCGCTACCAGCCGGTGCGCGTGGTCGAAGAGTTTCGCCGCTCGCTCATGCGCGAGCTCGACCTCGCCAACGAGGCGCACAACGTCGAGCGCTTCGCACGCAATTTCCGCGGTGAACCGCACGTCCTGATCCCGCACGTCTTCCCGCAGTGGACCAGCGAGTCGATGAACGTGCAGGAGTACATCGACGGCATGAGCGACGAGGACGTCGAAGCGCTGCAGCGTGCCGGCTTCGATACCCGCTTGCTTGCGCGGCGCGGCGTCGACAACTTCCTCAAGATGATTCTCGAGGATGGCTTTTTTCAGGCCGACCCGCATCCGGGGAACGTGATCTACCTGCCCGGCAATCGCATTGCGATGATCGATTTCGGCATGGTCGGAAGGCTTTCGCAGGCGCGCCGCAATCAGATCGTCGATCTGCTCGTTGGGATCACGCGTCGCGAGAGCGAGCCGATGGTCGAGGTGCTGCTCGACTGGGCCGGCGACGAAGCCGTCGACGAGGAGCAACTCGCCGCGGACGCCGACGAACTCGTGTCCGACTACGCCGACCTGCCGATCAAGGACATGCGCATCGGCGAGATGATCACTCGCGTCACGACGATGATGCGCACGCACGGCACCGTGCTGCCCTCCGACCTCACGCTGATGTTCAAGGCGCTGATCACGCTCGAATCCGGCGGGCGCCGATACGACCCGGACTTCGTGCTCGTCGACCGGCTGAGGCCCTTCGTCGAGCGGGCGATCTCCGCACGCTACGCGCCGGTCGAGATCGGTCGCCGCGGCGGCGCGAGTGTCGGCAGGTTCATCGACCTGATGCGGGCCATACCAGGCGATCTGTCGCGTCTGATCAAGGACGCGCGGCGTGGCCGCCTGCGGATCGATCTCGACCTGAAGCGGCTCGACACGTTCCACCGCAGACTCGATGGCACGATCAACCGCATCACGATCGGCATCATGACGGCATCGGTGGTAGTGGGCTCATCGATCGTGATGACGGTCACCACCGGCCCGCAGATGTTCGGCATGCCGATCCTGACAATTCTCGGCCTGCTCGGGTACTTGCTCGCCTTCGTCAACAGCGTCTGGATCATTTACTCGATCTGGCGCGGGCCGCGCGACTGAAGACGCCGGGCGCCGACCGCCTCTCAAGGAAATGTGGCTTTGCCACCTTCCTGCATCCCCTCGGGGGACGGCCGGCTGCGGGCCGCGGCCGGCTTTGGGGCGCTCAGAACCGGTAGCGCAACGCGACGCGGAACACGCTCAACGAGTAGCTTGGCGATTGAGCGCCCAGGCTGAGCAGGTTGGAGACGGTCGCGGGGGCGATGCCATCGAGCCGCCAATCCTGCGAGTCGTAGTGCTCGTATTGGTAGCTGCCGACGATCGATACGTCGTCCTTCAGCTTGTAGATGCCGTAGAGCTTCACGCTGTCGACACTGGTCTTGGCGGTCGGGAAGGGCGGCGCGTCGGTCGCATTGTCGACCGAGGTGTCGCTGCGCGAACGCGAGAAGCTGAGGTCGGCGCCGATGTCGAGCTTGTCCGGGATCGCCACATGTTTGATGCCAAACCCGAGCGTGTTGAACTCGTCCTTCACGCGCCCGGTCCAGTCGGGGCCGGCGAAGGCCTGGCTGCCGTTCTGCTGCGACCGGATCCATTGGCCCTGCAGGAATCCGTGCCCACTCGTCGTTTCGCTGAAGGCCACCGAGAGCTCGAAGGCGAGGTTCGCGCTCTTCGCCGAGGTGAGGCCGACCTCGGAGTGTTCGTAGTCATCGTTCGCGTAGTCGGCCGAGACGCCGAGCGACACCTTCTCGCTGATCGCGTAATCGAGATGCCCCTCGATGCTGTTGCGCAGGCGGTCGGCAAGATAGAACTTGCGCAGCAGGGGGTTCTCGGGATAACCGAACCAGATCGAGGTGCCGTAAGTGGAGTTGTCGCGCCACGAGTGGGCCAGCTTCAGCCACGTCGCCACGCCCTCGGCCGGCTGCGCGGCGACCTTGCCCCAGAACGTCGTCTCGACGGTCTGCGACACTTCTTGGTAGGTGCGCGCACCATAGTCGCGGTCGAACCCGCCAGTGAGACGCATGTTGCCTGGCAAGCCGCCCAGGTAGTCTGCGTTCACCTTGAACTTGTCTGTCGTGTAGCCGAACGGCGTGTTGTTACGTGTCGTCGGTTGCAGAAACATGTCGGTCGTGACGACCGGATAGCTGTTGATCGGAGTGCGGTTGTCGCGATTGTCGTGGTCGTAGCTCGCGCTGAGGCGCAATCCCGGCATCGGCGCGGCGGTCAGCTTGACACCGGCGTTGAAGGTGTCCACCTGGCCGTCCAGCGATTGCACGGGCAAGGACGGCACGATCGGGGCAAGGATCGGGTTGAGTGTTGCAGCAAGGTACCCGGCGTCCTGCGTCATGCGGCCGAAGGCGGCGTCCGCGCTGACGCGGATCGTCGGGCTGATGTCGTAGCCGATCGTTCCTCTCAACTGCTGGAAATTGTTGTCTGGTGCCAGCGCGAGCTGGCCGGTCGTGGCGCCCGGCGTCACCGGGAAGAACGGGTTCGCCCACGTGATCCCCGCGTTGTCATTGCGGAAGGCAGAGAACTGGTAACTGACCGTTGCCTGAAGCCCACGTGTGGCATAGGCAAAGCTGAGCTCGACCTGATCGGTCTTCTCGTTCACCGGTGCGACAAGCTGTGACGCAGTGGAGAAGAACGACCCTGACATGGGCTTGATGCCGTCGCGTTCATCGTGACGGAAGCTGAGGCGGGCGCTCCAGTTCTCGCCGGCAATCAAGGTTCCGCCGAGGTCGAGACGCTTGTAGTTGTAGCCGATGTCGATCGGCCGCAGCGTGCTGCCGAGCGGCATGGAGCCGGTGTCGGCGGCAGGAAAGCTCGCAGGCAATGTCAGCACGCTGCTGCCGACGCCGCGGAAAGGTGTTGCAGCGCCTTCGGTCAGATGGCGCGGGATTTCGGCATAGCCGATATCGAGCGAGTAGACGCCCTCGCGACCGCCCTGGCCGGACAAGCGCCGGCTGTCGAGGCCCAGATCAGCCGCGGACAGGTCGAACCAATAGCCGTCGTCGCCGCGCCGGCTCACGCTTCCGTCGAGGACGACGAATCCGCCCTTGCGATCGAGTCCGGTGTAGTCGCCGAATTTCTGCGACGAGTCAGTGACGTAGCCAGCCCCGGCGTCGACGCTGCCCGTGGTAGTGCTGCCCTTGGGATACGGGCATGACGTGCACTTCCATTGGGACGTGTCAACCTGCGCCAAGGCAGCGCTCGCGGCACTGAGTGCGCCAAGCGAGGCCAGCAGGTGAATGGAACTGAAGATCCTCATCTTGCATCCGTTCCTCGCGCGGCGACGACTGCACCTTCGGCGCAATCGTCAACGCATCAGCTTGGCTCCTGACGGGTGGTTGCTGCCGTGCACTTGCGTGTGGCAGTTGGTGCATCCGCCGTTGGCCAGGTATATCGCCCCGCCGGCCGGCCCGCCCGGCAACGATCGGCTCGTCCATGCTGTCGACGGATGGCTGGCAGGTGCATGGCATTGCTGGCAGAGCAGCGGCGGTGACTTGACAAGCAGCGCGTTGCGCACCGATCCGTGCGGTGCGTGGCACAGCGCGCAGTCCTCGGTCACGGGCGCGTGTTCCCAGAGCATCGGCCCACGCTTTTCGGCATGGCAGCTGTAGCAGGTCTGGTTCAGCGACGGCTTGTTCAGCATCGCGACGGCGGTCGATCCGTGCGCGCTGTGGCAGTCGCTGCAACCCATCAGACCGAAGCGGACCGGATGCGCCGACGGCTTATGGAAGTCCGCACGCTGTTGCCGGTGGCAGGCGTAACACACGTCAGGCTGAGTGTTCTTCGCGAGCACGGCGTCGTGGTCCTGGTGGACCTGGTGACAATCGCCGCAGGCGAGGTTGCTGCGTTCATGGACGCTGGCGTGCCAGCCGACTCTGGCACCGGACTCGTGGCAAGCGAGGCAGGGCTGGTTGCGTTCCTGGGACGTCTGGGACGAGCTTGCCTTCAGGCTGTTGATCGACTCGGGATTCTTGCTTTGTGCATGTCGTGCGCCGGGGCCGTGGCACGCTTCGCATTGCAGGCCACCGGGACCGAAAGGCGTACGCTTGTCGTTGCGAAAGGCATGCTTGCCCTTGAAGATCGCGGCGCCCGAGTAGCCCGGGGTCACGTCGTCGTGGCACTCGAGGCAGGTGTCGGCGCCCTTCTCGCTGTACTTGTCCCGCGCCGGCAGCGGAGGCTTGGCGCGAGCCGGCGCGCTGGCAGCCGCTGCGCTGGCCGGGGTCGCAGTCGCTGCGGGCGCACTGGCCGCCGCGCCCGTGGCCGCGGGCTGGGCCCACGCGGCGCCGACGAGCAGGACCACGCTCGCGAACAAAACCCGACACCCACCGCGAAGTGCAGCCCTCACGCCTTGCCTTTCGGTGTCGTCTTTGGCATTGCCACGACGAGGTGCCTGAGCGACAGGAAGGGTCCGACCGGCAGCACGTTCTTGGAAACCAACTCGGTCTTGGTGAGATAGGGACGGTGGGCAATGATCCGCCTGGCCTCTGCGGCGCCAATGCCGGGCAGCGTCATCAGTTGCTTGCGGCTGGCGCTGTTGAGGTCGACGTAGTGCTGGACCGCCGGCGGAGCGGGGCGCGAATCGGTCGCGCCCGCAGGGCCCGAAGCCGCGGGGACGGCGACGGCGGGCAGTGCGATCGCCGCCGCCGCCGCCAAGATGCCGATCCAGCCGGGCCGCATCAGCGGTTCTTCGAGTGCACGACCGCGATATCCGCCGACCGGCCCGTGCCGTGGCAGACCATGCAGCTTTCGCCGCCGCTGCCGATCACCGAACCGCGCGACTGGTAGAACGAGCCGCCGTTGCCCTTGACGTGCGAGATGGCGCTGCTCGAGTCATGACATGCGGTGCATGCCGCCGTTGTCGGCGATATCACCAAGGTGGCCGGCGACGCCTCGGTCGTCACGCCCGTTCCCGCGTTGAAGGAGAAGCCGTTGCCGTAATTCACCCCCGTCTGGACGTAGGGAGCGTTCTCGAAGGCCGGGGAGTAGGTGCCCTGGGCGGCGGTACGGAACAGCCGATTGTCGAGCGCCGCCGCCGAAGCGCTGGCGCTGTAGTCGAATGTGCCCGGCAGGTGACAGGTGGCGCAGTCGTTCAGGATGCCCGGGTAGGTGATCTTCCAGAACCCCTCCGTGTCCGAGATTGCGTGCCACGTGTACTTCTGGGTGCGCATCGCCGAAGCGTGGACCGCGTGCACGAAGGTGGTCGAATCGATCGCCCAGCCATCGCTGGTCTTGTCCGGGTGGTGACACCACGAGCAGGTGGTCGCATCGTTGCGCTGGCCGCCATGGAACGAGTCCTTGGTGAAGACGCCGAGTTCCTGGTGACATGCGTTGCACCGCTTGTCCTCGACGATCGCGCGCCGGCCGGTGTATCCGGTGCCGACCTTCTGGACATTGGGCGCGATGACGATCAGCCCGCCCTGCTTGTTCGTCTGTCCTGGGATCGGGTCGGTCACCGGGAAGTCCGGCAGGTTGGTCTGGGTCTGCGGCAGCGTGTTGGTGATGCTGTACGAGTAGCCCATGCCGCCGGTCAGCATGACCGCGCTATCGGGAATGGTCACGCCGGTGAGCGTGACGGTGTAATAGCCGCTGCCATCGGGCCCGGCCAGGGTGCCTGCCCCTGTGCCCGTTGCCGTGCCATCCCAGATCCTGCGCAGGTAGCCCGAGACGGTCGCGTTGAAATCGGCCGGGGCGGCGAAGATGTCCTGCGGAACCGCGAACACGAAGTAGGCGCTCGGGGACCCCATGAAGTTGTCCCACATCTCCTTCTGCCCGGTCGCAGGGTTCACTGGCGCGGACGCGAACGGATGAATGGGCACCGGTACCCCGTTCTGCAACCAGCGGAACACCATGACGGGCTGCTTGCTCGCATTGCGCGAGACGCTCAGCACGTCGTAGGTCGGCGTGATGGCACCCAGCGGCAGCCGGCCGACCGAGCCGCCCGAGGCGATCCAGGCTGCGTTGGTGTTGGAACTTCCCCCCGCCAGCGCCAGCGCGTTCTCCGGGTTCGGGGGCGTCACCGGGTAGTGCGCCATGTCGACATCGGCGTCGGGGAAGCTGCCGTTGGACTTGTGGCACAGCGCGCACTGCGAGTCGTCGGGCAGCGGCCCGGCCGGGTGAGCCAGGCCCGTGCCGTTGATGTTCGACATCGTCAGGCCGGCGGCCTTGTCCTTCAGGGTGAGCCCGGCGCCGGTCTTGAAGTCGATGCCGTCGTGGCAGGCGCCGCAGGCCAGCGTGTTCGCCTGGGTCTTCCAGTTGTCGCCGTCCTTGGTCTTGGTCGTGCGCGAGGTCGTGCTCGAGCCGTCATGGCACGAGGTGCAGTTGCGGACGTCCTGGGGATAGGTCACGCCCTCCGGCAGCACCCCGGCGTAGTCGTACTTCTGGTGGACGAGCAGCGGCCCCATGTGGATCTTGTGGATGTAGTTCGGCAGGTCGCCGATCGTCCGCCCGTCGACCAGTCGCGTCTGCGACGTGAACGTGCGGATCGCGCCGTTCGAGGTGTAGGTCGCTTCCGTCTGACCGTAGCCGCGCTGGTCGGTGTGGCAGACCACGCAATACTGGGTTTCGTTGCGGCTGCCGCCGTGGAAGCCGGCGGCGTCTTCTGCCTCGCTCAACCCCGGCACGCCACCGAGTTGGCGATGGCAGGCCTCGCAATTGGCGACCGAGACGATCTCGCGCGAGAAGTCGCTCGCCGTGACCTTGTTGCCGGTGGCGGGGATGAAATCGTAGATGCCGTTGGCCGGATGCTTCATCGACACCGACGCCACGGCCGAAGTGGCGCCGGTCGGCGTGTTGCTGCCGGTGGCGGGCGCGCTGCCCGAGAGAGCGATCGTGACGCGGTGCGTCAAGTTCGGGGCATAGGTCAGATCGCCGAGATCGGTTTTGTTGTTCGGCAGGCTCACCGTCATGCCGTCGATCTGCGACTTGATCGTCGTGATGTCGCGGTAGAAGGTGTACGTGTAACTGCCGTCCCCGTTGTCGACCAGGGTGCCGGTGTTGTCGGTGCTCGGGCGGCTCGGCGACGAAGCACTCGTGGTGCTCGGCACCGAGGTCACGATGTAGCTCACCCACTTGCTGGGTGCGAAGGCTTCGCCGGGCACGAGTTTGGCGAGGGCGAAGGACAGGTTCGGGTAACTTGCGACCGTCGCGGTGGAGCTCTTGCTGGTATTGCCGAGCCCGACGACCGCCTTGCCGAAGTTGTCGAACACGGTGAAGCTGACCACCGGCGCGCCGGCGATCGTGACGTTGGTGATCGTCACCGTCGGCCGCAGATCGGCCCAGGCCTGGGCGTTGGCCATGATCGCGGTCGGGTCGGTCAACGTGTTGCTGCCGACGGTGGTGGTACCGGAGCTGCCCGGGCTACCCGGACTACCAGGGGTGCCGGGCGTACCCGGGCTGCCAGGCGGGCCTTCAGGGCCGGGCGGGCCTGCAGGGCCGGCCGGATTGCTGTCGCCTCCGCCGCAGGCGCCCAGTGCTGCAACGCACAACGCTCCCACCCCGAACGCAAGCCAAAGCCGTACCCGTCGCGTGCCCATGTCTCGTCTCCAGGCTCGACCCCTTCAAGAGATCGCCCTGGAGCCTACGTGGCCTTTGATCTGGGGGCAACCCCTTTTTCCACAGGGGGCCAGCGTGCTGAAAATGGGTCAGAATCAGTCTGGCGTCATGTGACAACTCTTGAGGAAATCGACATGTTGATGAAGCTTTCGTACACCCTCTCCGCTGCCGCCCTGTCCCTTGCGTTCGCGGGCAGCGCGTTCGCCGACGCGGCCGACGATCTCATCGCGAAGGGAAAGTGCTCCACCTGCCACACCTCGACGACGACGAAGAAGGGTCCGTCCTGGGCATCGGTTGCTCAGAAGTACAAGGGCGACGCGGGCGCCGAGGCCAAGCTGGTCGAGGTGCTGAAGACCGGCGGCGCGGATGACCACAAGAAGGTCGTCGCAAGCGACGCGGACCTGAAGGCGGTCGTCGCCAAGGTGCTCGCCTCCAAGTAGCCGAACAGAGTCTGAATGGCCGACGCAAAACCTCCCGGGCCGATCCGCAGAGCGCTGCGTTGGCTGTTCTCGCCATCGGCCCGCTGGTCGGTGTTCGCCCTGCTCGCCGTCGGGCTCGTGTTCGGCGCCGTTGGCGTCATCGGCACGCAGGTCGCGGTCGCCATGACGGGCACCAACGAGTTCTGCGGCACCGCGTGCCACTCGCACGAGAAGTTCCTCTACCCAGAGCACCAGCAGAGCAGCCACTACAACACCCGGACCGGCGTGCGCGCCACCTGCAGCGACTGCCACATCCCGCACGATTACCCGGCCAAGCTTTTTTACAAGGCCAAGGCCGGTATCCGCGACGGCATCGCCGAGATGCGCGGCACGATCTCGACCCAGGAGAAGTTCGACCGTGAGCGCTGGCGCCTAGCCAACTCGGTGTGGGACGAGATGCGCGCCGACAATTCCAAGAATTGCCGGACCTGTCACGACCCGCAGGCCATGGACAGCCAGAAGCAGTCTGAGGACGCGGTCAAGCAGCACAAGAAGTTTGCCGACGGCAAGGCGACGTGCATCGACTGCCACACCGGCATCGCGCACAAGGAGCCTGAAGAGCCCAAGCCACCGGAGAAAGCTGCCGAGGCACCCAAGTAGGCGGACGGTCGGGAGCCGTGAAAGTCCTGCGCTCGGTACTCGTCCCCTATTCGACAGAGAGCATGTTCGACGTCATCGAGCAGGCCGAGTTCTACCCGCTGTTCCTGCCCTGGTGTGTCGGCGCGACGATCCTCGAGCGCAGTGACGATCAGGTGTCCGGCAAGATCGACTTCTCCTACCGGCAGATCCGGTTTTCCTTCCGGACGAGCAACGCCAAACGCCGCCCGGATTGGTTGCGGGTGCGGATGGTCGATGGTCCGTTCCGCCATTTCGACGGCGATTGGCGGCTCACCCCGCTCGGGGACACCGGTTGCAAGGTCGAGTTCGACGTTTCCTACGAGATCTCCGACGGGCTGCTCGACCAGGTCGCAAGGCCGGCGGTGGATTTCGTCTCGCGATCGATGATCGACGCGTTCGTCAAACGTGCCGAAGACCTCGCCGGGGAAAGCCGTTGAACTACACCTTCGCGACCCGCCCTTCGCGCACGAGCGGCGCGTACAAGGCGAGGTCGGCCTGCACGCGCTCGCGGAACTGCTGTGCGCTCGACGGCATCAGATCGAAGCCGAGTGGCGCGATGCGGTCGCGCACATCGGCGCTGTCGATCGCGGCGACGAGGTCGCGCTGCAATTGCTCGAGCAGCGACTGCGGCGTGCCGGCCAGCGCGACCAGGCCGGCCCAGGGCTGCATCACGACGTCGGGCGCGCCGGTCTCCGTCAAGGTCGGCAGGCCGGGGCTGTCGCGGATGCGCGTGTGGGCGGCCACCGCCAGCGGTCGCAGCTTGCCGCGCTGCACCAGGCCGCTGATGGTGTTGAAGCTGAACGCGGTGAAGTCGACCTCACCGGTGGCGACCGCGGTGAATAGCGCGCTGATGTCCTTGAACGGCACGTGCAGCAAGCGCACGCCGGCCGCGCGCGCCAGCAACTCGACCGCGACCTGTGTGGCGTGCCCGTTGCCGAGCGACGCGTAGCTGACCCGCCCCGGATCGCGGCGGGCGGCGTCGAGCAAGGCGTTCACGCCCTGGAAACGGCTCTCGCCGCCGACCACGATGAGGAAGGTGGCGCGAAACAGCAGCGTCAGCGGCACCAGGTCCGTGACCGGGTCGTAGGGCAAGCTGTCGTGGATCAGCGGGTTCACACACATCGTCGCCGTGTCGGCGAGGTACAGCGTGTAGCCGTCGGGCACGCTCCGTCGCACGTCGCCGAAAGCGACGATGCCCGACGCGCCCGGCTTGTTGTCGATCACGACCGGCTGCTTCCAGTGGCGCGCGAGGTTCTCGCCCACCGCACGCATCACGACGTCAGGGCCGACGCCGACGCCATAGGGCACGACGATGCGCACCGGCCGTTCGGGAAAGCGCCCCTGGGCCGCCAGCGGCAACGCGTTCAGCAGAGGCGCAGCGGCGGCGGCAGCCAGCAACCGACGGCGGCGAATCGACCGGTGCATCACTTGCCCCAGAATCGGTCGAGCACCGCACCACACGCCAGCAGAACGGCGAACGCGAGCTCCATGCGGAAGGTCCGGAACAGCACCCGGTTGAACGCCAGCCCCGGCGGGCAGCGCAGAAAGTCGCGCCACAGCGCGACGCTTGCGGGCAGTAGCACCAGCGTGAGCAGCAGCGCCGGCGCCTTGGCCAGCCACGCCATCCAGGGAGTGAGCGCAACGGGCAAAAACAGCAGCGTCGCATAAAGGCGCTGCGCCGCCGGCGCTCCGAAGGTGACCGGGAAGGTGCGCCGGCCGACCAGCGCATCGTGCGCTATGTCGCGCTGGTTGTTGACCGCGAGCGCGGCAGCGGCGAGCGAGCCGATCGCAACCGACGCGACCACGGTGGCCGCGCCAACCTCGCCCGTCAGCACCCAGTCGGTGCCCATCACTGCCACCAGGCCGAAGAACACGAACACGGTGGCTTCGCCGAACGGCGTGTAGGCAATCGGCCGCGGCCCGCCCATGTAGGCCAGCGCCGCCAGCAGCGAGGCCACGCCGATGGCCAGCACCGGCCAGCCGCGGTAGGCCACCAGCGTCAGGCCGATGACCGTGGCCGCCAGCGCGGCGAGCACGATGCCGGTGCGCACATGGCGCACGCTGAGCCAGCC
>Ga0190271_10002718_pt1 | contig 10856 bp, 9 predicted proteins | sample Popmic356T_FD_133747 | JGI IMG/M metagenome (GOLD analysis project Ga0190271, IMG submission 133747) | Populus adjacent soil microbial communities from riparian zone of Weber River, Utah, USA - 356 T | ecosystem: Environmental > Terrestrial > Soil > Riparian zone | place: USA: Utah | collected...
CTCGGTAGCGCCGCCCCGCTGCTCGGTGCGCTCGCCGACCGCTACGTCGAGACGCACTTCGGGGCTTCGACCGGTGGCCGCTTCATCTCGCTCCTCGGCGACGCGGAGCTCGACGAGGGCAACGTCTGGGAGGCGGTGGCCGAGCCTCTCACGCGCGGGCTCGGCAACGCGCTCTGGATCGTCGACCTCAACCGGCAGTCGCTCGACCGCGTGATCCCCGGGATCCGAGCCGCCGAGCTCGAGGCGCACTTCCGGACGAGCGGCTGGGACGTGATCGAGCTCAAGTACGGCCGTCGTCTCCGCGCCGCGTTCGCCGAGGACGGTGGCGAGCTTCTGCGCCGGCGGATCGACGAGATGCCGAACGAGGCCTATCAGGCGCTCTACGGCGCCTCCGCGGACGACGTGCGCGGCGCGCTGCTCGAGCCGTTCGAGGGCGCCGAGCGCGAGTCGCTCGCACAGCTGCTCGACGGAGCCGACGACGTCGTCGCCCTCGTCCGCGATCTCGGCGGCCACGACCTCGAGGACGTCCTGGACGCGCTGCGCAGGGCGCGCGAGACGGCAGACCGCCCGTCCGTCGTCTTCGCCTACACGATCAAGGGCTACGGCCTCGAGATCGCCGGCCGGCCGCAGAACCACTCGGCGCTCCTCACCGGCGCGCAGATCGAGAGCTTCCGTCTCGAGGTCGGGCTGACGCCGGAGAGCGAGTGGGACGGCTTCGCGCCGGGCTCGCCCGAGGGAGAGCTGCTCGAGGCCGCCCGCGAGCGCCTCGACCGCGGCGAGCGACCGGCGGCGGCGACGTTCGCCGTGCCCTCGTCGCTCACCGACCGCGACCCGTCCGCGCCGATCTCCACCCAGGCCGCGTTCGGCCGCGTGCTCCTCGAGCTCTCGCGCGTCGACGAGGTCGGCGAGCGGCTCGTGACCGTCTCGCCGGACGTTGCCGTCTCGACGAATCTCGGCGGGTTCGTCAACAAGGCGGGCGTCTGGGCGCCCGCACAGCAACCCGTCTACGACGAGATGGAGGACTCACCGCTCAAGTGGCGCGTCGGCCCGACGGGCCAGCACGTCGAGATGGGCATTGCGGAGATGAACCTCGTCCTCCTGCTCGGGCAGCTCGGGCTGACGTGGGACTACCAGCGCGAGCGCCTGCTGCCCATCGGCACGGTCTACGACCCGTTCGTGATGCGGGCGCTCGAGGGGATCGTCTACTCGACGTACTCGGGCTCCCGGTTCGTCCTCGTCGGGACGCCGTCGGGTATCTCGCTCTCGCGCGAAGGCGGCGCGCATCAGTCGATCTCGACCCCGGGGATCGGGATCGAGACACCTGGCCTGACCTACGCAGAGCCGTGCTACGCGCGGGAGCTCGAATGGCTCCTGCTCGACGCGCTCGACCGTCTGCAGCGCGAGGACGGCGAGTCGCTCTACCTCCGGCTCTCGACGAAGCCGATCGACCAGGCGCCCTTCGCCCGGCTCGTGGAGGACGTCGGCGCCGACCTCGTGCGTCCCGCCGTCGTCGCCGGCGGCTTTCGACTTCGAGAGGCACGTCCCGCGGCCGAGGACCGGGTCGTGCTCGCGACGTGTGGCGCGATGGTGCCGGAGACGCTCGCGGCCGCCGACGCGCTTGCTGAGGACGAAGGGGTCGAGGCCACCGTGATCGTCCTCTCGAGCGCCGATCGGCTCTTCCACGAGTGGCAGCGCAGCCGAACCGCCCCGCTTCGGGGCGAGCCGAGCGCTCCGAGCCACCTCGAGCGCCTCGTCCCCGCGAGCGAGCGCGAGCTCCCGGTCGTGACGGTGATCGACGGCTCGAGCCACGCGCTCTCCTGGCTCGGCTCCGCCCTCGGGACGCGCTGCGTGCCCCTCGGCGTCGACCGCTTCGGCCAGACGGGGTCGCAGCCGGAGGTGTACGCCGAATACGGCATCGACCCGGCGTCGATCGTGACGGCAGCGCTCGTCGCGCTCGAGCCCTGATGGCTGTCGAGGCGCTGCTCGTCCGCTTCACCCCCGCGCGGATCGCCGAGCTCCGGGAGTCACCCAGCGTGTTTCCGGCCGAGGTCGAGGAGCTCCTTCTCGCAGCGGAACCCGACCGCGGCGTGATCGTCACCGATCGCCTCCTGCGCCTCGACGAGTGGTCGGCGACGCTCGTGGCGCCCGGCAACCTCGACCCGGAGCACCCTCTGGCGCAAGCGGTGCGGTTCGGCAACCACGCCCTCCCCGGCGTCGAGCTCGGGTACGGCGAGGTGCTCGTCAACGCGCCCGACGACGTCGAGCGGATCGCGGGAGAGCTGAAGGAGCTCCCGCCGTGGGCCCCGTTCAGGGCAACCGAGTGGGGCGTCTTCGCGCCGGACGACTGGATCACGGACGGGAGCTCGGGGCACCCGTCCGATGCCCAGGGCGTCCTCGCGCGGGCCGCCGAGCTCCTCGAGCTGCTCCAGGGCTTCTATCGCGCCGCTGCGGCCGCAGGCGACAGCGTGGTCGTCGCCGCGGTGTGAGCGTCTACGTCGCGCTCTCCTCGGGCTGCGGCTCCTCGTCCTCGGCGAGCCGCCGCTGGAGCACCGCGCGGGAGACGACCCCGACGAGGCGGCCGTCGTGGACGACCGGGACGCGCTCCGCGTCGTGCTCCTCGATGAACCGGAAGGCCTCGTCGAGCGGCGTCTCGGCCTCGATCGTGTAGTACGGCCGCTCGGCGAGCGTCCCGAGGGTCGTCTCGCCAGGATCCCGGCCCTCGGCGACGACACGCGCGACGAGCGTCTTCCGGGTCACGACGCCCACGAGCTCGCCCTCGGCGCCGACGACGTAGACGGCGCGCACCTCGGCCGGCGTGAGCACCTCCCCGGCCTCGCGCGCGGTGGCGGTCGTGGGCAGTGCCCGCGGCTCGGCGATCATCGCGTCGCGGACCCGGCTCGTCTCGCCGCTCATGGATACAGGCCGCGTGCCTCGAGTGCCGAGGAAACGTCGCGGATCCCGGCCACGAGGGCGGCGGTCCGCATCGGGAGCGCCCGCTCGTTCGAGATCTCCCATACGCGGTCGAAGGCGTCGTTGAGCTTCTCCGCCAGCTTCGCCCGGATTTCGTCGCGGCCCCAGAAGAGACGGCCGAGATCCTGGACCCATTCGAAGTACGAGACCGTGACGCCGCCCGCGTTCGTGAGGATGTCGGGCAGGACGGGGATCCCGCGCTCGAGGAGGATGGCGTCGGCCTCGAGCGAGGTCGGGCCGTTCGCCCCCTCGGCGATCATGCGGCACCGGAGGCGTGGTGCATTGTCCGCGTGCAGCTGATCCTCCCGCGCGGCGAGCACGAGCACGTCGCACTCGAGCTCGAGCAGCTCCTCGTTCGTGAGCCGCGTCCCGCTCTCCCAGCCCTCCAGCGAGCCGTGCTCGATGGCGTACGCGCTCATCGTGGGGATGTCGAGGCCCGCAGGGTCGTGGATGCCCCCCGAGACGTCGGAGACCGCGACGACCGTCGCTCCGCGGTCGACCAGCTCCTGCGCGGCGATCCCCCCCACGTTGCCGAAGCCCTGCACGACGCAGCGCTGCTCGGCAAGCCGCCAACCGAGGCGCTCGCACGCGCGGGCGACCACCATGACGACGCCGGCGCCCGTCGCCTCGTGCCGGAAGACCGAGCCGCCGATCGAGATCGGCTTGCCCGTCACGATCTCGGGCACCGCGTGACCGCGCTGCATCGAGTAGGTGTCCATCATCCAGGCCATCGTCTGCTCGTTCGTCGCCATGTCGGGCGCCGGGATGTCTTCCTGCGGGCCGATGTACGGGAGGAGCTCAGAGGTGAACCGCCGCGTGAGCCGCTCGAGCTCCCGGTGTGAGAGTGCCCTCGGGTTGCAGCGGACACCGCCCTTGGCGCCGCCGTAGGGAAGCCGCAGGAGCGCGCACTTCCAGGTCATCCAGACCGCGAGGGCGGCGCACTCGCCGAGCGTCACCTCCGGGTCGTACCGGATCCCGCCCTTGGTCGGCCCCATGACGCTCGAGTGCTGGACGCGATAGCCGGGGAAGACGACGCGTGTCCCGTCGTCGAGCTTGATCGGGCAGGCGACGATGATCGACCGCTCTGGATGCCGCAGCCGCTCGGCCACGCCGACGTCGACGTCGGCGTACGGCACCGCCTGGTCGAACTGTGCGACTGCGGTGCGGTAGAGCGGCGTGTCGTACTCGAGGTCGGCGAACGACGGAACGTGCTCGGTGCTCGCCACAATTCGATTCTAGTTCGCCGAGCAGGATTCGGCAGAAGCCGAATCCTGCGGCTTGAACAACTCTCGCTTGCGCGAAGGCAGGAATCCGCAGGAGCGGATTCCTGCCGCTTGATCCCGCCTGCGGCGGGCAGATCCCTGAAGGCGCCCGCTTCGCGGTCGCAACTGCCTCTTTCCCGTGGATCGTGGAGCAAACTCGGTGTCCGACTTCAGTCGGACACACCTGAAGTTCTCCGGGGGCGCTGCGATGATCGGCCGGTGTTCTACGAGCCTCGAGCCGGGCACGGTCTCCCGCACAACCCGTTCAACGCGATCGTCCTCCCGCGCCCGATCGGCTGGATCTCGACGCTGGACGCGGACGGGCAGGTCAACCTCGCGCCGTTCTCGTTCTTCAACGCGGTGGCGTACACGCCGCCGCAGGTGATGTTCGCGACGACGGGACCGCACGACGAGGGCGGGCACAAGGACTCGATGCGGAACGCGCTCGCACGCGGCGAGTTCGTCGTCAACCTTGCGACCTACGCGCTGCGGGAGGCGGTCAACCTCACGAGCACGCCCGCGCCTCGAGGTGTCGACGAGCTCGGCCTCGCCAGGCTCACGGCCGTGCCGTCACGGCTCGTCGCGCCGCCGCGGGTGGCGGAGAGCCCCGTCCAGCTCGAGTGCCGCGTCGTCACGACCGTCGAGCTGCCGACCCCCGATCCCGCCGACCCCAACACCGTCGTCTTCGGCGAGGTCGTCGGCGTCCACATCGCGGACGAGGTGATCGTCGACGGCCTTGTCGACGTCGGACTCCTCCGGCCGATCGGCCGCCTCGGCTACCGCGAGTACGTCGACGTGACCGAGAGCTTCGCGATGACGCGGCCCGGTTGGCCAATCGACTGAGCCATGCGGCCCGCTTGCGGGACGTATGCCGGGGCTGGGACTCGAACCCAGATGTCCCGAAGGACGGTCGGTTTTAAGCCGACTGCGTCTGACCAGTTCCGCCACCCCGGCGGGAGGCGTCTAGGTGCGGCCGGGTAACAGCGTGTCGGGCGGGAACCGTTCCGGGCCCTGGAACTGGTAGGCGTCGAAGAAGGCGGCAAAGGCCGTTTCGTCGAAGTCGGGGCACTTCGCGAGGTACGCGGTGCCCTTCTCCGGCTCCGACGCGCTCTCCGTGACCCACGCCCCGAGGGCGATCCGATCTCCCAGGGCGGGATACGGCGCGAGAACCGTTCCGCGTGACTTCTCCTGGACGAAGGTCTTCAGCGACTGCACCGTCGCTGCAGGGACGCCGGTCCCGTACTGGACCGCGATTCCGCCGTGCTCCAGATTGTGGACGAGCTGTGCCTGGTTGACGACGTCGTCGAACGACCCCCACACCGCAGGCACCTGGTAGTGCGGCCCGCTCGTCGGGGGCGTCGTGTTCCACGCCTTCGACGTGCCGTCCGGCGTCGTGACGGAGTGACTGCCGACGAGCGCGGGCGTGGCAGAGAGCGTGCAGCCGGCCGCCTCCAAAGCCACCCGTGGGTCCGGCCCGTCGTCGCCTCCGCCGAACGCGAGTGCTGCCCCGATGCCGATCACCGCAAGGAGTGCGACGCCCCCGAGCGCGAGCATCGCGATCAGCCTGTTGTCGCGACCCCCGCCGGCCGTCGGCGCTTTCGGCACCGCGACGGCGCGCGGCTTGCGCTTCCCGTGAGGACGTGGCTTCGGCGGCATGGAGCGGGAACGATAGCGGCGGCATCGACCGTTCCGTCCGACCTGGACGCTACGGTCCCTCGCCCTCATGACGATGCTTTTCCTGATCATCGGGCTCGTCGCCGGCGCCGCCGGCGTCTACTTCGTAGCGCTGCGCCGGGCGCTTGCGGAGCGTGACCAAGCATTGAAAGACGCGGCGGAGAGCCGGCAGGCACGGGCCGGGGTCGAAGGCGCCCTGGCAGCGGAGCGGCGCGCTTTCGACGAGCGTGTGCAGACGTCGATTCGCGCGCTCTCGGCGGAGGCGTTGCGGGCCAACGCCCAGTCGTTCACGGACGCGGCGATGGGTCGTCTCGGCGAGTACGTCGAGCCGTTGCGAAAGTCGCTCGAGAAGGTCGAGACGAACGTCGGGCTGCTCGAGCAGCAGCGGCAGCGTGCCTACGGCGAGATCCACAAGGAGCTCGAGATCGTCCGCGAGACGCACGAGAGTCTGCGGACGCAGACAGGGAACCTCGTCAACGCTCTTCGCGGGGAGTCACACACGCGCGGCCGGTGGGGGGAGATTCAGCTGCGACGCGTGATCGAGATGGCAGGGATGCTGTCGTACTGCGACTTCGACGAGCAGCCCGCGATGGCGGGAGACGAGGGCCAGCGGCTCCGACCCGACGTGATCGTGCGCCTTCCTGGCGGCAAGTCGATCGTGATCGACTCGAAGGTCTCGCTCGTCGGATACCTCAAGGCGCATCAGCACGGGGCCGACAACGACGTCCGGCGGGCCGGGTTGGCCGATCATGCCCGGCAGGTACGCGACCACATCGGGCGGCTCGGCCAGAAGGCGTACTGGCGCCAGCTGCCGGACACCCCCGAGTTCGTCGTCATGTTTCTCCACGACGAGACGTCGTGGCGGGCGGCCCTGGAGGTCGATCCGACCCTCGACGAGCTTGCCTTGTCGAACAACGTCATTCCCGCGTCGCCGACCAACCTCATCGGCCTGCTGCGCGCCGTTCACTACGGCTGGCAGCAGGAGGCGATCGCCGACGGGGCGCGCCAGATCAGCGAGCTCGGACGCGAGCTGTACAAGCGGCTCGCGACGATGGGCGCGCACGTCTCGAGGCTCGGCCGCTCGCTCGACGGCGCCGTGAAGGCGTACAACGAGTCCGTCGGCTCGCTCGAGCGGCAGGTGCTCCCGCAGGCGCGGCGATTCGAGCAACACGGGATCACGGGCGTGCAACCTCCCGAGCTCGCACCCATCGAACGGACGACCCGTCCGCTCAGTGCGCCCGAGCTGACGACCGACGACGGTCAGAGCGCGCTGGAGATCCTGCCGGGCGACGCACACGCGGCGTGAGCAGGCGGAACACCTGCGCGGCCGGATTCGTTCCTACAGTGGAAGGGCACACATCCAGACGGAGGAGCTTCGACCGACGTGAGTGACGTGAGGAACGTGATCGTGATCGGCGGCGGGCCTGCCGGCTACACCGCCGCGCTCTATGCAGCGCGCGCCAACCTCGAGCCGCTCGTCATCGAAGGCTTCAACTGGGGCGGTCAGCTGATGATCACCTCCGACGTCGAGAACTACCCCGGCTACGCCGACGGGATCATGGGGCCGGCGATGATGCAGGACTTCCGCCGCCAGGCCGAGCGCTTCGGGACGACGTTCGTGACCGACGACGTCACCCGCGTCGACTTCTCGGAGCGGCCGTTCCGGGTCTGGGTCGGGGACGACGAGTACCGCGCGGAATCGGTGATCGTCGCCACGGGCGCGAGTGCGCGGCAGCTCGGGCTCGAGACCGAGCGACTGCTCCAGGGCCGCGGCGTCTCCTACTGCGCGACGTGCGATGCGGCGTTCTTCCGCGACAAGGTCGTGGTCGTGGTGGGAGGCGGCGACTCGGCGATGGAGGAGGCGCTCTTCATCTCGCGCTTCGCGAGCAAGGTCCACCTCGTGCACCGGCGCGAGGAGTTTCGCGCGTCGCCGATCATGGTCGACCGCGCGCGAGCGAACGAGAAGGTCGAACTCGTCCTCAACAAGGTCGTCACGGAGGTGCTCGGTGACGCGAAGGTGACGGGCGTTCGCCTCGAGGACACGCTGACGGGAGCCGAGAGCACCCTCGAGACGGACGGCGTCTTCGTAGCGATCGGCCACGATCCCACCACGTCGCTCTTTCTCGATCAGCTCGACCACGAGCCCGACACCGGCTACCTCGTGACGCGCGGGACGTCGACGGAGACGAACGTGCCAGGTGTGTTCGCGGCCGGCGACGTGCAGGATCACGTGTACCGACAGGCCGTCACGGCGGCCGGCTCGGGCTGCGCGGCGGCGCTCGATGCCGAGCGGTGGCTGAGCGAGCAGCGGCACGCCGCGCTGTCGGCCGTCGCCGCGACCTGAGCACCGCCGGGGGCGTTTCCGGCCGACGCGCCGGTTAGCCTCGGCGAGCGGTGGCGGTGCCCTGGACGGATCTTGTCGACCCGACGCACGAGGAGATCCTTCGCGCCGTCGCGACGCGCCTCGACCCCGATGCGGTGGAGATGCTCGCGGCGCCCGCCACGCACGCGCGCAACGCGCGACCGCTGCTCGAGGCCCACGGCGCCTACGTGCTGGCCGTGCTCTCCCGTCCTCGCGTGGCACCCGTCGGCGACGGCATCGAGTACTACGAGATCGACGTGCTGGCGGCCCCCGGCACGCTTGTCACGATCCGCAAGTCCGGGCCGCGCGGAGATCTCGCTCCGGTCGACGGCGTCGCCGCGCGCATCGACTCCGAGGCATCGCCGGGGCAGATCGTGCACGCCGTCGTCGACGATGCGGCGGACGCCTTTCTCGAGCTGCTCGACGCCCTCTACGAGCAGATCGACGACCTCGAGGGCGACGTGGAGCGCCTTCCAGGACCCGAGGTGCGCCGCAGGGTCGCTGCGCTGCGCCACGAGCTGCTCGTCGCCCGCCGGACGGCGAGCGCCACGCGCGGCGTCGCGCGGCGTGTGCTCGACGGCCGCATCGACGTCGGCCGCGCGGAGCTCTTCCCGCCGGAGGTCGAAGCGCTCTTCGTCGACACGTACGAGACCCTCGTCCGTGCGACGGAGGAGCTCGACGTCGCACGCGACCTGCTCGCCGGGGTGCGGGACTACTACCAGGCCAAGATCACGGAGCAGCAGAACGACGTCGCGAAGAAGCTCACGGTGATCGCTTCGCTCGTCCTCGTGCCGAGCCTCATCGTCGGCTTCTACGGCCAGAACTTCGAGGAGGTCTTCGACTCCGCCTACTGGTCGCTCGCAACCTCACTCGGCCTGATCGTCGCGTCCACGCTCGCCCAGCTCGCGGTCTTCCGCTGGCGCCGCTGGATCTGAGCGGAGCACTCACGACCGCCGACCACGCGGCTACCCTCGAAGAGGGTGAGCGCTCCGGCCCACACCTCGTCCGCCGACGGCTCGTTCGCGATGAGCTCCCGCCTCGTGGCCGTCCTCGAGCGGGCACTGCCGTTCGCAGGCCCGGCGCTCGCGCTCGTCCTCGGAGCCGTCGCGCTCGGCCGTCGGCCACTCGACGTCGACGAGGCGTCCGCGCTCGCAGCGGCACGAGGACCCTTCGCGGACGTCGTCGAGCGTGCGCTGGCCGACGACCCGGCACGGGCGGGCTACCTCGCATTGCTCCAGCCGGTCGTAGCCTGGAACGACGCGGAGCTGTGGGTCCGGCTTCCGTCGGTCCTGGCGAGCGTCGTCGCGGCCCTCGCCGTCTACCGCCTTGGCAGGCGGCTCGCAGGGCGCCATGCCGGGGCCGTCGCCTCGGTGGTGCTCGCTTCCTCGCTCGGCGTCGTCTTGCTGACGCGGTCTGTCGGCCCCCTACCGCTCGCGCTCGCCGCGATGCTCGTCTCGAGCGCACTCTTCGCGCGGGCCGTCGAGCGCGGGGGCACAGTCTGGTGGGCGCTCTACGTCGTGAGCGCGGCTGCGCTCCCGCTCACCCATCCGGTTGCCGCAAGTGCCGTCGCCGCGCAGCTCGTCGCGCTCGTCGTCGCGCGCCGCCACGTCGACCTGCGGCTCGCGATTCCCGCGGCCTGCATCGCAGCGGTCGAATGTGGGCTCTTCCTCGTGGCGGCGGCCGCCGACCGGGCGGACGCGCTCGACGGTGCCGGTTCCCTCGAGCTCGAAGACGTCGGAGCCGGTCTGGGTCGGGCAATCGGCTGGAGCCCTGTGGTCGTCGTCCTTGCGGCCTGGGGACTCGTGAGCCTCGCTCGGCGTGCGGACGAGCCCGAGCGCTGGAAGCCCGTGCTCGTGGCGGGCCTCGTCGCGATGCCGCTCGTGGCCGTGCTCGCGGCCGGCGTCGTTCTCCCGGTGTATCCCAGGGAGGCGCTGACGGTGGCGATCGGCGGCCTCTCGCTCGCCGCAGGGATCGGGGTGGTTGCGATCACCGACCGAGCGCTGCGCCTCGCCGCGTTCGCCTCGGTTGCGGCGGTCGCGACCGCCGCGCTCGTGACGGCGGCCCTGGACGAGCGCGAGCAGGACTGGAACCGAGCCGCTGAGATCGCGCGCGCTCAGGCGACGGGACGCGACACCGTGGTCGTGCTGCCGCAGCGCGCACGTCCGGCGTTCGAGTACCACGCGCCTGGCCTCGCCACGAGCATGGTCGGACGCGGCGAGGCGGTGACCGTCGTCGTCGTCGGCGACCCCGCCCTCGCGGTCGCCGCCGCGCGCGAGGTCGTCTCACCGCCGCGGTACGCCCTGCTCGAGCAGTCGCCGGCCGGAACCAGCCTCGTCGTGCAGCGCTGGGTCCGCCCCTGAGTCGCGCCTCGCACCCGACACGGCCGACAACCACCCCCAGGGGCACCCCCGTGCCCTGATGTCAGCGTATCGGCGAACTCGTCACGACTTCGTGCCAGGTTCGGGTCGAAAGTGTGACGCGGGGGCGGCATCCGGTACTGGCTGAGCGGGTCGCACCGGCTCCACCACCATCCGCGCCGAGGGACACAGGTCGTTGAGCACGCACCCGGCGCACAGCGGTCTGCGAGC
>Ga0190271_10002719_pt1 | contig 10855 bp, 8 predicted proteins | sample Popmic356T_FD_133747 | JGI IMG/M metagenome (GOLD analysis project Ga0190271, IMG submission 133747) | Populus adjacent soil microbial communities from riparian zone of Weber River, Utah, USA - 356 T | ecosystem: Environmental > Terrestrial > Soil > Riparian zone | place: USA: Utah | collected...
ACCAGGAACGCGACGTAGAGCGCGAGAGCTGCGCCGAGCTGCGGCTCGAGCCGCGCCGCCAAGCGAACACCCGTGACATCCAAGGCGGTGTCGAGCAGCGCGACCCCGTAGCGATACGTCAGGCGAAAGTCCACGTACACACCTGCCAGCGCGAGCGGAGCGGTCAGTGCCGCTTCATCCCAACCCGCTACGCCCTCGCGCCGAGATGCCTCCACGGCTCGCTCCAGCGCCGAGATGGCGTCTCGCAGCTCTTCACCGCGATGGCTAAGCTCGAGGCCCGCGTCTCGCAACAGGAGCTGACCCTTGCGGACCTGTCCACCGCGGGTGAAGTGAAAGCCCGCCTGCAGCATGCGCAACAAGCTGGCCGTCGACGCCGTTCGAACCGGCACAGCCTGTCGACTAACACTTTCCCAGAGTGCTTCGGCGAGTGACAAATGCAAACTCGCCACTCGCTCGTGCGAGACAGCCTGGAGCAATACGTCGCGAACCTCCCCGTCACCGATGTAATAGCTGTCCTCGGAGGTGCTCACGATGTGATTGGAGACGAGCGCGTTCAGCGCCTCGAGCAGGCGCGCACGGCTGTGTTCCGTCGGCAGACACTTGGCACAGATGTGCAGCGGCAACGGATTGCGATGCACCGCCAGGATGCGCCCTAACAGCCGCGCCAGCTCGTCGAGCCGGCGCACGGCTGCCTCCAGCACGTCTTTGCGTGTGCGCGGCAGATCTGCGCCGTCGATCGCATGCGGCAAGATCCACGTCCCAGACGCATAAGTGATCGCGCCATTCCGCATCAGCTCACTGAGCAGATGGATGATCTGGCCGGGGTTTCCGCGCGCTACATCGCCGAGCCACTTCGCGACTCGCGCAGCGTTGGGCGCATCCCCGAACACATGTTGAACGAGCTGCCGCACAGCCGGCGTGGAGAGCCCTCGCAGCTTGATGCGTGCACCCAAGCGTGTGAGCTGCTCCTGCGGCGTGCTGATCGGCTCGCCGAGCAGGTATGTCACGATCACCAGCAGCTTGGTTTCGTGCGCTTGGTGCGCGAGCGCGACGAGCGCGCCGGCGGAGGCTGCGTCGATCGTGTGCGCGTCGTCGATGACGAGCATCAGCGGCTGGCGCGTAGCGACCTCGAGGATAAAGGCCACGAGCTCGCTCTGGACGTCTGTGCTGGCGAGCGTCGCGTCTAGCTGCTGCGTCTGCGCACGCGACAGAAAAGCCGAGAGCGCCTCGCGATTCCGCAGCGACTCCACGGCTTGCGTGGGCAGCGTCCTCGCCAATAGCGTCGCTACCGCGCCGATCACACCGAGCGGCTTGGCATGTCCGAGCACATCGACGCGCACGGTCGCCATCCCGCGGAGCTGGCCATCGACCGTGGCATCGAGCGCGAGTCGACTCTTCCCGATTCCCGACGCGCCTTCCACGACGACCACACCGCCCTGCCCTCGCACAGCGTTCCCGACGTGCCGCTCGAGCTGCAGGGCTTCTCGTTCTCGGCCACACAGCGCAGTGCTCAGCAGATGCCCCTGGGCGACGTCGGCCATCGCCACGTCTTCCAAGCCCGCGGCGGCGCCGAGACGCTCCACGACTTCGGCGCCGGTCATGGGCCGGCCCTCGGGCTGTGGACTCAACATCGACAGCACGAGTTGATCCAGAACCGCAGGGATCTCCGGGCAGTGACTCGAGGGCGGCGCGGGCCTGTCGAGCAGCGCGGCCTCGATGTCGCTCAGGCTTCGAACCGCGTACGGACGTTGCCCGGTGAGCGCGAGGTAAAGCACGACACCCAGCGAATACAGATCCGCGCGTTGATCGAGCGCCGAGCCGCGCAGCGCTTCGGGCGCGAGGCACGCGGGCGTCCCCACGATGTCCGAGCGCGGCCCGAACGGACAAAGCGCACCGAAGTCGAGCAGCTTGGCCTGCCCACCCGTGCTCAGCCGAATGTTGCGCGGACTCACGTCGCGATGCAGCAGCTGGCGAGCGTGCAGAATCGAAAGCGCCGCGGCGATGTCTCGCACGTGGACACAAGCCTGTCGCCACGGCAACGGCGACAGCTTGGACAAGTCCTTACCCGACAGGATCTCCATCGTGTAGTAGCGATCGCCGGTCTCGGTGAAGCCGAAGTCGTATACGGAGATGATGCCGGGGTGCACGATCGAGCGCAGCACGTAGTACTCGTGCTCAAAGAGACGAATCGTGGCCTGCGTCACCGACGTCAGCTGCTTTAGTGCGACCTCGCGCCCGGTCGCCAGATCGATCACCCGAGACACAGCGCCGACTCCGCCGCGCCCGAGCTCCTGCACGATCTCGTAGCGATCGGCGATGCGCCGAGAGAAGGGCGCCGTTTCGGCACTCGCAGTCATGCCTGACAAGAATACCCGTTCCAGTGCTCTGGTTCACGATATCGAGGCGTAAAGTCTACCGACACCCTCCCCCAGCAGCCCATCACCCCCACACGCATGCCCGTACGCGTGCCTGGGCGCCACTCACTCGAATTGTCTTGCGCAACAAAATATTTTGTTCCACTAACGATTTGAAAGAGCGCGTGGGAGACCACACCACATGACACAGACAACACCATCCGAGCTTCGCAGGCTCATCATGCAAGGCAGCTCCGCGAGCCCCATCGCAGCGTTCCTCGACGCGCTGAGCCAGCCAGAGCGGATCGCCGCCGTACGCGGACTGTCACGTCGCGAGCAGCAGCAACTCTGGGAGCGCGTAGACGGCTTCGCCCCGCTCTCGGTCGACGATGTGGTGCCGCAGACCGCCCCTGCGCTTCAGCCGGTGCGGCACTACGGCCGCAACTCGTTGCCGCTGTTCAGCTTGTTCGAGAAGCGTTTCTATCGCTGCGCCGAGCCCACGCAGCTCGCGGGCGCCAATTTTCAAGCAGTCTCACCGTTCACAGGCCCCGGCTACTTCGTGTTGCGAGACGACCTCGCGCGGCGCGAAGTGCTCGTAGACTACACAGCATTGCCGACCAGTAAGCCCACCCACTGGCCGGCTATCGTACGCAACGATCGCGGGCTGTCGCGCTTCGTCTTCGGATCGATGGTCGACACGCTGCGACGTGTGTCGACGCACGTGACGATCGGCCGAGCAGCCCGCCACGGGCGTGTGCTCGACGCCTGGTTCGTGCTGTGTCGCGATGCGGAGGCTGTATGATCTGGTTGATCAAGCAAGCCATGCTGCCGCTCATGCCGGGCTCGGCAGACTTGCCCGGGCTCGCCGATACGAAGCTCGACGCGTTCCTGCGGCGGATGCGCCGCGAGTCTGATCCGCTGTTCTGGGCCGGCATCGTCGCAGGCTCCGTGCTGTGCGCTGTCACACCGCTCATCACGCTCGGCGTACCACTGCCCGCCTTCCTGCTGCCTACACGCCTACGCATGCGACACGCAGCCCGCTTGCTCGTGCACCGCTTCTACCCGATTCGGCAGGCCATGCTGCTCGTGCGTTACGCCGCAGGCTTGTGCTGGGGGGCAGATCCAGCAGTGCGAGCGTTCTTCGCACTGCCAGCTTATCCGGCAGATCCAGGCACATTTCGGAGCTCGTAAGCACCCATGGGACACATCGCCTTTCAAGCCAAAGGTCGCGCAGTCGAGCTCGACAGTGATTATGTCGTGGTCGGCAGCGGCGCCGGCGGTGCAAGCGCCGCCATCGCGCTGGCGAGGGCGGGCGCCAAAGTCACGCTCGTAGAAGCCGGCCCCTGGCGCGACCCAAGCGACTATCCACACTCCGGCTACGGCACACTGCGCGACATGTTCGAGCGCTGGGGCACGAGCTTCACGCGTGGCCGGGCCTATTGGCCAGTGCTGCAGGGCGCCGCCGTCGGCGGCAGCACCGTGATGAACTCGGCGATCTGCGTCCGCACACCTGCGGACGTGTTCGACGCCTGGCAGAGCTCGGCGGGTATAGATGGTCGCAGCCTGGCCCAGGCGGTGTGGGCCGCCCAAGACGAGCTCGAAGCAGAGCTCTCCGCCACGCCGGTACCTGTCGCAGCCCGCGGCAGGCTCAATCTGCTCGCGGCGCGCGGTGCGGATGCGCTCGGCTACGAGAATCACTTCATGACGCGGTACGTGCGCGACTGCCAAGGCAGCGGCAGCTGCCTGCAGGGTTGCCACGACGATCGCAAGCAGAGTCTGAACCGTAACTTCGTCCCGGAGCTGCTGACACGCGACGGCGACGTCCTGTCATGCGCACCGGTACAGCGTGTCCGTATCGTGCGCGGTCGGGCGCACTCGGTGGTCGGGCGCTTCAAGCACCCGCAGACTCGGCAGCCGGGAGCGGCGTTCGAAGTGCGCGCCCGCCGTGGCGTGTTCGTGGCCGCATCTGTCACCGGGTCTCCAGCGCTGCTGATGCGCTCGGGCGTGCGCCATCGCATGCTCGGAGCCGGCTTCCGCACGCACCCGGGAGCGCCCATCCTCGGCTGCTACGACGAGCCCGTCGACATGAACCGCGCCGCCACACAGGGCTGGTCGTCGCTCGCGTACCGCGAGTCTCTCGGGCTGAAGTTCGAGACGCTCGGGATGCCACTCGACCTCGTGGCCGGTCGGCTACAGGGCAGCGGTCACGAGCTGATGGAGCGCCTGCGAGAGTTCCGGCACTTGGCCATGTGGGCGGTGGCCTGTCGGGCCGAGAGCGTCGGTCATGTCAGCGTCGACTGGTCCGGCCGACCCGTCGTGCACTACACCTGCGGCGAAGCGGATATGCGGCGCATGCGCGAAGGCATGTACGTGCTCGCTCAAACGCACATCGCCGCGGGAGCGCGCGCCGTGTTACCCGCGATCGAAGGCTTTCCCTACAAGCTCGAGCCCAACGAGATCGAGCTCATTCGCAGCGCTCCGATCGACCCACGCGCCTACGTCGCGATTCTTTCCCACCTGTTTGGCGGGTGTGTGATGGGGCGCGACCCGGCGCGCTCGGTGTGCGACGAGCGCGGCCGCGTGCACGGCCACGAGAATTTGTACGTCGTCGACGCCTCGGCACTGCCCGGCAACCTCGGCGTCAATCCGCAGCACACGATCATGGCATTGGCTCGCCATTGGGCTAAGCAAGCAGTAGAGACGGGAAAGTGTTGACGCTGGGCTGCGATTACCGCAAAAACTAACAACGATTGTGGCCAAAGTCAGCTCCATGCCTGCCGCCGCCGTGCTTCGGACACGCGCTAAGCCCGAACCGCCGCCACCCGAGCCCGGCCTGCGCGCGCGCAAGAAGGCCGACCTGAAGCGACGGATCTCAGAGGCTGCCTTACAGCTGATGCGCGAGCGCGGTTACGACGAAGTCACGATCGACGAGATCGTGAGGCGCGTCGAAGTCAGTCAACCGACGTTCTACAAATACTATCCGAGCAAGGAAGCGATCCTACTCGAGCATGCCATGTCGGGCTTCGGTCCGCTGCTGACAGCGGCGATGGAGCGCAAAGGCAGCGTTATAGTCGTGGAGCGTATGCGCAGCTTTCTCCGCGATGCGGCGAAGCAGATGAGCAAAGACCGCAAGCTCTGGGTCGCGATCGCGCTCTCGAACGCCTATAACCCCGTGCGCAACCCGGAGCTCCTCGACACGGCCGCCGTCGGCACCCGGCTCTTGGAAGGGGCGCTCGAACGCGCCCAGCAGCAGGGCGAGCTCACCCGCGACTTCAGCTCTCGGCGGTTGGCTTCGATGCTGGAAGGCATCCTGTTGCGGTTGTGTCTGGAATGGGGCGCGGATTCGCCCCGCGCGCACGCGCTCGGGCCGAGTCTCGAAGACGGCTTCAATTTCTTCCTGCGCGGCGCGGCGCCCAGATAAGCCGATAACCGATCGCCCCATCCCACAGCTCCGCAGGCCAGTTTGCCGCCGGCAGAGCCGCGTGGACGGTGAACGCTCACCACCCTCACTCTCAGCTCAACTGCGCCGCTATTTCGGCCTTGGCGGCCTCGTAGCGCGGTAGCAGCGCCGAAGCCACGCCTTCACCAAGAACGCGCTCGGCCCGCGGGAAGAACTGCTGCTCCTCCTCGGCTGCGTGACGCTGCACGGTGTCGGAGAGCGCTGCAAATCGGGCCTGCCAGCTGGCGTCACGAACAGAAAGCGCGTCGAGCTCCACGATCATCTGCTCGAGGTCAGCGGCCTCTTGATGGTGTCGCGCCGCGATTTGCTGCGTGTCGACGTGCTCCATCAGCACCGGATACACGGCTTTGAGCTCCGCCTTCTCATGTGCCAGAAGCTGCTGCTTGATCTCGGCGAACAGCGTGCTGCGGACCTCAGGGTCAGAGCTGTGTTTGACGCGCACGAGCAGCGCACTGACTTCACCATGCTCCTGCGCGAGCTTACGGAACACACCAGATAGGCCCTCGATGGCGGCCTTGGCAGACTTGACTGTCCCTACGGCCTTGGATGCGAAGTTTTCGACTGGATTCGGCATCGTGTTTTTCTCCTCGTTCTCTCGTGCTGCAATCATCGTACCCACGTGTTCATGCGCTGCATGTCGTACGCCGGGCCGTTCTTGCGTGCGCGAGGCGATCTGGATGCCGCGCTATCAGCTCCGCGCTCAACTCCTCTCACTCGCACTCTCAACAAAGCCCCACCGGCGCGAGCCGTCACTACGACGCTCGCACTACCGGTGGGTCGCTCAGGCCATTAATCTTTCAGAACGAACGTCAGCTTCATGGCGACACGATAGGACACGGGCTTATTGTCCCTGACGACGACTTGTTGCTCTTTGATCCAGACACTTTCGATGTTGTGCAAGGTTTTGGCCGCACGACTGATGCCTTCGCGGATCGCGTCGTCAAAGCTCTTCGACGACTCAGCGGATATTTCCGTGATTTTAGCGACTGACATAATGAGCTCTCCGATTTGATTGCCAAGAGTGCGCAGTGACGCGCACTCGACATGCAAGCGGAGGCTGCAAGCTACGCGCCACGCACCTCGCAGGCTCAGCGTCAGTGAGGCGTGAGTCCACCTATGAACAGCCAGATGGAACCTGCCACCGCCGCCACGTAGGCAAGGATCAGCAAGAAGACGTTGCGCGCGAGCTTGTCGGCGTTGACTTTTTGGACACGTTGCATGGCGATGCCTCGTTGTTGAGCACAGCTCACGCATCACGCATGCCAGGTTGGCGAGCTTCGCCTGCTCCTGCGCCTCACAACACTCGGTCGGCAACGACGCTAGTAGGCAGCCACACGCAGCCGCGCTCACAGCATCATGAGCCCAGCGTCGACATCGAGCATCAGCCGCGGCAACTGCAGTTGCTCCGCAGCCATGCGTGCACGCTGCAAGAGCCCGCGCGCGGTGCTGAGATGTTCTTGTCGATTCAGCTCGAGCAGAGAGCGCGCGAGCTGCCAACGAGCTTCCGCCGCTCTCGGCTGCAAGCCCGCGTGGTCGTTCATGCGGACGGCCTGCTTGAAGTGTCGGACCGAATTGCCGACATCGCCGAGCGAATAGGCCAGCATGCCGAGTAACTGAGGCACCGAGCCTTCACTGTAGAAGGCCATGTCGCCGCTGTAATGCGTCGGAAAGCGCGCCAGCAAGCGGTACAGCGCGTCGGCGTAGGCCGGCACGTTCAAAGGCACCACGGCGCGCGCCAGGTGCGCGAGCGTGCCCAGATAGTCGCGGTCACACGGTAGCTGCGCGAGCGCATCCACCGGAACGGTCTGGAGCGCAAAGCGCGCCTCGCTGGCGTAGCCGCCAGCGGCCAGCGCGCGTACCTTGAGCGACCAGATGCTCGGCGGATCGCTCGCCACGTGCTGCAGCGCGGATTGCACGGCCTCGGCCGGCACGGGCACGCGCCCAAACTCACCAAGCACGATGCTGGCATCGAACGCACAAAAAGGCCCACTGCCCAAGATGTTCTGCGCGTGGGCTTGCTGGTGCACTCGCGCAAGCGCGCTGACTCCGCTCGTGGCACCACGATTGATGGCGCTGATCGCCTGCAGACGGTTGCAATGCCAGATCAGCTCGACGTGTCGCAAGCGGCGGCTGTGCGACTCGGCTTGGTCGACCGCTTCGCGCATGGGCTCGGACTCACCGCGTGCCTGCGCCACAATGGCCCGCGCAAACGCGAGATCGATGGGCACCACCGGAAAGCGCTGCGGTTCCTTCAGCGCTGCACGCTCGAGACGCTCGAGAAGCGAAGCCGCCACTTCCACGTGATCGGGCCCGCCAAACAGGTAGAGCTTTCGGAGCCAGGTACCTTCTCGCTCGATGTGCTCGGGCGCGATCTCCGCCAACTGCTCGGCCTCTGCCATCAGGGCGTGGCTCGTCGCTTGGCTGAAATTGTCGGGAGCGGTGCACGCGAGCGTTGCGAGCGCGAGCGCACGCGGGGCCGGGGCAGTCTCGGCGGGCAGCAGCGTGAGCGCGTAGGTCAAGTGCTCGTGCGCGCCCGGCAGCGGCTCGAAGCCCGGATGCGGATCGAGCATGTGCGCCGCACGCACCAACATCGATGGCTCCTTGAGCTCCCGCGACAGGCGCAGCACCTCGTACAGCATCGACTCGTACTGCCGGTGCGCACAGCCACGCGCGTACAGCAAGCTCGTGAGCAGCAGGCTGGTCCGCAGCCGCAGGCTCGGGCGTTCCATCCAGGCCAGCGCTTCGAGCGCGTGATGCAGGTAGCGCACCACATCCGGGTTGCCGTAGTGCGACGACGCGCTGGCCGCTTGTCGACAGTACTGCACCGTCTTGCGCAGATCGCTCTCGGGCAAGGCCGAATAGAAGTGATAAGCGAGCTCGCTCGGCGGCACCGCACCGCCCACGTGCGCGCGCGTCTCGAGCACCCCGGCGATCCGTCTGTGCCATTGCCTGCGAGCCGCAGGCGTGAGCGCGTCGTACAGCACACCACGCAGCAGCTCGTGGCCGAAGGCGAAGTCGGTGCGCGAGTCTGGCGCAGCCACGAGCACCTCGGCGGCCAAAGCCGCGTCGAGGCAGGTCATCAGCTCGCTCGGGTCGCGCTCGGTGATGGTCTGCAGGAGCGGCAGCTCGAAGCTGCGACCGATCACCGCCGCCGCCGAGAGCAGCCCGCGCACTTCGGCGTCGAGCCGGGAGACACGCTGGCGGATGAGCTCCAGCGCGGCATCGCCCACGGCCAGGGCCGTCGCGTCGGGGCGCTCGGCCGCGAGCAGCTGGCGCGAGAGCTCGACCATGAAGAACGGATTGCCTTCGCTCTTTGCGAACACCGCCGCTGCCAGCTGCCCGTCAGGGTCTGGTAGGACACTGCCCACATAGCTCGCTACATCCTCGCGACGCAGCCGCTCGATCACGCTGCGCTCGCTGCTGCGGTGCCCGAGCACGCGGCCCAGCAGCCCAGCCTGCTCGGGTTCCACCGTCGTGCGACGTAGCGTGGCGACCACCAAGAGCTTCGTGCGCGCGATCTCGTCGAGCAGCTGAGCGAGCAGCTCGAGCGAAGCCGAGTCGGCGCGATGCAGGTCGTCTAGAACCAACACGCGCGTGCGCTGTTCGGCCGCGTACACGAATGCGCGCAGAATCGCGTCGAAGCCGCGATGTCGATCTGGGCCTCGCCACGCGCGTGGCGTACCTGCTGCATCCGCCGCACCGGTAGCGCCCGTGACAGCCGCTACGCCCACCAGCGGCTCCCGACAAAACTCCAGCACTTCGAGCCCGGCAGGCCCGAGCGCGCGTTGCAAGTCGCTCGGGTCGCAGTCCGACAGCACGCCGCGCAAAAGCGCAAGCCACGGCCATAGCGGGGGCGTGTCGCTGCCCTCGCGGCAATAACCCCAAGTGACCTGTACACTGCCGTCGCCGCGATCGACTAACGACCGCTCGAAGGCCTCGACAGCGCGAGTCTTACCGATGCCCGGCTCTCCGATCAGCATGCAAGCGCGCCCGCGCCGCTGGCTGGTCTCGCTCAGCGCACGCTCCATGCTGGCGATCAGGCGCGCACGCCCCACGAACGGCGCCGGCGTCACACTAGCCAGCACCTCTTCGCTGTGGTCCCGCTGACGCGTGACAGCATGCTTGAGCTCGACGACGCGCACGAAGCGATAGCCGTGCCCATAGACGGTCGCTACGAACTCGCGCCGCTCGCCCTGCCCGCGCCCGTCCTCGAGCGCTTTGCGCAAGCGCGCCATCGCGACGGTGATCGCGTTATCGGCGATCGCCCGACCGTCCCAAACTGCGTTCACCAGCTCGTCCTTCGTGACGAGCCGACCAGAACGTTGCACCAAACAGGCTAACAGCCGCAGCACGAGAGCATCGACACGCAGTAACTGACCTGCGCGCCGCAGCTCGAGCCGGCTCGGGTTCAGCTCGAACTCGTCAAAGCAGAAAATCTCTTCGACGGGCCGTACGGGTTCCTTGGCAACGCTCGAACGCAGCTGCACGAGCACACTCCTTGCCGGCTGGCTTCGGCCAGCGACGCGCCAACATCCCAGCGGCACGCGTCACTCGCGGTTCGTGAGCGATCCTCGTCCCACGAAGTGGCATGTACGACGACTGCACGCTGCGTGCAAACCGATCCTTTCCTAAATTTGCCTAACAACTCATAATCGCCGAGCCGATCTGTTCTGGTCCTAGAACGGAAAGCGCTGGCTGATAATGGGACGACCAGAACCGGGGAGACCCCGATTGGAACGCTCCAGCGCTTGGCATGGACGCCCAACCTGACTGAGCTGCGGAAGCCAAACGTAGTGATTCGGTAAGGATCAAGGCGGCACTGTGCAAGCAATGTGCGGCAATCACACCAGTAGACATCGCTGAGCTCCGGCGTATGCGCCGATTTCTGTCAGCCGCGAGCGTCTCTGTTTGAGGAGGTCGCATGAACGGTTTCGACAAGAAACGACTCATTATTCTGCTCGCGCTCGCAGCCAGTTGCGGGAGTGAGGGTGTCGGCTCCGGTGCGTTACCAGGTACCGGACTGACTGGTGGCACGCCGGCT
>Ga0190271_10002720_pt1 | contig 10854 bp, 11 predicted proteins | sample Popmic356T_FD_133747 | JGI IMG/M metagenome (GOLD analysis project Ga0190271, IMG submission 133747) | Populus adjacent soil microbial communities from riparian zone of Weber River, Utah, USA - 356 T | ecosystem: Environmental > Terrestrial > Soil > Riparian zone | place: USA: Utah | collected...
CGAGCGTCATCGTCACTTCGGACGCTTCGTGGTAGCCGTCGATCTCCTGACGGCCCGCGGTGTGCTGCATGCCCATCAGGTCGCCCACCACGTCGGCCCACCAGTCGCCCGCCACCCAGAACTCGGTGGCCGAGTCCCACGCCGGGCCGTCCCACACCACGACGTTGGTCACGTCGTCCGGGACGAAGCCTTCGATGGCGACGTGCCAGCCACCCGCGTCGCATTCGGGGTGCAGGTCCACTGCGACAGGCATGGGGGCGTCGAAGTAGCGCCACGGGGTGCTCATCGCAGCCCTCCGTTGGCGCGGGCGTGACGCCGTTGAGCGGTAACGACGTCACGCCCGCTCGCACCCGCAGGCATGTTGACGGTCACGTTCGTCACGTTCGTACCCGCTGCGCGGGTGGTGGGCGAATCTTCCAGGTCACCGAGCACAGCGCGCAGGCTCGACTGGTTCACACGCAGGCTCACCGGGATGACGACGTTGCGACTCTCGGCGTCCCGCTCGAAAGCGTTGACGGACGACGTGGCTGACGCCGTGTTCGCGCTCACCGCCACGTCCACAGTGCCCTTGCGGTTGCGGGCCACGTCATCCAGTTCGTCGCTGGTGTCGCTCGCCTTGTCGCCGGTCACGTCCAGTTCGTCGCCCAGGCGCTTCTCGGCAGCACGCAGGCTCGACACCTGGCCCTCGTTGCCGTGCATGGCGCGCTCACGCAACGTCCATTCCTCGGTGCCTCTGCGCAGCGCTGATTCCTCGTCACCGAGCAGTTCGTTCAGGCGATCCGCTGCGCGCACCTGATCCTCGATCTTCTCGGCGGTGGTGCCTCTCAGCCGCGCTTCGTCCTCAAACACCTTGAGTCGGGCCTCCACGCCCGTCTCGCCCTTCGCGATGGCCCTGCGCTGCGCTTCGTCCACCTTCTCCGAGATGCGTAGGAACTCTTCCCACTTCGGGATCGCCTTGCCGCTGAGGATGCCCGCCATGTCATCGAGGAACAGGTTGAGCGACTTCATGTCGCGCAGGTCGCCCACCGACAGCGACTCGGCCAACTTCAACTCAGCGGCCTTGCGGATGTTGCCCTCGGCCTCGTTCAACTTGTCGAGGTACTCCTGGGCGCGTGCGTTGGCCTCTTCCTGGGAGGCGTTCACGGCGTCCCAGCCCAACTTGATCACGCCCACAGCGAGGCCGATGCCGCCCAGCAACGGCATGACGCGGCTGATCGCCCCTTCGCTGATGCCCATGGCGCTGCCGATGCGCGTCCCGGCTTCCTCAAACGCCTCCGCGAAGTCGCCCACTTCGCTGCCGACGCTGCCCAGCGGCCCGCTCAGGTTGCGGATGCCGCCCGAGACGTTGCCGACTGCCGTGGAGGCGTCGCTGTCCAAGTCCTTGAAGGCACGCTCGGCTTGGCTCGTGTCAGCGGTGACCTCCACCTCGGGGTCGAGCCGGTCGATCGCTTCGGCGGCCTCCGTGACGTCTTCCAGGTCGCCTTCGGCCTTGCCGGTGTCAGCGCCGACCTTGACGACGGGGTACTCCTTGCCGAGCGCTTCGACGTCGTCCGCGAACTCGTCCAGGATCTTCTGGCCGGTCGTCTTGACGCCGATCTCCACGATCACGTCGTCGGTGCGGCGCGTCGCCATCAGATGCTCCTCACGGCCTTCTGGGCGTGCTCGAAAGCCAGGTCAGGGGCGGCGTCCACGATCCGCACACGCACCTTCTCCCACGCCTTCTTGCCTGCGATCGGCGGGTGCCACACGAACGGGCGCACCTCACCTGAGCGCAACCTGACGCCGTTCACGACCTTCCACTTGCCGCGCCGCTTCACGATCGACGTCTTGCGGGGGATGATCCACCCGCCACGCTTCGTGCCTTGATCCACGAACGTCCACGGGCCGACAGGACGCGGCTTGATGATCAGCAGCGGCGGTGCGATGTCGAACCCCGCGGTGAGCGGCTTGCCGCCCATCCCAGAGATGCGCCCACGCCCGCGTGTGGCCCGCTTGCCTTCATCGACAGCGATCGTCTTCGCCTCCATACCGACAGCCATGAGCGCCGCCTCGGAGGCGTCGCTCAACTCACGGGCCAGCCCACGAATCTGCTCGGCTGCGGACACACGCTCTACGCCTCCGCCATCTCAGGCTGCGCCTCGGTGCCGACGACGACCGCGGGCTTGATCGGCGTCATCGCGAAGACGGGGAGCGTCACGTCGACCTGCGCGGCGGCGCCCGTGGAGAGCGTCACGTTGGGGCGCACGAAGCGCACCTCGGCTGTCCACGCCGGGCCCGCGCCCACCGCGCCACCCGTGGGGCTGACGGTGACGTAGCCCTTCTTCAAGTGGTTGTCGGACAGGAACCAGGCGAGCGAGTCGGCGGACTCCCAGTCGCACAGCACCGACAGCACGAGGCTCTGCGTGACCGACGCGATGTCGGAGTAGCCGTCAGCGCAGAACGACGCGGGGACGTCGATGTTGTTCGGGGACTGCTGTAGGTCGTACGCCGCGATGTCGCACGTGAAGTCCTTGACGGGCGGGTCGACCAGGTCAGCGAGGATCGTGAACAGGCCGGGCACGACGAGGGTGGTGGCCACTAGAACTCTCCCTTCGCCCTGACGGGCACGTTGGTGGTGTACGCAGGCAGTTGGACGTCGCCCACGTCGATGATCGTCGGGTCAGCCGTCGTGCCGCTCACGGCCTTCATGACGGCTGGCAGATGGTCGAGCAGCCAGGCGATCGCGTCGTCGTTGCCGGGTGGCGGGGCGACGACGCTCACCGGGTACTGCATCGCGACGTTGCACCAGTCGAGCGCTGCCGCTTCGATCGCGAACGGGACGCCCACGAGGACGCACGGCGGGTTGATGTTGCGCACGTCAGTGACGACACGCAGCCCTGTGGCGGCGAGCGCTTCGACCAGTTCCTCACGGGTGGCGGCCAGGCTGCCCATCAGCCCACCGCCATCTTGCTCACGCCCCACAGTTTCAGGCACTGCCCCCACGTCCCCCCGGACGGCGTGAACGTGCCGAGTTCGCTCATCGACGCGAAGCCATCGACGGCGCCGCGCTCCCGGTAGAGCGACACGGCGTACATGACGGTGCCTTGCTTCACGGCGTCGTCGGGGAGCGCGCTCTTGTCGTCTACGTAGCCCGCTGCGAAGCGACGCCGATAGGCGACGTCGTTGGCGGCAGCAGTGACCTGGGTGAGCCATGCATCGTCGGTCGTGTCCGCTGGCGCGATGCCTAGCGCCAACTTCACGTCGTCGGTGGTCACCCAGGTCACAGCCATCAGGGGCTACTTCTCGTTCTTCTCGTCCGACTGCCTGGTCGTGCCCGCCAGCGCGCCGACCGAGATGAGAGCGGTGGGGTAGTCCACGGCGAACTGGAAGTAGCCGTACACGCCGAGATCGACGCCGAGCAGGCTGACGTCCACGACTCTGATGTTGACGGGGGCGTTCTGGTTCTCGTAGGTCACCGCGGCCTGCGAGGACGACACGAGCAGCGTGCCTGCCGTGGCGAACGGCATGATCACGACACGGGGGACGGGGAACCCGCCGTTCACCGCGGAGAACAGCCCAGGGCCGATCTTCGCGAGGTTCGTCCAGAGCGTGCCGTAGATGTCGCCAGCGGTGAGGATCAGGTTGGGGACGAGCCCTGTCGAGGCGACCATGCCGAACGCTGCGCCGATGTCCTCGATCATGTCGCCGCTGGTGATGCCGCCCGACGTGGCGGCGGCGATCAGCCCCGCCTCAAACGCCGCTTCGGTCTTGCGGGCGTACACCTCGGCCATCATCGACAGGTACGTCTCGATGGCGTCGGGACGGCCCCAGTCGATGACCTGGATCGAGAGGTCGTTCCCACCCGCGTAGGTCGGTGTCTGCAACGTGACCCACTCGATCTCGGCGGGGCCGGACGCGATCTGCGTCTTCTGGGTGGCCTGGACGTCCACGAGCCCGAGCGTCTTCCAGCGCGGGTGCATGATCGGGGAGCCGGTCAGGTTGCGCTGCGCGAAGGCGTCCACGGCGGGGCGTCCCACCTTGATGATCCCCACGAGGTCATCGACGTACTGAGGCGCGACGAGCCCGGCCATCGAGCCCGTGGTGACGTTCGCCAGCGCGGCTTGGATGCGCTGCGGGTCGCCGCCCTGCGAAGCGATGATCGTGGACAGTCCTCGCAGGCTCATCGACTGCGCCGGGGGCGGCGCCGAAGCGTGGAGCGGCACGGTGGTCGGGCCGCTCTCGGTGGGGGCGGTGGCCGTGACCACCGGCTCGGGCTGGACGGTGGTGTCAGGCACCTGGACCTCCTGTGTTGGTTGTGAAGCGGCGACGCGGTCGATGCGTGCGCCGTCGAAGGCCGGGAACGGGACGACGCCGAGATGGCGCCACTTGCCCTCGGCCACGACGAGCACCATGCCGTGCTCGTCTGACTGCTCGTAGGAGAACTCGACGGGATCGACCGCGACGGAGAAGCCGGTGATGGCGTTGTCCTCCGCGAGAGCGAGCACGTCGTCGCCGCTGCCCGTCTTGGAGATGCGGGTGCGCACGTACACCGACTCGTCGCTCGACGTGGAACCTCTGACGACGCCGATCACGCTGGCCTCGTCGTGGCCTCGCACGACAGGGATGCCGTCAGGGCTGGGGAGCGACCCGGCGAGGAACTTGACGCAGCCCACGTTCGTCATGCCGACGCGGTCGTACGGCACTGCCGTCCCGGCGATGACGCGACGCTCCCCCGCGTCGTCGGCTTCGATCACGAGTCGCTGGCCGACAGCGAACGCGTGGATGACTCCGGGCTGGTCAGGCATCTTGTGACACCCCCTGCGTAGTGTCCTGGTTGTAGGCCACGGACAGATCGTTCGGGCTGGGCTGGCCTTCGGTGAGCGGCGAGCGCAGCCAGGCGTTGAGATCGAGGCGCAGGCCGTTGCCGTTGGGCATGACGTTCGGGCCGCTCAACGTCTGCTCGATGCAGTTCACGTAGGGCATGGCGCCGAAGTCGATGAGATCGCTGCGGGCCTGCTGAGCGTTCTGGTAGGTCATGCCGGTCCCTGCGGGCGCCCCCACGAGGTACGGCGGGACGTTCGCGAGGCGGGCGAGTTCCAGCGCCTGGTACTGGCGGGCCTCCACGAGTTGGAGTTTCGACGGGTCGAGCGATGACTCCTGGTAGTCCGTGACGTCGTTCAGGGCACCAGTGGCGTTGCGCATGCGGGCTTCGTGCCACGCCTGGGCGAGCATCCCCAGTTCCTCAGCCGACATCGGCTCCCCACCCGTCTGCTTCAACCAGCCGCTGGGTGTGTCGCACGCCGAGTAGCGCTGCGCCGCCGCGTCGAGTTGCAGAGCGGTCGAGATGGCGCGATGGCCGAACGCCAGCAGCCCTTCGATGGGCGACAAGAACTCCACGAGGTCACGATCCGGGATCGCCACTTCGGTGCCCCAGTTCGCCTGCTTCCACCACAGTTGGCCGTCGTGGTCGATGCGGCACTCGGTGTACGGCATGCGCTGGAACGACGCCGGGTAGTTGGTCGAGTAGCGACTCGACACCCGCCAGAACGCCCTTCCGTGGAAGATCAGGTCGTCGCATGTCCACGCCAACGTCCAGTTGCGGGTCTTCGTCGGGTCGGGCCGGCCGAACCACTGGGGCGGCGGTTGACGTTCCTCGATGACCTGCCCGGTCGGGGCGTCCCAGCGGAGCCGCAGCGCGATGAGCGGCAGCGAGCCAACGGCTGAGCAGATCAGGTTGCGTGCCCGGCTGATCGTCGGGATGCTCATCGCGGCTTCGCGGTTCCACCAGAACGCGATGGGCGGCGCCCACGTGAACGGGGCGAGCCGGTCCATGCCAGTGCCCCAGCCGGTCATCGGGCCGGGGGACGTGGCGGGCGACGTGTCGCTCTGGTAGGCGGCTCTGATCTCGGCTTCGGGAGGGCCGATGAACCAGCGGAGAGGGTTCTTCGCCATGCGCACGCATGGTCGGCCACGCAGCGGGCTGGCGCTAGGGGTGCGCGTGAGAGATAGGGCGAGCAGGTCGTCAGGCGCTGGTGGCGATCATGGGCCGTCGTCTGGTGGTCGGCGTCGTCGCCAGGGCCACGCCCCACACCAGGCAGCGCGCCAACTCCACGGGGCCAGGTGACTTGTGCGACGAGATGGCGAGCCCGCCTTGCGTCTTCACCGCGACGGCCCGTGACACATGCTCACTCAGCGCGACGCTGCCGTCGTGATGGACACGCCCGTCGAGGATCGCTGAGCGGACCAGCGCCGTCCACGTGGCGATCTCCTTGAAGCCGACGACGGTGGTGCGGGCACGCCAACGCTCGGGGAGATGCACGTCGAGCGAGGGCGTCACAGCGAGGCGCAGGGCGGGGAACGTGCGCATGAGATCGTCTGTCTCTCGCCAGAAGGCGGGCTCGTCGTCCACCACGAAGGCGACGGAGACGTGGGCGCCGTTCTCGTCGTCCGGTGTGACGCTCAGAGCGACGTACCGCGAGCCATCCTGGCTGACTTCACCCACGAGCCACCCGGGCGTCGATCCTGGGCGATCCTGGGTGGCCATCGTGGGACTTCCGTAGCACTCGTCCCACGCTCCCTGGGGGAGCCAGCCGGCTTCGGTGGCCACCCACAGGTTCAGCGACGCTCTGAGGAACGCTGAGCGATCTGGTGCTTCGGCTTCGGACTCCAACGTGTCGATGTCGAGGGTGTGCCCGAGCGCCGGGTTGCCCCAGCGCCAGGCGCGACGATCCATCGGGTCGATGCCTGGCGGTGGTGACCACTCAGCCATGTGGAGGCTGCCGGGCGTGGCCTTGTCGATCTGGCGCAGTCCTTGTTCCCGCCAGCGCAGCATCAGGGTGGAACGCTCCGTGCCCGCCGTGGACCACATCGAGATGAGGGACGAGCGACGGGCGCGACGAGCCGGGTCGAGCCCTTGGTCTACCGCTTCGGGCTTCACCGCCCAGCACTCGTCCACCACGGCGAGATCGACCGTCAGCCCATGGCCGCACGCAGCGGTGGGGGCGAGGACGTAGAGCACTGAGCCGTCAGCGAACGTGATGTCGGCACGCCCGTATGACCAGCGGGCCACACAGTCGAAACGGTCGAGCAGCACGGGGAACAGTTGCTCAGCGAGGATCGTGGCGAACCGAAGTTCGTTGGCGGTGAGGACGACGACCTGGGCCTCGTCTCGCATGGCTGCGAACTCGGTGAGCCACCAGCCGACCAGCGCCTTCACGCACAACGACTTGCCGTTCTGGCGGGCAGTGCTGTCGAGCGCCCGGCGATGGGTGAGTTCGCCCAGTCCTGGGTTGGTCGCCCCGTCATGCTCTAGAAGGCGCGCCAGGGCGTACTGCTGCCACACCATCGGCACGGTGCGCAGATGCGCCTCGCACCACGCCGCCACCATCGGGCCGTACGAGTGCTCCGAACGCACCACGTAGCCCACAGCCGGGGGAGGTCCATGGCACGGCGTCACCAGTCTCGGCAGGTGTCGCCCGACATCGGCGTGCTCATGCTCGATCTCGGCCTGTACGGCGCCTTCTGCCCGGTTACGGGCCGGTTGGGAGATTCCCGACTGGTGGGTGGGGTCTGGGGCTGGCGTCGGCCCAGGAAACCTGGCGGCTGCGGCTGTTGCCGCTTTGCGGGCTGCGGCCTTCGTCTGTCGTAGTCGGGCGCCGAGCGCCGAGTTGTGGGGCCTGCATGCGGGGCGGAGGTTGTCGAGGTCGTCGCTGCCTCCGCTGTCGATCGGCACGATGTGGTCTGCCGTGGTGGCTGGTGCTGAGCAGCGAGGCATGAAGCATGGCGGGCTGTCAGCCAGCAGCAGGGCTCTGTTGCGCCGGTAGGTCGATCCGTTGTACCTGCGCTTGGATTCGCTGGTGCTCACGGCACGTGAGCCCACGTGTGGCGGGCCACGATGCGACTGATGGCCTGCTGGCCGACTGGGTAGCGCTGGGCGAGGGCTGTCTGGCTGACGCCGCTGGCGTACTCGGCTCTGATGGCGCGCACGTCCTGCTCTGTGAGCCTCGTCTTGTTGTTCTGCTCGCCTCGTCGCACGCCGCCGCGTGAGCGCCCTTTGCGGCTGGCGTCCTGGTTGTTGTCAGCCGCAGTGCCAGCGAACAGATGGTCCGGTCGTACACACGACGGGTTGTCGCACTCGTGGCACACGTACATGCCCGCTGGGATGGGGCCGTAGATGTCCTCGTAGGCGACTCGATGCGCGTAGTCGTTCTTGCCGAAGCGCCCGTAGCCGCTGGGCAGACGCGCTGCCTGCCATTCCCAGCAGGACGTGTCGTCGTCCACGATTGCGACCTTTGACCAGAAGCGTTCTGCCGTGTTGTCCCTGCTCATGCACCACGCGAGCACGAGCCCGTCATCTACGCAAGTGGTCACGATGAGCCTGCGATGTCGATCACCTGGGCGTCACCGAGTTCCAGTTGCGGCTGCACGACAGCGGCACCCACACGGCTTCTGCTCGCCGGGCCGATCGCCAGCATCTGCTCGGTCACGGTCATCAGCGCCTCCAACGTGCGCAGCGCCTTGCGGGCCTGATGGTCGTCCTCTCTGAGTGCCTTGATGCGGAGTTGTTGATACTCATCCACCTGCTCCGCGTAGCGCTGCACGACCAGCAGGTCGCATGCCGCCATCCATGAGGTCGTGGCCAGCACGTAGTCCCACGCCTCTCTGCCGAACGTGCCGAGCGGTCTGAGCGGTGTCGTGTCGCGCTCGACAGGCGCCAGTTCGATCTGGGTCGGTGGTCGGTGATGTGCTGAGCGAAGTTCCAACGGGCGACGGTTGCGTCCATTGAAGCCGCCACGTCCCGGAGGCATCGCTTGCAGGCTATTCGCAGCAAACACGCCGCGCCTAGTGCCTCCATTTCCACGCTTTGTCACGCAACGGGCGCGACACTCTCGCGCGAGACGGTTCTAACGATCGGTTCTGCCCAGCACGCTGACCAGCGGTGTCAACCCCGTAGAGCGAAGCGTGGGTTGACACTGCGGAACGAACGGAGAACACCATGGAGTCAGCCACGCCCGTCCAGGGCGGGGCTTGACGGCTTCGTTGGTCAGTTCCCGGGGGAGTCCCAGCCGAGAGTTCTCAGTGGACTCGCATCGCCGCAGCGGACGCTGCGTCAATGCTCACCACGAGACTGATAAGGGGACGTTAGCCATGCACAACAGATACCCGTCAAGTGTCTGCGTTTCCGCTGGTCAGCCTGCATAAGCATTCGCACGCATTATCCTGCATTTCGCTGCTGTCCGCGAACGTGCTGGTCACGAACTGCCGGAGCGTGTCAAGTCGTCCCTCTTGCAACTAACGCAAAGCCCGCACATTCACACGCACCTTTGACAGACTGTGTGCATGGCTACCGACGCCCCGTTCCGAGCACGCTTCCCTGGGTGGTGCCACCGATGCGACAACCGCTTCGGGAAGGGCGTGCTCGTCCGCTTCGATGAGACGTCCAAGCGCTACGTCCACAAGGAGTGCCCTGCCCATGGCGGGCATGCTGGTGGCGGCTATCGCGTGCGACCTCGACGCACTCGCGTCACCGCCCACGTACGCTGATCGCGCCCTCTACCTCTCGTGGGGGCGGGTGTGGAAGGGCCGGGAGTCGCAGATGCGGCCCCGGCCCTTCGCTTGTGTGGCAACGCGGCAGACTGTGGCATGGACTTCCTGGACGACCCAGCCCACGTGCCGAGCGCCGATGACAACCCGACGGTGCTGGCGGCGTGGATCGTGAAGCACCTCGACTGGGACGCAGCCGAAGCGCTCACCCGAGCGTTGGAGGACTGTGGCCTGGGCTACGCCGCCGACGACGAGGACGACGACGACGAGTAGCGGCAAAGTCAGATCGATCTGACTTTGCCGTGGGAAGCGCTCACGCCAGCAGGCGACGCGCCTCTTCGACCGCCAGACGCTCGCCATTCGTGCGTGTGTACCTGGCGACCATCGACGGCGACGACCAGCCCGCGGTGCGCATCAGCCCGACCTCGCTGCCGCCCTTCGCGAGCCAACGTTCGGCGTACGCCCTGCGAAACGAATGGGCGGTGATCTTGATGCCTGCTCTGGCGCAGCGTCGTCGGAGCATCTGGCAGACGCCGTTGCCGGTGAGTGGCCGCCCGTCGTCAGCCAGCCACAGGGCTTTGTTCAAGTTTGAGCATTCGCCTCGTTCCACGACGTACGCGCCGATGGCCTGGCGAGCGTCGCCGCACAGCACCACGGAGCGCGGCTGGCCGTTCTTCGACTGGCGGACCACCACCACGTCAGGCGGCAAACCATCGTCAACGATGGTTCCCCGAGCCAGCGGCAAAGCACTGTCGACAGTGCTTTGCCGAGCGTCGCCAGCGCACGTCACGTCGGAGAGGCGCATGGCGACGACCTCGCTCCGTCGCATCCCCGTGGACCACAACGTCCACAGCAGCGCCCGATCCCGCACAGAGTTCGTGTCGTGCGACACGATCTCGCAGGTCGCCAGGAGCGCTCGGAAGTCGTCCTCTGACGTGACGCTCACGACGCTCTCAGCGATCCGTGGCGCTCTCAGCCCCACAGTCGGATCGACGTCCACGAGGCGCTCACTGAGCGCCCAGCGGTAGAACGCTCGCAGCGCCCTGCGCGCCATCGCCATGGCGTTGGGGGAGGACTGGGCCAGCAGGAACGCCACCACGTCGCCGCTCGACGGAACTGGGTCGTGCGACCCAGTTGCAGCGTGCAACCAGTCCTGCCAGTGCCCCAGATAGTGCTCGTACATCGCCCACGTGCGCGGCGAGAAGCCGCTCGCCTCCCAGTGCCAACGGAAGGCGGCCAAGTGATTCACATGTGAATCGCGCCGTGAGTGGCGAGTGGGCGTAACAGGACTCGAACCTGTGGCCTCTACCGTGTCGAGGTAGCGCTCTAACC
>Ga0190271_10002721_pt1 | contig 10853 bp, 10 predicted proteins | sample Popmic356T_FD_133747 | JGI IMG/M metagenome (GOLD analysis project Ga0190271, IMG submission 133747) | Populus adjacent soil microbial communities from riparian zone of Weber River, Utah, USA - 356 T | ecosystem: Environmental > Terrestrial > Soil > Riparian zone | place: USA: Utah | collected...
AATAGGATTATTGATTGGCGCAAAATCATCCAAGTGTTCGTCTAGGTATGACTTTGGAACTGCTTCCATAGCTGCGGTCGGATTGACAGAAAGATATAAAGGGCCAGTCATTGTGCCACCAGCAATCGGCAGGAATGTGCCAGAAACAATTGCCGACTGTAACGATTCAATCTCAGTCTTGGCCGCTGCAAAATTAGCGCGAACATCTGAGGTTAACGCTTCTCCGTAGGTAGGCTTGGTCGGATCAATATTGCTCATGTTTTTCTCTCCTTACCAACGAAACAATGCGCCACCAACTGCACCTGCACCAGCATAACCGCCAGTAGCAGAATTAGATCCACCACCACCCCCTGGCGCGGTGGCTGCGGCTACTGCACCAGCAGCATTTACACTGCCACCGAATCCACCGTAAGGTGAATTACCACCAATTGCCACGCCTAATGCGCCATTAACATAAGTTGCAACTGCATCTAAATCTTGTCCAATTTGTCCGAGTAAATTTACTAGACCTCCAGAGCCAACACCGCTAGCCCCAGCACCAGAATTTCCTGCGCCACCACCAGTTGCAGTAATTGTGCCAACAGTCGTAGTACCGCCTGCAATCGCTGGACTTATAGTGCCACCAATACCAACAGTAACCGTAAGGACTTGAGAGGTTGTTAGTGTAATATAGCCCATCGAGTAACCACCGCCACCGCCGGAACCATTAGTACCACCAGCAGCGCCGCCACCACCACCCCAAACATGCACTTGTACTCTAGTAATACTTGTAGGGCAATCAACACCTTGGGTGAACGTTCCAGTGGCAGCATAGTATTTGGAGCCGGAAAGGTTCTTCAACGAAAGGATGGCATCGCGCAAAGCATTCAGATTAGCTTCGGTTACAGTGCCGCCCGCACCAATGATAGCGGCGGCGATCTGACCGTATAACCAGTTGTCTTTCTGGTCATCCCATTTCATTAACGAATTGAAAAGCTCAACAGATGGTGGCGTCGCACCAAGGAATGCAAATCCAGCATTGGCTTGCGCGTCGCTAGGATCAGTGCTGGTCCCGGTGTTAGACCAAGTCTTGGAAAAACGGGTATATCCAGTAGCCATTTATAACATCCTCCTAAGTCACAGCGTAGTGATAGACCTTATTTCAGCATCAGGTAAAACATGTGGCCAATACTTCACGTTACGCATATGACCGTTTAGCGTTGCAGTAGCAGCTACAAACCAAGGGCTTATACCAAATGTTAAATACGTAGCAGCACTAGCTAAACCGCCGGCAGCATTTGAGCCTGATCCAATGACACCAGCATTTGTGCAGAGACGAATGGTTGCTGCGTTAAGTGTTCCACATATCTTGTTTACTGTGTTAGCAATGAATGGTCCGCTATATGCTGTTGACATACCACCACGGATAAATGCGGTGCTGAGGTTACCTACGGACCCAGCGAAATATAGTGTAGTTGGAAAATTCACCCCATCGCCAAAGCCACCAGGAGTTCCCGGAGGCGGGTTCTTGAGAAACATTTCAAACAATAATGAAACGGTTTCGGGGTTATACCATGGCGATGTCGGAATATAGCATGTGTCTACTGCGCGTGTGGCTGCCGCTGCTCCCGTTACAATAAGACTTGTTGTATCACCATACTGTTCTATCTGTCCACCCCAAGCGTAATACTGCGCGTTGTTGACACGAACGGCGCTGACATCAGAAACAGCAGACATGAAGTAGAATTGCGCTGTAGTAGCTGGCGTCTGGAATGTTCCATACACACGAAACCAACCATTTGGCATTGCAATACTAGACGCGGAAACATTGGTTCCCGAGCCACGCGCACTAAATGTCGTAACACCAGTTACTAGATTAATGTAAACATTGACGCCATGTGCACTACCTGAGTCACCAGCAACAAACCGAACGAAATCACAATTGCCACGTTTGAGATACACAGAGAAAGAGAATAACGTATTTGCTGCTACCGCAGTGGCATTCGTAACGGTATAGGCTGTATTAGCAATACCCTCTGTTATCAGAGTTGCTGTCATGCTACCTGATGGCGAAGTAGCTGCATTAGCAGTAACTGTTGTGTCTGTCTTAGGCCATAGACTTACGTTGTTAGAATTGACAACGATATTTGTGCTTGCGCTTTCCAGCAATAGCCCGCGTAACGCGTGCGTTATTGGATCATAATCCCAACGTGGTGCGCCGCTGGCTGCTGTGGTTGTTCGAGTATAGAATGTAGCGGCTGCACCAACCTCGATTTGTGCGCCCCAGATATAATAAGTTCCATTGGCTACACGCGTAGATTGACCATTGGCAGTTGCTGTTATAATAGTCATGTTAACAGTAGTCACTCCAACAGGCATCGTTACTGTTGTTATAAGACGATACCAACCATTGGGCAGAACTACTATTGATGCGGTTGGGTTTGTTGCTCCGCCTTGTGACGATACGGCACCAAGCGTTCCCGTTTGTAAATTGAGCCATATGTGTCCACCGATGGCTAGTGTCGTATCCAAAGGCATCAAATGCACCCATGGCGTTCCGTTATATTTGAGATATACAGAAACTGTGACAGTTGATCCAGCTGTTATCGTAGGTGTGTTAGATCGTAGCGATGCGGTGCCTGCGACACCTTCAGTAATAAGCGCACCAGTAGTAGTTCCATCAGGCGATATAGTATTGTTATCTGTAACCGTTGTGTCAGTCTTAACAGGCCACGAATTAAACACTTGAGAATTAGTGACAAGATTATTTACAGCGCCCTGTATTAGACCAGCGCTATCAATATAGGTTCCAGCGGATGCGCGCGTAAACACAACCATAGGATCAAGCACGCCAGGAGTCATAAAGTCTAGGTTGAGAGTTGGCGTATCAACGATAAGGATCGGTGGATTATTCGACGCGATTTGTCGAGCCAAAATGCCAACGCCAAAACCAAAGTAAATCAGTTGATTTGAGAAACCAAAAGTGTTGTCGCGATCAAACACATATGATTGAAACCCAACACCACCAGCGCGAGGGATGACCGCATCTAAAATCGAAGCTTCATAACTGTTTGCATTGATTAGCATATTGTCAATATAGACACCGATGTTAGCATTGCCAGCATCGTGAACTATGGTTCCGGTGACATTCAAGGTTCGGTTAACAACATACATAATGTCTTCGGCAGTGCCATGACTGTTGTTTACTGCGATCTTGGTAGTGATCGCATAGCGATATTCTTCGTCACCTAGATATGCACTTTCAGCGTAAGGGTCGCTATCAAACCGCATACGTGCTACGCCAAAAGCACGCCCAGATGGTTGAGTAATGAAACCAAAGAACGGTAAATATACCGAAAGGGGAACCTCTCTTCCTTTACCAACGATACTACCAATACCATCCAACTGTACACCATTCGCAGTCTCTAACCAACGTAGTGTATACAGTTCATTTTGCGCAGAATCTAACTCATTAAACGGCGCATAAAACGCTTGAACAAAGGCCGCTGTATAAGATTTGTACTCATGCTGCGCAAGAAAATGCGACCACGCAACTGTTTCATGATCATGCGGAAAGCCTAGAACATCACTCATGTAATAATTACCGTAACTCTATCAATAGCAAATCGAGACAATTCCCTCACGGCAATTGGAACGTTAAGCAAACTGTATGCTCCTGGCGGGGAGTCGGGTTCACTGGTTAACGCAGTTTGAATTGATATCTGCCCAATGCCAGGAATTTGTGAGTAGATGGGACCAAGGAACCGTTGCACAATGATGTCCTTACCAACACCGAATGTGTTACCAGTGTCAGTAACGATCTGCTCAATCAACTCATCAGCGTTGGATGGAAACAGTTCTTCGCTGTACTTTACTACAGTTACTCTAACCCAAACGAAGATAGGGTTTGGCCGATTGAAATTAATTACGTGAGTGTAACCGGAGCTATCAGTTACACTTACAACTGTGCTGCCGAACGTATCAATGCCCGCTGCTTTGGTGCGGAAGATTTGGTCACCAATCGATTGTGGCTCGCCGCCATAAGCTACTACCTCGATACTGTGTGGCGATCTACCGTTACTATCAGTAACATCGCTTTTATTTTCATAGACTGCGACACTCAGCAGACCAAGGATGTTTTGTTCCAGATTAGCTTTGATTGATTCCAGTGTTGCCGCACCAAGCCGGTATACACCAAGTCTGTAACGTTGTCTTAGCAGATCATCAGTTTCGGTTTCCCGACCACTCTGGCCAGGAGTAACATTGTCAACACTGTCTAATCCGGTTAACGTTGTAACAATTTGCGTTATACTGTTGATCGGTATTTCGATTGGTCCATAGTTTACTGCTTTGACCATACCCGTGCCACCGAGTTTGATCGCAGTAATTCCAGCAGAGAAAGTTACATGAAAATCAAGGCCATCGATTCGGTATATACGAATGGTATTCGCATCTTGCACAACAGTGTAGTTGGCAGACACCAGCAACGGTGCCAAATGTCCGGCAATCATAACGTTAGTATCAGCGAAGATCGCAGTATAACTTGCGGTAACGATGTTACCAGCACTGGTCAAGGTTACCGTATATACACTACCAACTGTTGCAGTGTTGACAGATACTGTAGCATCACCAACCGCAGCAACATCAATCGTTACATCATCCTGTAAAACAAAATCCTCTCTGCTAGTTTCAGATCGCACCACTGTTCCAGCAGGTACAGTGACCCCTTGGTTACCGTAAAAGTTTACAAAGCAAAGTGATTGTAACGCCCATAGTCTAGTTACGCCAGCAAACGAAACAGCATGATCAAGGTTAACTCCGAAAGCAGAGATAGGATACATCGCATGGTATACTGCTTGTGCGAGTTCCCAAATCACGGTTTCACGTTCCGCGAACACATCAATGAACTGACCAGTAATCGAGTCTGGTCTTGTTTCAAAAGTGAGTTGAGTTTTTGCCTGTAACGAATCAATGATGGCTTGCCGTATCTCTGGCAACCGCATCCGTACAAAACCAACTGGCAGTACGCCATAGTCAATCGAAATTACATCAGACATGGAATGCAGTATCCAATTTGAAGGAATCCGTTATCGGGCCGTAGTCTGTTTGTGCAACGAAGTTTACTTCAAGTGTTCTCCTGGCGGCATCGAATGCCATGAAGAAATTTTCCAATCTGATAACATGTGGAACGGCATTGATATGGGCTCGTAATATTACCTCTATCGTATTCATTCTAGGGTTCTTCACCAAGATGTCTTCAAGGTATGGAACCCCAAATGTTACGTCTAGGAACCATTCACCAAGGAACGCCAGGAGTGTGATCTTGATTTGCTGCGCTACCTTATCGGCTCCGTTGATTGGAGTGATTGCATATTTCTTTGGTGGACCATCAGCAGCAACAGTGAACCACATATCATGGTCCGCGCGCGATAGCGCAAGATCATAAGTGCCTTGGGTTTCACTCATCCTAGTGGTGGCCCTGAACTGCCGGAACCTGTCTGTACATTTGTATGTTGATGGTTCTCAAGTATGAAGGTTCGTTCAGTAGTGGAAACGGTTATGGTGTTGCCAGTGATTCCGATGTTACCCATGTTATCGATGCTGATACCAGTAGCACCATTGTTGAAAGTAATCGTTCCGGTGAAACCATCGATACGCAAACCACCTTTATCGTTACCTAGAATGATCGTACCATCAGGTTGGATTCGCAGTTGGGCTTTGTTAAACTTTAGTACCACATCGTTAGGATCACCAGTGATACCAGTTGGTTGACAACCAGGAATAAATACAGAATCAGATAAATCAAACTGGCGCGGATCATCCGGCATATCGTTGTTACCAGACAACCAGCCTTCTAGCGAACGTTGCTGTACAACGATCACTCCTTTATCACCAGATTTTAACGGCATAGTCAGAGAAGATTTTCCACCACCACTCGCTGTCCATACAACTGGAACCTCAACAATATTAGGCGCGGGTAACGATTCCTCGCTAGCGATACGCTTAGGAAGATCAGGTTTTACAACGGCACGGTTAGTAGCAGGATCATATGAAACTATCGTAACTGGCATCGAGGTATTGATTTCAGACAACGCTGATTCGATTACAGTTTGCATCGATTGAATGTTCGTCGTCATCCTAGGAATCCGTCATTGTATGGTTTGTACTTCTTAACCTCTGGCGGTTTTACCGCTGGTCTTTGTGGCGCTGCACCACCCTTTGCAGCCTTCTTGTCACCGATAGGCTTAGCAGTATCGACAAGATTTAATTCTGTCTGCCAATCGCCTTCATGACTATCACCAGTATGCGTCAGTTCCTCGATACGAAAAATTCCTTCAACTGCTTTAGCCTTTAGCATAACCCGATCACCAGGATTTACCATCGGCAACAACAGGTTTTTAACACTCCAACCATTCCAAGTTTGCTTTGGTTCTGTTGATGTAATCTTTGTAGTACCCTTCTTCTTAGTGTTAGTGTCACTTTTACCTTTCTCACCTTTACTTTCTGCTTTGTCTTCACGTTTACTTTCTGGGCTACCAATCATTCCAGATACAGCAGAAATCTCAAGCCCTTGTCTAGTCGTTACCATGCCTTTCTGAATAACTTGCAGTACTCCATTCTGGATTGACCATTCCAGACCAGTAGCTTTCGCGGTCTTGTCTAGCAAAGTTCTTGCTGCACCATAGTAAGATAAACCATTTTGCCATTCTCGCTCGGGAACATCATTCGGTATACTCAATGGTAAGCCCATCTTCGTAGCCACATCAGAAAATACCTGTTTGGATTTGACGTTCTTGCTATATCCAACTGATATTGTCGTATCGCGTATCTCTTGTGTTCCATCCCCTAGTTCCATTTCGGTAACAATATCTGGACCATCAAATTTGGTCCATGCAAATGTAACGTTACCAGAAAAAATCAAGAGTGGTCCAGTTTCTTCACTGTAACCAGCATAGAGTAAGCATCGTGTATTGACCTTCTCAATCTCCTGGCGGGTTGCTTTGCTCAAGTTCCAGATACTGATTTTGCTGTTGTTTGGATTCTTATCAGCGGTCTTCTGTATACTGAACTGTATACGCAGATTGTTAATCTCAATCCCTTGGGTTTGACCTTTCTTACCAATCAGTAAACGGTATACTCTATCGAATAACATTCAAAACGTCTTCATGAGTGAAGTAAATAAACTCAAACTTTTTGCCAACCAAATCCTGCCGACTAGGTGGCCCATTGAAATTCCTGTCTATGTAAGCCATCAGATCACCTAACGGCATATCGGGGTACTTGAACTGCCTTAGTATGGTGTAGTTAGGAGCGATACAGATTCCATCCACTATAGTAATGTACGCTGAGTTACGAATCCCCAGTTCCCAATACTGTCCAGTTTGGTTCCAATCGATATCGATATAGAACAGTTCCTCATCCAAAACTGTTTCCATCGACTGACTGTTATAGTCTTCTAACGGTAACACAAACATTATCTTGGCGGTCCAAATGTTGGTGGTACTGGCGGTCCAAATGACGGGCCAAAGATTGGCTTGTAATCCGGCGGCGGAATTAGTGAAGGGTTAATACTGTTTGTCATACTTACAGTTGGACCCATAGGCTTTACTGGTGGCGTTTCAACACCGGGTTTACTACCACTTGGTTTTCCTGTTGCACCAGTTTGACCATTTGCTGAACCGGTTGCTTTACCACTACCACCACTTTCTGCCGGTAGACTAGCAGTCTTCAGTGCAACCTTTCTGATCTTCCTCAAATCAGCACTAATATCAAGCCAATTTCCACCGTCATCACCATTGCTTCTAGTAACAGAAAGACTAGTAAATGCCATGTCTTCATAGACACCAAGTCCCGTTACTACTTTAACTGGTTGCCTTGCTTTATGCATACTACGCAACTGGTCAACCGCATCTACCATCTTGGTGTAACAAGCTGGTCCAAATTCAAACGATAGGATTTTACTTGATGCTATCCTTCCGGTAATCGATAGCTCTTCATTGCTTTGCGTGATATGATCGCTGATATCTGGTGATCCATCCTCAACTGGATACTTGGTTGCTTCCGATGGCAGACTCAGATTTTCTGACACCAAAATATCAAGTGACAGAAAGCCTAGCTTACTGTTTCCTCCAGTTGTGAAGAACATCGATAGTGCAGGCATCTTAACCTCTGGCCGTTTCGGTTAACGGCATTGCATTAGCAGCCTGTCTACTCAACGTACCCAACACATCATCAATGCCTGATCTGATTTGCGAAATAAGCGCTTGCTCTGATTGCGGAAGATTAAACGTTAGAGTATTATTCTGATTTACCGTTGGTGTGTTGTTCAGTGTAGCCCCAGGTCCAGGCAAGAAAGTCCCTGGACCAAATTGACCGGGTTGTACCTTGTATGGTTGGATTGCTTCCGGCCCTTTCAATACTCTATTAACAGTGCCAGCGCCAAGATTTTTCAACATCTGCCAAACATCATGCCCTAGGTCACCAGTATATCCTTGTTTTTTGTTAATTTCATCCCGTACTCTTTTCATTTCTTCATCAGATTGTACAGGCAAATTACCAGGAGTATCACCCTTAAGGGAACCAACAGTGCCCCAAAGTCCTAGTTTAGCGGCAAATCTTAACCACCAAGGCGCAGTCGCACCAGCAATAGCACCTAATCCAATAGCGGAACGAATAAGGTTAAGAGTGCTAAGTACTAATCTAAGTCCACTTAACAGTCCACCAAAGCCAATAAGGTTCCACAAGAAAAACGCGGCACCAACCAAACCAATTGCTATTGTAAGTTCGTTTAGGTCAAAACCCAACTCACGGAGTTTTTGTTGTATCCATTGAATCGCTTCTCTACCGGAAATATACCAATCTGCGAATGGACTCGTAAGTACCTTCTGTTCCATCGCAGCCATTACGTCTTCGAATTTACCTACCCATCTGCCGATAACAGAATCTTCGCCAGCCATCCAAAGGATGGCATCCACTACTAGAACTATAGCAGCGGCCAATGCTGTCCACTTAAGCGCAAACAACGCTACCGCTCTGGTTCCAAAAGCTAATGCCGTAACCAACTTGATGCCAATAGCAGCGCCAGCAGCAATACCGATGAATTGGATAGCATTACCCAAGCCACCAAATACATTGATTATCTTTTCGACTGTGTTATAAATTGTATCGCCAACCTTGACGATGATCCTACCAACCTTCTCAGTCTGATTACCAACCTTCCAAATCTCTGATGATAATTTAGCGAAACGATTCCAAACGTAATTCCATGCACGGGTTGTCGTTATCGGAAGTTTGGCAAAATCCTTATCCAGTTGCTCAATCGATTTGCCTAAGTAACCGGTAATGACATCGGCAGTTAACTTGCCGTCTTTCGCCATCTCCTGTAAGGCTTCACGTCCCGTCTTACCCGCGTACTTTACTCCCTTAGCGAACGAATCAACCAAGTCTGGCGCTTCATCAACGATCAAACCCCATTGCCGCAGACCAATGGCGCCACGTCGGAAGCCTTGGTTGAATGCACCGAGTACAGCTTGTACTTGTTCTGGATTAACCTTGCCAACCGCAAAAGCCTTGTACATATTTTCAGTAGTCTTAAGCAACGCTTCTTGGCTAACTTTACTGTCTTTGCTTTCGTTCAACCATTCACGATACGTACTAAGTATCTCTGTATATTTTACACCGGTCTTTTGTGCGATATCAAACAGGTCTTGGTTAGCTTGTCTGATATCATCACTAGGGCGCGCAAGCCTAGCCATCTGATACTGTAGCTTATTGATTTCTTTCCCTGCCGAAACAAGCCCATCAACGACTTCATAAATTTTGTCGGCAGCAAGGTAGATACCAAACAGTTTACCCAAGCCCATAAGGCTAGTCTTGAGTTGAGTAACTTGAGAGTTAACCTTGTCAAGTCCTTCTGACTTGAAGGTTACTAGCGTAACAAGTTCACGAACCAACGCCATTATTTCTTACTCCTGGCGCGTTCGTGCTCACGCATTTCTGCGGCAGATCGCATATCCATCAGCGCATTGATCTTTAGTATATCGATGATGTCTACGTCCCCCGATTTCACTTCTTGTATGCTAACCAAACCTGCAAGTATTGGTCGCCAAATTACCAGTTCCTCTAGAAAGTCTTCGCGCAGAATACCTATTGGATCGTTGGTTGCGATTGTTCCGGTCCAATAAGGCTTCTGCCTCGCGTAAAAACCTTTTCGTAATTATACCTCAGCACTTCAACAACCAACATGATTACATCTGAAACGTCATCAACCGCACGATTCATAGCAGGTTCGTCTAATTGCACTGGCGGATCACCTTGGATGACAACCGAAACGTAGTCCTTATCCAGTACCAACTTGACCATTGCCACTAGCGACTTACCATCCAACCCTTTTGAAATCATTTCGATGGCTTTGAATGCAGCATCAACTCGCGATGCATCAGTTTGATTTGCATCGTTAGCCTCCATCAATGCTGCCATCGGTGGCAAGAAACGTTTCTGTACTTCGCCTAATACTTCAAGTGAAAGGAACGGTTCGTAACGTCTGATGTAAAATTTGTTCCCGTTGTCTAATTCAAACTCATGTCTGCCCGTTGCCACGAAACCTCCTTATACCAAGTATGTTACGGGAGCGGCAGTTTCGATCTGCCATGCTCTAGTCGAAATTTCCTTACTAAACTCAACATCAGCCGGCTTTACTACCCAAGCTTGCGCCGCCATAAACAACGTTTCCCCGCACAAGTCTTGAATGAGAATAGGACCAATGGTTCCGCCACAAGTTAGCGTATCCATGCTAAACAATGTAGAAAGATAAGCGTTACCGGGACTGGTCTGCTGTAGTGAAATGGTTACTGTGCAACGACGATCGGTATTGA
>Ga0190271_10002723_pt1 | contig 10852 bp, 11 predicted proteins | sample Popmic356T_FD_133747 | JGI IMG/M metagenome (GOLD analysis project Ga0190271, IMG submission 133747) | Populus adjacent soil microbial communities from riparian zone of Weber River, Utah, USA - 356 T | ecosystem: Environmental > Terrestrial > Soil > Riparian zone | place: USA: Utah | collected...
GCTCCTAGGTCAGCAGCCGAGCGCGGCGCCCTCAGCGGCGCAGCACCGCCAGCGCATGCTCCAGGTCGTCGGAGTAGTCGCTGGTGATCTCGGTCCACACGCCCGTGCGCGGGTGGTGGAAGCCCAGCTGGACGGCGTGCAGCCACTGTCGCGTCAGCCCCGTCTCCGTGGCCAGCACCGGGTCGGCCCCGTAGGTGAGGTCGCCCACGCACGGGTGCCCCACCGCGCTCATGTGCACCCGGATCTGGTGCGTACGACCGGTTTCCAGGTGCACCTCGAGCAGGCTCGCGGCCCGCAGGCCCTCCAGGGTCTCGTAGTGCGTGACGCTGGGCTTGCCGTCGCTGACGACGGCCCACCGGTAGTCGCGCGTCGGGTGCCGCCCGATCGGGGCGTCGATGGTCCCGCGGCTCGGGTCGGGGTGCCCTTGCACGACGGCGTGGTAGACCTTGGAGACCGTGCGCTCCTTGAACGCGCGCTTGAGGACGGAGTAAGCCAGCTCGCTCTTGGCGACGACCATCACGCCCGACGTGCCGACGTCGAGCCGATGCACGATGCCCTGCCGCTCGGCCGCACCCGACGTCGCGATCCGATAGCCAGCCGCGGCAAGCCCGCCGACGACGGTCGGGCCCGTCCAGCCCGGGCTCGAGTGGGCAGCCACACCGACGGGCTTGCTCACCACGACGACGTCCTCGTCGTCGAGCAGCACCCGCATCCCCGGTATCGGCTCCGGCGCCGCCGGCGCCGGGCGGTCCGGCCCCGGCAACGACACCTCGAGCCACGATCCGGGGGTGAGGCGGACGGCCTTGCCGACCGCGACGCCGTCGACCGTGACCGCACCGGCCTCGGCGAGCTCGGCGACGCGTGTACGGCTCAGCCCGAGCAACCGCGCCAGCCCGGCATCGACCCGCTCGCCTGCGAGCCCGTCGGGAACCGGCAGCGATCGGACGTCAGCCACCGTCAGGGCTCGCGCTCGGCGGTCGCGGTGCCGGACGCGGACTCGGGCTCGGACTCAGATCGAGGGATGGCCTCGGACTCCTCGTCCGGCGCGGGCTGCTCGGCTGGGCCGGTGTGCCGCACGCCGTCGATCCCGATGCCGAGGAACGCCAGCAGAGCCATCCCGAGGGCGCCCAGCACGATCGCGACGTCGGCGACGTTGCCGACGAACAACCCGCCATAGTCGAGGAAGTCCACGACATGACCACGCGCGAACCCGGGCTCACGGAACAGCCGGTCCATCAGGTTGCCCAGGTTCCCGCCCAGCAGCGCACCGAGAGCCAGCGCCCAGCCGAGCGAACCGAGCCGACGCGCGACCCTGATGATGACCACCGTCACCACGATCGCGACGATCGTGAAGATCCAGGTGCTGCCCGTCGCGAACGAGAACGCCGCGCCGGGGTTGAACACCAGCATCAGCCCGAAGACATCACCGATCACGGGGACGTACTCGTACGGGGTCAGTGTCTCCAGAGCAATGGCCTTGGTGACCTGGTCGAGCACGAGGACGCCGGCTGCAAGGACCCCGAGGGAGACCAGCAGCCGGCGTCGACGTCGTTCACGCTCCGGGGTGCGATCCTCGACCGCGGCCCCGATCTCCTCGTTACGGACGGTGGAGCTCGCTCTCCGGCCCGGTGCCGGCACCCGCGAGCGAGCCGCGGCCCTCCACGTCGTTGAGCAGCCCTTCGAGGTAGCTCTTGAGGCGCGTGCGGTAGTCGCGCTCGAACACACGCAGCTCATCGATCTTGCGCTCCAGGAGCGAGCGCTCGCCCTCGAGCTGGCCCAGCGTTCGGGTGCGCTGCTCCTCGGCCTCGCGGGAGACCCGCTCGGCCTCGACACGCGCCTCGCCCAGGATCCGCTCGGCCTCGGCGCGGCCGTTGCTCACGTACTCGTCGTGGACTCGCTGTGCGAGCGCGATCAGACCGGTGGCCGACTCCGGCTCACCGGATGCCGCAGCGGCGGCGACCGGGGCGGGCTCGGGCTCCGTCTCGGCCTCCGGCCCGGGCTCCGGCCCGACCTGGGCGTCCTGGACCGCCGGCATCTGCTGCGTCTGCTCCTCGACGGCCGGTGCCGCGGCAGGGGCGCCGCTGTCGGAGGCCTCGAGCCGCGACTTCAGCTCGGCGATCTCAGCGTCACGGGAGCGCAGCGTGTTGACGACCTCGTCGAGGAAGTCGTCGACCTCGTCCTGGTCGTAGCCCTCGCGGAACTTGGTGGGCTGAAACTTCTTGTTGAGGACGTCGTCTGCCGTCAGCAGCGCCATGTCGTCACCTCGGCTGTCGTTCGGTTGGGCTTGTCAGTTGCTGTGCGCCGTGCCAGGTGCTGGCACCGTGCCACGGGCCACGCTAGCTCATTACGGGCGTGCCACGTCATCGAGTTCCGGGAGCGTCCAGCGTCGGCGTTCGCGGCCGAGGGCTCCATCGACATCCGTCGAGGTGGCTAGGAGGCGAACTGAGCCGACAGGCTGCTCAGCACTGCCAGCCCGATCGAGCAGACGATCATGACGATCAGGAACGCCAGGTCCAGCGCGATGCCACCGATGCGCAGCGGCCGGATCCGGCGCCGGAGCCAGCGCAGCGGCGGGTCGGTGACCGTGTACACACCCTCCGCGACCACGAGCGCGAGGCCGCGCGGCCGCCATTCCCTGGCGAACACCTGGATCCAGTCGTAGACGAGCCGGATCAGCATCGCGATCACGAAGAGCAGCAGGATCAGATACGCGATCCCGAAAACCCACTGCATGCGTCAGTGGCTCAGGTCTGGTTGAAGAACCGGGCGTGCGTGACCTCGGGCTCGGCCGACTCCGCCGCGATCTCCACCGACGCAGGCGAGAGCAGGAACACCTTGTTGGTGACGCGCTCGATGGCGCCGCGCAGCCCGAAGACCAGACCAGCGGAGAAGTCGACCAGCCGCTTCGCCTCGGCGTCGCTCATGTCGGTGAGATTCATGATCACGGGCGTGCCGGCGCGGAACGACTCGCCGATCACCTTGGCGTCGTTGTAGTTGCGCGGGTGCACCGTGGTGATCCGACGCAGCGGCCCACCGTCCAGGCGTGCGGCCGCACGGTTGATCGGGGTCACCTCAGCGGCAGGCGCGTCGTCATAGTCCTCGTACGAGGTCTCGTAGGAGGTCTCCTCATGGCCATCGTCGGACACCTGGTGCTCCCCCTCCCGATCGGCCTCGGAGAGGCCGAGGTACAGCATCGTCTTGCGCAGCGCTCCGGCCATGCGTCACTCCTGTCGGACGTCGGTGGTACGTGTGGTTGAAACGCTAGACCAGCGTCCCGACCGCTCCGAGGACCACGGGCGGCGTGTCGTCGCCCGTCGCCTCGGAGGGTGGATCACTTCAGGAAGTCGGGGATGTCGAGGTCGTCGGCCGGCCGACGTCGGGGCGTCTCCTCGACGACCGACGGGACGCTCTCCGGGGACGACCCCTCGGGCTCGGAGACCGCCGCGGGGCGCAGCGGCTCCTCGGGGGCCGGCTCGACCACGGTCGGCGCCGTGCGGATCGCGCCCGCGGGAGGGGAGGGCCGGTCGTCGCCGGTGCGTGCGGAGGCACGCTGGGATGGCGCGGCGTTGTCAAAGCCCGCAGCAATGACCGTCACGCGCACCTCGTCCCCGAGGGCATCGTCGATGACTGCGCCGAAGATGATGTTCGCCTCGGGGTGCGCGGCCTCCTGGACCAGGCGCGCAGACTCGTGGATCTCGAACAGACCGAGGTCGCTGCCGCCCTGGATCGACAGGAGCACGCCGTGCGCACCATCGATCGACGCCTCCAGCAGCGGCGACGAGATCGCCAGCTCACACGCCTGCACTGCACGATCGTCGCCTCGCGCCGACCCGATGCCCATCAGCGCGCTGCCGGCTCCTTGCATCACCGACTTGACGTCGGCGAAGTCCAGGTTGATCAGGCCGGGCGTGGTGATGAGGTCGGTGATGCCCTGGACGCCGGACAGCAGCACCTGGTCGGCCGACTTGAAGGCGTCGAGGACCGAGACGTTGCGGTCGCTGATGCTCAACAACCGGTCGTTCGGGATGACGATCAGCGTGTCGACCTCGGCGCGCAGCGCGTCGATGCCGGTATCGGCCTGCACACCGCGGCGGCGCCCCTCGAACGTGAACGGGCGGGTGACGACGCCGATCGTCAGCGCACCGAGCGAGCGAGCAATCTTCGCCACGACGGGTGCACCACCGGTGCCGGTGCCGCCGCCCTCACCGGCTGTGACGAATACCATGTCGGCACCCCGGAGCACCTCTTCGATCTCCTCGGAGTGATCCTCGGCCGCCTTCTTGCCGACCTCCGGGTCGGCGCCGGCGCCGAGCCCTCGGGTGAGCTCACGACCGACATCGAGCTTGACATCGGCGTCGCTCATCAGCAGGGCCTGGGCATCGGTGTTCACCGCGATGAACTCCACGCCCTTGAGTCCGACGTCGATCATCCGGTTCACGGCGTTGACACCGCCGCCGCCGATGCCGACCACCTTGATGACCGCCAGATAGTTCTGCGGTGCCGCCACGTCGATTCCCTCTCGCCGATCTCCAGCTCTCAACATTCAACCTCAACCTGAGGGTGAGAGTTATGTCATTTCCGATCGCGTTGACCGTAGGACCAAGCGCGGCTGCTGACAATGACCTGCGCGGGCGTGTCGCCGAGTGTCAGCGGGTGATCGGGCTCAGCGGAGCCGAGACGTCGTACACCTGGGCCGGCACCTGCAGCAGCGCGGCCAGCACATCGACCTTGAGTGCGCCGTCGTCGACCGTCCCCCAGATCACCTGGGCCCCCGAGGCGAGCTCGAACTCGACCTCGTAAGCGGTCTTCGCCGAGGCCTCGGTGACCTGGTCGAGGATGTCGGGCGGGAGTGCGGCCATCACGTCGATCACGGCGGCGAGCGCGGGCCCGGTGTTGCTCGTGCCCACGGGCACCCTCACCAGCGGGACGCCGTCGGGCTGCTCCGTGGTGCGGGCCAGCTCGACACCGTCGCGGTCGAGCAGCACGAACCGGCCGTCCTCCTTGACCGTCGCGACGGGCACCCGCGGTTCCACGGTGATGTCGAGGCCGTGGGGAAAGGCTCGCTGGATGCTGACATCAGCAACGCCGACGACCCCGAGCAGGTTCTGCCGGAGCTCCTGCGTGTCGATCCGCAGCAGCGGCTCGCCCTCGTCCTCCCGCACAAGCGCCAGGATCGCGTCCTCGTCGACGTGCTCGGTAGCCCCCGTGACCGTGACCGCATCCTCCTGCAGGGCCAGCACCGGCGATACGAACGCCGCGTAGCCCAGGCCGGCGAGAACGATCACACCCACCGCGATCGCGGCGACCGCGCGGACCCGCAGGCGGCGCCGCGCCCGGCGTCGCTCCGCCAGCCTGTCGGCCAGGCCGTCGCTCACTCGTGTCGCCTGTGCGACCGGCTCCTCCTGCTCGCCGACCGACGGTTCGAGCTCGCGGTCCGTCTCGACGACGGCGACACCACTGCCGAGGTCGTCGCGGCGTGTCGGTGCCGACCTCGGCGGGAACGACGGCGGCCGGGTGCTCATGAGCGTTCCTCCAGCGCGGCGAGCACCACGGTGACGAGCTCGGTGACGTCGCCGGCCCCGACGGTCATCACCAGGTCTCCTGGTACGGCCAGATCGGCGACCGTGCGCGCCGCCTCGACCCGGTCCGGGACATACCGCGAGCCCGGCAGCCGATCGGTGATCAAGGCGGAGGTGACACCGGGGACCGGCGCCTCCCGCGCCCCGTAGACGGCGGTCAGCACCACCTCGTCGGCGCCAGCGAGCGCGTCGGCGAACTCGGCCGCGAAGTCGGCGGTCCGCGAGTACAGGTGCGGCTGGAACAGCACGAGCAGCCGGCCGTCGCCGGCGGCCCGCCGCGCGGTCGCCACCGCCGCCGCCACCTTGGTGGGGTTGTGGGCGTAGTCGTCGACCACCCGCACGCCGTCGGCACTGCCGCGGTCCTCGAACCGGCGCGCCGTCCCGCCGAACGTCGACAGCGCTGCGGCCATCTCCTCCCCCGGCACGCCGAGCTCGACGCCGGCGCACCACGCGGCGGCCGCGTTCCGCACGTTGTGCTCGCCGGGCACCGCGAGGTCGAGATCGACACCGCGGGCGCCGTCGTGCAGCCGAGCCCGTGACCGCGACGCACCGAGCTCGACGATCTGGATGCGGACATCCGCGGTTCCGGTGCCGTAGGTCCGGACCCGGATACCGAGATCGGTGGCGCGGGCGGCGAGCCGCGCCGCTCCGGCGTCGTCGGCGCAGGCGACCAGCAGGCCGCCGGGCTTGATGGTCCGCGCGAAGTCGACGAACGCCTCCGCGAACGCCTCGGCGGTCCCCCAGTGGTCAAGGTGGTCGGGCTCGATGTTCGTCACCACGCCGATCTGCGGGTGGTAGCGCAGGAACGAGCCGTCGGACTCATCGGCCTCCGCGACGAACATCCGGCCTTCGCCCAGATGCGCGCCCGTTCCCAGCGCGAGCACGGTGCCCCCGATCGCGAACGATGGGTCGGCGCCTGCGGCCTGCAGCGCGACTGCGAGCATTGCCGAGGTCGTGGTCTTGCCGTGCGCACCGGCGACGGCGACGACGTCGAGATCCCCGGCGGCGCGGGCGAGGGCCTCGGACCGGTGGGTCACCTCGAGCCCCGTCTCGCGAGCAGCGAGCAGCTCCGGGTTGCTCTCCTGCACAGCGCTGCTGACGACCACCAGGTCGGCGCCGTCGACGTGGCCGGCCTCGTGGCCCACCTGCACCTGGGCGCCTGCCCCACGCAGGCGTGCGAGCACGGCGGAGTCCCTGGCGTCGGAGCCGGACACCTGCCAGCCGCGCGCCAAGAACAGCTCGGCGACCACCGACATGCCGGCACCACCGATTCCGATGAAGTGCGCGCGGCTCATGTGCCGGCTCCGTTCATCGCGGACTCGACGAGGTCGGCGAGCCGGGCCGCGCCGTCGCGCACCCCGACCGAGGCCGCGCGCGTTCCCATGTCGGTCAGCCGGGCCGTGTCGGCGAGGAGCGGGACCACGTGCGTGGTCACCCAGGCGGAGGTGAGGTCGTCGTCGTCGACGAGCAGCCCGCCGCCCGCCTCGACGACGCCCGCTGCGTTGAGCCGCTGCTCGCCGTTGCCGATCGGGAGCGGCACGTAGACCGCGGGGATGCCGAGCGCGGCGAGCTCGGACACGGTGCCCGCTCCGGCACGCCCGACCACCAGGTCGGCGCACGCGAGGGCGTGCTCCATCTGCGGCAGATACGTGAGCACGCGGTAGCTCGACTCCCCCGCCCCACCCGCCACGGCGTGCACGGATCGGCGCACCTCGTCGTCCTTGCCGGCCCCGGCGAGATGGATCACCTGGACATCCGTATCCAGCAGCGCGCGCGCCGCACCGGCGACCGCTCGGTTCACGCGGGCGGCCCCCAGCGAGCCGCCGGTGACTACGAGTACTCGGCGGTCGGGGTCGAGCCCGAGCGCGGCGGCGCCGGCGCGCCGAGCCACCGCGGCATCCTGCTCGCGCGCCGCGATCAGGTCGGCGATCGCCGGGCGCAGCGGCAGCCCGGTCAGCGTGGCGCCGCGAAGCCGGGTTCCCGCGAACGTGACTCCGACGCCGGCTGCGAACCTCGCGCCGAGCCGGTTCGCCAGCCCTGGTCGCGCGTTCTGCTCGTGCACGACGACCGGCACCCCCCGGCGGCGCGCGGCGATGTACGCCGGCGTGGCGACGTAGCCCCCGAACCCCACGACCGCGGCGGCCTCACCCCGGGCGATCGCCTCCTCGGCGACGGCGACGGCGCGTCGCCAGCGGCCGGGGAACCGGAGCACGTCCCCCGACGGGCGGCGGGGCATCGGGACCCGCGGTACCGCGACCATCTCGATGCCGGCCGCGGGAAGCAGGTCGGCCTCCAGCCCTTCCGTGGTGCCCAGCGCGAGCAGTGTGAGGTGCGGGTGGCGACGGCGTAGCTCGGCCGCCAGGGCGAGCAGCGGGTTGACGTGCCCGGCGGTGCCGCCCCCGGCCAAGACGATCGTCGGCTCAGCCACGCGTGGCGCTCCGGCCGGCGCCGCGCCGCAACCGGGGAGCGAGCACCGCGAGCGATCGCCGGACGCTGCCGCGGCGTGCCGCGAACGCCTCGGCGGCGCCCGGCTCCGAGCGTGCGAACGCGAGCACCACACCGAGGGCGATGAGCGTCGTGATCAGCGAGGAACCACCCGCCGAGACCAACGGCAACGGCACCCCGATCACGGGGAGCACCCCGATGACGACACCGATGTTGACGAAGGCCTGACCAATGATCCAGGCGGCAATGGCCGCCGTCGTGATCTTGACGAACGGATCGGGGTGACGCGTGACGACCCGGGTGAGACCGACCGCCAGCACCACGAACAGCGCGACGACCAGCAATGCACCGAGCAGCCCCAGCTCCTCGCCGAGGATCGCGAAGATGTAGTCGTCCTGCGCCGCGGGCAAGCCTCGCCACTTGATGCTCGAGGCGCCGAGCCCGACGCCGGACAGACCCCCGGAACCGAGCGCCTGCAGCGCGAGATCGCCCTGGAAGGTGTCGACCACGCTCGACCCGTCGCCCATCCCCAGGAACTGCATCACCCGGTCGCGCCGGTTGGCGGAGGAGAACACCAGGAACCCCGCGCCGGCCGCGGCGAAGGAGCCCAGCAGCACGAACAACGACGTCGGCACACCAGCGACCCACAGCGCGCCGGCGACGAGCGCGAGCAGGATCAGCGTGGTCCCGAGGTCGTGGCCGCGGAGCACCAGCGCGATCATCACGCCGGCGCCCAGCACGGTCGGGACCAGCGCGTGCCGCCACTGCCGCAGCAGCTCGCCCTTGGTCGCGAGCACCGCGCCGAGCCAGATCACCAGTCCCAGCTTCGCGAACTCGCTCGGCTGGAACGTGCCGAGGCCGGGCAGCCGGACCCAGTTCACGTTGCCGCCGACCTCGACGGCCAGCGACGGGATGAACATCAGCCCTTGCAGCAGCAGCGCACCGGCGAGGATCGGCCACGCCATCCGGCGGAACCAGAGTGGCTTGAAGCGTGACGCGACCAGGGCCGCCGGGACGGCGATGGCGGCGAACACGAGCTGGTCGACGAAGTCGGTGAACGGCGTCACCCCGTTGCTCTTGTTGAGCGAGTCGACCATCGAGGCCGACAGGACCATCACCAGGCCGATGACGAGCAGGAACAGGCTCGCCCCCGCGATGAGGTAGTAGCTCGTGGTCGGCGACGCCCACGCAGCCGTGCGCCAGGCGGCGAACGAGGAGGGAGCGGCCGTGGTGGCGGTGCGCTTGCGAGCGCCGCCCACACCGACCGCGCTCATCCGTCGGCCGCCAGCGCCCGCGCGGCGGCGGCGAAGGCGTCGCCGCGGTGCGCATAGGAGGTGAACTGGTCCATCGACGCGCACGCCGGCGCGAGCAGCACGACATCACCCGGCTGGGCCAGGCGTGCAGCGGCGGAGACGGCGGCGGTCATCACCTCATGCTCGCTCGGGTCGATGCGTACGTGCGGGATCTGCGGCGCGTGTCGAGCAAGTGCGTCCAGGATCGGTTCCGGATCGACGCCGATGACGACGACGGCCCGCAACCGATCGGCGCGCGCACTGACCAGCTCGTCGAAGCGCGCGCCCTTGGCCAGACCGCCCGCGATCCACACCGCGTGGCCTTCCTCGACGGAGGCCAGCGACGCCGCCGCGGCGTGCGCGTTCGTCGCCTTGGAGTCGTCCACATAGGCCACGCCGTCGACCTGCGCGACGCGCTCGATGCGGTGCGGTCCGCCGCGGTAGGCCCGCAGCCCCTGCGCGACGTGCTCGGGGTTGACGCCGGCCGCCCGGGCGAGCGCGGCCGCGGCGAGCGCGTTCGCGACGACGTGCGGTGGGACCGCCCCGCCGTCCGGGGCCAGATGCGCGAGGTCGGAGAGCTCGGCCAGCACCTGGCCATGAGTCTGCCGGTTCCCGATGAGGGCCCGATCGACCAGGTGCGACTCCACGATGCCGAGCTGGGCCACCCGGGGCGCCTGCAGCGTGAAGCCCACCGCGCGCGCGCCTTCGACCACCTCGGCCTGCTCGACCATCCGCATCGTGGCGTCGTCGGCGGCGTTGTAGACGCACGCCACCCGGGTCCCGGTGTAGACCCGCGCCTTGTCGGCCCAGTAGCCCTCGGCGGATCCGTGCCAGTCGAGGTGGTCGTCGGTGATGTTGAGGCAGGCGCTGGCCACGGGCGAGAGCGAGTGCGTGTAGTGGAGCTGGAAGCTGGACAGCTCGACGGCGAGCCCGTCGAGCCGGCGTCCACCGGCACGGGCGTCGAGCACCGTCGTCGAGATCGGGGTGCCCACGTTGCCGACCTCGGGCGCGTGCCAGCCCGCCGCTGCCAGCTGCGCAGCGAGCATCCCGACCGTCGTGGTCTTGCCGTTGGTGCCGGTCAGGGTCAGCCACTGGGTGCCGGGGCGATCGACCCGCCAGGCGAGCTCCACCTCGCTCCAGACCGCTACCCCGGCTGCCGGGGCTCGCGCGAGAACGGGGTGGCGGGGCGGGACGCCGGGAGAGGCGACCAGCACGTCCGGGTCACGCTGCCCCACCCGTTCGGCGAGCCGCTCGGGGTCGGCGTCCGCGATCACATCGACGCCGGGTGGCAGATCGGCCTCCTCGGCCTGCTGCGCGTCGGGCACGGCGACCGTCACCCGCGCGCCGACGTCGGCCAGCACGGTGGCGGCGGCCCGCCCGCTGGCCCCGAGGCCGACGACGACGGCGCGCACGCCGCGTAGCGCGTCGCTGTTCTGAGGCTCGTGCTCGGCCACTACTGGGCGATCCACTCGGCGTAGAAGATCGCCAGCCCACCGGCGACGAAGAGCACGGCGATCACCCAGAACCGGACGACGA
>Ga0190271_10002724_pt1 | contig 10851 bp, 5 predicted proteins | sample Popmic356T_FD_133747 | JGI IMG/M metagenome (GOLD analysis project Ga0190271, IMG submission 133747) | Populus adjacent soil microbial communities from riparian zone of Weber River, Utah, USA - 356 T | ecosystem: Environmental > Terrestrial > Soil > Riparian zone | place: USA: Utah | collected...
GAGGCCACCGCATCCCGTTCGCGCGGTCGTTCACCTTCGAGTCGAAGCCGCTCGCGAGCACCGACGCGAAGGCCGTCGTCGTCCCGTCGCTCCGCGTGATGCGCGCGACATCGATCGCCCGGGTGCGGCCGGCGATGACGAGGTCGGCGGCCCCTGCGACGTCGAGGCCCTGCAGTCCCAGGGCTGCCGCGAAGTCGTTGCCGGTGCCCGAGGGCACGATGCCGAGCGGGATGCCGGTGCCGGCGAGCGCCTGAACGGCGAGGCTGACGGTCCCATCCCCGCCGGCGACGACCACCGCATCGGTGCGCAGCTCGATTGCGGTGCGCAGAAGATCCGCCGACTCGCCGGCGCTTCCGCCGCTCACGATCGTCGTCGTGATGCCGCTCTCGCGCAGCCGCTCGGCCGCGCGTGTCGCCGCGCCGGTGTGGGCGCCCGATCGGGCGGCGGGGTTGACGAGGAGGGTGACGTTCATTCCGCCGCCGGGGGTGCGGCGGCCTGGGCTTCCGCGACCGGGGCTGCGAGGATCGGGTCCTCCGCGGCCGGGGTCACGAGCACCCCGGGGTTCATGATGCCCGCCGGGTCGAGCGTCAGCTTGACCGCTCGGAGCACCGCGACCCCGAGTGGGCCGATCTCGTCCTCGAGGTACGGGCGGTGATCGCGACCCACGGCGTGGTGGTGCGTGATCGTGCCGCCGGCGGTTCCGATGGCGCGGGACGCGGCATCCTTCGCCCGCTGCCACTGCGAGGCGGGATCGGTGGTGAGCGCCGCGACCACGGTGAAGTAGAGCGATGCTCCCGCCGGATACACGTGCGAGATGTGGCACATGACGATGGGCTTGGTGCCATCGGCGGTGAGGCTGGCGGTGAGCGCTTCGGTGACCTCGCGCTTGAGAGCGGGCAGCTGCGCCCAGGTCGCCGCGGTCTCGAGCGTCTCGGCCAGGACGCCCATGTCGAGGAGGGTGTCGCGCAGGGCAGGTGAGCCGAAGCGCCCGCGCTCCCACGAGCGCGCCGGCTCCTCTCCCCGTGATCTGCCGCCGTGCGTGCCGAACACCTCGTGGAGCGCCGCACGGGTCGCGACCGCCTCGGCGTGGGTGGTCCCCTCGAACGTCGCCACGGACAGGGCGCCGCGCATCCGCGTGACATGGCCGCCGAGGGCGGCGTTCACGCGCGTCTCGGACTCGTCGCTCAGGCGAAGGACGGTGGGACGGATGCCGCGCTGGGTCGCACTGCGCAGCGCCGCGGCCCCTGACTCGAAGTCGGGAAAGGTCCAGGCGCCATACGCGGTGGCCCCCGGCACGGGGCGGATCCGCGCGGTGACCTCGGTGAGGACGCCGAATGCGCCCTCGGACCCGAGGAAGAGCTGACGGAGGTCGGGTCCGGCGGCGCTCGCGGGCGCGCGTCCGAGGTGGAGTTCGCCCGCAGGGGTGGCGACGCGCAGTGCGTGGACGAGGTCGTCGAAGCGTCCATAGCCGCGGGAGGCCTGCCCGCTCGAGCGGGTCGCGGCGAAGCCGCCGATGGAGGCATAGCGGAAGCTCTGCGGGAAGTGCCCGAGCGTGTAGCCGCGGGCGGCCAGCATCTCTTCGGCCTGCGGGCCGGTGGTCCCGGCGCCGAAGGTCGCGAGCAGCGAGATCTCGTCCAGGTTCAAGAGGGCTGCCGTACGCGCCAGATCGAGTGAGACGACGCGGTCGTACGGGCCGCTCACGGGGTCCACCCCGCCGACGACGCTTGTGCCTCCGCCGAGGGGGACGACCGCGATGCCACGGTCCGCACAGACCCCGAGGACCGCCTGCACCTCGTCGTGGGATGTGGGGGAGACGACGGCGTCCGGCGCTGTCTGCGAGTCTTCGAGGCGCCGGGCCAGGAGGTCGGGCGTGCTCTTCCCGCCGAGGTGCAGCATCCGGGTGTCGTCCGCCGTCGTCGCCGCACCACGGCCGGCGGCCGACGCGAGGGCGGCGAGATCCTCGGCGGTCAGGCGCGACGGGGTCAGCTCGGGGCGCGGACGGCGGGGGACGGGGTGCGCCTTGCCGGGCAGCACCGCCGCGACGAGGGCGCGAGCGCCTGCGGGCAGTCGCGCCGGCTCATCGCCCCACGCATCCCAATCGGACCGTCCGGCAGGCGCAGGGATCGCGAGCGGCGGAGTCGACGATGACATGGGCGACAGTATGACACATTCTGTATGGTTGTCACATGGCATCGGAGTCGATCGACGTGCGACCATCGCGAACTCCCGAGACGGAGGCCGTTCTGCTGGACGCAGCCCTGGCGGAACTGCTCGCCCACGGCGTCCGGCGGACGACCGCGTCGGACATCGCGCGTCGCGCCGGTGTCTCGCGACAGACGCTCTACCGCTACTGGCCCGACGCCCAGGCCGTCTTCGCCGCGCTCGTGACTCGCGAAGTGATCACGGCGCTGCCGTCTTCAGCCGAGGACCCTCGCGACCTCGACGCGCTGGTGGCGCTCCTGGTCGCGACCGCCGAGGGCATGCGACGGATGCCGCTGCTCGATCGGCTGCGCACGACTGATCCGGAGCTGTTGGGGCGCTACATCCTGACGCGCCTCGGCACGAGCCAGCGGGCGATGCACGCCGCGCTGGCGGCGCAGCTCGCGAGGGCGCAGGAGCGGGGCTTCGTCCGCAGCGGCGATCCGGCGGCGCTCGCGGCGATGGTGCTGCTCGTCGCCCAGTCGGCGGTGCAGTCGGCACCCCTCGTCGCGGAGTGGCTCGGCGGGGACGCGTGGCAGGCCGAGCTGACGGCGGCGTTGACCGGATATCTCGGGGCGCCGCGATGACCGCGCGGATCGTCGGTCGGACGCCCTTCTCCTCGGCCCTGAGCGCCAGGCGCCGTCGCCGCGAACTCGATTTGCTGGGCGACGGCGCCACGATCGACGTGCTGGTGATCGGCGGCGGCATCACGGGTGCGGGCCTCGCTCTGGATGCCGCGGGCCGGGGCCTCAGGACGGTCCTGGTCGAGCGGCACGATCTCGCGCACGGCACGAGCCGCTGGAGCTCGAAGCTCGTCCACGGAGGTCTGCGCTACCTCGCGTCAGGACAGATCGGGATCGCGCACGAGAGCGCCGCCGAACGCCATCTGCTGCTGACGCGCATCGCACCGCACCTCACTAGGGCGGTCGCGCAGGTGCTTCCGCTGTATGCACCCGGACATCTGTCGCAGGGCGCCATCGTGGGGGCCGGCTATGGCCTCGGCGACGGCCTCCGACGCTTCGTCGGCACGCCGGACGCGCTGCTGAGCGCACCCGGGCCGATCGGCGTCGCACAGACGCTCCGCCTGGCACCCGCCGTCCGTGCCGACGACCTCCGGGGCGCCATCCGCGGCTGGGACGGGCAGCTCATCGACGACGCGCGGCTCGTCGTCGCGGTCGCCCGGACGGCCGCCGGGTACGGGGCATCCGTTCTCACCCGGGTCGAGGCCGTCGAAGCGACGGGGCAGTCCGCACGTCTTCGCGACACTCTCACCGGGCACGAGATCACCGTGCAGGCTCGTGCCGTCGTGAGTGCCACAGGCGTGTGGACGGCGGAACTCGACCCCGACGTCCGCCTGCGGCCGAGCCGCGGGACGCACCTCGTGGTCGACACGGCCCGGTTCGGCGGGTCGGATGTGTCACTCACCGTTCCCGTGCCCGGCTCGCGCAGCCGGTTCGTCTTCACGCTCCCCACGCAGCACGGCCGCACGTATGTCGGGCTGACCGATGTGCCCGCCGACGGTCCCATCCCCGACGTGCCGCACGCGACCGAGGCCGAGATCGACATGCTCCTGTCGGTCGTGAGCTCGGTGCTGGCCGAGCCGCTGACCCGCGCGGACGTGATCGGCACGTACGCCGGCCTTCGGCCGCTCCTGACGTCGGCGCACGATGACGATGAGACGAGCGACCTCTCGCGCAAGCATGCGATCCTTGAATCGGCCGACGGCGTCCTCAGCGTCGTCGGCGGCAAGCTCACGACGTATCGCCGGATGGCAGAGGACGGCATAGACGAAGCCGTGCGCCGCCGCATCCTTCCCGCGGCGCGGCCGTCCGTCACGCGCAAGCTTCCGCTCGTCGGGGCATGGCCGCGCGACCTGCTGCGCGGGGTTGACGCGCCGGCCCGGCTCGTGCGGCGGTACGGCGCCGAAGCGCCCTATGCGGCGGCCCTCCCGGACGGGCCCCGCGCCGCACGGGGCGTCACAGCGCAGGAGCTGCAGTGGGGGGTTGCCGTCGAGGGTGCGCTCTCCATCGACGACCTGCTCGACCGTCGCACGCGCCTCGGGCTCGTCGCGGCCGATCGAGAGCTGTCGACGGATGCCGCGGCCGCCGCCTTCGAGCGTGCAGGGGTGGAACCACTCGCCGAGGGCGCCGAGGGTATGGACGGCATCGCGCCCTGACTGCGTCCTGAAACGACCGTCCGTCTGATTCGGGCGCGATCTCCCCAGAGTGGCAGGATTCCGACGTTTGACGGCGGACCGCCATGCGTTCGATGTCGGTGCTCGACACCAGACTGGAGGGGTGCCACCCTCGCCAGTACCGCCGGCCCGCGGCCGCCTCGGAATAGTCCAGGGCACCGCCCTCTACATCGCCTCCGTCCTCGGCACGGGGCTGCTCGTCCTTCCCGGACTCGCCGCCGAGGTCGCGGGGCCCGCGAGCATCGTGGCCGTGCTCGCCGTCCTCGGTCTTTCGGTACCGCTCGCGGGCACCTTCGCGGTCCTGGCGTCGCGCTACCCCGATCCCGGCGGAGTCGCCAGCTACGTCCGGCGCGCTCTCGGCGACACGGCGGCGCGCATGACCGGGTACTGGTTCATGTTCGGCGTGTGCGCGGGGGCGCCGGTCGTCGCGGTGCTCGGCGCCGAGTACGTGACGGCTGTCGCCGGAATCGATCACGCGATGGTGCCCGTCATCGCGGCGGCGATCTTCGTGCCGCCGTTCGCCGTCAACGCCTTCGGCGTGCGGGTGGCCGGTGGCATCCAATTCGTGCTCACCGCGCTCCTTCTCGCAGTGGTGGTGACCGTCGTGGCGCTGGCGGCGCCCGCCGTCGAGGCGCCGAACTTCACGCCCTTCCTGTCCCACGGCTGGGCTGGCGTCGGCACGGCGATCAGCCTCTTCGTCTGGGCCTTCGCGGGCTGGGAGGTCGGCACGCACATCTCGGGCGAGTTCCGCGATCCGCGCCGCGCCATTCCCCTCGCGACGGCGATCGCCCTCGTCGTGACAGGCGCCTGCTATCTCGTCCTGCAGATCGTGACGGTCGGCGCGTTGGGTGGCGCGGCAGGAGAGGGGCAGGTGCCGCTCCTCGAGCTCGCGCGGCTCGGCTCGCCAGATCTCGGCGCACCCGCGGTCGGGATCGTCGCGGCGATCGTGGCCCTGGGTGTGATGAACGCCTATCTCGCCGCTTTCGCCAAGCTCGGAGCATCCCTCGCCCTCAACCGCGACCTGCCGCGCTGGTTCGCGAAAGGGGTCGAATCGGGGGGCGTCGCTCGCAGGGCGCTCGCGCTGACCGGGGTGGTCGTGCTCGGCTACTTCGCGCTGATGGTCGCGTCGGGCCTCGACCTCACGCCGTTCATCCTCGTGCACACGAGCAGCATGGTGGCGATCTATGCGCTGGGCATGGTGGCGGCTGTGCGCCTGCTCGACCGCTTCACGGTCGGCTGGTGGCTCGCGGTCATCGCGGCCCTGCTCTGCGGGGGGATGCTGGTGCTCGCACTCGGCTCGCTCCTCCCCGCTGCTGTGCTCGCGGTCGCGGCCCTCGTCGTGACGGTCGTTCGTCGCACCCGCGACCGGGCGGCCGAACGCCGCGGGCCGCGCCCGGAGATCCGGACGCGGCCCGCGGAAGTGGACACTCTGGCTACAGGGTCAGCGCCTTCTTCATGAGCTGAGCGTGCTCGACGGCGTGCACCTTCGGCGAGCCGGTCGCGGGCGACGCCGCGCCGCTGCGCGACACGCGGCGAATGGTCCGGCCGTGCAGGTGCTTGACGACCTCGATCGCGATGAACGGCCACGCGCCTTGGTTCTCGGGCTCGTCCTGCACCCAATACAGCTGGGCGTTCGGGTAGCTGTCGATGATCGCGTTGAGCTCATCGACAGGCGCCGGGTAGAACTGCTCGAGGCGCACGAGTGCGATCGCAGGGTTCGGGTTCTTGTCGAGCTCGGCGCGGAGATCCCAGTGGATCTTTCCCGAATGCAGCAGCACGCGCTTGACGGCGGATTTGTCGACGGGGCGAGTGTCGTCCAGGACCGGCTGGAACGTGTCGTTGACGAAATCCTCGACCGGGCTCGTCGCCCCGCGGAGGCGCAGCATCGCCTTCGGCGTGAAGACGACGAGCGGACGGCGTGGGCGCGCGTATGCCTGGCGTCGCAGCAGATGGAAGTACGACGCAGGCGTCGAGGGGCGGGCGACCGTGATGTTGTCCTGTGCGCACAGCTGCAGGTAGCGCTCGATGCGCGCGGACGAGTGGTCGGGACCCTGGCCCTCGTAGCCGTGGGGGAGAAGCAGCACGACGCTCGACTGCTGACCCCACTTCTGGTCGGCAGCCGAGATGTACTCGTCGATGACCGACTGGGCGCCGTTCGCGAAGTCGCCGAACTGGGCTTCCCACAACACGAGCGTGTCGGCCCGCTCGACGGAGTAGCCGTACTCGAAGGCCATGGCGGCGTACTCGCTGAGGAGCGAGTCGTAGACCCAGAAGCGACCCTGGTTGTCTGACAGGTTCGCGAGCGGGATCCACTCTTGGCCGTTTGCCCGGTCGTGGAGCACGGAGTGGCGCTGCACGAAGGTTCCGCGCCGCGAGTCCTGGCCTGCGAGGCGGACGTTCGTGCCCTCGAGGAGGATGGATCCGAAGGCGAGCAGCTCGCCGAAGCCCCAGTCGATGCCACCGTTGCGGCTCATGTCGAGGCGCTTGTCGAGCAGCTGCTGCAGCTTGGGGTGGACGGTGAACCCGTCGGGCTTGTTCACGAACGCGTCGCCGATGAGGTGAACGATCTGGGTCGAGACGCCCGGCGATGCGGGAACGCCGTAGACGGACCCGTCGGGCTCATCGGTCTCCGCGATGACGGAGACCGTTCCGGTCTCGGCGGCGTGCGTCTCGGCGAAGGCGATCTCGAGACGGTTCTGGAAGTCCAGCTTCGCCTTCTCGTACTCCTCTTCGGTGATGTCACCGCGACCGACGAGCGCCTCGGTGTACAGGCGACGCACTGAGCGCTTCGCCTCGATGAGGTTCGTCATGAGCGGCTGAGTCATCGACGGGTCGTCGCCCTCGTTGTGACCGCGGCGGCGGTAGCACACGAGGTCGATCACGACGTCGCGATGGAACTCCTCGCGGTACGCGAATGCCAGCGCGGCGATCCGGACGACGGCCTCGGGGTCGTCGCCGTTCACGTGGAAGATCGGCGCCTGGATGGTCTTTGCGACGTCCGTCGCGTAGATCGACGTGCGGGCGTCGCCCGGCACGGTCGTGAAGCCGACCTGGTTGTTGACGACGACATGGATCGTGCCGCCCGTGCGATAGCCGCGCAGCTGCGACATCTGCAGCGTCTCGACCACGACGCCCTGGCCCGCGAAGGCCGCGTCACCGTGGACGAGGATCGGAAGCCACGTGAAACTGCCGAGCGGCTTGCGGTCCTGCTTGGCGCGGACGATGCCCTCGAGCACGCCGTCGACGGTCTCGAGGTGCGAGGGGTTCGCTGCGAGGAGGACCGGAAGCTCTTCACCGCGGTCGTCCACGAAGGTGCCCTCGGTGCCGAGGTGGTACTTCACGTCGCCCGAGCCGCTCTTGCTGCCCACGGCGACGGCGCCCTCGAACTCGCGGAACACCTGACCGTAGGTCTTGCCGGCGATGTTCGTGAGGACGTTGAGCCGGCCGCGGTGCGCCATGCCGATCGCGGCGCCGTCCAGGCCCGCCTGCGCCGCGCCCTGCAGGATCTCGTCGAGGAGCGGGATGAGCGACTCGCCACCCTCGAGGCTGAAGCGCTTCTGACCGACGTACTTGGTCTGCAGGAAGGTCTCGAAGGCCTCGGCCTGGTTGAGCTTCGACAGGATGCGCAGCTGCTCGTCGTGGCCGGGCTTCTGGTACTTGAGCTCGACGTGCTGCTGGAACCACGCCCGCTGGTCGGGGTCCTGGATGTGCATGTACTCGATGCCGGTCGTGCGGCAGTACGAGTCGCGGAGGACGCCGAGGATGTCGCGCAGCTTCATGAGGCGCTTGCCGCCGAAGCCGTTCGTCACGAATTCGCGGTCGAGATCCCAGAAGGTCAGGCCGTGGTTCTCGATCTCGAGGTCGGGGTGCAGGCGCTGCACATATGTCAGCGGGTCGATGTCGGCCATGAGGTGGCCGCGCACGCGGAACGCGTTGATGAGCTCCTGCACGCGGGCGGTCTTGTCGACGCGCTCCGCGAGGTCGACGTTGATGTCGCTGGCCCACTGGATGGGGGCGTACGGGATGCGGAGCGCGGCGAAGATGTCGTCGTAGAAGTCCCGCTGCCCGATGAGCAGCTCGTGCACCTTCTTGAGGAACTCGCCCGAACCCGCGCCCTGGATGACGCGGTGGTCGTACGTGCTGGTGAGGGTGATCGTCTTGCCGATGCCCAGTTCGATGAGGGTCTTCTCGCTCGAGCCCTGGAACTCGGCGGGATACTCGAGGGCGCCGGCGCCGACGATGCACCCCTGGCCCCGCATCAGGCGGGGGACGGAGTGGACCGTGCCGATGCCGCCCGGGTTGGTGAGCGAGATCGTCGTGCCCTGGAAGTCCGCGGCCGTCAGCTTGTTGGCGCGGGTGCGCGAGATGAGGTCCTCGTACGAGGCGAGGAACTCATCGAATGTCAGCGTGTCGGCGCGCTTGATGCTCGGCACCAGGAGCGCCCGCGTGCCGTCGGGCTTGGGCAGGTCGATCGCGATGCCGAGGTTGATGTGTGCGGGCGCGACGACCGAGGGCTTGCCATCGACCTCGGCATAGAACACGTTCTGGCTCGGGGACTCCTTGAGCGCCCGGATGATCGCCCAGCCGATGAGGTGGGTGAAGCTCACCTTGCCGCCGCGCGTGCGGGCCATGTGGTTGTTGATCACGATCCGGTTGTCGATCATGAGCTTCGCCGGCACAGTGCGGACGCTGGTCGCGGTGGGGACGCTGAGGGACTCGTCCATGTTCGCCGCGAGGGTCTTGGGCATGCCGCGGAGAACCGTGACCTTGTCCTCCTCGCTCGACGCCTCGCCCGTCGACGGCACCGCGGTCGGCGCCTGTGCCGGGATCGGCTGGCTCGCCGCCGGCTTCGCCGTCGTGCGCGCGACGGGCTGGGCTCCGATGACGGGGATGGCGCTCGTTACCGGGCGCGGCTCCGATGCGGGCGCCGCGGGCGGTGCCGGCGTCGCGGCGCTCTGCTCGGGCGCGGCCGGAGCGGCGGGTGCCGCGTCGTTCACGGAATGGTAGGACTCGAGGATCGGCCACCAGGCCTTGTCCACGGAGTTCCTGTCGATCTTGAACTGCTCGTACAGTTCCTCGACGAGCCATTCGTTGGCTCCGAACTCGCCTTCGTTCGAAACTCCGAGGCCCGTCACCTGGCTCGACACGCTGGATCGCCTGCTTTCATCCGTGAAAATTCTGAACGCGCGGGGCATCACGACCCCCGTCGCGTCGGCTGTCTAGCCTATCCCAGTCTGGCTTGGCGTCCCCTTGCCTGCACAGGCCCCCGGCCGTTGAATCGCGATCATTATTCCCACAGGCAAGAATCACTAACCTTTACAGGTGGAGTTCTACGGTGAGCGGCCTGAAGTCGATCTGACCTACTCGGACGTCTTCCTCGTGCCGCGGAGGTCAGGCGTGACGAGTCGACTCGACGTGGATCTGGCGCCCGGCGATGGCACGCCGGCGACGTTGCCGATCGTGTCGGCGAACATGAACTCGGTGACGGGACCGCGACTCGCGGCGACCCTTGCCCGCCGTGGTGGACTCGGCGTGCTCCCGCAGGACATGCCGCTTCAGGAGCTGGATGCCGCGATCCGCTGGGTCAAGGACCAGCCCGTCGCGTGGGACACGCCCCTCGTCCTGCCGCCGGAGGCGACCGTCAGCGAGGCCGCGCGCCTGCTGCCGGCGACAGACGGACACGGCATCGTCGTCGCGTCGGCGCCTAAGAGCTCCGAGGGCCTTCACATCGACGAGATCCTGGGCATCGTGCCCGCGTCGCGGCTCGGCACCGCGCTGCCCGACGCGCGACTCGGCGACCTCGCGCGCGGCCACGCGGCCTCGATCGACGCCGACGACGTCGAGGGTGCGCGCCAGGCCTTCGACCTGATCGTCGCGGCCGAGGCCGAGACGGTGTGCATCCTCCACCACGGCCACCTCGTCGGAACCCTCTCGCGCCGCAGCGCCCTGCGCTCGAACATCTACCGCCCTGCGATCGATGCAGGCGGGCGCCTGAACGTCGCCGCGGCCGTCGGCATCAACGGCGACGTCGCAGGCAAGGCGCGGGCCCTCGCAGCCGCGGGAGTCGATGTCCTCGTCCTCGACACCGCACACGGACATCAGGAAGGGATGCTGGCAGCGCTCCGCGTCGTGGCCGACCTCGGCCTCGGCATCCCGATCGCCGCCGGCAACATCGTCTCCGCCGAGGGTGTCCATGACCTGGTGGCGGCGGGTGCGGACATCCTCAAGGTCGGGGTGGGCCCCGGAGCCATGTGCACGACGCGCATGATGACGGCGGTCGGCCGGCCGCAGTTCTCCGCCGTGCTCGAGACCGCCGAGGCGGCGCGCATCATGGGCGCGCACGTGTGGGCCGACGGCGGCGTGCGCTATCCGCGCGACGTCGCGCTCGCGCTCGCGGCGGGAGCGGCATCCGTCATGATCGGCTCGTGGTTCGCCGGCACGATCGAGGCTCCCGGCGA
>Ga0190271_10002725_pt1 | contig 10848 bp, 9 predicted proteins | sample Popmic356T_FD_133747 | JGI IMG/M metagenome (GOLD analysis project Ga0190271, IMG submission 133747) | Populus adjacent soil microbial communities from riparian zone of Weber River, Utah, USA - 356 T | ecosystem: Environmental > Terrestrial > Soil > Riparian zone | place: USA: Utah | collected...
AGAGCCCGTTCTCGACGATCGAGGAGGCGATCGAGGAGATCCGCCGCGGCCGCATGGTCGTCGTCTGTGACGGCGAGGACCGCGAGAACGAGGGCGACCTGGTGATGGCCGCCCAGTTCGCGACGCCGGAGGCGGTCAACTTCATGGCCAAGGAGGCGCGCGGGCTGATCTGCATCGCCCTCACCGCCGAGCGCTGCGAACGGCTCGGCCTGAAGCTGATGGCGGCCAAGAACGAGGCGCCGCTGCAGACCGCCTTCACGGTCACGATCGAGGCCGCGGCCGGGGTCAGCACCGGCATCTCCGCCCACGACCGCGCCCACACGATCCAGGTCGCGATCGACCCCGAGTCGGGGCCGCGCGACATCGTCGTCCCCGGCCACATGTTCCCGCTGCGCGCCAAAGACGGCGGCGTCCTCGAGCGCACCGGCCACACCGAGGCCAGCGTCGACCTCGCCCGCCTCGCCGGCCTCACCCCGGCCGGCGTGATCTGCGAGGTGATGAACGACGACGGCACCATGGCCCGCGTCCCGGACCTGATCCCTTACTGCGAGAAGCACGGCCTGAAGATGATCACCGTCGCCGAGCTGATCGCTTACCGGCGCCGCACCGAGAAGCTGGTCGAGCGGGTCGTCGACACCGCCCTGCCGACCTCCTTCGGCGACTTCACCGCGGTCGGCTACCGCTCCCTGGTCGACGACAAACACCACGTGGCGATGGTCAAGGGCGAGGTCGACGGCGAGCAGGACGTGCTGGTCCGGGTCCACAGCGAGTGCCTCACCGGCGACGTCTTCCACAGCATGCGCTGCGACTGCGGCGAGCAGCTGGCGGCGGCCCTGGCGATGATCGAGGAGGAGGGCCAGGGCGTCCTCCTCTACCTCTCCCAGGAGGGCCGCGGGATCGGCCTGCTCAACAAGCTGAAGGCCTACAAGCTGCAGGAGGAGGGCGCCGACACCGTCGAGGCCAACCTCAAGCTGGGCCTGCCCGCCGACCTGCGCGACTACGGCATCGGCGCCCAGATCCTCGGCGACCTCGGCCTGACCAGCATCCGCATCCTCACCAACAACCCGAAAAAGATCGTCGGCCTCGAGGGCTACGGCCTCTCGGTCAGCGAGCAGGTGCCGATCCAGTCCGAGCCGAACGTCCACAACGAGGACTACCTGCGCGCCAAGCGCGACAAGATGGGCCACTCGCTGCACCACCAGGGCCTGGCCCTCGACGAGGAGATGATCCGCGACGAGGAGGAACGCGACGCGAAGGCCGCCGATGTCTGAGGCGGGGGCGTTCCTGGAGGAGTTCAGCGAGTACGACCGCGGCACCCTGGCGCCGCTCCGCTTCGGCGTCTGCGTCGGTCGCTTCTACGAGGACCTCGCGCAGCGCCTGCTCAGCGGCGCCCGCGAAGGCTTCGAGATCGCCGGCGTGCCCGGCGAGTCGATCGAGGAGGTCTCGGTCCCCGGCGCCTACGAGCTGCCCTTCGCCGCCAAGACCTTCGCCGCGGCCGGCTACCACGGGGTCGCCTGCCTCGGCGTCGTGATCCGCGGCGAGACCGACCACTACGACTTCGTCTGCGCCGAGGCCGCCCGCGGCATCCAGGACGTGCAGCTGGAGACCGGGGTGCCCTGCGCCTTCGGCGTGATCACCTGCGACACCATGGAGCAGGCGCTGGCCCGGGCCGGCGGCGGCAAGCGCGACCAGGGCCGCAACGCCGCCCTCACGGTCGCCCGGATGGCCCTGCTGAAGCGCCAGCTCTCATAACGTCGCGGTTCCTTAGCGCTCAAAGCTCTTTTATATAAAGATGCTCGCCATGGAGGCGAGCGCGGCAAAGCCCAGCAAGCCCGGCAAGTCCCTTTCCGCCTCGGTCCTGCTTGGCCTCAGCGTCGCTCTTCGCGCCCTCGTCGCCCTCGCCTTCGGCGCCGCGGCGACCCTCGGCTTGCTCGGCTTCGACTGGCCGCACGAGCTGGTCGTGGCGCTCTTCGCGATGGCGGGGTTCGTCGTCGTCGAGACGCTGGTGCTGTTTCTCTGGGCGCGGCCGTACATCAGCGGCTACCAGGGCGGCGGCGCCGCCAGCCTCGGCAACGCCTACCCGGACGCCGCCAAGATCGCGATCACGACCCAGGGAGTCGTCCTCGGCCTGATCACCTTCCAGGAGGGGCAGCTGCCCAACACGACCCTCAAGGTCGCCGCGGTGACGCTCGTCGCCGGCGTCCTGGTCGCCGGCGTGCTCTACCTCAACGTCGCCTTCGGGTCCCCGCCCGACGCCCCCCGCGCTTTCGCGGCGGCGATCCTCTTCAGCCTTGCCTACTGGTGCCTGGGCTTTGGCTTGATCTGCGTCGTCGCCGGCACCTGGACCTAAACACCAAGGAGAGCCCGCATGTCGCAAACCCCACATCTGCTCAGAGACCGGAATCTCTTCGTCTTCGACGAGGCGGCCGCGGAGGAGATCACGCGCGAGTTCGCGCAGGTCGAGGCGCAGGGCGGCGAGGTCGACCCACTGCTCGTCGAGCTGGTCTGCCTGACCGCCGCCGAGTACTCGCTGGCCCGCTGGATGCCGTACCAGGGCAGGCTGGTGCCGCTTCAGAACCCGATCCAGGTCGAGCACCGGGACGCGGTCCTCGGCTTCCTCAAGGCGGACTGCAACCCGATGTTCCCGTTCTGCTTCGACTGGCACGACGACGATGGCCTGATCAACCTCGCCGACATGACCGCCTTCAGCAGCGACGTCGCCAAGCTGGCCCGCCTCGAGCTGCGGGTGGCGCCCGACCTCGACGACACGATCGGCGATCTCGCCCGCGCCGTCGACACCCTCGAGGCGGGGCACCTCGAGTCGCCCAGCCCGCGCGCCAGGGCCCTCGGCGCCTCCGGCATCCTGCGCCTGCAGGGCTTCCTCTGGGCGGTCAAGGCCTCGCTGCCGCACAACCACCTGGAGTACTCGGTTGCGGCGGCGCAGGAGGCCTTCGAGCTGACCCAGCCGGTCGAGGAACCGGAACCCGTTCCCGGCTGAGAGGTCACACGGCCGCCGACCGGGGGAAGCGGCTACGATGTCGCGTCCCATGGCCAAGGTATGCCACAGCTGCGGAAAGAAGCCCGGGTTCGGACAGTCCCGGAGCCACTCGATGGTCGCCACCAAGCGGCGCTTCGACCCGAACCTGCAGAAGGTCCGCATCCAGGAGTCCGGCCAGACCAAGCGCGCCTACGTCTGCACGCGCTGCTTGAAGAGCAACAAGGTGACGAAGGCGGCCTAGCCGCCTTCGCTCTCGAAGCGCCCGCTGCTCGCTAGCGCTCGGACTCGAGCGCCGGTTCCGCGGGCTCGACCGCGGGATGCTCGCCGGTCGGCGCGGGATCGCCCTCGGCCGGCTCGACGTGGAGGCGGGGGAGGAATTCGAGCCAGCTCGGGAAGTACCAGGCGCGCTTGCCGAGCAGCTGCATGATCGCCGGGACCAGGACCGAGCGGATGATCACCGCGTCGATGAAGACCGCGGCCGCGAGGCCGAGGCCGAAGAGTTTGATGATCCGGTCGTCGCCGATCATGAAAGAGGCGAAGACGGTGATCATGATCGCCGCCGCCGCCGTGATCACCCGCCCGGTCAGGGCGAGTCCGCGGGTGACGGAGGCACTGGCGTCCTTGGTGTGCTCCCACTCCTCGTGGATTCGCGACATCAGGAAGACCTCGTAGTCCATCGAGAGCCCGAAGACGATCGAGAAGAGGAAGATCGGGAAGAAGGAGATGATCGGGCCGGTGCTGTCGACCCCGATCAGGCTGGCGCCCCAGCCCCACTGGAAGACGGCGACGATCAGCCCGAAGGCGGCGCCGATCGAGAGCAGGTTCATCACGATCGCCTTCAGCGGCACCCATACGGAGCGGAAGACGATCATCAGCAGCAGCGCCGAGAGCAGCACGACGACGCCGATGAAGAGCGGCAGCTTGTCGGCGATCGCGGCGCCGAAGTCCTCGAAGATCGCGTTGATGCCGCCGACGTGGACCTGGCCGCCGGTCTGCGCCTCGATCGGCGGGATCACTTCGTCGCGGACGCGGTCGAGCAGTTCGGTCGTCTTCTCGCTCTGCGGCGAGGTGGTCGGGTAGACCTGGAAGAGGCCGGTGTCTTCGGCTTCGTTGATGGTGATCGAGGTGGTGTGGGCGACGCCCTTTTCGCCTTCCAGCTCCTTCTTGAGGTCGACCAGGACCGCGTCGTCGCCCTTCTCCGGCAGCTGCGCCACCATCAGGAACGGGCCGTTGAAGCCGGGGCCGAAGCCCTCGGCGAGCAGGTCGTAGGCTTCCCGCGTCGTCGTCCCGGCCGGGTCGGTGCCGGCGTCGTTGGTCCCCAGTCGCAGCGACAGCGTCGGGATGCAGAGGGCGAGCAGCACGATGCCCGAGGCAAACGCCCAGAACCAGGGGCGGGCCTGGATCCGGTTGCTCCAGCGGAACCACCAGCTCGTCTCGTCGGCGCTCGCCTTGCCGCGGCCGAGGCCGGGGATGCGGATCCGGTTGACCCAGTCCCCGGCCAGCGAGAGCAGGGCGGGGAGCAGGGTCAGCGCCGCGATCATCGTGAAGAGGACCGCCAGCGCCGCCGCCATCGCCACCCCGTAGAGGAAGCTGAGGCCGAGCAGCATCATCCCCATCAGGGCGATGATCACCGTCACCCCCGCGAAGAGGACGGCGCGGCCGGCGGTGTCGATCGCGGCGATCGCCGCCTCGCGCTTGTCGAGCCCCTCGTCGAGGCCGTTGCGGAAGCGGGTGAGGATGAAGAGGGCGTAGTCGATGCCGACGCCAAGGCCGATCATGAAGGCCAGCTGCGGGGCGAACTCGGCGGTCGGGAAGACGTGGCTGCCGATCGCGATCAGGCTGGCGCCGACGCCGAGCGCGAACAGCGCCGTGACGATCGGCAGTCCCATCGCCACCACCGAGCCGAAGGTCAGCAACAGGACGACGATCGCCGCCAGCAGGCCGACCATCTCGGAGGTGCCTTCTCCGCCTTCTTCTTCGGCGCGCGCTTCCTCGATCGGCTGGCCGCCCATCTCGATCTTGAGGCCGTCGCCCTCGGCGGCCTTGGCGGCGTCGATCACCCGCTCGACTTCGCCGTCGCCGAGCTTGTCGCCGGTGACGTCGAACTGGACGGTCGCGTAGGCGATCTTGCCGTCCTCGCTGATCGCCGCGGCGCCGCCGCCGCCGTAGGGGCTGGCGACTTCGCTGACGTGCTTCTCCTCTTCGGCGGTCGCGAAGACGACCTCCATCGCCCGCTTCACCTGCGGCGACTCGACCCCCTGCTCGGCCCTGAAGACGATCTGGGCCGCTTCCCCGGACTGGGCCGGGAAACGCTGCTCGAGCAGGTCGAGCGCTTCCTTGGAGTCGGAGGAGGGGAGGCTGAATTCTTCGGTGTAATCGGCGCCGACCGGGCTCGAGACCATCCCGATCCCGATCAAGGCGACGATCCAGCCGAGAATGACGGTCTTGCGGTGCCCGGTGCACCAGGTGGCAAAGCGTCGCATCCGCGGCCACGCTAGCAACGGCGTTATGCCGGCGTCTTCACATCGCTGGCGCCGGTTAGGTTTCCGGTGATGTCGGATCCCTCGATCGCCCGCTTCCGGCGCGTAATCACCTCTGCCTACGCTTCGTTGGAGGCGCGCCGCCAGGAGGTCAACGACCTCAACGTCTTCCCGGTTGCCGACGGCGACACCGGCGACAACATGGCGATGACGATGCGGGCGGTGATGGAGGAGCTGGATCGCCTCGACGGGCACGCCGTCGACGAGGTCGGCCGCACCCAGCTGGTCCAGGCGCTGGCCCGGGCGGCGCTGATGGGCGCCCGCGGCAACTCCGGGGTCATCCTCAGCCAGATCGTCCGCGGCGCCGCCGAGGAGCTGGCCAGCCGGCCCGGCGAGCTGGTCGACCCGGTCCTCGTCGCCGCCGCCTTCGCCAGCGCCGCCGACGCCGCCTACGAGTCGGTCCGCGAGCCGGCCGAGGGGACGATGCTGACCGTCTTCCGCGAGATGGCTCACTCGATCGCCCGCCAGCTCGCCCACCTCGAGGCCGGCAAGCAGCGCCTCGACCGCGAGGTCACCGACAGCGAGCAGGACGCCGTCCTCGCCGAGGTCCTGGAACGGGCGATCGAGGACGGCGAGCGGGCGGTGGCGCGGACGCCCGAGCAGCTCGAGGTGCTGCGCGAGTCCGGCGTCGTCGACGCCGGCGGCTACGGCCTGGTCCTGATCCTCGCCGGCGTCGTCGCCGGCCTGCGCGGCGACGACGCCGAGCTGCCCGCGGTCTCCCACCATGAGCCGCCGCGGATGAGCCTGCCCCACCACGTGGACAGCCGCTTCCGCTACTGCACCAACTTCATCGTCTCCGGCAACGGCCTGCAGACCCGCCAGTTCCTGCCCCGGCTCGAGGGCCTCGGCGACTCGGTCCTCGTGGTCGGCGACGAGGCGACCCTGAAGGTCCACGTCCACACCGACGAGCCAGAGGCGGCGGTGGCGCTGTTCGAGGGGGCCGGCACGGTCACCAACCTCGACGTCGCCGACATGCGCGAGCAGATGGCGGAACGGACCGCCCGGCTCGAAGCCGGCCGCACCGGCGTCGTCGCGGTGGCGGCGGGGGAGGGGCTGGAACGGCTCTTCGCCGAGCTCGGCGCCCACGTCGTGCCCGGGGGCGAGACCCTCAACCCCTCGACCTACGAGCTGCTGGCGGGGATCCACACCGTCCCCGCCGACGAGGTGCTGGTCCTGCCCAGCTCCTCCAACGTGGTGATGGCGGCCGAGCGCGCCTGCGAGCTCTCCGAGAAGCAGGCCCGGGTGGTGCCGGCGACCTCCCAGCAGGCCAGCCTGCTGGCCCTGGTCGAGCTCGACCCGGCCGCGGGCGGCGAGGAGAACGCCGAGCGGCTCGAGGGGGCGCTGGCCGAGGTCGCCATCGGCGGGGTCGCCCCGGCCGCCCGCGACGACGCTCAGGGGCGCTTCAAGAAGGGCGACGCGGTCGGCTTCTGCGACGGCGGGATCGTCGCCTGGGGCGGCGCCGGCTCGACCCTGCAGGCGACGATCCAGCAGCTCGCCGCCGAGGCCGAGATCGTCACCGTGATCGCCGGCGAGGGGGCGCCGATCCCGCTGGACGGGATCGACACCCACGTCCCCGACGGGGTCGAGATCGAGACCCACGAGGGCGGCCAGCCGAGCTGGTGGTGGCTGCTCGCCGCCCAGTAGTGCGCTCCTTCGCGGGCGAGCGCGAACCGAGCCGCGTCGAGCTGCTGCGAGCGCCCGTCCGCTGGCCTCGCCCGAGCGTCCTCGACGCCTCGCTGCAGGCCCTCGGCGGGGTCGGCCCGAAACTGGCCGAGGCGGCCGCCGAGGCCGGTGTCCGCACCGTCGGCGACGTCCTGATGCGCTTCCCTCACAGCCACCGCGACCGCCAGATCCAGCCGCTGGCGGCGATCGAGCCCGGCAGCGACGGCACCGTCCTGGTCGAGGTGATCGGGGCGAAGCCACGCCCCTTCCGGCGCGGCAAGCTCTCGATGACCAGCGTCAAGGTCGGCGACGAGAGCGGCTCGATCCGGGCCACCTGGTTCAACCAGCCTTGGGTGGCGGACAAACTGGAGCCGGGGACCAAGCTGCTGATCACGGGGAGGGTGTCCAAGAAAGGTTTGGCGGTAGGCGAATACGAGGTCGTCTCCGGCCCGGAGGTAGCAGCACAGGAGCCCCCGGGAGGGGCGTTGATGCCCGTGCATCCGGCTACCGAGAACCTGCCGCCGAAACGGATCCGGGAATGGGCCGAGCAGGCAGTGCGGTTGGCCCCGAATGTGATTGAGGGATTGCCCGCCGAGTTGCGGGTGCGTAAGGGATTTCCCGGCGTCGCCGATGCGATCCGGGCGACTCACTTCCCTGAGAGCCACGAGGAGAGCGATCTCGCTCGGTCTCGCATCGCTTTCGAAGAGCTCTTCCTCTACCAGGCGGTCCTGGCGACGCGGAAACGGTCGCACCGGACCGCGCGGCCGGCGCCGCGGCTGGGCAAGCCCGGGGACCTGGTCGGGCGCTGGCTGGACTCGCTGCCGTTCGAGCCGACGGGCGGGCAGCTGGAGGCGTTCGACGACGTCGACGCCGATCTCGACTCGGGGGAGCCGATGCAGCGGCTGTTGATGGGGGAGGTCGGCTCGGGGAAGACGGTGGTGGCCCTGTACGCGATGCTGCGGGCGCTGGAAACGGGGTTCCAGGCGGTGCTGATGGCGCCCACCGAGGTGCTGGCCGAACAGCACGCGATCACGCTCGGGCGGCTGCTCGCCGCAGAGGCGACCCCCTTTGCGCTGGTCACCGGCTCCACCTCGGCGTCGAATCGCCGCCGCGCCCTGGACCAGCTCGCCAGCGGCGAGCTGGGACTGATCCTGGGCACCCACGCGCTGATCGAGCCCGACGTCCAGTTCGCCCGCCTCGCCGTCTCGGTGGTCGACGAGCAGCACCGCTTCGGGGTCGCGCAGCGCCGCGCCCTCGACGCCAAGGGAGTGGAGGGGCTGGCGCCCCACGTCCTCCACATGACCGCGACGCCGATCCCGCGGACGCTCTCGCTGACCGCCTACGGCGACCTCGACACCACCGCGCTGCGCGAGCTGCCGGCCGGTCGCCAGCCGGTCGAGACCAGGCTGATCGCCGAGGACGAGCGCGCCGGCGCCTACGAGTTCGTCCGCGGCCGCCTCCGCGAAGGCCGCCAGGCCTTTGTCGTCTGCCCGCTCGTCTCCGAATCGGAGAAAGTCCAGGGCAAGGCCGCCGAAGCCGAGGCCGAACGGCTCGCCGCCACCGAGCTGAAGGACTTCCAGGTCGGCGTCCTGCACGGCCAGATGCCCTCCGCCGCCAAGGCCGCGGCGATGGCCGCCTTCGCCGCGGGCGAGACCGACGTGCTGGTGGCGACGACCGTGATCGAGGTCGGCGTCGACGTCCCCAACGCGACCCTGATGCTGATCGAGGGGGCGGAGCGCTTCGGGGTCTCGCAGCTGCACCAGCTGCGCGGCCGGGTCGGCCGCGGCGAGCACGCCTCGGTCTGCCTGCTCTTCGCCGACGCCAAGGGCGGCATGGCGCAACGGCGCCTGCGCGCGGTCGAGCGCGAGCGCGACGGCTTCAAGCTGGCCGAGGTCGACCTCAGCCTGCGGGGCGAGGGCGAGATCCTCGGCACCCGCCAGAGCGGTCTGCCGCGCTTCGCCGTCGCCGACCTGCCCGACGACACCCCGACCCTGATCGCCGCCCGCGAAGAGGTCCTGGCGCTGCTGCGCCGCCACGGATCCCTCGAGGACCCCGCCCTCGGCCCACTGCTGGAGGCGGCCCGGCGCCGCTTCGGCGCCGGCGCCGCCGATCCGATTGCCCTCTGAGACGTGTCTGAGCTAAGGGGTCAATATGCGCCCGTGAGCTCAGACACCCCCTGCCGATGCGAGTGATCGCCGGAGAACTGAAGGGGCAGCGCCTGGTCGCGCCGCGGGGGTGGAAGGTGCGCCCGACCTCCGACCGGGTCCGCGAGGCGGTCTTCTCGACCCTCGGCGAGCGGGTCGAGGGCGCGACCGTGCTCGACCTCTACTGCGGGACCGGCGCCCTGGCGATCGAGGCGCTCTCGCGGGGCGCCGCCAGCGCCGTCCTCGTCGACCGCGACGTCCGGCCCGCCCTCGGCAACGTCGAGCGGCTCGGGCTTCGCAGCCGGGTCGAGCTGGTCCGGGCCGACGCCGAGCGCTGGCTCGCCGACCCCGCGGGTGGCGGGGGAGAGGCCCGCTTCGACCTCGTCTTCGTCGACGCCCCCTATAGACTCGCCGACCGCGTGGCGCAGTCCTTGAACAGCCACCTTCCCCTGCTGCTCGGCCCCGGGGGAAGGGCGATCGTCGAGAGCGGCTCACGGAGCCCGCTCCGCCTCGACTCGCTGGAGCCGCTGCGGCAGCGCCGCTACGGCGCCGCCGACGTCTCGATCTACGCGGAGGCCGGCGAGTGAGCGAGCTGCGCAACGGCACCGTCGTCTGCCCGGGCACCTACGACCCGGTCACGCTAGGCCACGTCGACATCATCACCCGCACCGCCAACGTCTTCGACCGCGTCGTCGTCGGCGTCGTCAACAACCCCCTGCGCAAGCAGAAGACCCTCTTCACCGCCGAGGAGCGCCGCGAGTTCATCCGCGAGGCGACCGCCGACCTCGACAACGTCGAGGTCGAGATCTTCTCGACGCTGCTGGTCGAGTTCGCCCGCGACCACCAGGCCAAGGCGATCGTCAAGGGCATGCGGGCGATCTCCGACTTCGAGTACGAGTTCGAGATGGCCCAGCTCAACCGCAAGCTCGACCCGGGGATCGAGAGCATCTACGTGATCGCCTCTCCGCACTACAGCTTCCTTTCCTCGACCGGAGTGAAGGAAATGGCCACCTTCGGCGGCAACGTCAGCGACCTCGTCCCGGCCCCGGTGGCAGCGGCGCTCGCCGAGCGCCTGGGCGACAGGTAGGCTTCGCCGGTGTCCTCTTCCGTGCTTGGGCGACCGCTTGCAAAAACCGGTCCCGAAAACACCTTCTTCACCAAAACCCCCGCTTACACGTAGGCTTACGACCTGCAAATGGACGTTCTCGTTCTCATAGACAAGCTGGACGACGTCGTCCACAACGCCCGGCCGGTCCCTCTGACCGACCAGGTGCGTGTGGACCGCGAGGAGATCTACGACCTCCTCGACCAGATGCGCGCGACGATCCCCGAGGAGATCAAGCAGGCGCGCTGGATCGTCAAGGAGCGCCAGGAGATGCTGGCCGAGGCGAAACGCGAGGCGGAGCGGATCGTCCGCGAGGCCCGCGAGCAGCAGGCCCGCCTGATCTCCGACGAGGAGGTCACCAAGCAGGCCGAGCGCGCCGCCGACGAGATCGTCGAGGAC
>Ga0190271_10002726_pt1 | contig 10848 bp, 8 predicted proteins | sample Popmic356T_FD_133747 | JGI IMG/M metagenome (GOLD analysis project Ga0190271, IMG submission 133747) | Populus adjacent soil microbial communities from riparian zone of Weber River, Utah, USA - 356 T | ecosystem: Environmental > Terrestrial > Soil > Riparian zone | place: USA: Utah | collected...
GAGGGGCTGGCTGCTCGCCGGGTACGGCGGGCCGCGCGCGAGGTCGAGGGGCTCGCCCTGGCGGCGCTGCGCGAGCGGGTGGGCGGGCTCACCGGCGACACCCGCCTCGAGTCGCTGGCGGCCCAGGTCGTCGCCGGCCGCACCGACCCCTATGCCGCTGCCGACGTGCTGGTGCAGTCGCTGACCTGAGCGGGGGGACTTCGGGCAGGATGTCGGGGTGCCCCCCGACCTCGACTTCTCGACGAAGCCGACACTGCGCGGCCAGCGGGTGACGTTGCGGCCCCTCCATGCGCAGGACGTCGAGGTGATGGCGCGGATCCTGTCCGACCCGCAGGTCCGCCTGCTGACCGGAAGTGTGCAGTCGGCCGACGAGGCCGCCGAGCCGCAGCTCGTCGACGACCGCCTCGTCATGTGGTACGCCACCCGCGGTGAGCAGGTCGATCGCCTCGACCTGGGGATCGAGGACACCTCGGGCGAGCTCGTCGGCGAGATCGTGCTCAACGACGTCGACCCCGGGGCGATGACGTGCAACCTGCGGGTGCTGATCGGTCCGGCTGGGCGCGATCGTGGGCTCGGCACCGAGGCCGTGGGTCTGGTGACGGCCTACGGCATCGAGGTCCTGGGCCTGCAGCAGATCACCCTCGAGGTCTTCGAGTTCAACCCGCGTGGACGGCGGGTGTACGAGAAGGTCGGCTACGTCGAGACGGGCCGGCGTGAGGACGCGCTCGTCGTCGACGGGGTGGGGGTCGCGGCGATCGACATGGCCGTGTCGGCCGCCTCGTGGAACGGCTTCCCCGCGGGGCCGACGCCACCGACGCGACCGGCTGGGTCGGGGGGTGACCGGCGATGACGCGGCTCGCCCAGACGTGGGCGGCGGTGCGCTACCGCCGCAGCCAGTCGCTCGTGCTCGTCATCGTCTCGGCCCTGGTCACGACCTGTGCGGTCTTCGCGCCACTGTTCGTGCGAACCCTCGAGCAGGGTCTGTTGCAGGCGGGTCTCGTCGAGCGCGACGTCGCCGACACGACCGTCGTGGTGCGGGCCGCGCGCACCACGGCCGAGCCCGACACCACGCCCGGCGACCTGGTCGCCGTCATGCCGGAGGAGGCCACCCGGTGGTTCCACGACGGGGTGGGCATGACGACGGCGGACACCCGGGTGGAACCCCGAGACGGGCTGCAGACGTCGCCGCTGCGCCTCGTCGCGCGTGACGACATCTGTGCGCACGTCGAGATCTCCGTCGGGCGCTGTCCCGAGGCGGCCGGCGAGGTGCTCGTCTCCGCGCCGGACGCCACGGCCTGGGGCTGGGGGCCCGACCGGCAGTTCGAGGTCGTCGACCCCTCCGCGCAGCCACCGGTGCCGGACACCCCCGCTGCCCCGGTGGAGCTCACCGTCGTCGGTGTCTACGAGTCGATCCCGGACCCGGACTACTGGCTGCGGACCCAGCTCGACGGCAAGTCCGGCTTCCCCCTCGGTCAGGGAGACTCCATCGTGCCCGCGGTGGACGACTTCGTGACCAGCGAGGAGACGTTCGCGAGCGGCTGGTCCGAGGCATCCGCCTCGCTGGAGTTCCCGCTCGACCGGTCGACGGTGACCCTCTCGACCCTGCCCGTCATCAGCGATTCATTGGAGGGGATCGGCCGGGCCAACGAGAACGTCACCGTGTCGATGCCCGTGCCCGACCTCGTGGCCACCGTCGTGGCGGGACGCTCGATCGTGCGGACCCTCGTTCCGCTCCTGCTGGCCCAGCTCGCGCTGCTCGCCGTCACGGTGCTGGCCCTGATGGCGCACGCAGCCGTCGAGCAGCGTCGCCCCGAGATCGCCCTGGCGCGCTTGCGGGGGCGCAGCCGCGACGGCGGCGGCCGGGTCGTCATGGCCGAGCTCTCCCTCACGGTCCTGCTCGGCGCACCGCTCGGCGTTGCCCTGGCACTGGTGGTCGGGGACGTCGTGCGCCGCACCCTCATGCCGGCGGGCGTGCCGTTCGAGCTGCGCTGGCCCGTGGTGGCGGCGGCAGCTCTCGCGGTGCTCGGCTCCCTCCTGGCGGTCCGCACCGTCTCGCGCCCGGTGCTCCGCGAGCCGGTGGGGGCGCTGTTGCGCCGGGTGCCACCGCAGGCCAGTCGGGGCCTCGGGCTGCTCGACGTCGTCGTCGTGGTCGTCGCGGCCCTCGGCGTGGTCGCCGTCGTGAGCGGGGACGTGGAGGGGCCCACCGCCCTCCTGACGCCGATGCTCCTCGCCCTGGCCGTCGGCCTGCTCGGAGCGGCACTGCTGCGCCGCCTGGCCGCTCGTGCCGGCCAGCGCGCCCTGGCGAGCGGGCGGCTCGCCACCGGACTCGCGGCACTCTCGCTGGCCAGGCGCCCGGCCCTTCGGCACGTCCTCGTCGTCGTCACGGCGGCCTGCGCGCTCGCGACCTTCGCGGCCAACGCGGTGGTCGTCGGGTCGGACAACCGCACGGCCCGTGCCGAGCTGGAGACGGGGGCCCCGGCCGTCATCGCGACCGACGCGACCTCGCCCGCCGCGCTGGCTGCTGCCGTCGACGGCCTCGAGGAGGAGCACCGGGACGTGGCGACACCGGTCGTCATCATCCGCCCGCGAGACCCCAGCGCCGTGCCGACCCTGCTCGCCCGACCCGCCGAGCTGAGCAGCATCGCGTATGCCGTGCCCACCGTGGGCCTCGAGGAGCTCACACCGCCGGTCGCGCCGAGCATCCAGCTCGAGGACGGCGAGATCACGGGAACCCTGACGTGGGAGCTCGACGAGTTCCGCACCGGGGACGAACCGGTCGGCAAGGCCCCTCAGTCGTCGACCGGCATCCCGGGTGGTGACCTCTCGATCGACCCGGAGCCCGTCCAGATCGGGATCACCGTCTCGACTCCCGACGGGGAGTTCCTCGACCGCGACCTCGCCCAGGTCCCGCAGTCCTCGGCGGGGACCTCGCAGATCAGGGCACCGGTGCTGTGCCCGCAGGGCTGCCGCCTTGCGGGGTTGTGGGTCCGCGGGACCGATCCGTGGGCCGAGCACGTCACGGGCCGTGCCGTGCTGTCCGACCTCGTCCTCGGTGGGCGCCCACTCGAGCTCGGCGGGGAGGACCAGTGGCTCCCGGCGCAGGGCGCCGATGGCGAGGGGACCCAGGAGCTGTCCGGGGCCGGGAACGAGCTGGTCATCGACTTCGACACCACCGGACGACGGGTGTTCTCTCCCGTGGCCGACGTCCCCACCCCGATGCCCGTGATCCTGGCGGGGGAGCCACCAGCCGACGCCACCGAGGACGGGTTCACCCTCATCGGGCTCGGTGGCCGGCCGGTGGCGTCCGAAGCGGTCGCGACCGCCGATGCCCTCCCGGCGCTCGGGGGGAGCGGCGCGCTGGCCGATCTCGATGCCCAGCTGAAGGTCGGGGGAGCCGCACCGCCCGGATCCGACCTCCAGGTGTGGCTGGGAACCCAGGACGCGGAGGTGCTGTCGGCCGTCGAACGGTCGCTGGCCGCGGCCGGCATCCCGGTGAGCCCGGCGACGACGGTCGAGCAGGCCACGGGGCGGTACGACGCGTCGGCGACGGGGTGGGGCCTGCTGCTCGGCGTCTTCACCGGGCTGATGGCCCTGCTCGTGGCCGCCCTCGTCGTCGGCCTCGTGGCCGTGACGTCCTGGCGCGGGGTGGCCCGCGACCTCGCCGGTCTCGTCGTGGCGGGGACCCCCCGGGAGGTGCTTCGCTCGGCCGTGCGTCGTGAACAGCTCGTGACGGTGGTCGCGGGCGTCCTGCTCGGCACCGCCTGCGGCGTGGCCGGTTCCCTGCTCGCCCTGCCTCTCGTGCCCCTGTTCGACCGGCCCGCGGCGGTCCCTGCCCCGGACTTGTCGCCCGCGTGGGGGATCATCGCCGCGACGGCGCTCGTTGCGCTCGTCGTCGTCGGTGGGGTGGCCCTGGTCGCAGCCCGGGGCATCATGGCCCGAGCCGTCCCTGAACGTCTGCGGGAGTCGCTGTGAGCGGGGTGCGCGTCGTGACGCGCGGGCTCGTGCACATCTACCACGCCGACGGGCACGACGTCGCGGCCCTGTCCGGCATCGACCTCGTCGTCGCGGCGGGGGAGCGGTTGGCCCTGCTCGGGCCGTCGGGCGCGGGCAAGTCGACCCTGCTGACCCTCTTCGGCGGGCTGCTGCGGCCGAGCGCCGGGCGCATCCTCGTCGGTGAGCGTGAGCTGAGCCAGCTCAGCGAGTCCGAGCTCGACGAGGTGCGCGGAACCGAGATCGCCATGGTGCTGCAGGGTGCGGCGCGCAACCTGCTGCCGTACCTGTCGGCGCGTGGCAACGTCGCCTTCGCCCAGGGCGCGGCACGCCGGCGCGGGCGACCGGTGCCCCCCGTCGAAGAGGTGCTCGACCTCGTCGGTTTCCCGGCCACGTCGGCCGACGGGCCGCTCGACCACCTCACCCCGGGAGCCCTCCAGCTGCTCGCCGTCGCCGTCGCCGTGTCGTGCCGCCCCGGCCTGCTGCTCGGTGACGAGCCGACGAGCCAGCTCGACCACGGGGCGCGCGACGTCGTGCTCGATGCGCTCGCGCAGGTCAACCGCCAGTGGGGCACCACCGTCATCGTCGTGACGCACGACCCGGACGTCGCAGCGGCCATGCCGCGCACGATCACCATTCGTGACGGCCGCGTCGGGGCCGAGGGCCGGGAGGGCGAGGAGTTCGCGGTGGTCTCGGCCGACGGCTCGGTGCCCCTGCCCCCGCACGCCCTCGCGGCGATCCCGCCGGGATCGCTCGTTCGCCTGCACGAGGAGGACGGCCGCTGGGTGCTCGTCGTCGAGGAGGAGGACCCCCATGAGTGACGAGTCGGATGCCGTGCCGACGGTCTGGTGCTCAGGTCTCGTCGTGCACTTCGGAACGACGACCGCACTCGACGGGGTCGACCTCGAGGTGCGGCCGGGTGAGCTCGTGGCCGTGACCGGTCACTCGGGGGCGGGGAAGAGCACCCTGTTGTCGGTCGTGGCCGGGATCGTCCGACCCGCTCAGGGGCAGGCCCTGGTGGGCGGTTCCGTGGTCGACGGCCTGGCCGCTGCGGTCGCCGCCGGGGTGGCCCTCATCCCCCAGGGCAACGGTCTGGCCGCGATGCTCAGCGCCCACGAGAACGTCCTGCTGCCGCTGCTCGCGCGTGGCGTGGCTGCCGGTGAGGCGCCGGGCAACGCTGCTGCCGCGCTGGATGCCGTGGGGCTGGGTGACGTGCACTCGCACCTCGTCGAGGAGCTCTCCGGTGGTCAGCAGCAGCGGGTGGCCGTGGCCCGGTCCCTGGCGGTGCGCAGCACCGTGCTGCTCGCCGACGAGCCGACCTCCGAGCTCGACCACGTCAACCGGGAGGTCGTGCTGCGCCTGCTGCGCGACCGGGCCCGGGCGGGGGCGGCCGTCGTCATGGCGACCCACGACCCCGAGGCGGCCGCGGCCGCCGACCGCGTGGTGCACCTCGACGACGGCGTCCTCACGACGCCCTGACCCGGCATCCGGGAGTTCGGGTCAGGCCGGGGCGGGGTCGGGGTCGGGCAGCGGGATCGCCGACGGCACGCCCGCGGTGATGCGGCTGCCGTCGGTGCGCGTGCCGCCGGTCTGGGGACGCTTGGGCAGGAGGCCGGGTATCCGGGGACCGTGGCCGTCGAGCGCCACGACGACGGGGTGGTCCTCGCCCACGGTGTACGTCGTGCCACCGACGACGACCGGGACGGGCAGGTCGCCGTCCTCGACCGTCAGGCGCAGCGAGTCCGCGCTGAGCACGACCCGCAACCGGGTGCCGCGCCAGGTCAGCCGGAAGGTGAGCGCGGACCACCCGTCAGGCAGTCGCGGGTCGAAGGACAGCCGGCCGTCGTGGTCGCGCATCCCGCCGAACCCGTTGACCAGCACGCACCACACACCACCGGTCGAGGCGATGTGCAGCCCGTCGACGGTGTTGTCGTGGGAGTTCGCGAGGTCGACGAACAGGGCGTCGAGGAAGTAGCCGTACGCCACCTCGTGATAGCCGACCTCGGCCGCGACCACCGACTGGACCACGGCAGACAGCGTGGAGTCACCCGTCGTGATCGGGTCGTAGTACTCGAAGTCGTTGCGCTTGTCCTCCGCCGTGAAGCGGTTGCCCTGGAGGAACAGGGCGAGCACGACGTCGGCCTGCTTGAGCACCTGGAAGCGGTAGATCACCAGGGGGTGGTAGTGCAGGAGGAGGGGCCGCAGATCCTCCGGGGTGCGGCTGAGGTCCCAGACCTCGCGGTCGAGGAAGAAGTCGTCCTGCGGGTGGATGCGCAGACCCTCGTCGAAGGGGATGTGCATCCCCTTGGCACAGGCCGCCCACTCGGTGACCTCGTCCTCGGTGAGCGAGAGCTTCTGCGCCAGCCGGGCGTACGCCTCGGGCTCCTGCTCCTGGGTCCACCGCACCCACAGCACGGCCTGCTCGAGGTTGTAGCGGGCCATGACGTTGGTGAACAGGTTGTTGTTGACGACGGTCGTGTACTCGTCGGGGCCGGTGACTCCGTGGATGTGGAAGGAGCGCTCGCCGTTGCTGCGCCAGAAGCCGAGGTCGGCGTACAGGCGCGCCGTCTCGACGAGGATGGCCAGGCCGTCGCGGACGAGGAACCCCACGTCGCCCGTTGCCGTGACGTACTGCACCAGCGCATGGGCGACGTCGGCGTCGATGTGCACCTGGGCCGTGCCGGCGGCGTAGTAGGCCGAGGCCTCCTCACCGTTGATGGTGCGCCACGGGAAGAGCGCGCCGCGCTGGCTCAGCTCGGCGGCGCGCTCGCGAGCCGCGGGCAGCATCTGACTGCGGAAGTGCATGAGGTTGCGCGCGAGCTCGGGGCGCGTGTAGGTGAGGAACGGTGCGACGTACACCTCGCTGTCCCAGAAGTAGTGACCTTCGTACCCGGAGCCGCTCACGCCCTTGGCTGCCACGCCGTGCCCGTCGGCGCGGGCACTGGCCTGCGCGAGCGTGAAGATGTTGAAGCGGATGGCCTGCTGAACGGCCTCGGTCGACGCGTCGTCGGAGGTGATCTCGACGTCTGCGGACGCCCAGAACTGGTCGTACCAGTCACGCTGCTCGGCCAGCCAGTGGTCGATGTCGTAGCGGCTTGCCCGGTCCAGGGTGCGGCGGCACCGGTCGGAGAGCTCGCGCGCCGGCAGGCCACGCGAGGTGTGGTAGGCCACGGTCTTCTCGATGCGCAGCGTGCTGCCCTCGCGGGCGTCGACGCGAAAGACCATCTTCGTGAGGTCGGGCTCGTCACCCATGACGACCTCATAGGGATCAGGGGTGTGCACGGTGTGGTCGGCCGCGACCGCCACGGTCATCCGCGAGTTCGCGCACTGGTACCCGAGCATCATCCGGTCGTCCTTGGCCATCTGGATGCGCGGCTCGAGGACCCGCCCCACGAAGGCAGCCGCCTTGCGCGGGTCGAGCAGGTCCAGGCTGGCGTCCGAGTGCACGTGATACTCGTCGACCCCGTCCTGGCGGTTCAGCAGCTGCGAGGAGACGACGACCGGAGCGTCGCCCGACATCATGGTCACGTCGAGCGTCAGCACGACGAGGTGGCGCTGGGTCATCGAGACCATCCGCGTGGAGTCGATCTTCACCCGCTTGCCGGAGGGCGTGCGCCAGATGACCGAGCGGCGCAGCACCCCGTCGCGGAAGTCCAGGGAGCGCTCGTAGGCCTCGAGGTCAGCGGAGCCGATGACGAGCGGCTCGTCGTCGACGTAGAGCTTCATGAGCTTCGCGTCGGGCGCGTTGACGAGGGTTTGGCCCGTGCGGGCGAAGCCGTAGGCCGCCTCGGCGTGGCGGATGGGCCACGTCTCGTGGAAGCCGTTGATGTAGGTGCCGTGCTCGAACGCGCGGCGGCCCTCCTCGGGGTTGCCGCGCATGCCGATGTAGCCGTTGGCGACCGTGAAGAGGGTCTCGGTGACGCCGAGGTCCGCGCGGTCGGGGTCGCACTCCACGAGGCGCCACGGGTCGACCGGGAAGCGACTGCGGTCGAGCGGGTCCGCCTGGGTCCGTGCGGTGCTCATGCGAGCTCGGCGAGGTCCGAGACGACGAGGTGCGCCCCGGCATCCGTGAGGGTCTGTGGGCCCGCCCCGCGGTCGACGCCGATGACGAGCACGAAGCCGCCCGCGGCGCCCGCGCGGACGCCGGAGACGGCATCCTCGACGACGACCGAGCGGTCGGGTGTCGTGCCACACGCCGTGGCCGCGTGGATGAACGTGTCCGGCGCAGGTTTGCCGGGCAGCCCGAGCTCGGTCGCGACGCGCCCGTCGACGACCGTGACGAAGCGTCCCGCCAGGCCCGCCGCCTCGAGCACGGCCGGGGCGTTGGCCGACGACGAGACGACCGCGAGCGGTATCCCCAGGTCACGCAGCACGTCGAGCAGCGCCACCGAACCGGGGAAGGGGGCGACCCCGTCGCGCTCGAGGACCGCGTTGAACGCATCGTTCTTGCGGTTGCCGAGGCCACACACGGTGTCCTGCTCCGGTGGGTCGCCGGGGTCGCCGTGGGGCAGGTCGATGCCGCGCGCCGTGAGCAGGTCGCGGACGCCGTCGTAGCGTGGCTTGCCGTCGACGTGGGCGAAGTAGTCGTCGTCGGTGTAGGTCGAGGTGTCCGCGGCCGGACCGCCCCACGTCGAGAGGAAGGCGTTGAACATCTCCGCCCACGCCCGCATGTGGACCTCCGCCGTGGGCGTGAGGACGCCGTCGAGGTCGAACAGGACTGCGTCGTGGTCGGACCACGTCACCGGGTTCTTTCCGCTCATGAGGGGCAACGCTAGGGACTGCGAGAGCGCTTGCGCAATCCATGGAGGGCTGCTTCCCGAAGGTTGGCCGGGTGGTGTGCCGGCTCGCGGGGCTACCGTGCTCGGTGTGAGCCTGCCCGTACGCCTTCCGTTCGACCCGATCGCCCGGGCGAGCCAGCTGTGGCGCGAGCGCTGGGGCCAGGGGTCGCGCGCGCAGTCGATGGCCACGGCCACCTCGATCATGCGGGTCCAACAGCTGCTGCTCGGCCAGTTCGACGCCATCGCCGGGAGGCACGGGCTCACCTTCGCCCGCTACGAGGCCCTGGTGCTGCTCGCGTTCAGCCGCGACGGCGCCCTGTCGATGTCGCGGATCGGTGAACGCCTCATGGTGCACCCGACGAGCGCGACGAACATCGTCCAGCGGCTCGTCGCGCAGGGTTTCGTCGAGCGGGTGCCCAACCCGGCCGACCGCCGTGGCGCCTTCGCCGTCATCACGGATGCCGGTCGCGCGGCGATGGAGGCCGTCACCGCCGACCTCGAGGCGGCTGACTTCGGCCTCGGGATGCTCGATGCCGAGCAGCACGACACGCTCTTCGGCCTGCTGCGCCAGGTGCGCGTGGAGGCACGGGACTTCGACGACTGAGCGGGTCCTCAGGGGCTCCGGGACTGTGAGACGGCCTACATCGCCGCCATCGGGGGATTTGTCGGGAGGCCGGGGCGTTTGTCATGGTTGAAGCACGCCCCGGCCCGTTCCGTGTGGCGAGGACACCCCTGTCAACCCGAAGGACACCCACCCCATGACCACGATCGTGAAGCGCGTCGTCGGTGCGCTCCTGGCCGTTCTCGGCCTCGGGCTCATCGTCATCGGCGCCTGGTTCGCGACCCAGCTGGGGTCCTCCGGGACCGCGCAGTTCACCGCCCGGCCCGCCACGAGTGACCCGGTGATCATCCGCCCCGGCGTCCTCAACCGGGTCGACTCCGACGTGGTCGTGACCGCGACCCCGGCGCCCGGCGCGACCGTGTGGATGGCCCTGGCCAACCCCTCGGACGCCAGCGCGGTGCTCGGCGACGCCCGTCACGTCGCGGCCACCGGCGTGGGTGTGCGCGACTGGGTGCTGCTGACCCGCACCGTCGGAACGGGTGAGGCTCCTGAGCTCGGCGCGGCCGACCTGTGGCGCCAGCAGGACTCTGCCGAAGGCCCCGTGACCCTCACCGTGGAGCAGGACGAGGCGCCTGAGACCCTCGTCATCGCCACGCAGGGTGGCGAGCTCGAGACCGTGACCTTCACCGTGGTGGACAAGACCTGGTTCGTCGAGGCCGTCGTGGCCGTGCTGGCCGGCCTGTTCCTCCTGCTCGCCGGCCTGGCCCTGCTGTGGCCCCGCAGCGGCCGGGCCGAGGAGCCCGTCGCAGATGCCCAGCCGACCCTCGAGGAGGTCACGCGATGACCCGCCGTCCCGCGACTGTCGTCGCCGCTGCCGCCCTGGCCAGTGCCCTGCTCCTGGCAGGCTGCGGCACCCAGGACACGCTCGTCGGGCTGCGCCCGGCGCCGCCCGAGCAGTCCGTGTCCGCACCTCTGGACGACGAGGGGGCAGCGGCCATCGCCGCCCGGGTGCTCGCCGAGGCCGAAGCACCCGTCGACGGTGATGCCAAGGCCGCGGCCACGGCTCGAGCAGCCTTCCTCGCCGGCGACGCACTGACGATGGCCAACGCCGAAGCGGCCCGTGCGGGTGCCCCCGCGACGGCCCCGGAGCTGGCCGTTGCACCCGAGCCCACCGTCGTCGCGCAGTCACAGGGCCGCGCCTGGCCGCGGGCGATCATGGCGTCGACCCTGGACGAGGCCACCAACACCCAGATGCTGCACGTGCTCATCTCGCAGGAGCCCGACCAGCCGTTCCGGGTCGTCTCCAGCGTCCCGATGTTCGGCGGTGCCACCCTGCCCGCCGTGGCGCCGGAGAATGCCGGCTCCCCGTTGGTCGAGATCACCGATGGTGAGGGACTGCCGGCAACCCCCGAGCAGCTCGTCGCCGCCTACGCCGCAGCCCTGGCCTTCCCGAAGCCCAAGGCCACGAAGTCGGTCTCCGTCGACAACCCGTTCGCGACGTCCCTGAAGACGACGGCC
>Ga0190271_10002727_pt1 | contig 10848 bp, 11 predicted proteins | sample Popmic356T_FD_133747 | JGI IMG/M metagenome (GOLD analysis project Ga0190271, IMG submission 133747) | Populus adjacent soil microbial communities from riparian zone of Weber River, Utah, USA - 356 T | ecosystem: Environmental > Terrestrial > Soil > Riparian zone | place: USA: Utah | collected...
CTGCTCAAGAAGGAATGGAACGACGATTGGGGAAAAAAGATTGTCGGCACCAAGGAGGATGGGGAGGAGCGTCGCGAGCCTTTGGCCATCAGGGTGTGCGTCGAGCTGGTATGGAGCGCCGAACCGCAAGGGCGCCAGACCATCGTTGAGGAAATCGCGTCGCAAGGTGAAGAAGCGGGCGGTGACGTGTTCGTCGCCAAGCTGTACCAGATTCGTGTACTCCGGCATGTTCAGAATGAATACGCGGCGAGGCTGGCCTGGCCCGGGCTGGTCGTCCGCCATATCACACGTGAGCTAGTTCGCGACAAACTCGCGAAAATCTGTGACCTCGAGCCGCGGCGAGTGGATGCCGCTTTCGATGCACTCGGCAATGAAGTCTGGATGGTCAGGCGCGTCGGTGACGAGCTTTGGCACAGGGAAGATCTGCGCGCGCGCACCCTGCCACTCATGCGGCGACACAAACCGGCGTTGTTCAAGGAGGTCAACGACGCGGCAAGGGACTTCTACGGTTCACGAAGAACCAAGCCAGCTGCGTATGCCGAGTGGCTCTACTACCGGCTGTTGGGCGGCGAGAGTCCAGAGAAAGTGGATGACGACTGGCGCGACGACATGCCCACCTATCTTGCGGGTGCCGCGGACGACTTCGAAAGCAATAGCCCGGCACGCGGCTACCTTCTGAGCCGCACCGCAACCAAGCTACTGCCGCCGGAGCTGATCCGTCGTATCTCTCCGCGCCTGGCGCTCGATCATCTCGCGCGCACCGCCGAGCAGCTCGGGAAATTCGATGACATCAAAGTCGAGCCCGTGCTCGCGGACGTCTCGGTTCGCGCGGCAAAAGCTGGTGTGACATCGAGCCGGCCGCACCCGGTACGCGACATTGTCCTCATCAAGACCGGCCACTGGCGCTCCAGCTCACAGTCTGACGGCGCCACTGGAGCGTGGGCAGCACATTCCGAATTCGCACAGCGCTTCAAGCGTGCGCGCACGATCTCGGATTCTGACGATATATCCGGCGGTATGTCCCTGGGTTGGGCGGACGAGTCCGCGCCGCTTCGTACATTGGTCCAGGACCTGGCATATGCACGTCTCAGCAAGCAATCCATGGCCGCCGGTCTCGACGCACGGCTCGCCGGGATGCTGCGCGAGCGCTTCCCTGTGGAAGGCTACGCGGACCTGGCCGCTCTGAGACTTGCAGCGGTATTCACACGCGAAGCGCTCGCGGAAGCTGCTCGCGCCTGGCTAATCTGCGCAGCCTCGGTGCGATGGACAGTTTCCCAGCCCACAATCTCACTGGAAGAACTGCGCGCCTTGTTCCAGGGCGGCAAGGAAGTGCGCGCAATGATCAAGTCGGGACTCTCCAAGGTGCTGGCGGATCTCGGGCTGCGCTGGAAAGACCTCCTGAAGCTGGTGCGCGATTCAATGTCACAACCCGTCGCTCTCGCCCATCCGGATGTCGACGAGCTGCTGACGAACAGCATCAACTTCCTGGCCGAACAGAAACGGTCGGAGGCTCAGCAATCCCTGCGGTACTTCTTCGCGGCCCGCGACGATGACTGGATCGTCCCGATGGGGTACGCGGCAGCGCGCACTCACGCAACCAAGGAGCGGACCTCGGCGCTCAGGGACCGCTTCGACTCGCATTCGCCAATCGTGAACCGCGGCATGTTCAGCGCCCGCTCGCGGCCTGGCTTTACCGAAGACCCGCTGCAGCTGTTGCGGAATGCAGACGATGCCGCCGACTTGTTAGGCGTAGCGCACATATTCGAAGAGATGGACGGATCCAGTGCCGAAGACCTGCGCACGCTTCTCATGCATCACGCCTCCTGGAGTGAGCGCATCCAGCAAATGCTCGATACCGGTGATGCATGGACGGAGCCGGCCATGGTGACGCCACCGCCGCGACCCGCGGCGGTGTACCACAAGAACGACTGTCAGAAGGACCGCTGGGGTGGAAGCGAAAAACGTGAAGGCCGAGTGCTCGAGGCGGTGCTTGGAGATGTGGAGGAAGACGACTTCGATGCAAGCTTCCTCGTTCGTTCCATCGATGATTCACCACTCGAGGGCCCGGTGATCTTCCACCTTCACGATACCTATCCCCGGCAGAAGATCTGGATCCGGAAAATACGGGATGGCAAGTGGGCAACGTTGGAAGAGGTGAATGCATACGGCGTGTACACCGTCGGTGCTCAGGTCAAGACTCGCAACGGTCTGTGGACTTCACTCGAGCTCGACCTCGCGACACTTCCAAACCTTCCCAAGCGTTTTCTGGAGCGATGATGAGCAGGCACGCGGGTTTGGCGCTGATTGCGTTCATCACGTCCTCTGGGGCATTCGCTGACGAGCCTTACGTCTCCATCCCCTCTGGTATGACGCAGACGCTGGCGCTGCAAGACAATGGGTCCTATTCGGTGCGCGTGGGAGCCATCACGCGGGATGGAGGTCCCTCGTTCAGCCAGCTCGACTTTCAGAAATTTGATCTGCAGTTCAAGGACGGGCGATCGGCCCAGCTACTCGACCGCTTCGAAGTCAATCGCGACGCCGTTGTACCGAGCCGCGGCGATGGGCTCGTCATTGCGGCGACATCCACGCCCAAGGAGCTGCTGCCCGGAAACTATGTGCTGGTCGTCAATGTCGTGCCACGTACGGGCAAAGGCAAGCCGCAGGCCCTCACCTTCACTCTTGCGAAACCGGCGCCGTCGATTTCAACCGGAGGCGCTGTTCGCATCGAGCGCACGTCGTGGTGGTTCCACGATCTGGAGACTGTCCCGGGCAAGTTGCGCCTCAATGAGGATTCGCGCATCGCGAACCTCTCGACCCTTTCATTCGCCTGGGATCTCGACCTGAAGCCGGGAGTGTCGGCGCCGCCGGGCAAGCTCGTGCTGCCCAATAATCACTCCCGCCTCGACGCTGGCACAAGCCAGGTGTACCCGGTAGCGATCGACGGCGATTTCGCACCCGGCACATATACCGGAAAGATCACCGTGCGCAGCCCGCAACTCCCCTCACCCGTGACCGTGAATTTCGAATTGCTGTCACGGCGTGATCCGCTTTGGTTGGTCGCGCTGGCAAGCCTGGGCGCGGCGCTTGGTTTGTTGGTGCGGGTGGTTCTCAAGCGCAGGAAGGAACTGGCAGAGGCCTCGATCAGCGCTTCGCTTGCCGTACAGAAGCTGAGGTTGGCGCACTCACGAATCGAAGAACCCCAGACGCGTGAAAAAATTGCAGAACAGCTCGAACTACTCAACACCAGGCAGGAGATCGGCAAGGCGGCGGAAATCACCGCGGCCGCGACGGCTGCGTTGACCGCACTGCAGGACATCGAGTCGAAATTCAAAACGGAGCGCACGGCCTTTCAAGCCAGGATCGACGAGTTCAATCACCTCGTCACGATGAGCTGGATCCTGCCGCCAGCGCTGCGCGATAGCTTCGCGTCGGTCACCGCAGAACACGGGCAGATCAGCTCCGCTTTTGCGCGCAACAATCTCACTGAGGCCGGACAGCGGCTGGATGATGTGACTCGTGGTGCGTTGTTACAGGCCGTGACGCAGGGCATGCGATGGCGTCGGCTTTTGGCTGACTACCTGGCCGCCATCGAGGCGCCGCGACCGCCGCTGGGCGAAGACGCCCGGCAGAAACTGCTCGTGGCGGTCGAGGGCGCACGAGCACGCTTGGCGGCAGACGCACATCCCGCCTCGATCGAGGTCAAGGTTGCCGAAATCGACCTCACGTCTACGCACGGCGCCTATACGGGTGGCAAGGATTTCATCAATGGACTCATCATGGCCTTCGGCGCCTTCCTCGCCAACGCACGACGCACGCTCGCCGACGCGCTTGCCGCCGATTCCCCGGAATGGCGCGCGATCGACGAGGCGACGCGCGCAGTACAGGCCAGCCTGGGTGCGGCGCTCGATGCGCCACTCGATGCAGAGGTTGCATCGGCGACCGAAAAGGTGGCCGCGCTCAACAAAGCCTGGCGGGCCCTGCTCAGCAGCAAACTCGCCACGGATCAATTCGCAACGATCAACGCTCTCGCAACCGCGGGATCTTGGGACTCAGCGATCGCAAATTCCGCCGAGTTTCTCAGGCCCATTGCCAATTTCGAGGCGGCAATCGATGAGCTTGAATCAGCGGCGGAAGGCGAACCCGGAACGAAGGACAGGCAGGAGTCCGAGAAGTTTTCTGCTGCAAACCTCGATCATCGGCCTCTTTCACGCGCGCAGGCTCTCACGTCAGAATCGAACATCCTGACTGGAAGTGCCGAGGAACGGCGAATGCTGGTCAGAAGTGGCGCGTTGATCGAAGTGGCTCAAACAGTGATCGTTGGAGTGTTGTTCGTCGCAGGCGTCTACGCGCTGAACGCCGACACCTGGATCGGCACGCTCAAGGAGATGCTCGCAATCGGCATATTGGCGTTCGGCGTTGACCTTTCAGCCGAAGGCCTGATTGCGGTACTGAAGAAATCGTGATCGTCGGTCATTCCAGCGATTGCCGCTGTATCCGCCCGCAATCTCTCCCGGCGCCCGCCTGCATCCATTCGCCTTTACCCTGCATCTTGGGGTACATGGGATGCAATTCATTGGGAGGAGATCATGGATCCAGCGGGTTGGGGCAGTTTGGGGTTCTGGATATTCGTCGCGGCGATCGTCGTCGGTGGCATGTGGAAGGAGTCGCGCCAGAATGCCGAAAAGCATGAAACGCTGCGACGGATCGTGGAGAAGACGGGCGAGATAGACGAAGCGAAGCTGAAAGAACTTTTCAGCGCGGCGCCTTCCGGGGAGAGCAAACCCGGCTATGGATATCGCGCCGCGCGCGTAACGGGCACGATCGTCTTCTTCATTGGCGCAGCAATCGCGACGTTCATCTTGATTGCCGTGTCACTTGGGAAGTTCTTCGGAGCGACGAGGTTGCTCGACGACGTCACTGGATTGACTGCCATGGTGGGTATTTCAGCCGGCATCGCGATGCTCGGCCTGGGCATATTCCACTGCTCTCGCTTCTGCGAACCGCCTCCCGGCACCCGGAACGAACCGCCGGCACGCTAGGTGGAGAGCCGTCTCGCGGTCGCCGATCTGCAGAAGGCGCCCGATACCCTGGTGATCGCACTGGCATGCGCCGGTGATGACAGCGCTTTTGCCGAGGTGATGCGCCGCCGACAGGTGCGCGTTCGAAAGTTCATGTATCACCTGTGCCGGCAGACGGCGCTGGGCGACGATCTGGCGCAGCAGGTCTTTCTCAAAGCCTGGCGCTCGCTGGGGCAGCTGCGCAGCGCCGCGGCGTTCGACGGCTGGCTGAAGAAGATCATGGTGAGCATCTGGCTGGAGGAAGTCAGACGCCGCAAGCTGGTCACCGTCAGCGATGTCGAACTTGCGGATCTCGCGGTTCACCACGACGCCACGGCCGCACGCATGGATCTGGATGCCGCGCTGTCTACGCTGCCAGCGGACATGCGCCTGTGCGTGGTACTGGCGTACAACGAGGGCATGGCGCATCCGGAAATCGCTGCGCTCACCGGCGCGCCGCTGGGCACGGTGAAATCCCACATCTCGCGCGGCGCCGCGCGATTGCGCGAAATACTCGCTGACTATGGAGAAAAGTCATGAGCGACCAGGATGAATTCGATGCGCGGCTGGCTGCCCAATTCGAGCAGGAGCACCGTCATGTTCCCGCCGATTCCTTCGTTGCCACCACGATGCGCAAGGTCCGTGCGGGACGTCGGCGCAAAGATGTCATGCGCGTCGGCTTGCGTGTCGCGGCACTCGTGGCGGCTGTTGCGGCATCACCGTGGCTGATCGCGGGCGTCGCGCGCATGAATGCAGCGCTGGAATCCTCCCTCACCTGGACCATGGGACAGCCTGGCGCTTGGGTACTGGGCGCGCTGGCTGTACTCGTGGTGCTGGCGACGCGCGTCCGCAGTCGGTAGGAACCGGTGGGCAGCAAAATGCGCTTGCCAGAGCGCTGTGCCCGAGTTGTCGAACTCCCCGACCACCCGGTTCGCAGGGTACAGCTCGCGCTACTCCTTCTCGATCCTCGCGCTTGGCATCGGATCCCCTGACGGGACGCCGGGCGCCATAGATTGCACGGGCAGGCAAAACGCCGCCGAGATCTGACGTTCAGCCGATGTCTGCTGATCGGAGAGTGAAATTCCCTGACAGATGCGCCGAAGGTACCGGGGGAAATCCAGCAGGAGCCGCATTTGCAGTCGCTGCGCCACGGCCTCGAGTTCATCGGTGATTGCCTGCGGTGGCGTCCGTTTGAACGCAAACAACAGAACATTTGCGTCGCCTGCAACCGGAACGAGCAGCAGGCTGTCACCAAATGCAGCCCGCGCTTGCGCGAGGTTGTCGACGTAGCGCTCGCACGGACCCCAGAAGTTCATGACGAGCGTGCCGTTCTCTCTCAGCTGACGCGCCGCACAGGAATAGAAGTCGGAACTCACCAGGGACATGGCGATGCCGTCCGCGTCAAATGCATCGACCAACAGTACGTCTATCTGTTCCTCGAGCCTCTCCAGAAATCGGGCTCCGTCATCGTGAACGACACGGAATCGGTCGTCGTCCTTCGGAATACAAAACTCTTCGCGCAAGGCAATGACGTCTTCATTGATCTCGACGACCGTGATGTGCGAGCGAGGCAAATGGCGATAACAGAACTTGGCCAGCGAACCGCCACCCAGTCCGATCATCACGACGCGCTGCGGATTTGGATTGAACAGCAGGAACGCCATCATCTTGCGGGTGTATGGGGAAATCAGCGCGTCGGGGTCGCTGAACAGCATGGCGCTTTGCGTCGCTTCGTTCGTGAAATGCATTCGCCGTTCGAACAGAGTCTCGAAGATATATGGCCGCGTGAGCTCATCGCGCCAGGCTCGCTTCGCGAGTTCGTCGTGACTGACGTCTTCTGCCGATCGCAGCACGCGTACCTTGCCGGGTTGGCACGCCCACGGACTCTCGAACTCCAGCCACTGAGGTTCTGTTGATTTGGACATGTATCCTGGTATGACGATCAAATGTGCATTGTATGATAATGTGATTTGCACCCAATCCCACCAGAGAATCTACTTGGTTATGGAAGATCGCACCGCTCGCCTGACGATCCTGATTGACCCGCGCAAGAAGGCAGTGTTCGAACGCCTCTGCGCCGAAGAGGATTCGACACCCTCCCAGGTCGTGCGACGACTCATGCGCGCCTATATCGAATCGCGCACCGGGAAACCCTGGTCGCCGGAAGCGGAACGCAAGAGCGCGTCGCGCCGAAAGACCGGCTGATGAGTAGTTTGTCCAAGAGGTATCGGACGGGGCGGCCCGATCCAGGCGAGTTCATGCCGCCGAATCTGCTCACTTTTGGCGCCGCGCCTTTCGGCGATCCGCAGCGAACTCGCCTGACGGCCTGGCTGCGCGAAGCGGGCTGGCCGCGCGGCCACATGGAGATCGCGGAGCTCGAAGGCTATCTCGTGGCGCTGATTGCCTGGCCGGTGGGCATTTCCTCCGGCGCATGGTTGCCGCGTATTTGGGGCCACCCAGGCTGGAAGGTGCCGACAAAGATTGCGGCGCGATCGCAATACGATGAGTTTGTCTCGTTAATCGTCGGCTTCATGCAGGATCTCGATCGCGAGCTGTCTGGTCAGCCGGCGCGATTCGAGTCGTCGGTGCTTCGCGGGTTGCGAGAACGCGAACACACCGAATCACTGCACGGCTGGGGGCGAGGGTTCATGACGGCTTTGACGCTGGGCTCGCAGGGGCTCAAGGGGCGCAGTGCCAGCGCTGGCGCCGCTGTCCACACTATCGCCACCCGTACAGCCTCGTCCGCCCCGTTCCGTTCGCGCACAGTTGAAGATATCGAGAGCGCTGTGCTCTCGCTGATTGGGCAGCGTTCCTCGCGCGGGCCTTTGGGTCCGCTCGGTTGAAATGTAGATCGTCGCGGCTCTTGGCAATCGAGAGCCCGTTCCCGGACGCGAACGTCAAGTTGCGCCTTCTCGAACCGCCGGACAGTTGCCACGAGACGCTTCGGGAGCGAGTGTATTCAGGTTCCTATGACAAGCCGTTCGTGGTCGACAACGGGCCGCGGCGATTCCTGCATTTCGATTTTGGCGCAATACAAAGCGTGATGGAGCTGAGCAATCCAGTAAGGCTGGCCCTCGCCTACACACGCAAGATGATGGCGTTCCTGTTATTCAACCGCACTCCAAAGCGCATCTTGTTGCTCGGCCTGGGCGGCGGATCTCTGGCCAAGTTTTGCTACGCAAACCTGCCCGCCGCATCGCTCACCGCCGTCGAGGTGAATCAGGATGTCATCGCGCTGCGCGATGAATTCGGCGTTCCCGCGGACGATCATCGTTTTCGCGTGATCAACGCCGATGGCGCGGCCTACATTTCAATACAGGCGCACTGCAAGGATGTGATCCTCGCTGACGCATGTGACCGAACAGGCATCGCCGCTGAACTCGGGTCGGTCGAGTTCTACCGGAGAGCCCGCCGCCGCCTGTCTGCCGGTGGAGTATTTGTCGCCAACATTTGCGGCGACAAAGAATCTGCTGCTGCTCACCTGACGAGACTGAGCGATGCCTTTGATGACGAGCTGCTGTCGCTGCAGGTTCAGACAGACGGCAACATCATCGTCTTTGGATTCAAAGATCGTCGTCCCGATCTGCATTGGGAGCGGATTGAAGCGGGTGCGATCGATCTCAAACGGAAATTCCACCTCGATTTCCCGAGATACGCGCACAGGATCGCCGTCGACTCAAAATTGCGCGAAGCCGGCGCTGTGTAGTCGCCACGCGCACTTCGAAGCTCGGTCGCGGAGCCCCGGAAGCATTTGTTTGGCACAGCAGGCACGCCCGCAGGTTACTGCCACCCCATTCGATGGCGCCGTTGACTTTACCCAATGTACTATTGTGTAATCACAACGGTTTGTAACGCAAAGCACCATTCAAATGGGTTTACATAACAGAATTGCTGTCTTTCGCGCCGAGCAGGGCATGTCCAGGCGGCAATTGGCTGACGCGGTCGAGGTCAACAATCAGACGATTGGTTATCTCGAACGTGGCGACTACAAGCCGAGCCTCGAACTCGCTCTCAAGATCGCGCGCCATTTTGGCGTGGCTGTCGAGATGCTTTTCTCGCTCGAGCGCTTCGAACCCATTGCCACGACGTTCAAGCGCGCAGGAGAAGACGAATGAAGCCCCGTCGCAGAAGCTTTCTGTCGATGCTGGACGACTCTGTGCGGTGGACCGGAATGCCTGCCCGAGTCGCCGATCAGATGTCCGATGCTCCCTCGTCCGATCGCAAGCATCGCCCGCTTCGCTGGAGCCCGATTTGGCTGATCGCTATCTCGTCCATCCTGTTCGTTCTTTCCTTTGTGTGGCCGGGGGTGCTGCTGACCTCGCTCGGCTCTTTCGTCGCGGCAATAGCGCCGAGTATCCATATGTACGGGCCGCTGGGAAAACCTTCGCTCGAGGACGATGAGCGCGAGGCGGCGCTGAGAAAGGATTCCTACCTGGTTTGCTTTGGGCTGCTCGCCGCTCTCAACTGCTCCGGCCAACTCCTGGTCATGGGCTTGTCAATTTTGCAGAATTGGCAAACCGCGCAGGTTGTCTTTGTCGCAGCATGCGGCTTCATGCTGAATCTGACCTTGTTCGGGTGTTTACCGACTCTCTATGCGAGTTGGAGAATGCCGCGGTTGCCGAAGGAATGATCGCGCCGATGACGCTATGTGCCGACTAGTTGTCCGGCATGAATACCGAAGCGGGCGCCGACGTCATGGCGCTCAGATCCAGCATCGGCTCCTGCGCCATACGTTTCGACACGAGTCGGTAGCCAATGCTATATCCAGCCCACATCGGGATGGCGGCTTCTCGCGACCCAAACATAAAGGCCTGCAACTTCTCCCCATCCGTTGTGCTCAGATTCTTTGACATGGCGAGCCACGTTGAAGCATACGCGTCGGTGTCGAGCGCGGTCGTCCAGGGAGCGCGATGCGTGAATAGCCTTCCAGCAAAATAGTCCGCCCGTCCTTCGAAAACCAGGTAGTCGGCGAGTGTGAACGGCGAGTTGGCATCGTAGTGGTGTTGTAGCCAGTAGCTGTGATGCATTTCATGGGCGAGAACGTAAGGCAGGACTGACTTCCAGTCGGCGTCCGGATGAACGCGCAATATGATGCGTCCTCGTCCAGCAGTAACCGCGGAAATTCCACCCATGACAACGCGCGTGAAGTCGTCGGCTGTGTGGGTCAAGTCGATGCAGACCCGCAGCGACCCTTGAGGCAGCGCCGCGTTCGCCTTGCGCCAGGCGTCCGTCGCGATACGAACAGCTTCGGCGCGGTCGAATTTTGCTGCCTGTGCCTTGCGCTCGTCGACGCTCATCTTGAGATCCGGCGCGAAGCTGGTGGCGAACTCTGCGAATTCGCCTCCCGCCACACATCGCTCGGTCCATTCCTGGATGGACGCAGCGCCGGGCCGTTCCAGGATGGCATCGTTTGCAAAATAGAAATCGATTGAGCTGTCTGCGGAGAATGCAACCGAACTCTGCATCAGTGCAGCCGCGACGAACACCCCGAATCCCAACGCACCGAATTTTCCTGGAACCATGATCTCCTCCCGTGGATTGCATCTCGTGTATCCCCAGATGCAGGAAAAAGGAGAATGGATGCAGTTGCTGTATTGGCGCGCCCGGAACTCTGACGCGGTACAGCTGAATTGAAATGAAAAGGCCCCCAAAGCGAAGACGCTTTGGGGGCCTTTTCATTTCAATAATGGCGCGCCCGGAGAGATTCGAACTCCCGACCACCTGGTTCGTAGCCAGGTACTCTATCCAGCTGAGCTACGGGCGCGTGGCTCAAATCGAAGGGCGGCGATCC
>Ga0190271_10002728_pt1 | contig 10844 bp, 6 predicted proteins | sample Popmic356T_FD_133747 | JGI IMG/M metagenome (GOLD analysis project Ga0190271, IMG submission 133747) | Populus adjacent soil microbial communities from riparian zone of Weber River, Utah, USA - 356 T | ecosystem: Environmental > Terrestrial > Soil > Riparian zone | place: USA: Utah | collected...
GGGCTCGCGTGGAAGATCGAGCGATATCGCCCCGCCTTCCCGGCGCAGGCGATATCCATCCTTCCCCGGTTCCACCTCGCAGTGTTCGCTGCAATGGAAAAACAGCTCGACGTCGTGCTCACCGATCATGTCCAGGCTGTCCTCGATCAGCAGCGTCCGGTTCCTCTTGTTCAGCGTGATCCGGCGCGTATGCATCACGGGGTCGGGCAGGCTCATGTAGCCGTCCTGCCAGCCTTCGAACACGTCCTTCCCTGAAGTGCTTGACCAGGCGGTGCAACCTGCGCGCGCTTTTCTTAGCCATATGAAGTTTCCTCCCGGCTGCGATTGATCGGTGGCGTCGATGCGGATGGTGTTGTGCGCGGCGGTGCCGCGGAAATAGCTGCGCCAGTCGCCCTGGGTGTGATAGGCATAGGTGCCCGTATCCACCAGGAATTCCAGCCCGCCCACGGACAGGGTGCAGGCCAGCGCGTCGGCGTGCCCGTGGGCCGCGATCGCCTGGTAGCCCAGCGGACCGGCATCGACGACCATGCGTATCTCGCTGCTGCTTTCGAAGTCGCAGCCCAGGATGTAATAGCCGCCGTGCTTGAACGCACGCCGGATCGGCAGCCGCGCCCCGGTCGTTTTCTGCGTTTCGAACGCTTCGTCAGCCCGCCGCCCGAGCAACCACCGGGTCTTGTCATCGACCGAACCGGCCTTGAGCTTGAAGTCGCCGCGCCCGAACAGCACCGCGCCGGTCGCGAGCAGGGAGCGGTAACTGGAATCGCCGGCATGGCCCAGTCCGACGACGCGCGCGTCGTCTGCATCGCCAATCATCGGCACATTGCCGCCTGCGTCCATGATCGATGCCAGGTATTCGAGCATCGCTTCCACCCGGGATTCGTACGTCACTGAAAACCATTGGCGGTTCGCCTTGCCGGCGAGCATTGCCAGCAGCAGCAGGTCGAGCACGAACTGCTGGTAGGAGACGGCTTGTTCGAGGTTCACGCCGTCTGCGGCGGTCTGCAGCGGCACTTCCCGTTCGAGCATGGCCCTGGATGCCTTGCGCCAGGCGCGGGCGCGCGGCCAGCAGGGCCAGGTGTTCGATGCGATGAAGAGGCCCGTGGCCTCGCCCAGGAGATGGTTGTTCGCAGACGAGTAGAGCGAAAAATTACCGCAGATGAACTGCGCATGCCGGTAGATCGATTCGAGCCAGCGCTGCCGCAACCCCGCGCCCTGCGGCGTGGCGAACACGGCGGAAGCATGCCCGCCTAGCAGTTGCCATGCGGCGGACCAGTTGATCAATCGCAGCGCGGACTCCAGCGCGCTGCTCCAGTTGGGTCCGACCGGATACGGGCAGGCTTCGAACCAGCTCTCGAGGTGCGTGCGCAGAACTTCGAAATAGCGGGTGTCGCCGCTCAGGCTGTAGGCCTGGGCCAGCGTTACCAGGTGAAGGTGACGGTTTATTTCCCAAAGATACTTGATGTCCCCCACCAGTCCCGGATCGCGATAATCCAGCGTCCTGCCATAGCTCCGGGGCGCCTGCACGCCCGTTTTCGGATCATGGTTCCAGCGCGGCGGCGTGCCGATGTCGATGTCATGCAGCGCAAACACGTCGAGGCGGCCGGCCGCTATGCGATCCGCGGCATTCAGGTAAGGCAGCGGGTCGACCAGCACGCCATCGGCATGCACCCAGGGGCGCGGTCGGGCGCGAAAATCTGGAGGAGGAACGGGCCGCAGAACGACCATGCCGCTGCGTTCTGCGCCGGCTGACACCGCGCGTACCACGCGATGCGCCACTTCCGAAGGTGTCATGCAGCGCAACCGGTTCAGCCGCCAGCGCAGTTTCCCGGTGCGGCGGATGACGCGTCCGCCGGCGATCAGGGCATGCGCGGCTTTCATCGAATCACGGCCGGACATAGTGGCGATGCCAGATTTCGAGGTTCAGCAGGGTCCACAGCAGCTTCTCGTGGTTCTGCCGGCCTTGGCAGTGGCTGGACAGTACCCGGTCCAGGATCCGGGCATCGTAGTAGTGGCGCGTCATCGAAGATGGGCCCTGCAGGTGATCGAGGAGGAAGGCGCGCATCCTGCCGCGGAACCATTCGTTGACGGGAACGCGAAAACCGACCTTGCGCCGCGTCAGGATCTGCTGCGGCAGCAACTGCCGGCAGGCTTCGCGCAGGATCCATTTTGTCTTCCACCCGCGGATGCGATAGGAATCCGGCAACGACGACACAAAGCCGGCCAGTTCATGATCGAGGAACGGGACACGCGCCTCGATCGAGGCCGCCATCGTCATGCGATCCGCACGCTCGAGGAGATTGTCGGGAAGCCAGCTGGTCTGGTCGAAGTAGAGCAGGCGCCTGAGGCGGCCGCCCCCCGGAAGTGCATCGAACGGCGGCCCCTCGCCCGCATGATTCTGCTCCGGCCCCAGCTTCGCAAGCGTGCTGCGCTCGGTGCTGTTCATGGCGCCGAACCACCTCACGTACCGCTCCCGCCAGTCCTCTATGTTGAGCGTGGCGACCGCGGTCTTGATCCGCCGGAAGCCATAAGGCAGCGCTTGCGCCAGGGGCGCGATCAGTCCATGGCGAAGCGACGCCGGAAGCCACTGGTATCCCGAGGCATAGCGTTCCACCACATGCTTGGGGTAGCCGCCCAGAATCTCGTCGCTGCCCTCCCCGGTGAGGACCATCTTCACCGACTTCGCGGCTTCGCATGCGAGCATGTGGATCGGGATGTCCGAGGGCTCCGAAACCGGCGCATCGCGATAGCCTATGAGTTTCGGCAGCCGGTCGATCACGTCATCGTCGCGGACGATAAGCTCGTGGTGGCGGGTGCCGAAGTGGCGCGCGACCACCGCCGCGTATTCGAGTTCGCTATAGCCGCCCTCTCCGAACCCCACCGAGAACGTCGTCACCTGTGAATTGTGCCGGCTCATGAGCGCGACGATCGTGGAAGAATCCAGCCCGCCGGAAAGGAATGCGCCGAACGGCACGTCGCTCACCATCTGCATCCGGACCGCCTGGTCGAGGCGCTCGAGGAATTCCCCGACGACACCCGCGCGCGGCTCGACCGTGTCACGCGGGGCGTGGTCCGGCGCCGTCCAGTAACGCATCTCGCGCAAGGCCCCCCGCTCCCAGATCGCGCAGGTCCCGGGCATCAGCTTGCGGATGTTCTTGAACAACGTGGCAGGACCGGGAACATAGCGGTAAGCCAGGTATTGCCAGACGGCCTCGGGGGCAACTTCCGCCCGGATGCCCGGCACCTGCAGCAGGGCCTTGATCTCGGAGGCGAAGTAAAGACCGCCGCCGAGTTCGCAAAGGTACAACGGCTTCTCGCCGAACCTGTCACGGGCCATGAAAAGGCGTTCGGCGCGCGAATCCCAGACCACAAACGCGAACATGCCGCGCAGATGTGCGACGACTTCGGTGCCCCAGTGCTGGTAGGCCCGCAGCAGCACTTCCGTGTCCGAATCGCGTTGAAAAAGGTAGCCCAGCGCCTGCAACTGTTCGCGCAACTCGCGGAAGTTGTAGATCTCGCCGTTGAAGATGAGCGCGAGCCCCGCGGCCGCATCGCACATCGGCTGTGCCGCTCCGACGGGGTCGATGATCGCGAGGCGCCGGTGCCCGAGAAAAACGTGCCCGTCACGGCCGCCAAAATGAAAGGTGCTCACGCCCTGCCCATCCGGTCCACGATGCGAAAGGGCATCCAGCATCGCGACCAGGGTCTCTTCCCCCGCCGCCTGCGCAGTTCCTGCAATCCACCCAGCGATTCCGCACATGTTGTTTTGGCTGCCTTCCTACGATTGCCGGGGCGACTTTGCCGAACCGGCGCCGCGCGAAAGCGGGGTGCAAAGCTCGTCATAGAGGCTGCCGAAGTCGGCGATGACACGGTTGACGGAAAAGGCGGCACGGATGCGCGCGCGGCAGGCTTCGCCCATTCGCGCCCTGCGTCCCGAATCCGCGAGCAGGCGAATCGCGCTGGCGATCGCCGCAGGATCGCGGCACGGAACCAGGTAGCCATGGGTCCCGTCAGTCATGACATCCGGGATGGCGCCGACCCGCGTGGCGATGGCGGGCAGGCCGGCCGCCATCGCTTCGAGCAAGGCGTAGGGCAGGCCCTCGCCATGGCTGGGGAGGACGAACACATCCGCGGACCGGAGGAGCTCCATTTTCTCTGGTCCGAAAACCGGCCCGAGGATCGTGACCATTGGAGCAAGGCCCAGTTCCTTGATGCGCCGACGCACGCCCCCGCTCTCGCTGCCCTCGCCCGCGATCAACAGGTGCAGCCGCTGGCCGCGCACATGGGCCAGCCTTACTGCTTCGAGAATCTCATAGATTCCTTTTTCGCGTGCCAGCCGCCCGAGATAGAGAAGGGTCAGGCCGGCATCCGTTGCCGCGCCCGACCGCCGGATGGCGCCATAAGTCCCGACATCGATGCCATTGGCGATGCGCCGCAGGCGCAATCCCGGGGAGAACGACCTGTATGCATCCAGCTCCGCTTGCGCCAGCACCACGACCACGTCGGGCCAGGAAAGGCTGGCGCGCAGGAACGCTGTCAGCAACCGGCTGCCGGAAAAAAAGGACTGCGGCAAGGCGCCGCCGTGCACCTGATAGATCACCCGGGCGCCGCATATTTTGGCAATCAGCAGATATGCCAGGTCGCGCCAGTAGGCGCCGCGGTTCAGGGACGTGTTCAGATGCACGAGTCCGGCGTCATGCCGCAGAATGAGGATGGCCAGCAGGAACGGGCTCAGCAGTTGTCGAATGACGCGCTGTCCCGGTGTTTCGGTTCTTCCTTCCCTGCCGACCTGAAAATGGACCAGCGTGAAACGCTGTGCCAGTCCCGAATGCCAAAGAATTTCCAGGTGCGTGCTGACGCCGCTGACGGCGCCACGGTCCGGCCCCGCCAGGATCAATACCGGGCGCGGATTGCCGCTGCGACTGTCCGACGGCCCGCGATGCCGGTCCGGTTGCAGCTCCCGCGATCCGTCAGGAGGAACCGGATCCCGCACAAAGGCAGCCGCCACGTTCTCCTCAGGATTCATGCAACTCCACCTGCCCGCGGCGTGGTCGCAGCACCTCGCCGCGCGGCAGCCGCCCGACATACCAGTCCATGGTTCGTGCCAGGCCGTCGCTGGCGCGCCACGCCGGCTGGTAGGACAGCAGTGCGCAGGCCTTGGCGATATCGGCGCGCGACAGGCGCACATCCCCGGGGGCAAAGTCGCGATAGACCGGGCGCAGCTCGTTCAAGTGCGGAAAATGCGGGGCCAGCAATGCCCGCATCGTTTCGAACAGCTGGTTCAGTGTGGTGCCCTCGTTCAGCGCGATGTTGTAGACCTGGTTGACCGCTTCGGCGTTCTCCACCGTTGCCGCCAGCAGGTTCGCCTGCACGACATTCTCGACATAGCAGAAATCGCGCATCGTCTCGCCGTCGCCGTTGATATGGACCGGCTCATTGCGGATCATGGCGGCCGCCCACTTCGGGATAACGGCGGCGTAGGCACCCGCCGGGTCCTGGCGCGGGCCGAACACGTTGAAATAGCGCAGGCCGATGGATTGCATCCCGTAGCACCGGGCGAAGATGTCCGCGTACAGCTCATTGACGTGCTTGCTGACCGCGTAGGGAGACAAGGCGCGGCCGATATGGGTTTCCACCTGGGGCAGGCCGGGGTGATCGCCGTACGTCGCGCTGGAGCTGGCATAGACGAAGCGGGAAACGCCCGCCTCGCGCGCGCCCATCAGCATGTTGAGGAATCCGTTGACGTTGGACGCGTGGCATGCAACCGGGTCCGCAAGGGACTGGGGCACGCTGCCCAGCGCCGCATGATGAAGGACGAAGTCCGCGCTGGCGCAAACCTGCCGGCAGGTACCGGCAGACCGGATGTCGCCTTCGACAAACCGCAGCCGCCACCATTGCTTGTGCGTCACGGCCTGCTGCACCTGTTCCAGGTTGGCATGGTGCCCGGTGGAAAAATTGTCCAGGCCAATCACCCGCTGGTTCAGCTTGAGCAACGCTTCCGCGAGGTTGGAGCCGATGAATCCCGCGATGCCGGTGATGAGCCAGGTGCGCGGGGAGTCCTGCAGTTTTTGCGTCGTTTCTTCGAATGTCGTCATCTTCCTGTACTCCGTGCCGGCCTGGCGCGGAGCGCGCCAGCGTGCCGGAAGAAAAGGCGTTGCATGAGCATGCCCAGCAGATCCAGCGAGGCACGGGCAAAGGGCTGAGGGTCGAACCAGTTGAACCATGCGTGGGAACGGGCGCGCGCGACCGACAACAGCCACGAAAGCAGCGGCATGGCGGCGCTGCGGCGCGTGCGAAGGAACCAGCCGAAATCGAGCTTGAGGCTCAGCCAGTAGACGCCGTTTTCCTGTATTGCCCGGGGCACCGGCAAAGCGTCGCCGGTCAGGTCCCGGTAGGCGAGGTGCGCGAGGTTCACACCGGCAGTGGCAAACAACTGGTTGTACCAGGGCAGCCGCGGATTCATCTCGATGAAATGGAAGCTGCCGTCCGCCGGACGGTATTTGAATTCCAGCGAAGCGAGGCCGCGGTACTGCAACTGCTCCAGCATTCTCAGCGTCATCGCCTCGACCACGGGGTTGCTCTCGCTGCGCCCGAAGCACATTACGCCGTATCCCGGCGGGTACTGGTGCAGCTTGCGGGTGGAGAACAGCACGGGCGCTCCTCCAGACCGCCCGACCAGCACGGTGCATTGAAAGATATCGCCGTCCCCGCCCGCGATGACCTCCTGGCAGATCGTCGCACCCAGCAGTTGGGGTTGGCTGCGGTAGAACCCCACGAGCTGGTCGCGCGTGGCAGCGACGAAATTCTTGAGCCCGGCCGGAAACGGCGTGCGGAAACTGCGGTTGGGCTTGATGAGGCAGGGATAGACCAGTTCGCGCGCGAGGCTGGCGGGATCGTCGTTCGCAACGGTCACGCGCGTGCGCGGAACCGGAACGCCCGCCAGTTCGCAAATGCGCAGGATGCGCGCCTTGTCGATGATGTCTGCAAGGCAGTCCTCGTCCACCCAGTGGAAGAGGAAGTGCGGAGCGAGAAGACTCGCCCGCGATGCCAGCAGTGCGGCGTATTCATCCGACGTGGGCACCAGCACCGGCCTGCCGCCGCAGAGACGCGCCTGCGCGACCAGTTCCCGGCAGATCGCTGCATCGTCCAGCGACGGCGCGAGGAAGCGCGCCTCGCAGAGCCTCGAATAGCGGCCGAATTCCGCGTGTTCCCGGTGGAAACCCACCAGCGCAACGCCCTGCCCCGCGAGCGCCCGCACCACGCCATAGCCGTTTTCTCCCAGCCCGAGGACAAATGCGTACTGCGGCGGCGCATCAGGTATCCCCGATCGTGGCTGGTTGCCGCCGGCAGGACTGCCGGCCTCGTGCGTCCATGGAGACATCATTTCCCCATGGCATCGGATATGGACGGCGCTTCCCGAATCGCCGCGCGGCCGGCACCTGCATGAAGAGACGGTCCTTCGACCTTGTCGCGCGGGACGCGGACCGACATGCCGGCCCTTCCTGCGCGCAAACGCCGCATGAATCCGTCAATCACGCAAAGGTCCCCGGTCCTGTTGAGCGTATGGACGCCGAGCAGCTTGCCGGGGCGCGCCGGGAGGATGCGCTGGCATTCGCTCTCGGCGTAGGCGTCCGCGGACAGTTCCAGCACGCGGTTCAATGCCACCCCGCTGCCGTAAATTGGCGCACAGATCTGCGCCGGCCGGAGCAGGAAGCCCTCGTGCTGATAAACGCGGCCAGCCGGCCTCGCCGAACGCACATCCGACTTCACCGGATTGCGGGGATGCGGTTTCCATGGCCCGAGGATTCCGGGCGCGGAATAGAGGTGCAGTTCGTCATGGGCCTCTGCGCCCTCGATGCCGACGCTGACGAACATCCACCAGTTGCCGCCGCTGCCATGCAGCGTCGCATCCGTGAACCAGCGGCCGGCGAGCAGGATCTTTTCCAGTTGCCAGCGATGCGGGAATTCGACGCAGCGATAGAGTTCGACGGTACGGTTGTCGCCGCTTTCCGGGATCATGTACAACTCGCCGCCCTGTTCCAGGATGAAGGGATAGGAAAGGTGATAGTCCTTTTCCAGAACCCGCATGGGGCCGCTTCGCAATCCCGTCCGGTCCACCTCGACGACGCTGATGTGGCCCTTGCCCTCCGTGAATACCAGTTCCTCGAAGAAGATGTAGTTCCGCCCGTTGCGCATGACCGGGAAGGGATCGGCCCAGAAGCGGTCCTTTGGCGGCATCAGGCAGATGTACTTGCAAAGGTCGGCATGCCAGCCTTCTTCCGCCGCGAACCGGTAGGCGATGAACCATTGGTCGCGGTACAGCAGCTTCTGCACGCTGCGCGATGCGATCCGTCGAGCAATGGCGGCAATGTCGCGCGCCGCGCCGGCAGCCCCGGGGACGTCCAACGGCGCGCCCAGGGACGCGGCGGGCCGGCTATGCCAATCCCGCAGCCAATCCTGTTCGGACCGGTACAGGTCGCCGAGCGCGCGGCGGGCGAAATGAGCGGTCTTGCACAACATGTTGCTTCGCGTGCGGTTCAGCGAAAACGGAAAGGTGCGCGACCATGAGCGGTAGACCAGCCGCTCCGTGTAGCCCCTGCCAAGCCTCACGCTGATTCCGGACAGGATGACGCCCGCACCGCCGGCCGTTTCCTTGATTGCGGCGGCCGCCTCGCGCGAGCGCCGCTTGTCGCCGAAGAAGAATCGCCAGACGCCGTAAGTGGCGGTGCCGTCGAGGATCTCGTCCGGCACGCGGCTGGTGGCGAACGCGACGTCCAGTCCGAGTTTCTTGATGCTGGCGCGCCATGCGGCGACCTGCAGGGGATCCGCGTCGGCGTGCGGCAGGGAAAGCGAATGCGCGTGCGGAATGCCCGTCTTCAGATTCAGCAGCTGGGAGGGATCCTGCGGCGCACCGAAAACAAGCGCGTCGAAGAATCCGTATATGCGCCACAGCAGGGGAAGCACCTCTGGAACCTGGCCGCCGTCCGCGATGAGGACGAACTCGACGAAACCTGCACCGAGCGCATACAACATCGCATCGAGGAACCAGCGCGGTTGCAACGCGGCATCCGCAAACAATCCGACCCGCAGCTTGCGTCTCGCATGCACAGTCGCGCCCGCAATGGACGCCCCGGCCGTGGGGGCCCGACCGTCGCCTTTGTCATATCCATTCGGCAAGACAGCCTCTGCGCACATTCTCGATTCAACGCGAGCCATGGGTTGATGTCATGCCATTGTCTGTGGCGGTCTGCGCGCGCCCCTGTCGATTGCCATAGTCCGAACGGACTGTGCAGGCGGCACGGTGCACTTCCTAACGCCTTTCCGGTTGCCGCCCATCGGCGATGTCGATGAGCAGGCGCTCATAACGGGCGATCATCTTGTCTTCCGAGAAACGCGTCTCGACGACGACGCGCGCCCGGGCGCCCATCGTTGCCGATGCCTCGCGGTCGGCCAGCTCGGCAAGCCGGTCCGTCAGGGCTGCCGTATCGCCAACGGGAAACAGGAACCCGTCATGGCCGCACCGGATCATTTCAGCCGCCCCGCCGACGTCGGGGTGGACCATGGGCTTGCGCAACGCCATGGCCTCGATCGCAGCCAGCGAGAACGTCTCGGTGGTGCTGCACAAGGCCATGACGTCACACGCGCAGATGTAAGGCCGGACGTCCTTCTGGAAGCCGGTGATGACAATGTGACCGTCCACCCCCCGTTTGCGCGCCAGCGCCTCGACCGCCGGTCGCATCGCCCCGTCACCGATCATGAGGGCCTTCGCCGGGATGCCGCGCTGGCGCAACCTCGCGATCGCCTCGACCAGTTGCACGTGGTTCTTCTCCGGGCGCAGCCACGCCGAGATCCCGATGACGTAGTCGGACGCCGCGAAACCGAAGCGGTCGCGCATCTGCGCGCGCAGGTCAGGTGTCGAGCGGTCGCGGTACTCCTCGGTGTCCACGCCGTTATAGATCACTTCGTTGCGGCGCGAGAATACCGCCCTCGACAGCCAATAGCGCCGCTGGCGCTGGCAGACGAACACCAGGCAGTCGGCCGACCAGAAGAAAAACCGGTAGGCCAGCATCTGCAACCGCTCCTTCATGTCGAGCAACCGATTCGAATGGTAGGTAACGACCAGGGCGCTTTGCATGCCGGCCATGCGCCTGGCAGCCCAGGCGTACATGAGCGAATAGGGATTGGCCGCCACCACAATCGTGGGCGCGATATCCGCCATTTGCGCCGAGAACCGGCGCAATGCTTTCCAGTCGAGATAGCGGGCCGCCTGCAGGCAGTTCACGGTGCCGCCGCGGAGGCGGAGCCTGTCCAGCTGATTCGGCTCGTGGTCCTTGAGGTAGACCGAGTGGACCTCGTGGCCACGTTCCGCAAGCCGGTTCATGACCGTGACTGCATGGCGTTCGGCTCCCCCGTGGGTGAGCGCGCTGGTGACGAACATGGCTCGCAGGACTGTCATGTCTTTAGAACCGGTGCGCGAAATCCCGCACTGCGCGGCGCAGTTCCCGGTCCATGCCGCAGAGAGCGCGCAGCGAAGCGTACGCGGCGATCAGGACAACCGCACCTGCTGCGGCACGCAGCAGATGCTGATCCTCGTCAAAAAAATACGGGACCACGGCCCAGGCGAAGGCCGCCGACAACACGGAGATCAGCAGCAGCACCGCGAGCCCGCGCCAGTCCTGCAGTTTCCACACGGTGATGCCGGCCTCCCGGGACACCCGCCAGAGCGATGCGGCCCGGTCCAGGTAGATGACGACCACCGAGCCGGCGGCGGCGCCGGCAAGGCCGAATTCCTGCGCGGAAAACCAGTTGATGGTCGTCGACACGAACAGCGCGACCAGGTTGACCCA
>Ga0190271_10002729_pt1 | contig 10843 bp, 13 predicted proteins | sample Popmic356T_FD_133747 | JGI IMG/M metagenome (GOLD analysis project Ga0190271, IMG submission 133747) | Populus adjacent soil microbial communities from riparian zone of Weber River, Utah, USA - 356 T | ecosystem: Environmental > Terrestrial > Soil > Riparian zone | place: USA: Utah | collected...
CGATCAGCGTGTTCACCGACTCGCCCGTGTCCGGGGCGAATGCCGCGATGTAGACCAGCGCGGCCACATTCTCATGCGTGCCCGCCTCGGTGATGACGGCACCACCGTAAGAATGTGCGACCAGCACGACCGGGCCGTCCTGGGCGTCGATGACCTGCCGCGTCGCGGCGACGTCACCCTCGAGCGACAGCGTCGGGTTCTGCACGACGCTCACTTGGTGGCCGTTCTGCTTGAGCAGGTCGTGGCGTCGGCGACCAGGCCGGTGACGGTCAAGGTGAGCACGGTGGTGGTCAAATCGGTTACGGCCAACCCGCGCGCGATCGCGTTCTGGCCGCCCATCGCGACCGCGAGCAGACCAACCAGGGTCAGCCGCGCCGCTGAACCTCGCACCCCGGCGGATTCGGCAACGACAGCCGCCACGACGACGAGTCCCGCCTGCGTCGCCGCGGCGGCGGCCAGCACGTGACCCCGGTGCGGCGCCCGACCTACCGCCCACCGGCCGCCGATGACCGCGCCGAGTGTGAAGGCCAGGATCGCCACCAGGCTTGCGACGATCGCAACGTCGCCGACACCGGCCAGCCCGAAGCACCGGCAGCGGACCATGGACTCGATCAGCGCCCATTCGTTTCATTGTCACGAGCTTGAAGCCGAGAGGTGCGGTCAACTTCCAGTCACACCGCGGCGGAGGATGCCGGCGACTACTGCTGGGGAGACGGCGAGCGCGGCCGCGAGCCAGCGCACGGACAGGCCGGCGTCGTGGAGTTGGCGGATGGCAGCGGTGCGGCGGTTGGTTTCGGTGAACAGCTGTTGGCGGGCCGCCTCGGCGGCGGTGCCGGCGGTGCAGGCGACCTGGAGCAGCTCGGCGATCCGCTCGTCGGACAGGGTCTGGACGCGGCGGGGACTGGGGTTTGCGTGTGGCAGAGTCACGACGTCGGCTCCTGGGGAGGCGGTCCGCTGGTGGTGCGTTTGTCGCTGGTGCCGGTGAAGGGGTGCTCGTCGATGAAACTGTTCGGTGTCGCGGTAGGGGCGCTCGATCCATTCCTCGAAGCGGGCGCGTTCGATGCGCCACTGGCCGCGGCCGCCGATCTTTCCGCGGGTCCCTGCTCCGCACCAGGGCGTAGACCTGGGCCTCGCTGAGACGGAGCTCCTCGGCCACCTGCTTCATGGTGACGAACCGCGCAGGCATGGCCGGCATCGTAGCCACGCTGTCGCCATCGCGGTGACTCAGAATGTTCGAGTCAGCCGCGGCGACGCTTGGGTCTTTGCCGTAGCTGTTGCGCGCTGGGCGATCAGCGGCCGACTGAAGGACCGGGCCGGTCGTTAGCGAAACGTCATGTGCCGTTGCTTCTTCGGCCGTGCGCCGTTTTCTGGCGATGGTTACAGCTGGGGTGTCCCACTCGCGGCGAACCGCAAAGTCGTCGAATCGCACCTCGTGGCTCGAGGTTGGCCGGACCGTGTGGGGCGAGCTGCCCGAGATCCCCTTGGGTCCCCCGAACTGGAGGTACGGAACATGCGGCAGTTGACACGAAGCCGAGCGAAGCCGCTGATCGTTGGATGTTTGGTGGCGGCGGTGCCGATCGTCGGTGCAGAGGTCGCGAACGCCGACGGCGTCCGATTCTCCGATTTCACTCCGCTGGCCAGCTCGGCCGGCCCCACCGCCGACGAAGCGACGCCGATGACGTTGAGCAACGCCGCCTTTGCGCAGCGGTCGGTGGCCGATCGCATGACCCAGTTGGCCGCCGGCGCACCCAACAGCGGCAGTTGGGACATGATCACCGTCAATGAGACGAGTCCGGGCAAGGGCCGGTTCATGTTCACGGTGTTCGAGACCGGCCAAGCCGGCGTGCAGCGCCACGACGTGGCCACCGGCACCACCGCGACGATCTGGAACAGCCCACAGCTCGGCGGTCACGCGGCGTTCGACGCCTCCTACTGGACCCCATGGGGAACGCACATCACCGCGGAAGAGTCCTGGTGCACGGCTCCGGCAGGCTGCACCACCAGCGACTACGGCCGCCTGTTCGAGCTGAAGAACCCGACCACCGCCCCGGCGATCACCGAGCCGCTCACCCAGACCAGCAACGACAGCGCCGACATGGTCCACCAGAACGTGATCCCGCGCACCTCGCACGAGGGCATCCAGTTCGACAACGCCGGCAACATGTACTTCATCGACGAGCTCAACGGCGGCAGCTTGTACAAGTACACGCCGGCGGCGGACTGGGGCGAGATCAAGTCCGGGCGCCGCGACTACTTCGCGGCCGGACAGACCTTCGTGCTACGCGTCGGCGACGGCAACACACCCAACGCCACCGGCAGCTACACGTGGGTGCCGATCACCGACGCCGCCGGTGCCGGACTGCCCGGCGCGATCACCATCACCGACCCCAACGGCGTGACATCGGTCGACGCCCGCAACACCACCGAGTTGCCGGCGTTCAAGGGCACCGACTACCAGCGACCGGAGGACATGCAGATCCAGACAGCGCACGGCGCCGAGTACCTGTACGTGACGACGACCACGACGAACGAGATCTACCGGCTGGCCCTGGACTCCAACACGATCGCCGTGTTCGCCGACCGTGCCACCACCGACCTCGCCACCGGCGCCACCGTCGGCGGTGCCCTGGCCAGCCCCGACAACCTGGCCATCGACCACGACGGCAACATCTACATCGTCGAGGACCGCAACGGAGGTGTCGACAACGACATCTGGTTCGCAAACGACACCAACAACGACGGCGACCTCAACGACGCCGGCGAAGGAATCGGGCGCTGGGCGTCGAACGGCACACCCGGCTCCGAGTTCACCGGACTCTACTTCGACCCAACCAACAAACGCCGTGCCTGGGTGAACATCCAACACCCGGACAGCGACAACGACCGCACCATCGAAATCACCATCCCCTGACCGGATCACCGCTCGCCGACACTCATGGACGCCCGCGCATGCGCCGGTGTCCCTGAGTGTGCGGCCCAGGAATCATGGCGGTGTTCGTCCGCAGCGCCACCTCCAGGCGGCTGCAATGCGCGGAGCCGGCCGGTCGGAGGATAACCCCTCAGCGAGGCCTCCCCGGCCGGATCGACGCAGCAACGCTCTCGCCGCTCCTGCCGTTCGGGCTGGGACTGTTTCAGTCCAGACGACGGCGTTGGATCGGAACAGCGGGATGAGCGCGGCCGCGAGGCGCTCGGGTGCGGCCGGTGGGACATCAGGGGCAGGCGCTTGAGCAGCGCTGATCCAGCGGCCACGATTGGTCAGTCTCGCCGGGGTTGTTCGTTTCTCGTTCGGGCTCATCGCCGCACGGGCAGTCCCGCATGCGCCAACGTCTGTTCTCGTGGCCGAGCCAGGTGTGATGATGGTCCTTGGAGATCAATACCTCGCAAGGCAAGGGTTGTGGTGGCGACGCTGACAGATGCCGCTTCGTGGAGATGCGCTCGTTAAGGTCGTTGGGCTCGATTAGCAGGACGACCCTTCCGACATTGCCGAGTTCGGCGCCGAGTAGGGCTGTGACATGCGAGAGCCGGAAGAGGCGGGTGCGGCCGCTTCGCGGCGTGAAGAATCGGCTGCGGAGCGGGCGGCGGTGATCTTGACGCCGGATCAGCGGGTGCGCGTGTACATCTCCTCGACGCTGGAGGAGCTGGGCGCAGGAGCCGAAGAGCAACGATGACCGGCGCTATCTGGAATATTGTGTTGCGGTCTCGTCCATCAATTGGATTGTCAACGATCTTAAGGCGGAGGACCAGTGATCCAACCACGTTTCCCCGACGTGACCGTTCGAGTTATCGGTCTAGAGTACGACCGATGGTTGACTCAGCGCCGAGTCAAGAATGCTTTGAAGGATGCTGGGCATGAGGAGCAGGTGAAGGAGTTTGGGCGAGAGTGCGGCGACGCCCCGAATGACATTCGCATGATCCTCACGGTGCAGGAATGGTTGGATATCACATGATGACCGGAGTCCTTCCCGACATTCTCGCACCCGGTCTGCAGGTGGTCATCTGCGGCGAGGCTGCGGGCGCCATGTCCTTGGAGCGCGGCCACTACTATGCGTCGCCCAACAACGATTTCTGGAAGCTGTTGCATGAATCCGGTTTGACACCTCGACGGCTCCAGCCGGATGAGGACGCGACGCTACTCGGTTACGGCATTGGCCTAACCGATCTGGATAAGGGTGAGGGCATGGACATACCACGCTTCCGTCGAAAGATGGAGCAGTACCGGCCGGCATGGGTCGCTGTCCATAGCATGAAGGTTGCGCGACTGCTCCACCCCAAACCCGAATTTGGGCTGCAGGCATGGCGGCTTGCTGATTCCAAGGTCTTCGTTCTGCGCTCTCCGAGTGGCGCAGCGCGCGGTCCGAAACAACTCGGGTCGTGGCGCGAGTTGGCCGATCTCTTGAAGGAGGAGTGACGTGGCGAACATCCAGCGCGCCACCCGGCTGACGGCACCAGGGTCTACAAGGTCCGGTGGCGCGAGTACCGGTGTGGCAAGGAAAAGGCGCACCAACGCACATTCAAGCTACGCAGGGACGCAGAGCGGTTCATCGCCACCGAGGTCAATCCCGGCCGGGACTGGGACGCCGCCCGGCAGCCGTTCGCGCATGCCTTTGACCGGTGGCTCGCGACGAGCGCCGCTGGCGACGTCCGCCCAGGATCCACGAAGCGCTGCGCCGCAGCCGTTGGCGAAGGAGCAATGGCAGTGCAGTTTTATCCACGCTCACCTCGCGGAGCGTGCGCCCGCAATGAGCAAGGGGTAAGGGGTGACGTGAGCGACGCCGTCTGCACGCACCTCGGCGAAGTCGTCGTGCGCGAGCTGCCATCCGAGGTCGGGGGCTGCGCGGATTGCCTGCGCCACGGCGGCAAGTGGCTGCATCTGCGGATCTGTCTCACCTGTGGTCACGTCGGCTGCTGCGACGACTCCCCGAATCGCCACGCGACCGCGCACCATCACGCCACCTCGCACTCGATCATTCGCTCGCTCGAGCCCGGCGAGGACTGGAGCTGGTGCTACGTCGACGAGGTCGCCTTCCGGCTCGACGGCATCACCGGCACGACCCGCATCCCGCCCTCGCCGCTGCTGCAGTAGCCCGGATGTCCCTCGAAAGCCCAAGGAAGAGGCGGAGGAGGCGAACATGGCAACGGTCGCAAGCGAGTCGCACCCGCGCTGCACGAGTTGCTGCCGCCGCTGCGGGAAGCGGACCAACCGACCCACCTAGACTGCGGGGTCGCGGCCTTCCGGTTGGCCACGTCGGTATCTCCGGCGCGACGCGGGTGCACACTCACTCTTGCTACTCGGATTTCGGCGACGTGATCGACGCGGTCGACGGCCTGGATGCCGATGCCACCAGCCTCGAGGCGGCGCCCTCGCGCATGGAGGTGCTGCCCAAGCTCGCGGCGGCGGGATTTCGTCCGCGGGATCGCCCGGCGCATATACGAGGTCCACAGCCCTCGGGCGCCGCCCACCGATGAGATCGCGGCGTAGCTCGGGCGGCCGAGTCGGTGCCTCGGGACAGGCTGTGGGTCACGCGGACTGCGAGCTGAAGACACGGTCCAATGACGACGTCGGGCCGCGCTCGCGCACCTCGTGGCTGCTGGGCGCGCAGTCCGAGCCGAACTCGGCTAGGTCTCCGGCGGCAGCGGGATCTGCAGGCTCACCGCGCCGCCAACATCGAGCCAGGCGGCGGCCGGCCCGCGAAGGTAGCGCAGAACGACCTCGTCGCAGCCAGGGCACCGCGCCACCAGTCCGGGTGCTCGGCTGTAGACGCGCAGGGTGGCGACCGGGCCGGCGCGGCCGCAAGAGGCACACTGCTCGATGGCAGTGGTCATGTCGAGCGCGAAGACCTCCAGGAGCGGTCCCGCGAGGGCGTTGCCGTCCACGTACTCATAGGCCATGTCAACCTCCGGTTGGTCCGAACCGCTCTGTCTTGATCCGCCGCGTGTCGTGGCCGAGGTCGATGAGGATGTTCGCCACCGCCTCGACGAAGCCGGTCGGGCCGCACACGAAGCAGCTCGGCTCGACGTCCGCTCCCCACCCGTGTGCTGCGAGGTCGTCGGCGCCGATCCGGCCGGGTGCGCGTGGCCAGCCCTCCGGTGCGGTGCGGGTGTAGACGTAGGCGACGTCGAGGCCGTCGCCGGCCCGCTCCAAGCTGCGCAGCTCGGCGGCGTAGTACCGCTCGTCGGGTGCGCGGACCGAGTAGACGAGGCGGAACAGCGCCTGGGCTCCGGCCGCTCGCCGCGCCCGGATCATGGCTATCAGCGGCACGATGCCGGAGCCCCCGGCCACCAGCAGCACTGGCTGGGTGTCGGTCGGTTGCCAGATGAACCATCCGCCGATCGGGCCGCGGATCTCGACCGGGTCGCCGGTCGAGATGACGTCGGTGAGGTACGGCGACGCCTCGCCGTTCGGCACCCGTTGCACGGTCAGCTCGACCCGGTCGCCGTCGGCCGGCGCGGCGATGGAGTAACTGCGCTGGGTGCTGTAGCCGTCCTCCGCGGTCAGCCGGACGTCGACGTGTTGACCGGGAAGATGCCCGGGCCAGCCGGGGACGTCCAGAACGACGGTTCGCGCCGTCGGGGTCTCCTCCCGGTAGGCGACCATACGGGCCACCCGCCAGGTCAGCCGGCTCGTCAGTCGCCCTGGTACCGCTGCTCGCGCCACGGGTCCCCGTAGTCGTGGTAGCCGAGCGTCTCCCAGAAACCCGGCTCGTCCTCTAGCAGAAGCTGGATCCCGCGAACCCACTTCGCCGACTTCCAGAAGTACAGGTGCGGCACCAGCAGTCGGGCCGGCCCGCCATGCTCCGGGGCCAGGTCCTCGTCCTCGTACCGATACGCGACCCAGGCCTTGCCGTCGAGCAGATCCTCGAGGGGGAGGTTCGTCGTGTAGCCGCCGTAGGAGTGGGCGAGCGCGAACTCGGCCGCGGTCTCGACGTCGCGCATCAGCGTGTCCACCGACACCCCCTCCCAGGTCGTGCCGAGCTTCGACCACTTGGTAACGCAGTGGATGTCGACCGTCACCGCATCTGTCGGCAGGTCCAGCATCTCCGGCCATGACCAGCGGTGCGTCTGCCCCGACTCGGTCGTGATGACGAACTCCCACCCGTCCAGCGGCACCTGCGGGGTGGGGCCCGCGGACAGCACCGGAAAGTCCTCGGTCACGTACTGGCCGGGGGGCAGGTCCGGACGGTCCGATCGTCGGCGGCCCCGGAATCCGGGCGAGACGACACCCATACGTAGACCCTGCCTTCACCCCGTCGTGAGCCGAGCATAGACGGATTCGCGTCGATCGCCACGCCCGCGGCTTGTGGGGTTGTCGTGGTTGTTGAGGGTGTGCTCAGGGCCGCGTGCCGCGGAGCGTCTGCTCAGCTGCGGATGCCGGTGGCCTGGCCCGCCTCGATGAGGTGGCCGTCGGGATCACGCATATGGCACCTGATCTCGGCGCATTGATCCTTTGGCTCGGTCAGGAAATCCGCACCGGCCGGGCTCCACTCCCGGTAGGCCGCGGCACGGTGGAATGCAGCAGCAACGCGCCCCGACCTTGGCCAGGGTCACGCGACCAGGTGTCGGGCGCCGTGCAACTGTAAGAGACTCGCCCATGAGCACTTTCGTCGCCGTCACGGACGCCGCCGACCGCAGCCGCTTCGAAGCACGGGTCGGCGGCGAGTTCGCCGGGTTCTGCAGGTACATCCGGACCGCCGACCTGGTGGTGTACCCGCATACCGAGGTGGAGCAGGCGTTCGAAGGCAAGGGCGTCGGCGGGGCCCTGGCCCGCGCTGCCCTCGACGACGCCCGAGAACGGAACCTCCCGGTGATCGCAACCTGTCCGTTCATCGCCGGCTGGATGCGACGTCATCCCGAGTACCAGGACGTGGCCTACCAGAACCGCAGTCGAGTCAGCGACTGACCGCGGCATGGTGGTGCCAGGTGAAGGAGGCGTTGGCGGCGGGTGGGCAGCCGGTAGGGTGCGGGCGATGTAGGCCACCGCGGCCCGCGTCGGAACCGATCAGCGCACCAACGGGCAGCGCTGCGGATCGGGTAGTAGCGGCGCACCGTCGACGGCACAGTGCACCCGCCTGGCGGTGCGTTGGGCCCTCGTCGCCTTGCCAAGACCGAGGAAGGCGACCGGTCCTGCAGCCGCCGCCGCGCAGGCGGCGATGACCATCGCTACCTGATAGGCGTCGGTGACCTGCGCCGCGCCACTTGCCACCGACAGGCCCGAGATCACCGGGAGAACAGCGAGCGCGCCGAGGCTGGCCGCTCGGGCGACGGCGTTGTTGACGCCCGAGGCCACGCTCACGTGGTCCGGATCGGCCGCCGCCATGACGGTGACCGTCAGCGGTGCCACGAAGGTCACCAGGCCCAGACCGAATACCAGCGCACCCGGAAGCACATCCGCCGCCCAGGACGCGTCCGGACCAATCCGCGCGAGCAGGAGTAGTCCTGCGCCGGCGAGCAGGGGGCCGACGGTGAGTTGGAGGCGAGGGCCGATCCGCTGTGCGAGCGAACCAGATGCAGCCGAGAGCACGAACATGAGCACTGTTGCGGGCAGCAACGCGGAGCCCGCCTCCAACGCCGACCAACCGACGGCGACTTGCAGCTGGTAGGCAACGAGGAAGAAGGACACGCCGAGCGATCCGTACAGCAGCACTGTCGCAAGGTTCACGACGGTGAACGTGCGGTCCCGAAACAGCGACGGCGGCACGAGCGGATCGCGCGTGTGCCGCATGTGCCGGACGAATGCGGCTGAGGCGACAAGCGTGACCGCTCCCGCCACCAGCACCGCGGTATCGGTCCAGCCGCGCGGTCCAGCCTCGGTGAGCGCCCAGGTGCTTGTTGCCAGCGCCACTACCGCGAGCGTGGCACCTCCGAGGTCGAGGCCGCGAGCCGTGTGAGGGTCTCGCGTCTCCGGTACCGCCACGTGCGCACAGACGACTGCGACCGCGGCGACCGGGACGTTGATCAGGAACGCCCACCGCCATCCCGGTCCGTCGACGAGTCCGCCGCCCACGAAGGGTCCGACCGCGCCGGCGGCGCCCCCCAGCCCCGACCACGCCCCAACGGCCGGCGCGCGATCAGGTCGCCGGAAGCTTGCCTGCAAGATCGCTAGGCTGCCGGGGGTGAGCAACGCACCGCCGACCCCTTGCAGAATCCGGGCGGCGATGAGCACGGCGATGTTGGGCGCCGCGCCGCACAGTAGGGACGCCGCCGCGAACCATATGGTGCCGATCACGAACACCCTGCGGCGCCCGAATCGGTCACCCAGTGCACCACCGAGCAGGATCAACGATGCAAGGGCAAGTAGATAACCGGTGAGCACCCACTGCAACGCGCTGACACTCGCGCCGAACTCCTGCCCGATGTCGGGCAGTGCGACGTTGACCACCGTCGCGTCAAGACTCGCCATTGCACTGGCCGCTACCGTCGCGGCAAGCGCCAAACGCCCCCTGCCTGAGCGCAGCGCGAGACCGTTGGACACCTCCTCCCGAAGGACATCAATCACCACGCACCCCCACCCGGGTGCCGGGTGCCGGGCGCCGACGTCCGGCACGCCTGATCACCGGGTGTCCGTCAGCCGCCTCGCCAGATGTTGTCGAAGGCCGCTCCTTCAATCGCTCGCTGTTGCCGCACGAGCCCCAGTTCCATCACCGCGGCGTTGACCGCGGCCAGCACCGTCGCCACCGCGTCGTCGGCGATGCCCGGGGAGACCGCCGTCCGCTCGCCGTGAATGCCGACGGCGGCGGCAAGTGCGGCGAGAACGGCGTCGTCCGAAGCCCAGCGCTTGGCTGCCGCGCGGTGAGCGGGTGAGTCGACCAGCATCGTGCGACCGGTCCGGAAGAGCCTCCAGCGGCGGCGTTGCCGAGTGACCTGCCCTTCCGCCTCAAGGGCGGCCAGATAGGAGGAGAACAGGCCGCGACCTCTGCGCCACAGCCAGTCGTCGACCAACTCGTACGGCTCCTGCCGAACAAGCGACGACGCCGCCTCATCCAGCAGGCGATCACCTGTCTCCGGCCGGTAAGCCGGCACGATCCGCTCTCCGTCCAGCCTGATGGCCTGGACATCGAGAAGATCGATCACCTCAGCCCCCGCGAGCGCGAGCGACAGGTCGCCCTGCTCCGGAGGACGACCGGATTCCATGTCCATCGCGACCATAAGCAGGTCCCGCGGTGTGGTCATGAACCGCTCCAAGTGGGTCTTGCGCGCGCCACGCCGCCCGCGTCACGCCCAGTCTCGGCCCACGCCTTGATCGCCGTCCACACGACCGCCGCAATCGGGACCGCCAGGAGCGCCCCGACGAACCCGGCGACGATCGCGCCGCCGGTCAGGGCCAGCAGAATCACCAGGGGATGCAAGCAGCATCGTCACCGGGTAGATGGTTGATCAGGCATGTCGCCATCGCTGGTTATCCGAAGGTGAACACGTACGCTTCGGCGCCGGGCTCGAGGAACGTGATGTGCAGCGTCCGCTCGCGGACCGCGTCGTGCTGGCGCACGAGCTGATACAGGCGGCCGTCCCGGAGCAGGCCGTTCCCGTCTTCGTCGACGTCGACCCCGTGCGAGGGGCCGGGGGCCTCGCCGTCGAGGAGCACGCGGAAGGGAATCGGCTCGCCCGCTTCGGGAGACAGCACGAGATGCGCGTCGCGGGCGTGGAACCGGTAGGCGATGCTCCCGCCGGCCTGGTCGAGCACGACGTTCTCACGCTCGATCGTCCACTCGCCGGCGAGAGCCCACTGGTTTAACGACAGGCGGTCGGGTGATACGGGCCGCTGCCCGCGCCCGGAGCCGAGATACGTCTCCGGCGTGCGCAGGTGGTCCCAGTCGGCGGCTGCCTCGACGCCCCGCCCTTCGACGGA
>Ga0190271_10002730_pt1 | contig 10842 bp, 8 predicted proteins | sample Popmic356T_FD_133747 | JGI IMG/M metagenome (GOLD analysis project Ga0190271, IMG submission 133747) | Populus adjacent soil microbial communities from riparian zone of Weber River, Utah, USA - 356 T | ecosystem: Environmental > Terrestrial > Soil > Riparian zone | place: USA: Utah | collected...
CCGAGTTCAATTTCGGCGGGGCGGGCCTGTTCGACGAGTTCGGCAATCCGGTTAGAGATGCCGCGGGGCTACAGGTCAAGCTGCCCAGCCTGCTGATCCAGCCGGTCAATCAGCTGGACGGCATCGTCAGCTTCAACGCGCCCCTGATCGTCCCGGCAGCCTACTCGGGCCTCAAGTCGGTGAAGGCGAACATCGCAGCCGCCGAGGCCAACTACGACCTGTCCGACGCCAACGTGCTCTATGCGGTCGCGCAGACGTTCTATGCCGCGGCCGTGTCGGACGAGGTGGTGGCCGCGCGCGGCTCCAACATCGGGGTCGCACGCGCCACACTGGACAACGCCAAGACGCGCATGGCGGCGGGCACCGTCACCAAGGTCGACCTCGACCGCGCCGAGCTGGCGCTGCTGCGCGCCGAACAGCAGCAACGCGAGGCCCGCCACGGCCGCGATCAGACCTACCGCACGCTGGCGACGCTGATCCAGATCGAAGGCCCGTTCAAGGCGAAGGCACCGACGTCGCTGCCGCCGCCGCCCCCCGAGGAGCCGCTGGAGAACGTGTTGCAGCTGCGCCCCGAGTTCCGGTCAGTGGAGCTGTCCGCGCGAGCCGCCGAGCTGGAGGCGCGGGCCGACGCCTGGAGGTGGTCGCCTTCGCTGTCGGCGTTCGGCAACGCGCGCAGGTTCAACTACGACAACTTCCGTCGCGATCAATACTCGTGGGCGATCGGCCTTCAGGTGGACTGGGTGCTGTTCGATGGCGGCAACCGCGATGCCCTGCGCCACCGGGCGAACGCGCTTGCCGAGGAAGCCCGGGCCCGCGCCGAGGTGCTGGCGGACAACGTCCGCGACGATCTCAAGAACGGGCGCAGCCTGGTGGACACGAAGCGGCAGGGGGTGTTCGCCGCCATGCGTGCCGTGGAGCTGGCGAAGGAGACCATCGAGCTCGTGCGGACGCAATACGAGGCCGGCACCGTCACCCAGGTCGACCTCCTCCAGGCGCAGGACGCCCTGGCCGGCTCGCAAGAGGCGCTGGCGCAGCTCCGCTTCGACCTCGCCGTCGCCGACGTGACGCTGCGCAAGGCCGCCGGTACCTTCCCGCCCAAGTAACGCCGTCGCCCCTGCGGCGCGCAGCGCTCACAGGGTGTTCATGTAGGCGACGTTCGCGACGGGAACCTCCGGCGTCCGCCATTGTCTACAAGCACGATAGGCGGACTCCATACATCCGCCGGGGGAGGCACATGGGATCTGGAATCCACGTCGGCATCGACCTCGGCACCAGCAACTCCGCGATTGCTTTGTACGACGGTGACGCCGTCAGGGTCGTCGCCAACGCCGCCGGCGAGACGCTGACGCCGTCGGTGGTCCGGATCGACGCCCGAGGCGGCCGCACGGTCGGCCGGCGCGCGGCCCGGGGCCTGGACGGCGATCCGGCAAATACGCGCGGCGCGTGGAAACGCCTGATGGGGACCGGCGAGCGGCTGTCGTTCGAGGCCGCCGGCGCGGCGCTGCTGCCCGAGGAGCTGTCCGCGGCGGTGATCGCGTCGCTGCTCGCCGACGTGCGTGACGCGGCCGGGTTCGAGCCGCGCGCGGCGGTCATCTCGACGCCCGCGCTGTTCGAGCTGCCGCAGAATCACGCCACGGCGCGGGCCGGGCGCCTGGCGGGCCTTGAAGAGGTCGTCCTGATCCAGGAGCCGATCGCCAGCGCGATCGCGGCCGGCTGGCGGGCCGACCAAGGCCACGACAAAGACGGGACCTGGCTGGTGTTCGACTTGGGCGGCGGGACCCTGGACGTGTCGTTGCTCGAGACCGCCGAAGGCCGCCTGCGCGTGGTCGATCATTCGGGCGACAACTTCCTGGGCGGCAAGGACATCGACGGCGCGCTGTGCGAGTGGGCGGCCGCGGCGCTGGCACGACGCGACGGCTTCGAGATCGATCGCGCGACCGCGCGCGGGCGGCGCGCGCTGGCGCGGCTGCGGGTCGCCTGCGAGCAGGCCAAGATCGCGCTGTCGCGCGCCGAACGCGCGACGATCTTCGTGGACGGTGACGGTGACGGCGGCGGCGACAGCGAGCTCGAGATCGCGCGGGACGAGCTGGACGCGTTGGCGGAGCCGTTCATCGCCCGCAGCCTGACCGCCGTGCGTAATTTGCTGGCCAAGAACCAGCGTACGGCCGACGAGGTCGCGCGCGTCGTGCTGGTCGGCGGGCCGACGCTGATGCCGGGGCTGCGCGCCCGCATCGGCGATCTGTTCGACGGCCGCATCGCCACCGGCATCGATCCGATGACCACCGTCGCCCGGGGCGCCGCCCTGTACGCGGGCAGCGTCGGGCTCGACGCGACCCCGGCCGCGCGCGCGCCCGCAGCGGCGCCGGGCCTGGCGGTGCGCATCGAACATCCGCCCGTGACCGCCGATCTGGAACCGTTCGTCGTCGGCCGTTGTTTGGCCGACAAGGGGCAGCCGATGCCCGACCGCGTGCGCATTGAACGCGAGGACGGCGGCGTCGGCAACGTGGACTGGCGAAGCGGCGATACCGCGCTCTCCGCGGAAGGAAGCTTCGTCCTTCAGGTGCGCCTGGAGCGGAGCCGGCGCAACCGCTTCCGCGTGCGGGCGTTCGACCGCGCCGGCGCCGAGGTCGCGCTGGCGACGCACGCGTTCGCGATCGTGCACGGCGTGTCGATCGGTGATCCGCCGCTGGCGCGCGCCATCGGCGTCGCGCGCGCCGACGACTCGACGCACGTCTACTTCGCGAAGGGGACGCCGCTGCCGGCGCGCCGGACGTTCGCGCACCACACCGTGAAGCCGATCGCGGCGGGCAGCGACGACGACGCACTCGCCATTCCGATCGTGCAGGGGGAATCCATCCGCGCGCACCGCAACCGCCTGATCGGGATGCTGCACCTGCGCCGCGTCGCGCGCGACCTGCCGGCCGGCAGCCGCATCGAGGTGACGCTGGAGCTGGATCGCTCCGGGCAGCTCGCCACGCGCGCCGACGTTCCCGGCACCGGCCAGACGTTCGAGGACGTGGCGTTCGTGCTGGTGCCGACCGCGACGGTCGACACCGCCGAGCGCGAGCTGGCGGCGACGACCCGCCGCGCCGCCGAGGTCCAGCGGCGGACGTTCCAGCTCGGCGTGTCGGCGGCGGTGCAGGCGATCGGCGACGTATCGGCGCTGCTGGCGGAGGCCGATCGTGCGCTGCCGGCGGCCCGCGCCGACGACGTCGAGGCGGCCCAGAAGCTCCACCGCCTCCTGATCGACGTCAACTGCGCGCTGGACGACGCCGAGGCGCTGCTCGAGTGGCCTGATCTCGACACGGAGACGCGCCGTTGCACGCTCACCTACACGCCGATGGTCGCGCAGTGGGGGACGCCGGCCGAACAGCACCTCTACGAGCAGGAGCTGGAGGCGGCGGGGCGCGCCCGCAAGCGGAACAACGTCGCGGAGCTGGAGCTGCACCTCGACGCGATGCGGGCGCTCGGCCGGGCGGCGTATTGCCGCGACCCGCGCTCGATGACCGACGCCATCGACTGGGCGGCCGCGCACGTGACCGAGGCGATGGACGTGGCGGCCGCGGCGCGCCTGCTCGACCACGCGCGCGCGTTGCAGGCGCAGCATCCGGTGGCCGAGCACGCGGGCGGCGGCGTGTGGGCGCTGCGCGCGATCGTCGCCGAGATCTGGGAGCTGTTCCCCGGATCTCCCGAGCTCCAGGCGAAGAGCTTCGATTCGGGCATCCGATGATCGCCGGCGATTTCGAGAATCTGGTGCGCGAGCGGGTCGCGAATCCATTCTTCGTGCTCGCGGTCGCGCCCGACGCGGCCGTCGCCGAGATCGAGCGCCAGGGGCAGCGGCTGCTGTCGGAGCTGGCCGCGGGTCTGGATGGCGCGCGCCGCTACCCGACGCCGTTCGGCGTGCGCGAACGGACACCCGAGCTGGTCCGGGTGGCGATCGCCGAGCTGCGCGATCCGGTGCGACGCCTCGCGCACGAGTGGTGGGCGCGCGGCCTGGCCGCTCCCGCGCAGAGCGCGGGAGTGCGGCCAGCTGAAAAAACAACAGTCGCAGACCGCGCCTTCGGCGCGGAGCGACTGGCGGCGGCGCCGTGACCACCGCCGGCGCCGCGATTCCACTGCTGCCCGACGCGCGGGCGGCGCGCCGCGGCCAGTCGCGCGCGCGCCTGCTCGCGGCGGTGCGCCTGCTGGTCTGGACCGCGCTGTGGGGGACGGTGCTGCGGAACATCGGTGCGTCGGTGGGGGTGTGGGCGGCGGGCTCGCTGGGCGCCGCTGCGACGATCCTGATCGGGGTCGTGATCCCGGCGTGGCTGTTCGTCGTGTTTCCGAGCTGGGTCGCATTCCGGATCGCGGGCCCGCGCGGCATGCGCCGGCTGGCCGCCCTCTGTTGCTGGATGTCGCCGCTCGTGCGCATGCGCGATCTGCCCAGCATCTCCGCCTGGTTCGACGTCACGGCTGATCGGCCGTGTCCGGGATGGGACGAGCTGCCCGCCGACGCCTGGACGGCGCTGGCGTCGGCGGTGCAGGCAGACCGGCGGCGGAGCCCCGCCCGCGCCGCGGAGATCGCAGACGCACTGGCGCATCTTCCCGCGGGGGCGCGCTTCTCGTGGCTGGCGCGCGTGCACGGCGTGGAGGCGCTGGTGGTCTCGGCGGTGGCCCGGCGCGACTGGGCGACGGCGGCGCGCTACGCGCGCGTCGGGCAGGGCCGGCTGATCCTCCTGCTCGCGCTGGTCGCCCGCGGTATCGGCGGCGAGGCGGTGCCGCGGCGTCAGCTGTGGGCCCGCTGGCTGCTGGCGCCGATGCGGCGCACGACGTTTCCATTGGTTCGCGCGCTCGCGCGGCGGGATGCGATCGCTGCGGGCGCGCGGCCCGCGCCGCCGCCACCGCCGCCTCCGTCGGCGGCGCATGCGCGCCACATCGCCCTGCTGGAAGCGGCGGCGCGCCACGAGGAGATTCGCGCCGACGAGGTGGTCGCGCTGGCGGCGGTCTGGCAGGGTGCGATAGACGACGCCGCGCTGGCGGCGTTGCGGGCGCGCGCGCTGGAGCTGGGCATTCGCGACGGCGCGGCGCAGGCGCTCGCGCTGCGCGAGCAGGTGCTGGGCGAGCTGGCGCTGTTGCTGGCGCGCGCGGACGGCGAAGCGGCGCGCGCGCCCGCGCACGCGTTCCGCGAAACGCTGGTGGCCCGGGCCCGTGAACAACAGCTCGCGCGCATCAAGGACGCGCTCGGTGGGCTGGACGCCGACGCGGTCGGGCCGGCGCTGCATCCGCTGGCGGCGTGGGAACGCTGGCTGACGTTGCGCGCGGCTTGGGAGCGCGCGGAGCAGGGCGGGGGCCGCGCCGCGCTGGCGGCGCTCTGGCGGAGCACGGTGCGCGACAGCCTGTGGAGCTACTGCTGCGCGCTGTCGCACCAGCACGGCGGGCGGGCGGCGTGGGCCGTGTTGGTGATGTTCGACTGGTTGGCCGATCGCGCCGAATACGTCGGCGATCTGGTCGCCGTCCTCGCCAACCGCGAGAACGCCCGGATCGCGCTCGCCAGCTCGCGTTGACCTCGGCACCTTCCCGAGGCTGCCGCGCTCGTCGGTCACCCGTCAGTTTTCTGATGAAACGCGCCCCGAACCCCGCGCGCGGGCTGTGTTTTCCTGGCCCGCGGCACCGTCGAATCTGGCATCGTTAATGCTCGACCCGGGCGAATGCGAACGCCGATGCGTGATGGACGAAATCCGAAGTCGTGGCTGGGCTTTGCGCTGGTGCTGGCGGGGGCGGCCGCGTGTTCGGTCGACCCCCTGATGCCGGGCTCGTTCGGCTCCGACGGCGGCATGGCGGGGCAGGGGGGAGGCGGTGGAACCACCGCGCAGGGCGGGACCACCGGCGGCGGCGGGACCACTGGTGACGGCGCCTGCGCCAACCTGCCGATTCCGGCCATCGCCTGCGCGGTCGGACGCACGGTCCCCGTGTGCACGATCGATGCGGCGGGCCGGGCGTCCTGGAAGATCACCTGCCCCGACGATCCGACGGGCACCGGCGGCGCGGGTAGCGGCAACGGCGGTGCGGGTGGCGGCAGTGGTGGTACGGCTGGTGGCAGCGGCGGCGCGCCCTGCGCCTCTTCCGGGTCTTGCGCCGCGGGCGAGGTCTGTACGACAGAAGACGGCGTCTGCAACGCGCCCCCCGGCTGCGGCCCGGGCGTCGGCTGTCCGGCGGTCTGCTACGGCAACTGTCGGCCCGCCAAGGACGGTCCCGCCTGCGGCACGGTCCGATGCGCGGCCGGGATGGTCTGCTGCAATGACAGCTGCGGCATCTGCACGCCGCCGAACGGCGGCTGCACGAAACAGATCTGCGTGCCGCCGGCGGGCGCGTGCACGCGCGACGCCGACTGCCGGCTGGAGGCGGACTACTGCACGGGCTGTGACTGCCGCGCGCTCGCCACGAACCAGAAGCTTCCCGTCTGCCAGGGCCCCGGCGTGAATTGTCTCGTCGATCCGTGCGGGAGTAAGAAGGCCCAGTGCGTGAACGGCGCGTGCGCCGTGGCGCCATGAAGCCGTTGCCGGCAGTCGCGGCGCTGATCGCCGCGCTGGCGGGCGCCTGCAGCACCGGCGGCGGCCAGTTGACCGGCATGGGCGGGACGACCGGCACCGGTGGCACCGGCGGCCCGCCGCCTTCGACCGTCGTCACCTTCGAGCTCCTCAACAACAGCGCGGCGACCGTCTATCTGTTCCAGGAGTGCTGGGTCGAATCCACGATCACCTCGCTCGCTGATCCGCCCCACGTGATCGAGCGCCCGGGGCCATGCGGCTGTGATTGCGCGCAGGCGGTCTGTCCCCTTTGCGGCCCCTGTTTCCAGGGATCGCGCGAGGTCGCGGGCGGCGCGGTCATGCAAGAATTCTGGAGCCCGGCGAGCGTGACCTACGAGCCGGCGCCGCCGCCGGTGGGTACGTGCTCGCGCACGCACGCGCTGCCCGACGGTCCCTACCGAATCGACATTCCGGTCTACCCGACGGCGGAAGACGCCGTCGCCCGCACGGGCGCGCGCATCGCGACGCAGAGCTTCGCGCTGCCGGTTGTCTACGAGTCCGTGATCGTCCCGCTCGGCCTCACACGCTGAGGCTCGGCCTCCCAGGGCCCCGTCAGCTCAGGTACGTTTCTCTTCGCCGCGAACGAGGCGCGCGATGTTCTCGCGGTGGCGCAGCGTGACCAGCACCGCGCCGCCGATCGCGAGCGCGATCAGCGGGCGCTCCGGCTGCTCGCGCACTGCGAACAGCAGCGCGAACGTCCAGACGCCCAGCAGCGATCCCAGCGACGACAGGCGCGTGGGCGCGAACACCACGGCGTAGGCGACGAAACCGACCAGCGCCGCGCTCGGCGACAGCGCCAGGGCGACGCCCAGCGACGTCGCAACCCCCTTGCCGCCGCGGCCGCGCAAGAACAGGGTGAACATGTGCCCGACGATCGCGGCCGCGCCGGCCAGCGCGATCGCCGTCGCCGACAGGCCGAAGTGGCGCCCGAGCCACACGGGCACGAAGCCCTTGCAGGCGTCGGCGGCCAGCACGGCGACCGCCCAGCCCTTGCCCATCGCGCGCGCGACGTTGGTCGCCCCGATGTTGCCGCTGCCGACCTGACGTAGATCGATCCCCTTTGCCCACCCCAGCAGGGCCCCGAACGGGATCGATCCCGCCACATAGGCGGCCGCGCACAACACGTACGGGTTCATGACGACGGGGTGGCGGGCGCGCCGTCGCCCGTGGGGTGCACCCGCGTCCAGAACGCGGTGACGTCTTCCAGCGATTCGGTGCGCGGGCAGTCGGGTGGCAGGCTGGCGATCAACGTCGCGCCGTAGGATTTGCGCGCGACGCGGCCATCCAGCACCGCCACGATGCCGCGGTCGGTGCGCGTCCGGATGAGGCGGCCGAACCCCTGCTTGAGCGCCAGCGCCGCGCGCGGCAGCTGATAGTCGTTGAACGGCTCGCCGCCGTCGTCGCGGATGCGATCGATGCGGGCCGCGGTCAGCGGATCGTCGGGAACCGCGAACGGGATTCGATCCATGACGACCAGCGACAGCGCTTCGCCCGGGACGTCGACGCCCTCCCAGAAGCTCTGCGTCGCCAGCAGCACCGAGCCGATCCGCTCGCGCATCGACGCCAGCAGCAGGTGACGCGGGCGTTCGCCCTGCACCAGCAGCGGGAACGGCAGCACCTCGCGCAGGTAGGCCTCCGCGATCCGCATGTTGCGGAAGCTGGTGAAGAGCAGCAGCGCGCGCCCGGCGGTGACCGCGCACAGATCGGCCATGCGCGCGGCGGCCTGCACCGGGAATCCATCGTGGTTCGGATCGGGGAGATCGGGCGCGACGTACAGCAGCGCCTGGTGGTTGTAGCGGAACGGGGACGCAAAGGTCGCGTCGGACGCGGTGTCGCCGAGACCGACGCGCGCGCGCAGGTAGTCGAACGATCCGGCGACCGTCAGCGTCGCGGAGGTGAGGACGATCGGGCCCGGGCAGCCATCGAGCGCGCGCCCGAGCACCGGGCTGACGTCGACGGGCGAGGCGTGCAGGCCGACGTTGCGGGCCGAGGCGGCCAGCCAGCGCACGTGTTCGCGGCCGCGGCCGACCACCAGCAGGGAGAGATCGGCGCGCAGCGCGGACGCGCGCCGCGCCAGACCCGCGAGTTCGGTCGGGCGCCGCGAGCTGGCGACCGCGTCGCCGTCGGGGTGGAGCCAGTCGGCGATCTGTTCGAGTCGTCCGTCGAGGTCGTGGTAGCGCTCCAGCGCGCGGCCGGCCGTGAGACCGCCCGGGAACGCGACCCGCGCTTCCTCTACGCCAGGCCGCGGCGCCGGCACCAGGTCGCGCAGCGCGTCCGCCAGCGCGTCGGTGGCCGCCTGCAGCCGCCCGGCCGCCGCCTGCGCCCGCTGCGGATCGACGCCGGTCTCGCGCCCGAGATCGCGCGCCAGCGCGAACAGGCGCTGGGTCGACGCGTGCACGCCGAAAAACTCCGTCGCGACGTCTTCGATCTGGTGCGCCTCGTCGAAGATCACGACGTCGTAGGGCGGCAGCACCTGCGCTTCGGGCCAGCGCGCGCGCAGGGCCAGATCGGCGAAGAACAGGTGGTGGTTCACGATGATCAGCGGCGCGACGGCCGCGCGCCGGCGCATTCCGGTCACGAAGCAGGTCTCGAAGAATTCGCAACGCGGCCCGATGCGCGTCTCGGGCGTCGCCGCGATGTCGCCCCACAGCGGCGCGTCGTCGGCGAGATCGGGCAGGTCGGCGCGATCGCCGGTCGGCGACGAAGTCGCGAAGGCGAGCAGCCTGTCCAGCTCCGGTTCCTCGATCAGCGATCGCTGCCGGTCCCGTTCGCCCAGGCGGCGCCGGCAGACGTAGTTCGACAACCCCTTCATCACCGCCCATTCGAGGGGCGCGGGCAGCAGCCCGGCGCGGTCGAACATCGCGCGCAGGCGGGGCAGGTCGACGGTGGCGATCTGGTCCTGCAGCGTCTTGGTGCCGGTGCTGACCACGACCTTGCGCCCCGACAGCAGCGCGGGGACGAGGTACGCCAGCGTCTTCCCGGTGCCCGTACCGGCCTCGACCAGCAGGCGCTCGTCCCCGTCGATGGCCTCGGCGATCCGCTCCGCCATCGCGAGTTGTCCCGGGCGCGCCTCGTAGCCGGGGAACAGGGCCGCCGCGGCCCCGCCGGGCCCGAGCAGGGCACGGATGCCCTGCCGCGCCGCCTCGCGGCGATCGTCGGCAGGTCCGTGCGACGGCGCGGTCATCGCTTGCGGCTCGCCTTTTCGTCGATGCCCGACACGCCGAATCGACGGCGAAGCTCCGCGAACACGGCGTCGGTCGACACGCCGGCGGCCTCGAGGCCCACCAGGGCGTGGAAGATCAGGTCGGCCGCCTCGTGCGCGATGTGGGCGGCGTCGTTTTCGACCAACGCCTCGGTCAGCTCGCGCGATTCCTCGGCGATCTTGCCGTTGATCTTCGGCAACCCCGCGTCCAGCAGCGACACCACGTACGACTTCTCCGGTCGCTCGCGCCGGCGCTTCGCGATCACCTCGGCGACGCGCGCGACGACGAGCGCGGGCGGATCGGCGGGTCCGTCGTCGGAGACCAGCGCGCCGTCCTCGGTCTCGCCGACGCGGCGGTAGAAACACGACGTCGCGCCGGTGTGACAGGACGGCCCGGCGGGATCGCACAGGTACAGCACCACGTCACCGTCGCAGTCGATGCGCACCTCGCGGACCGCCAGCGTGTTCCCCGACGTCTCGCCCTTGCGCCAGGATTCCTTGCGCGATCGGCTCCAGAAGTGCGCGGCGCCGGTCGCCAGCGTCGCCGCGAGCGCGTCGCGGTTCGCCCACGCCAGCATGCGTACCATGCCCGTGCGCGCCTCCTGCGCGATCACCGGCACCAGCCCGTCCGCGTCGAACGCGACGGCCGCGAGCAGCGGCCCGGCGTCACGCAACGGCATCGACCTTGTCCCGCACCGGGATGCCGCGCGCGCGCAGGTAATCGTGCGCCTGGCCCACGGTCGCCTCGCCGAAGTGGAAGATCGACGCCGCCAGGACCGCCTCGGCGTGTCCGTCGGCGATGCCCTGGTAGAGGTGCTCGAGGTTTCCCACCCCGCCCGACGCGATGACGGGGATCGGCACCCGATCGGCCACCGCCCGCGTCAGCTCGAGGTCGAAGCCGTCGCGCGTCCCGTCACGGTCCATGCTGGTCAGCAGGATCTCCCCCGCGCCCGTGCGCGCCATCCGCTCGCACCAGGCGACCGCGTCGATGCCGGTCGGCCGCCGCCCGCCGTGCGTGAACACCTGCCAGCGCGGCGCTTCGCCCGGCGCGACCGGTTCGCGGCGGGCGTCGAC